>ENA-OPVG01000024-OPVG01000024.1-human-gut-metagenome-genome-assembly--contig:-NODE-24-length-105545-cov-6.055986_pt1 | contig 105545 bp, 105 predicted proteins | sample MGYA00241093_ERZ501975 | MGnify/ENA primary metagenome ERZ501975 (study PRJEB25962, sample SAMEA2042993) | human gut metagenome | biome: human gut; feature: human-associated habitat; material: faeces... | reverse complement strand
TATATGTGTCTATATTTTTATGTTAATTTTGTTGCTTTAATTTTTTGAACTGGGTCAAATTTACTTTGCAAGTTCAATAATATTGCTCATAATCTCCTCAGTAACCTTATCCAAAACCTCTTTATCCTTACTACCTTTATATTGACTAAAATCAAGAGGTTTTCCATAAGTAATAGTAACCTTCCAGTTTCCCTTCGTTCCACCTTTAATACCGCATGGCACAACAGGTGCACCGCTTCTTACAGCAAAAAATGCCGCTCCATCTTTAACTTTTTCACCTTTTGCCAAACCATTTCTAGTTCCCTCTGGAAACAACGCCAAACAATCACCATTTTTTAAAGTTTTCAAAGACTCCTTTAAAGCCATAACCTCTTTAGAATCTCTCTTAACCAAAATAGCATCAAACACATGACCAAGCAACGCCAAAAATTTATTCTTTGTTAACTCTTCTTTTGCTAAAAATCTAGTATATCTTCCAGTAGTTACTTCCATTAATGGTGGATCTAAAAAACTTCTGTGATTTCCACAAATAATTACTGGCCCTTCTTTTGGTATATTTTCTTTTCCTACTAATTCAAATCTATATACAACTTTGCAATAAATCCAAATCGCACCTTTTACAATTCCTCTTTCTATTGCTTTCAATACATTTTTCATTTTCAAACTCCCTTTCCCACAAAATTATAAATTTTCCTTTGGAATATATACATTTTTTGCTACAACTTCAAACTCCTCAACATTCATCGCAGTAAGTTTCTCAATTTCTTTCTTTGCTTTAGCCTTAAACTCATTAATTCCATTAACCACATTAAAACCATAAACAACAGTAACTTCCATATACAACTTAACACCCTCGCCAAAATTATCAACCCTAATCTTTTGGACCTTATGAATCTCAATTGTTTTAGAAGCCAAATACTCTATAATTTGTCTAAAAACATTATCAGAAATAGTAAATTTTCCCATATAACTGAATGTAGGTCTAATTATAGACTTCTCTGAAATATACGGATCTTTTCCTCTCCCCTTAGTCTTAAAAATTTGAAGAGGATCTAATAAATACCCAGAAAAATCCTTTTTTATTTCAAAAGTAGGAACAGGAATTACATGTTTACCCTCTGTAACCCTTATTCTTCTAGCCGTTTCCATTTCCTCTTGTGTTGCAACATCAGAAATATACGTAGTTTCACTTATCTCAGGCAATCCTAAATTTGCCGCAATTTTTTGCACCATACCATCTGACGTTCCAAGTATTAATATACTTTCTGGTTTATACTTTTTAAAAGCCTTAATTATTTCCTGTTTTTCCTCATCTGTGTAAAATAATGCATGTTTAACAGTTTCAATTTTTGTTGGTGCTTTTTTTGCAGATTCACCAGCAATTACTTCATTATCTTTTATTAATAAACCATCATCAATTATATAGTTAATATTTTTTTCACTTGCTACCATTTGTGCTCTATAACTTTTTCCAGTCCCTGATGGACCTACAAAAGCATATACTTTTATTTTATTTGTTCCTAACTTTGAAAAATTCGAAAAATTAGGTATTTTGTTTGGTATCTTATCCTTTAAAGTCATTCTCTTACTCCTTTTATTTATAATTTTCTACACTAAGTTCTGGATATTCAAAATTCTTACCATTTTCAGACATTTGACCAGATATTGCATGTGATGTATTAAATTCTTTTGAACCTTTTAAAAAATATTGATATTTTATAGATTCATTTATTTTTCCATTACCTATTATGATAGGGTCATCCCAAGTACAATCAACTGCATACCAAATTCCATTTAATTGCACATAATTCCATGCATGATTTTCTGTCTCCCCCTGTGAATTTGTAGCAGTTCCTGACACAATAACACATGGTATATCCAAAGCATCTAATAAATATTTAAATGCCTCAGCATACCCCTCACATACACAACTTTTTTCAATAAGTGTTCCATAAATATTTCGAATATTAGGTTTTGCAAGTGTTTGATCATATTCTGCATTATCAATTAAGTAATCATGTACCATTTTAACATTTTGGTAATCATTTTCTTTTTTATTTTGAACAATTTGTTTTTTTATTTGCTCTACCTCATTTATTGCAGAATTCACTCTACTAACTGTAGAAAATTCATCTGATAAATATGTTGTGCCTTTTCCTTCGTTTAAAAATACCTTATAAGATTTTTTATTTCCAATAGTTGTTGTTTCTATATTATAATAGACTTTCGAAAAATCTATATAAAACACGTCTGGATTATCATTTGAATATGCACTAATTGCATCATTATAATACTCAAAAATCAAATCTTTAGTATCTTCGTTCGAAGCAAGATTTGCTACTTTTTTTCCTATTTCAATTTGATATGTTCCACTTTTCATATTTTCTTTATTGTTGTATATTGCATTATAAATCATTTTTGAATACTCATTTAATTGATTATAAAAATATCTACTACATTTTCCATTTGAAAATTGTGTTTCTTCTGTATTAGTGTTTTCTTTAGATGTATCCAGTATTTCTGGTGTCAACGCTTCTTGTTCAGTATTATTATCCGATATTGTTGTAATATTGGAAACAAAATCTTTTACCATACTAATCTTATCAGTTTTTATTATTTCATCATATATTAATAACCCAAAGATAATCATAAATGTAACCAATAACATTAAGATTAATCCCATTATGAATTTTGTAAATTTTGACACCATATTCACCTACCTCATTGCAACTTCGTAATAATTATATCATTTTTTATTATTAAAAAAAAGTATATTTTAAATTTTTTTGCCAATACTACTAATATTATGAAAATAAAAGATTTTATAAACAATACATTTGGCTATAAGCCAAAAAACGAATATCAATTTACATTACCGGATAATCCTGAAATAGATACGGAAAACTATAACAATACAAATTCTGACAAAATAGAAAATATTTACTCGCAAATTGATGCAAATTTAAAATATATAGAAACGAAATACAATACTTTAATAAATAGTGATATTATAACTAGGGAATTCACCCTTAACACAGGTAGCAAACAATATAAAGCATTTATTTTGTATATTGATGGCATGGTAGATTCTCAAATTTTAAATGATTTCGTTTTAAAACCTTTAATGTTAAAAAATAAATTTTGCAATAATGAAACCTCAAAAACAATAGTTCAAAAGGGAAAAAAATCAAACATTGCAAATTTTATTCAAGATTGCCTAATACCACAAAATAATATTAAACAACAATCTTCTTTTAAAGATATTTTTAGTGGTGTTAATTCTGGTAATTGTGCTTTATTTGTTGATACATTATCTGTAGGTTTTGACATAGATGTAAAAGGGTTTAAACAACGAAGTATTTCAAAACCTGAAAATGAAATTGTAATAAAAGGCCCACATGAAGCCTTTGTTGAGAACATGCGTACAAATACAACTCTTTTAAGAAGATTTACAAATAATGAAAATTTGATAATTGAAAACACAAAAGTTGGTAAAATAACCCAGACTAATTGTGCAATATGTTATATAAAAGACATTGCAAATGATGCTTTAGTTGCTGAAACAAAATATAGACTAAATAATCTAGAAATCGACTCTTTGCTTTCTGCAGGAGAACTTGAACAGTTATTAACAGATACTAACTCTCTAGGTGTGCCTAAAATACTTGTTTCAGAAAGACCTGACTATGCTGTAAAATCACTTTTACAAGGTAGAGTAATTATATTAATAAATGGTTCACCTTACGCTCTAATTTTACCTGCAATTTTGATTGATTTTCTTACATCTCCAGAAGATACAAATTTAAAGCCTCAATTTGCCAATTTTTTAAAAGTTGTAAGAATAATATCCTCTTTCTTTGCTTTACTATTACCTGGATTATATATTGCAATAACTAATTTCCATAGAGAAATTATTCCAACAGAATTATTATTTTCTATACTTTCATCAAGACAAAGTGTTCCTTTTCCTATAATTGTAGAAATTTTGATTATGGAAATTTCTTTTGAAATTATAAGAGAAGCAGGTCTTAGGGTTCCCTCTCCAATTGGCCCCACACTTGGTATTGTTGGTGCACTGGTATTAGGGCAAGCCGCTGTAAGCGCTGCAATTGTTAGTCCAATCCTAATTATTATTGTTGCTATTACAGGTATGAGTTCATTTGCAATACCAGATTTTACATTTAGTTTTCATTTAAGATTTTTTAGATTTGTATTTATACTTTTAGGATTTTTAGCAGGATTTTTAGGTATTGGTATGGGACTTTTTATTTATATCTCTTCACTTTGCGATTTAGAAACTTTTGGTGTGTCTTATACCATCCCATATGCACCTGCAGTGAATTCAAAAAACAATGGATTTATGCTTTCACCTATTTGGAAACGTGAAGATAGAGCAACATATTTAGCAACTAAAAAAGAAAAAAAACAAAATAAAATTTCAATGAAATGGAGAAAAATTAATTAAAGGAGGGATTTTACAATGTCTAAAAATAAAATTGGAACACTAGAAGCAATTGCCCTAATATTATCTGCTTTAGCACCTTTTACCGTAATCTCAATATCTAGAACATTTATAAATGAACTAAAATCTAGTGCACTTCTTAATATAATTTACATTTCAATTATCTGCACACTTATTATATATTTTATTTATGTTTTATTTAAAAATTTCCCCGGATTTGACATAATAGACATTTCAAATTATATTGGTGGAAGCATTTTTAAAAATATAATTGGTTTTGTTTTTATTGCATATTTTATAATAACCTCTGCCATGCTTTTACGAAATTTTTGTGAGGGATTAAAAGTAATTTATTATCCATACACAGATATTACTTACATTATATTATTGTTTATTATCACAATAACAATAGCAAATAAACTCGGATTTGATTCTACAATAAAGACAACAACCCTTATTTTTCCATTTCTTCTTGTTAGCATTCTTTTACTGTTTATCGGAAATTTAAGCAACTTTTCTTTTGAAAAAATGTTTCCATTTATGGGAGATGGATTTAAAAAAACATTTATTTTAGGGCTTTCAAATATTGGTTCATTTACCGGAATTACGTATATTTACTTTATTCCACCATTACTAAAAAAACCTGAACAATTTAAAAAAATTTGTTTATTATCAATAATATTATCAAGTTTTTTTATATTAATTTGTGTTGCAACATTACTTTTTATGTTTCCTATCTACATTAATACAGATGAAATTATGCCATTATTTTCTGTAAGTAGAAATATTGAGTTTGGTAATTTTTTTCAACGATTTGAGTCATTATTTTTACTTATATGGTCAATTTCGTTTTGTTGCTATTTGAGTATTTCATTAAAATTTGCTAATTGCATTTTTTGTAAAATATATAACCTTTCAGATGCATCACAAACAATAGATATAATATCTATCCTAACATTTGTAATTGCTCTTTTGCCTCATAATTATTCAATTTCATATTTTTTTGAAACATACATTTATAGATTTATAACCATAGGAATTATTTTTTTAGGAATTTGTATATTACTATTGTCAAACTATAAAAAGAAAAAAGTAGGTGAATAACTTGAAAAAAATTATAACAAGAATTTTTATTATTATTTTAATATTTATTTTTATCATATCTTTTTCACATTCTTATACAGCCTTGAATATTGATAACCTGGCATTTGTAGTTGCACTGGGGATTGATTCTTCAGATTCAAAAGAAATTAAAGTAACATTTCAATTTGTTACTCCACCATCTTCTAATGAAGGTTCAAGCCAAGAAACGCAAATTTTTGAAGATACAGTAGATACAAATTCAATACCAAATGCAATTAATATTATGAATAGTTATTTAGCACGAAAAATTGATTTATCACATTGCAGAAACATTGTTTTTTCAGAAGAAATAGCAAAAAATGGAATCTCTAATTTTATATACACATTAATGAATGATGACCAGGTTAGACCAACTTCAAACATAATAGTTTCAACCTGTAGTGCAAATGAATATATAAAAAATTCTATACCAAGCCTTGAAACATCAATAACCAGATATTATGACATTTTTCCTTCATCTGGTAAATATACTGGTTATGTTTCAGACGCCACAATAGGAAAATTCTATAACGCACTAGTATGTAACGCTTGTGAACCATACACTATTTTAGGCGGTGTAACATCATCCACACAAACTGGTTCCCAATCTACTGTTCCTGACGACTCAAATATAAAATCTGGTGCCTCACCAATCTCTGGACTACGTTCCACAGAAAATATTGGTATAGGAGTATTTAAACACGACAAACTTGTTGGTGAATTAGATGCAATAGAAACTGTTTGTTTTCATATTTTACAAAATAATTTAAGTTCTTTTCTAGTTTCTATTCCTGATTATAATAATAGCAATTCTAAAATAGATTTAATACTTTCACCAAAAAATACTGTTGATTTTGATGTTAAAATTATTAATGGTTCACCTTTTATTAAAATAAATTGTGAATTTACCGCTAAAGTTTTCTCAATTGATGAAAATACAAATTATTTAAATAAAGAAAATCTTAATTCTGTTTCATATAGTTGCAATCGTTATATGGAAAATGTTTTATTAAAATATTTATATAAAACTTCTGTTGAATTTAGAAGTGACATTAATGGTATTGGTAAATATGCTTTATCTAATTTCCAAACAAACACTGATTTTAAAAATTTCAACTGGATTGATAATTATATGAATTCAACTTTTAAAGTTGATGTTAATACTACTGTAGACTCTGGATTTTTATTAAATAAAACATAACTGTGAGGTGTTTTTATGGTTGACATTTTTTTTAATTTTTTATTTATAATTTTTAGTATATATGTTTTATTAAAAACTATTTTTTATGCTTTATATGAAATTAAGACTCAAGAAAATAAGTCTGGCGGAATTGCTATTATTGTATTTTCTATAATCATTCTTACTTTTGCTACTTTATTTATTTTCCTTAAATGATTTTGAAGTTAGAACAAATCTGTAAATTTGTTCGTGCGCGAAAATTTATGAAATAAATTTTCTGTGCAATGTAATTTTATATATTAGGAAAGTTGCATAACTTTCCTAATATATAATAAAAATTTAGGGATTGAAGACCCGTCCCCCAATCCCTAATTTTTATTTCACAATTTCAAAATCAATTTGTCTTAGCATCTTATTAGCAGAAATAACCCTAATCTTAACCTTATCACCAATTTTATAAGTAGTATTAGTTCTTTCTCCAATAAGTCTTTTTCTCTCTTCATCATAAATAAAATACTCATCGCCCAAATTTTCAAACCTAATCAAACCTTCAACAGTATTTTCAAGTTCAACAAAAATTCCAAACTGAGTAACAGATGATACGATACCATCATATTCCTCACCAATTTTATCTTGCATATATTCAGCCTTTTTCAAATCCTCACTATCTCTTTCAACCTTAGTTGCAACTTTTTCTCTGTCTGATGATGATGCCGCTCTTTGCTCTGCTTTTTCTTGATATTCTTCTATCCAGTCTTCGTCAACAACATAATTATCTTCCAAATATTTTGATATTATTCTGTGTATAAACAAATCCGGATATCTTCTTATTGGTGATGTAAAGTGGCAATAATATTTACTTGCAATTCCAAAATGTCCTTTGTTTTCTGATTCATATCTTGCAACTTTAAGTGTTCTTAATATTAATGTTGATACTACTTTTTCTTCGTCTTTTCCTTTTATTTCTTCCAGTATTTTTGATACCTCTGTTGGATATATCTTTTCATTTACAACTTTTATTTTTAATCCAAAATTAAATAAGAATTTATTTAAGTCTTTTATTTTATCTAAGTCTGGATCCTCGTGAACTCTGTAAATAAATGGTGCATCTAACCAGTAGAATTTTTCTGCAATTGCTTCATTTGCACTTAGCATAAATTGCTCTATTATTTCATTACTAAAACTTGTTTCATATTTACCAACATTTATTGCTCTACCTTCTTCATCTAAATCAATTTTGCTTTCTGGTATGTCTAAATTTAAATATCCTTGTTTTAATCTTCTTTCTTTTAAAATTGTTGCAAGTTCTGCCATTAATTCAAAGTCTTTTATATATTTTTCATATCTTTTTAATACTTTCTTATCAGATTTATCTAGAATTTTTTGTACATCGTGATAATTCATTCTTTCGCGTACATTTATTATTCCTTTATACACTTCTGCTGATATTGTCTTTCCTTCTGGATTTATCTCCATTGAACATGAAAGTGTAAACCTATCTTCACCTGCATTTAAACTGCATATTCCATTTGATAATTCTTTTGGAAGCATTGGTATTACTCTAGAAAGCATATATATACTTGTTCCTCTAATTTGAGCCTCTTTATCCAAAAAACTTCCTTCTCTTACATAGTAACTTACATCTGCTATATGAACATCTAATCTATAGTTTCCATTTTCCAATTTTATAACTCTTACTGCATCATCTAAGTCTTTTGCATCTTCACCATCTATTGTAAAAATCACATGTTCTCTACAGTCAACACGATTTGGAATATCCTTAATGTCTATTTTATCTCCATATTTTTTTGCTTCTTCCACAACTTGTTCTGGAAATGTTGATGGTAATTTATATTCTTTTATTAATGATAGCATATCAACCCATGCTTGGTCTGGAGAGCCTAATACTTCTATGATTTTTCCCTCTGCATTTTTTCCTTTTTCAGGATATTTGGTTATTTGTACAACAACTTTATATCCATTTTTTGCTTTTCCGATATTACTTTTAGATACAAAAATATCTGTTCCAAAACTTCTTTCATCTGGCACTACAAAACCAAAATTTTGGCTCTTTTGGAATGTTCCAACTACAGTGTCTTTTTCATGTTTTATTATTTTTTTTATTCTTCCTTCTGCTCTTTTTATTTTATTTTTTTCTTCAATTATTTCGACTAAAACTTTGTCTCCATTTAATGCATTTAATGCATCTTCTTTTGATATATAAATTTCGTCTTCTTGATTTTCTATTTTTACAAAACCAAATCCTTTTTGATTTTTTCTGTATATTCCTTCTACGTAGTTTTCACCTATTAATCTATATCTATTTTTCTTATTTTTTACTATCTTATAGTTTTCTTCCAAATTTCTTAATGTTTGTCTAAATTCATCATTTTCTTTTTTAGGAACTCCTAATAAAATAGCCATTTCTTTTGCTTTCATTGGAGTATAGTTTTCGTCTTTCATGAATTCTAAAATTATATCTTCTTTATTCATTTTCATTCCTTCCTTGTATATTTTTCAAAAAGCCGTGCAACAAGACAATATTGCACGGCTTTATTATACGATTTTATATTGACTGTCAAAATTATTTTTTACAATTTTGACAACATTTATTATGCTAAATACAAAATACCTAAAACTAAAGTTAAAACACCAAAAACAATTGAAGAAATAACCATCATTCTTTTTTGTTTTCCTTCTTTAGTTCTACCTTTGTTTTTCTCATAAAAATTGCTAGTTGATGAACCAGTTATTGTTTGTGATAAACCTGAATCATCCTTTGTTTGTATTAAAGCCAATATTATTACGACAAGTGCTATTATAAAATATATCACTGTTAATATTGTTCTAACTATTTCCATTTAAAATTCCTCCCTGCGGTTCTTTAATATTTCCTGGCTATTTTACCATATAAATTGTAAAAATGCAAGTACACACATTTTTTTATTCAAAAATTTCACATTTTACTTTAAAAAATTATAAAAATTAACACTAAAATAAATACTTTTAAAAGTATTTTACTTAAAAATTGAAAATTTGTAAACTTAATTCCTATATCATTTAGTTCATCATATCTAGCAATAATTTTATCAATTTCCTCTTTTGTAGATATTTTTACATCTTCCATATATTCTTTTGCTAAAAATCTTGCCTTTATCATTGCATCATTTTCTAAATATGTTCTAACTGCATAATAAACCAAACTCAAAATAAGAAATATTGCCATGAAAAGCATTTTATAAAGTAATACTTTAAAAATCCCCAATAAAAAAATAATAGCAAAATATAATAAATATATATTAGAAAATATAAAATTAAACCATAATAATTTTTTGTTTTGAATTGAATGTAAACATTCATGTGCAATTGTTTGTATTCTAGTATAACTATTTTTTAAATTTGCAATAAATATTTTATTACTTGTTACTAAATACAAAGTTGCATTTGATTTTTCATCTTCTTCAATTTTTACATTTTCATTTTTTAGTTTTCTTAAATACCACTTACATATTTCTATATTTTCCGGATATTTTTGTGTTAATGTATCTAATTCTTTATCTTCGCCAATTTGCTTTATTTTCTTAATATTAACATCAAACATTATTCCTAATATTATAAAAATAATAATTGCAATTATTAGTAAAACTATATATTCCATAAATTACCCCTCTCATTCTACTAATAATTAATATACAATCCATCTATCTATTTTAAAACATCCATTACTGCATCACCAATTATTTTGTTTACATCTGCCAAAATTAAATTGAACTTTGTTTCTGCTTCAAAAAATTTTACTGCATCAGAATTCTCATATAAAGCAACATATAAGTCTTGCATTTTTTTTGTTTTTTCTTCATCATTCTTTCCTGTTTGCATTGCTGTAACTTGCGCTTCATATCTTGCTGCCTCAAATTCATCTATTTGTTTTTTCAAATCTGGATTTAAGTTTAATGCTTCTTTTGCCATATTATAATTAATATATTCTTCAGATTGTTTTATTTCTTGTGCTAGTCTATTTGCAGTATCATAAATAATCATTTTTACCATTCCCTTCTCAAATTATAAATGCCCATTTAAGGGCATTTACTACATATTACTATTTGTATTTGATGTTGTTGATGATGTTCCTGTTATTTCAACCTTTGCATCTGTTGGACAAATATTAATCCATGTATTTCCATCATTTACTTTGATTTCATTACCTTCTAAATCTTCATATTTTGTTTGAATATTTCTTGCTTCTTTTATGCATTTAATTTTTATTGCTTTACCATTTGTAATATAATATCCATTAAATGTACCAATATTTTTTAAGCCTTGTCTTCCTTTATTTTCACTATCTGTTAAAGTGTAGTTATCACACATTGTAATTATTATGTTTTTAGTTGTTATATTATCTCCTGTATCCCAATCTGTTTGTGCCTTATTACGTGCATATCTTTTATAAACTTGGTTTTCTTCATCATAAACATATTTTACAGTTTGAAGGTTAGAATGTGGTATTGTAACACTTGTTGCATCTTGACCATCTTCAAGTTTTACATCATCTGTTACATAATTTAAAACACTTTCTTTTGCAGATTTAGTTTTATATCCTTTTGCTTTTGCTGCATTTAGTAATGCAGTTGTACTTGTTACTGCATTATGTGGAGCGGCTTTATCCTTTACTCTCCAGAAAGTTTTTTCACTTTCTGTTATACCATTTAAGTTGTTTATCTTGTATTGTTTTATATCACTTTCTGCTTGTGGACTCCATCCATAATGTGCATATATTGCATCATTTTCCATAGCATAATCTAAGAAATAATGTCTTGAACTTCTTACAGGTCCTATTTTATCTACAGTTACACCTTTAAATAATGCCATTAAACGTGTTTCTCCACCTTCAACTATTGCTTCATACACTAAGTATGCTTTATTTAAACCTGCTTGTGGCCATGCTTGATTGTGGTTATCTATCATTACTGCTATTGGTCTATCTGTTCCTTTAAAAATTTGTATATCCTTATTTTTAACTTCTGCAGTTAATATTTCTTCTTCTTCACTATCTGATACTTCTTGTGTATCATTATTTTTATTTTTCATAATTTTGTATGCAAGCAACGCCCCCGCACCTATTATTACAATAATTAATATTGCAATTAAGATTCTTATTCCTTTTTTACTCACGAAAAATTCCTCCTTTTTATTCTCTTGTAATTTTCAATTCATTTAGTATTTTTTCTTCTTTTGGCCTCATAATTTTTTTATCTTCTTCTTCAATATGGTCATATCCCATCAAGTGATAGAAACCATGTACTAACATATAACTTAGTTCTCTTTCAAAACTATGTCCATATTCTTCTGCTTGTTCCCTAACCTTTTCAATTGATATTATTACATCTCCTAAAACATCTTCGTATGGAAAATCTCCGCTCTTTATTTTCTCATCTAATTCGTCTTTTTCAAACATTGGAAATGATAATACATCTGTTGCTTTGTCTATTTTTCTGTATTTTTTATTTATTTTTCTTATTTCTTCTGGTGTTGTAAAAGTTATTGTCATTATTAATTTTGAGTCTAATAACCCTTCTTCCTCAAAACATTTATCTAATACTTTTTTTACTATTGCTTCCCAATCTTCTTGTCCTTTTTCAACATTTAAATATGAAATTTCGTACATTACGCTACCACCTTATCTTCCTTTATAATTTTACCATTATATCTTCCCTGAGATTTGCATGAATTTTTAATTTCCCTAATTACTCCATAATCAACTAATTTTCTTCTATAATATTTTATTATTTTTGAATAATCAGTTTTTGAATTTTCTATCTTTTTCATGTCATTTTTTATAAATAGTATTTCTTTTTGTTTCATGTATTCAACAAAATCAACGTCTTTTAATTTTGATATTTTCTTATACTTGTCCCAATATTTTTTATAATTTTCTCTTTCTTTTACATCTTCCCAATATACTTTTGTTGAAAGCAAACGTACATTATAATCTTCTATTAAGTTGATTAACATTGCATATGCTTTTTCTCTTTTTGCTGCCATTTTTGTATCTTGTACTAACATTCTAGCATCTTTTAGCAATTTTTCATAACATTGTTCTGCTACTATTAATGGTATACTGTGTGTAAATAATTTTCTACTAATTCCTAGTAATATCATATTTTTTTCTATGTTGTCTTTTGTATCTAATTTACCTACTGTGTAACTTTCAAATTTTTCATAATCATCTACTATATCTTTAAATTCTTCTTTTGGATTTATTTCCATTTTTAAAGGTAATATGTATTTTATATATTCTTCTAGTGTATAGAATATTTTTACATAAATCCATTCTTTTGAAGAATCATAAATATTTGTCGTGTCTGCTAATTTTATTGAATAATTCTTTAAAATTCCTTTATATAATGTGTCCATTTTATTTACATAGAATTTATTATATTTTTCTTTTACTTTATCTTTTGCATTTAAAGTAACATTTTCTTTGTCTAATTCTAATAAATATTTTTGTTTTCTATATTTATAATCCATATATTCTTTTTCTTTTAGGCTTGTAACTTCATAATATCTTGCAAGAGCATCTCTTTCAAATTCTGTTGCAGTATTATTTTTTACTTTTTTGTAAATTGAATCCATAACATATTTATCTAATGCTTCTAAATAAACTGTATATGCATCTTCATATTTTTTTTCTAATTCTTCTGAATTGTAATTTTCTGTGTCTTTTTTGAAATTTGCAAATGCTTTTATTAAATTATTTCTTTTCATACTTATTAACATTCCATTTATGCTTATTTTTGTTGGTATTAATATTTTTGTTAAAGTATTTGTTAGTTTATTAAAAAAATTTGTACTTGTTCCTGTTATTCTTAAACTTCTTTCTTCCATTTTGTTCTTCCTTCCCATCATAAATGTATATTTATGATTAAAAAACTATTTTTTCATTTGTCCCTATATCTTCAAGCACTTCGTATGTAACATAAACTTCTATTCCATCTTCTTTTTCATATGTATTTATTATTTTATTAACTACTTTGCTTTTATCTTCTATTTCGTTGTCCAATTCTTCCTGTAATTGTTCTATCCCTAAGTCTTTTGCTTGTTCTACATTGTAGTTTTTTTGTTCTTCTTTTATTTCTTTATTTGTTATTTTTACTAAAGAAATAGGTAAATAAAAATCTGAAAATATCTTAAATTTATTCTCTAGCACTATTGTATCATAAATTTTAAATTTTGAAAGCCTTTTTGACAAATTTATTTCAAAATTATTAATTTTTATTTGGTATTTATTCTCAATATTTCCTGTTTCTGTTTTTTCCGTAGCATTATATAGAATTTTTTTGTTTTTTGTATGCCATACTTTTGCTTGTATTTCACCTTTTGCATGTACATATCTAAGTCCTGTATATTTTCCTTCCATCCACCCATTTATAAGTGTTGTCCCAACATTTACAGTATCTCCAACTTTTACAGCAATTGTTCCATTTTGAGCATTAATTTTTGTTATTATTCCTTGCTTATCAGAAACTATATTACAATATTCATTATCATCTACTATTTCTGGTTTTGCAGTTGCTTTTACAACTTTTACAATGGCATTTGTACCTTTTAATTCTATTCCCATCCATGCAATATCATTTCTTTTTAATCTTACTTTATTTATAATATCTTTTGTGTTTATTTTTGATTTCATTTTTCCTATCTCAAGTCCACTTTCTACAACATCTTGATATAAATTTTCTATACTTCCTTTGTCCTCTTCAACTATTTGTATATTCCATACAAAATTTGAAGAAATTCCTAAACCAATTATTATAACTAGCAAAAAAACAAAAAACAATTTTCTTTTTCTATATCTATTAAATAAAAAAGGTAACCCTTTCTTCTTTATTATTTTCATTTTGCATTTTGTTTGTTTTGCTATTTTGGCTACCTTTTTTAAATTTTTTATTCCTATATTCAATTCTAATTTTACATTTTTGTTTCTTTTTAAATTCCATATTGTTATTTTTTCATTTCCACATATATTTATAAATCTTTCTATATAATAACCTTCTATTGAAATTCTTATATATCCAATTATATAATTAAATATTATTTTAATAAACATATTTTAATCAAAGTTCCTCTCTATATCAATACTTTCAACTTTTCCTTTTACTTTTATATCATCATTTGTCATATTTTCTAATTTTAGTTCATATCCGTTTATATTTACAATGCCCAGTGAAGTATTTATTCTAATATAATAATCTTCATATTCTAATATTCCTTTAAAGTTTTCTATTATCATTTCGTTAAAACCTGTTATTGTTATTTTGGGTGTATCTGTATACACTTCTTGTGGCATTTCTAATAATCTGTCTATTTTTGAAAATTTTCGTTGATTTTTTTTCATAATCTCACCCTTTCGCATTGCACTTTATATAAATGTATTTTTATCATGATGATTTTATGATTTTTTTTAAAAGGGATTTAGGGACGTTCCTTAAATTTCCTTTTTTCAAGGACTTGGTGACACTCCTTTTTATTTTGCAATTTTAAAAGAAAAGGAATTGAAGTTTGTACCTCAATTCCAAAATTTTATTCATTTATAATTTTATCAATAGATTGTTCTCTCATTTCTTTAATAATTTTGCAACTATTATCAAGTTTTGCTTGTTCATCTTCTGTCAATTCAAGATTTAATAATTCACGAACCCCTTTACCATTAATTATTGCAGGAACGCCAATGAAAATATCATCTTGACCATATTCGCCATCTTTTAAATAAGTAGAAACAGTCAAAATAGAATTGTCATTATCCAATACAGATTTTACAATTTTACTTAGAGCCATACCAATTCCATAATATGTTGCTTTCTTTTTATTAATAATTTCATATGCTGCATTTACAACATCTTGATGTATCTTTTCTAAATCTTTTATAGGATGATGTCCATCTTTCATAACATCTTTCATTTTTTTACATCCAACATAAGCGTGATCCCATGGAACAAATGATGAATCTCCATGTTCTCCCATTATATATGCATGAATATTTTTACTAGATACTTTTAAATAATCTGACATTATATAACGTAAACGTGCAGTATCTAAAACAGTTCCTGAACCAAATACTTGATTTTTTGGAAGTCCTGATACTTTTGAAACTACGTATGTCATTAAATCTACTGGATTACTTGCAACTATAATTACACCATTAAATCCACTTGCCATTATACTTTGAGTAATGCTTTTCATTATTCTTGTGTTTGTTTCTGCAAGTTCTAATCTTGTTTGACCTGGTTTTTGTGCAATACCTGCAGTTATTACAACAACTTGTGCATCTTTGCATTCATCATAATCTCCTGCTTTTATGACCATTTTTTGTGGTGCAAATGGTAATCCGTGTGATAAATCCATTTGTTCACCTATTGTTTTGTCTTTATCTATATCTACTAATACAAGTTCACTTACGCCCCCTCTATTTAGCATTGTGTATGCCATACTCATACCAACAAAGCCTGTTCCTACTAAAACTACTTTTCCTTTTTTCATTTTGAATCATCCTTTCCTTTTGTTTACCAAATTTGTTAATTTTGGTTATGTTTTTAAGAATGTTTTTATTACCATTCTCATTTTTCTATAACATTATATAACTATTTTGTTCATTTTTAAACAGAATATTAAAAAAAAATTTACTTTTTTATTTTTTTATGATATAATTCTAAAAAATCAAACAAAGTAAGGAGTGTTATATTATGTCTAGTTCAGATAATACAACTGCTTTGGCTGAAAATAAAGTGTTAATTTTATATATTTTAAATCATTTTCCAAATGGTGTTTTAGAAGATGGTTTATATAAAATTATTTCTTCTGTAAATGATGTAAATTATTTTTATTTTAAAGAAGTCCTAACAGATTTATTGGATTCCAAATTGGTTGGTTTATTCACAAAAGATGAAGATGAAGAATCTGTACTAAAAATAACAAGTGAAGGAAAAAATGCACTTTCTCTTACAATAGACGTATTACCTGGAATATTAAAATTAAAAGCAGACAATGTTTTAAAAGAGGAATTTTCTTCAATTGCTGATGAAACTTCTATTTCTGCAGAATTTATTCCCAGAAGTGAAAATGATTATACAATAAAGTGTAGAGTAATAGAAAAAAACGAAACAATATTTGAAGTTAGAACATTTGCAGGTTCTCGCGAAAGAGCTAAAAAAATAGTTGATAATTGGAACAAAAATGCTTCTAAGATATATCCCAAAATATTAAATTTATTATTAGAAGATGAAGACTAAAAAAGAGATTATTGGAGTTCAACTCCAAATATCTCTTTTTTATTATTTATAATTATTATTTTTTTCTTCTTAATATCCATCCTTCTTCACATTTAATTGGTAACTTCATTAGAACCTTTTGTCCTTTAACACCTGGGCTAACACTGTCAATTTCTTCACCTGTTTCATCATCCCATAATTTTGGAATTTCAAATGTTTCTGGTTCTAGTCTATTTGGAATTATAATTTCTATTGTATCACCAACTGCAAGTTTATTCTTTATTTCAATTACTGATTTTTCTTCTTGGTATTCTAATATCTTTCCACCAAATTCATATTTATCATTATATTGTCTACCACTTAAGTCTTGAATATTTTTATTATTTCTATCATTGAAATAGAATGTTGTAAATTCTCTTGTTTTTACTTTTTCAATTTCCTTCATATATTTTGTATAATCATAATTTTCTGGGTCATTAATATAATCATCAATTGCATTTCTATAAACATTTATTACACTTGCAATATAATATTCTGTTTTTAGCCTTCCTTCGATTTTTAAACTATCAACACCCATATCTATTATTTCTGGAAGTTCTTTAATTAAGCATAAATCTCTTGATGAAAAGATACTTGTTCCATTTTCACTTTCTTCAATTGGATAGAATTGTCCTGGGTTATTTTTTTCTTCTGCATATAAATTGTAAGACCATCTACAACTTTGTGCACAATCACCTAAGTTTGCACTTCTTCCACACATAAAGTCACTTAAAAAACATCTTCCAGAAAATGCAAAACATATTGAACCATGTCCAAACATTTCTACTTCTAAGTCCTTTGGTTTATTTTCCATTATGTATTTTAATTGTTCTTTATTAATTTCTCTTGCCATTATTACTCTTTTGGCTCCATTTTTATACCAAAAGTTTGCATCACGTAAACTTACAATATTTGCTTGTGTGCTTACATGTATTGGAACATTTGGTGCATATTGTTTTAATGTTTCTATTACTCCTCCATCTGCTGCTATAATTGCATCTGGTTTTATTTCATTTAGTATTTTTGCCATTTCTATTATTTCTTCGTATTTATCATCCCATGCAAATATATTTAGTGTTACGTGCACTCTTTTTCCAATGCTATGTGCGTATTTTATTGTTTTTATTAAGTCATCATTATTCATGTCTGCTCTTGTCCTTAATGATAGTGATGATGTTCCACAATATACTGCGTCTGCTCCATATTTGAATGCAGTTTTTGCTTTTTCAAATGAGCCTGCTGGAGCTAGTAATTCTATTTTTTTCATTTTTGGTTTCATTCCTTCCATAATATTCATTTTTTCTTTCTTAAATTGATACTTTTAATATTTTACCACATTTTTTTTATTTATTCTATAAAAATTCTTAAATATATTCAATTGGAACATAATAATTATCGTCATCAATTGGCATTATATTTTCCATCATGCACAAAACAATTCCATTACCAACAGTACAACCAAATTTTTTAACAACATCAAAATTCTTAATTGCTGCTTTTCCTGGATTAGCCGATTTTTTAATCTCAACAGGATAAACTGTATTATCATTAAAAATTAATAAATCAATTTCTTTTTGATTAGTATCTCTATAGTAATACAATCTACTTCTGGGGTCAATTCCGTTATTTGTAAAAGATTTAATAATCTCAGAAACTATATATGTTTCAAATATTGCACCATTATATGCACTCTTTTCAAGAGTTTCTGCACTTAAATATCCTGTTAAATAACAAGCAAGACCAGTATCCATAAAATAAATCTTTGGTTTTTTTACTGCTTTTTTTATATTATTATTAGAATATGATTGTAGCATATACACAAGATGCGTATTTTTTAATACTGATATCCATTCATCTATAGTTTTACTATCAACTCCAATATCTCTAGATATTTCATAAGCATTAAATTCTTGTGATGTTCTTGCTGCAACTGATGTTATAAATTTTACAAATTTTGCTTCATCTTTAATATTTATAAGTTCTCTAATATCTCTTTCTAGATATGTCCTTATATATGTTTCAAAAAACTGCTCTCTATTTCTACCATTTACAGAATTCACCTCTGGAAAACTACCATTTATAATTCTTTCAAATATGCTTAATGTTGATAGATTCTTTAGTTTTTCTTTTTTCTTTAGTAACTTAATATCTGGAACAAATATATCCTCTTTTTCGTTATTTAATTCTCTAGTTGAAAATCCAAATAAATCTAATATACCTATCCTTCCAGCAAGACTTTCACTTACATTTTTCATCGTTTGAAAAACTTGTGAGCCTGTCAAATAGTACATTGTTCCAACTTCTTTACCATCTCCGAACATTTCATTTTCTCTTGCTTTATCTACTTTTATTTTTATATATGATAATAATTCTGGTACATATTGAAATTCGTCTATTATTATTGGCGTTTCATATGTCCTTAAAAATAATTCTGGATCTTCGCGTGCCTGAGTACGCAACAATACATTATCAAATGAAATATAATTGATTTTCTTTTTTGATGTTGCTTTTAAATGATTTAATAGTGTTGTTTTTCCTACTTGACGTGGTCCTGCTATCATTATTACTGGACATTTGTCAATCAAAAAATTTAAGCTTTTTTCTATCGTTCTTGTTTTATATTTTTCCATTATAATCACCTCTTTAATATATTATACTACTATTTGATAAAAAAATCCAGATATTTTTAGAATACAACTCCAAAAATATCTATTTTTAGTTTGAATTTCAAAAAAAGAACCCAAAGTTCAAACTCTGAGTTCTTATATACTATATTAATAATTTTCTCCTCTACCTTCTGGTAATGCAGGATATTGTAAAACAACTTTAATTTTCATTGCATATCTAATTGCTCTAACAACTTTACTATTTTTAATTCTTTGCCATAAAGATGGTTTCTTCTCAAAAGTAGTTTCTTGAACATATTGTTCTTGTGATTGTTGTTCTTCCACAACTTGCTCTACATTTTGTACTTTTTGTACATTTTGTACTTCTTGTACCTTTTGAACCCTCTTAGACTTTTGTGTAGAAACCTCTTGTTGTTCCTCAACATTTTCTACTTTTACAGGTTCTTCAACTGGTGTAGGAATTGTTTTTAATGCATCTGCAACTTCTATTCCAATGTAACTTAATGCTTTTGATCTATCCTCAATTCTTTCCATATCAATTTCAATATGTAAATTTGATTCTAGATTATTTACTCTTGCATTTAACAATTTCATAGCATCCATATAATTTTGTGATGTTTTTGTTTTGCATTTTCCTAGTATATTTAAAGTATCTATAATATCTTCAGAAAAGTCTTGTTCTGCTGCTTTTATACTATCTTTCCATCCTTCTTCTTTGTTGTCAACATCTTCTATAATTTCTTTTAATTGTCCTGCTAAAGCAATATTTTGCTCTCTTTGTCTAATCAATTCTTCAATTCTTTTTGTATTTTCTTCGAATTGATTTGTAGCAAACTCAACTAATCCATAAGCGGCTTTATATACACTGCTAGGAAAGTTTTTCTTTTTAGGATATTCAATTAAATATGTTTTTATTGATTCTATTAAATCTTTGAAATATGTGTCCTCATCCAATTGAACAATTTGCTTCTTGCTCTTAGGATTTATCATTTTTTGGACTTTTTCTATATTTGATAAGATTTTTTCTTCCGTGATTACCATTCTCACGTTTACTATGCCTGATTTTGACATTGTAAACAACCTCCTTTATCTTACGCTTTATTGCTTTTACTGTTTCTTTTATAATTATACAATATAAAACAAAAAACTACAATAGAATTGCAGTTTTTTTAGTTTACATTTTGGTTACAGAAATATTACATTTTTGTTACATTTTTATTTTTAGGGATTAAAGCCTCGTATTTCAATTTCATTTTATTTTGCTTTAAGTCCTTCTACTAATGTTTTTTCAAACTCTTTGTATGTTTTTATTATATCAATTTCATTTCCGTTTTTCATTTTATATACTAATGTTGAAGCAATTAATGCATAAATTTCTGATGCTATTACTTTTGGGTCCCCCTGCTTTATTTCGCATTTTTTCATTCCTTCTGCTACAATTTTTTCGATTTTTCCAATATATTCAAAAACGTGTTGTTGGCACATTTTGTTTCTTGCTTCTTTTCCATAAAATTGACTTAGTAATATTGTTATAAAATCTTCATATTTATTTACTATTTTTATTTCTATTAATACTATTGCTTTTATTTTATCTATATAGTTATCTAATTTTTCTGTTTTTATATCGATACTGTTTTGTAATAGTTTTATTCCTTCTTCTATTAAGAAGTTAAATATTTCTTCTTTGCTTGAAAAATGATAGTATAGTGTTCCTTTTGCAACTCCTACTGTTGCTGTTATTTCTTCTATGCTTGTTGCATCATATCCCTTTTCTGCAAATAGTTTCATTGATGTTTCAAATATTTTTCTTTTTGTTTTATTCATATTTATCACATTCCTTCTTTAAGATGTAAACAATTTTCCCTCATCTTTTCGTTTTTTATTATATATTTTTTAATGAAATATTGCAATATTTTTGAAGAAATTTGAATACTTGGTCAAAAGGTTTTGTATACATATAAATTTCAAAATTATGTTATACATGAAAAAAAGTAGCACTTTTTTGTACTACTTAATTTTTTGTGGTAACAAACACAAGGCCTGTCACCACGCTTTTCTTTTATTTTATGTATTCTACAATGCTACTATTTGATACTAAATCCATCTCCAGACTCTTGAAGTTGGACACTAGATTTTAGACAAACTAGCGGACGAAAACCATAGTCATTACCGGTATAGTTAGAGTAGGCACTGCTAACATCGCCGCTGTAGTTCACAAGCACTACAAGGTCAGTATTATAAGCAGAGGGGCTGGCCACCCACATACCACGTGCTCCTTTTGACTCTGGTAATACATATAAACTATCTCTTATACTTAACATGCCAGGATAATAAGTCTTCCAATTTGCTCCATTATCTTTACTTATTTTATATCCTTCGTGTCCTGTATCATTTACTGCTTCCGCTTTATATTGAACGTTGTGTTTTTGACTATAAGATTTCATTAGCATTTCAATTGTTGGTCCACCTATTACATAATCTGCTTTTTCATTTTTGTCTTTAAATGTACTCCATGCAGTTGTATCTAGCATATATGCTACTGCTTTCATATTAGGATTAACAGTTGAATTTTCAACACCTGTATATTGTTTATCTATAAAGAATGATTTATTTAATTTTTTTATTGTATCTGTTGTTATTCTCGCTGCTCCTGTTGGATAAGCATTCAATATATTATCCAATGATGCAGCCTTTGGGGAAGTTTCTGTCTTTACAGGTGCACTTCCTACTGATTGTCCTGCTTCATTTGTTCCCTTTGGTAGTTTTGCAAGATCTACATAGTCATCTGCTATTAAATAAATATTATTAGTATCTGCATAGAATATTTTCCACCCTGTCACTCCATTTGCAGATGTATAATTTACTGATTTTCCGTAGTAATTATTTGCCTTTTCTGTATCTGTTGCACTTGCTATTGTATTTGCATTTATTCCACTTTCTTGACCTCCACCTCCATTATTTTGTCCTGGTAAATATGCATTTATTTCACTCTCATATTCATCTAATTTTGTATTTTGGTCTAATGCAGCCTCGTCAGCTTTTTGTTTTGCATCTTTTGCTTTTCCAAATATTCCAGTATTTGTCAATGCAGATATTGATATTCCTGCCAATATCAAAAGTATAATTATAGTTATAACCAACGCCACAAGTGTTATACCTTTTGAACTTTTAAATGTATTTTTCATTTGAATTCCTCCCTTTTTTATTTTTTCTTTATTTTTATATAAAATTTATAAACTACATCTTAAAATTTTATTGTGGAACTAAAATTTCTGTATTTTATAAAACATTAAAAACATTTTTGCAACACAAATAGATAGCAACACTTATAACTACATTTTAGGTGCAGTTATAGTGTCCCTATCTATTTATGTTTTATTTATATTAATTATTTTATTTAAATCACCTGTGTATACTCCCTCAAGGGTTCTAACGTTTTGCATTTTTAACGCTCCTTTTCTTTTGTTTTTTCATATGCCAATATTAGCATAAAAAATAATAAAAATCAACTTTTTTATATTAAATTTTTGTTACAAATCTTTACAAATTTCAACAACTAATATACAATAACAATATAAATTAAAATTTTCAGTAAATTTGTTCATACGCAAAAAATCATGAAATAAATTTTCTGTAAAATGGACACAATAAAAGAAAAAATTTTTGGAGGAAAACTAATGAAAAACAAAAACGAATTAAATTTTAAAGATTTAAAAATGACATGTAATTCAAACATATTCAACTTTGAAACCACACAAGAATTAAAAGATATAACAACAGGAATCGGTCAAGAACGCGGCATTAAAGCACTTGAATTCGGTCTACAAGTAGATGTAAAAGGATATAACCTATATATAGAAGGACCAAGTGGCGTTGGAAAAACAATGTACACAAAAAACTATCTAAATAAAATATCAAAAAAACAAAAAACACCTAATGACTGGTGCTACATCTACAATTTTGACAACCCAAACGAACCAATTGCAGTTTCACTTCCTGCAGGTCAAGGAAAAGAATTCAAAAATGCAATGGATGGTTTCATTTTAGAAGTAAAAAAAGATATCAAAAAAACATTTAATGCAAACGATTTTGAAAAAGAAAAAGCACTACTTAAACAAGAATTTGAAGAAAAACGTTCTAGCATTTTAGACAAATTAAATGTAGATGCATCAAAACATAATTTTCAAGTCAAATCTTCTCAAAACGGTATTTATATGATGCCAATTGTAAACGGAAAAGCCATTGACGAAGAAGAATTTGACAAACTAGATGACGAAATAAAACAAGTATATGAAGAAAAATCTTCAATTGTTCAAGCACAAATTATGGACGCAATTGAACAAATTAAAATTATAGAAAGACAATCAGATAAAAAAATATCTGAATGGCAATCAAATATTGCCCTACTTACAATTAATGTTCACATTAATTACTTAAAATCACAATTCAAGAGAAATAAAAAAATAACAAAATTTTTAAATGATGTTAAACAAGATGTTCTAAAAAATGTTTCATATTTTGTTGACGAAGACAAAGAAAAAGAAAAACAACAACAAATGAATCCTGCCCAAAGAAAACAAGACCCATCTTTAAATTACAGAGTAAACCTATTTGTTGATAACTCTAACACAGAAGGTGCACCTGTTATAATGGATTCAAACTACTCTTATCATAACATTTTCGGTACACTTGAATACGAAAATTACTATGGTTCATTAAAAACAGACCATACAATGTTAAAACCAGGTCTTTTACAACAAGCAAATGGTGGTTACATCATTTTCCAAGCAAAAGATTTATTACAAAATAATTTCTGCTATGAAGCATTGAAAAAGGCATTAAGAGTTAAAGAAATAAGTATAGAAAATACAACAGACCAACGCGCATCTATGGTAATGGTTTCTTTAAAACCTGAACCTATTCCATTAGACTTAAAAGTTATTTTAATTGGAAACTCTACCATTTATCAAACACTTTTGGCAATGGACTCAGATTTTAGAAAATTGTTTAAAATAAAAGTTGAATTTGAAGATGATGCACCTTTAAATAATGAAAATGCAAATAAATTAGCTCAAATAATTCACGGTTTCTGCGAAGCCGAACAACTTCCACACCTTGATAAAGGTGCTATGGCAAGATTAATTGAATATGCATCAAAACTTGCCGGAAGTCATAAAAAATTATCTACAAGATTTGATGATTTAATAAAAGTTGCCGGTGAGGCCGCAACATGGGCTAAAATGTCAAAGTCAAAAGTTGTAACTGCAGAATTTGTTGATAAGGCTTTAGCAGAAAGAATTGAAAGAGTTAAAAAGTTTGATACAAAATATATGGAAATGATAAAAGACCATTCTTTATTAATTGATACAACTGGTTTTGAGGTTGGAACTATAAATGGTTTAACAATTTTAACAATTGGTGATTACTCTTTTGGTAAACCTGCAAAAATAACAGTTAACACATATACTGGTAAAAATGGAATTGTAAATATAGAAAGAGAAGTTGAACTTTCTGGTTCTACTCACTCTAAGGGTGTTCTAATTTTATCTGGATATTTGGGCGAAATGTTTGCACAAGATATTCCTTTGTGCTTAACTGCAAGTATTTGTTTTGAACAATTGTATAATGGTGTTGATGGTGATAGTGCTTCTAGTACTGAACTTTATGGTTTGCTTTCTAGTCTTTCTGGAATACCTATAAATCAAGCCATTGCCGTTACAGGTTCAGTTAATCAAAAAGGTCAAATCCAACCAATTGGTGGTGTTAATGAAAAAATTGAAGGTTATTTTCAAATCTGCAAAATGCGTGGTTTGACTGGTGAACATGGTGTTATGATTCCTGTTCAAAATGTTGATAATTTGCAACTTTCTGATGAAATTGTTTCTGCTGTTAAAGATGGTTTGTTCCATGTTTATGCGGTTTCTACAATTGAGGAGGGTATTGAGGTTTTGACTGGTGTTCCTGCTGGTAAGAAGGATAAAAATGGTCATTTTCCTGCTGGTACTGTTAATTATCTTGTTTATGAGAAACTTAAAAAGTATGCAAAAATTGATATGAATAAATAGATCCATATAAAAAGCAGTTCCAATGGAACTGCTTTTGACTGTTAAAACTTCTCATACTCTAACACATTGTTTTTTTTACACCATTCTCTAAAGTTTTGCCGTTCTCCTTCTCTAAATTCATCCTGTGAATATTCATCATAATTCCACTGCTTATAGATTTTAAACTTGTACAACTTTAGAAAGTCTTCATATTTTTCAGATTGACGCATATTACTATCATAAATATAACCATTCCTTAAAATAATAGCATGCGCATAATATTTATGTCCCTCTTCAAATGGTTCTTCTACTGCTCCCCATATAAGTAAAGAATCTTTTATAATTCTTGCAATTTTCAAAGAATAGTAATGGCAGCAATGATTACAATTATCAGATAATAAGTCTTTATATAACCACATATCCTGTTTTTTTATTTTTTTCCATTCTCTAAGCCCCAATGCCTTTCCGGTTATACTGACATATTTTCTTATAAAATCTACAATTTGATTCGTTCTTATTTGCGCTGGCGTCTTACACCCCATTACACAAAAATAAATCTGTCTGCTCACCTCTCTAGTTTCTAATATAAATATTATCATTCCTACATTCAAAAGAAGTAGCGCATAAATTCTAGTTTTAATAAAAATAAGCCCAATAATTCCCACTATCTCTAAAATAATTGCGCAAATTCTCCTCCGTAATGAAATCAAAATGAATAATCCACAATCCCATTTGTATAACTTATAAAACAATTCTGGTTCATCAGTGTGAATTTTATTGCCATAGCAATAACGCGTTAAAAATTTTAACATAAATTTGTTCCTCCTCTAAATAATTATTTTGGAATTTTTATATAATTTGCACTTGGCAAAAAACAATGTATCATCTATATTATACCATTATTTACATAATTTTGCAATTTTTACTTTCATTTTGTAAAATTTAAAATTAAAACACGTTTTGATTTTTTTGACTCATACTATATTTATATAACGCAAAAAATGCTAAAATTTCTAATTTGTTTTGCATTTTTTTACTAGAAAATATTTATCAAACTCAATGTAGTTTTATTTTTAATATGTTCCAACACATACACACTAGCCTCAAGTTGAGCCATAGAATCCCCATACTCCTCCATATCCAAATAACCATTAAGACTTGCCAAATTAGTTTCAATTTTTTCTAACTCATCATGTTCAATATAAATAGCAAGTTTTTTATGTCTTTCGTTCCAATCATCTCTAATCTCTTTGATTTGTTCTTTTAATTTATCTTTATTTATGTCCTCTTCATTCTCTTTTTCCATTTCTTTTCCAATTTCAGATAAACTCTGTGTAGCTATTTCAATTGATTTGTTTGTATATTTTGTAGTAAAAATATCTCCCGCAATTATTACTACAACAATAATTACAGAAATAACTAATTCCTTCGTCATGCACATATCTCCTTTTAATTACATAAAAATCATATAACATTTGTTTATTATACATTATGCTCTTCGCTCTATGAATTCCTCTTTTCTTTTTTTTGGCAGAAAATTTGTCCTTTACCATCATAAGTAACAACCAATGCCTCTTCTGGCTTCATATCAAATTTTTCAACTTGTTTTTTTAACCAATTATAATTCTTTCCAATTAATTGCAGATTCTGGTTCATAACTTTTCCATCAACAACCAAATCATATGGAATCCCCTCATATTCTGGTGTAATATTGAAGTCCTCTGGAGTAGTTGTTCTCTTTTCAGGCTTTTGAATTACCGTAACTTGTCCACTTGTTTCCAAAATTGCATATTCCACATCACCTAAATTAACAATGTTGTTTCCTCTAAGTCTTTCTTCCAATTCATTTACTGTAAATCTTTCTTTTTTTAAAGCCTTTTCATCAATTTTTCCTCTATATATTAAAATTGTTGGCTTTCCACAAATAATCTCCCTTGCTTTTATACTTTTTAAATTCACTAATGAAATTAACAAATGCATAACTAAAAGTCCTAAAATTGGAATTAATCCGTTGAATATCGGAACACCTATATCACTCATAGGAATAGTAGCCAAGTCTGCTATCATTATTGAAATTGCAAGTTCAAATGGTTGCAATTGCCCTATTTCCCTTTTTCCCATTAACCTCATTACAATTAATACAAATATGTATAATATTATTGCTCTAAAAAAAATAATTAACATTTTTTCACCTCAATCATTATTTACATTAAAAATATAATTTTAAATATTTGAAATTACTAATTTATTTATTTTTAATATTTATATTTTTTAAATATAATATTTTTTATTTTATTTTTTACAAAATTTAACTTTTTTATACTTATATTTTTGAATATTATTTAAAAATTCGTGAATAATAAAATTAGAGCCTTGAAATTGCAAATTTAATTTGCATAAGTTTTTAAAAATTTAAGGAGGTTTTCTATATGTCAAATTCACAAACAAGAAGTGAAAATAGTACTTCCACAGTGTGGCAAATAGTTGGTAGATTAATTGCTGCTGCTGTTGTTCTAGGTATTACTGCATTTTTTACACCTGGTTTTTCAATTAATAATATTTGGACTTTAATTATAGCCGCTGTTGTTTTAACAGTAATAGATTACTTAGTTACAAAGTTTACAGGTTTACATGCAAGCCCATTTGGTAAAGGCTTCGTAGGTTTTGCATTGGCCGCTATTACTTTATATGTTACTCAATTCTTTGTAGCAGGTTACTCTATTTCATGGATGGCTGCTATAATTGGAGCTTTGATTTATGGTGTTATTGATTATTTCTTGCCAGGAAATCAAACTATGTAGTTATGAAAAAATAGGGATTGGGGGACGGGTCTTCCATCCCTATTTTTTTTTAGTGATGGAAGACCCGTCCCCCAATCCCTAAAAATATTTTAAAAGAGGAATTTGGAGTAGTTACCCCATAATCCCTCTTTTTTAATTTCTTTCCCAATATTTTTCATACAATTCCTTAGCAGTCTTTGGACTATCAACACCCTCTTTATTCTTAACAGGAGCGAAATCATCCTCTCTCTTACCTCTAAGAATTGCAATATCATCAAACAACTCAAAACTATCAAAAATAAACGCTTCAAACTTATAAGAATTTGGTTCAGTTGGTATAACTTCTTTACCATTTTCATCAATATAAGCATTTTTCTTAAAAGCACTATGATAAATTAATGGCTCTTTGCTTATTTTTTCAATAGCATCAATTGTAAACAAATTACACATGATGTGAGATTCACCAAATCTCAATTCTCCATTATTATCAACTTCTTCTGCCATTTTTTCTGGTAATTCTGAATATTCAATAACCTTTGGATGGCCATTCATTTTGCAAAATACTCCAACTCTTTCATGTGGATTTGCCTTAACCACTGATTTTGAAGCAATTTGCACGTTTTTATCAATTGCCATTCCAAGTAATGTGACATCAGCCATTTTCAAAAGAGCATTATCAACTCCACCAATAAATACCCATTTAACACCACGTTCTTTCATATCAGAAAGCATACCTGTTTTTCTAAGTGAAGAAAATACTCCACCATTTCCATCTGAAGCCTCTCTTACTTTCATATCTTTTCCGATTAGCATTTTTCCATTTGTATCAACTAATGGCAACTCACCTTGTTCAAATAACATAACACTATTTTTATCATATCCAAAGTAATTATTTTTCTCTAAAAATTCTTGTGTTTGATCATTATTTTCTCTACTTGTCATTATGTACCAAGGAATAATTGTGTTGTACTTTTTATTTGCTTCTTTTAAATTTTCTGCTAAGATTTCAAATAAATATTTTCCTTTACCATAAACATCTAGTTTAAAAGTACCTTTTGGTCCTGTGTGACCAAGTCTTGTTCCTTGTCCTCCAGCCATTGTAACAACTGCATAATTGCCACTAACAATAACTTTCTCTCCTAAATTATCAAATGTATCTTTTTCATTTTTTGTTAATTTTTCTTTATCTAAATATGGTATAGATTCAATTTTATTTTCTTTTAATTCAATCTCTTTTTTTGTATTTTCATATAATTCTGCAATTTGATGGAAATCAATATTTTTTAATTGCTCTAATAATTCTTCTTTTTTATTTTCGTCTAATTTATTTAACAATTCTATTATATGTTCTTGATTGTATTCTTTTAATAATTTTATTATTTCTTCATTTTTATCCATAGCCTTCTCCTTTTCTTGACTATCCTTCGATAATCAAGTTGCTTTTTTTAGTATATTTTATTCTATTTTAATTTTTTTTGTTAATTTCAATTACTATTGTAATTTCTTTTGCCATTTTATCACAATACACTGATTTTTGCAAACTTTTTTCTAAAACTTGTCATATCATTTGAAAATTCACAATATACATTAATTAAAGTTATGTGGTACAAACATTTAAATTGTTTTGAACAGTGCAGACAATAATATCATTTTTATATTTCATATTAAAGTCCGCATTTTTAAGGGAGGTATATAGATGGAAAGTTCAAATTTATATCAGGACATAGCAAAAAGAACTGATGGTGACATTTATGTTGGGGTTGTAGGTCCTGTTCGTACTGGTAAATCAACATTTATTAAGAATTTTATGGATTTACTTGTAATTCCAAATATTGATAATGAATACAAAAAAGAAAGAGCAAAAGATGAATTGCCTCAAAGTGCTGGTGGCAGAACTATTATGACAACAGAACCTAAATTTGTTCCAAATGAGGCTATTGAGATAACTTTAGATGATAACTTAAAATTCAAAACTCGTTTAGTTGACTGTGTTGGCTATTTAGTTGATAACGCTATTGGCTACCTTGAAGATGATATGCCTAGAATGGTTAAAACACCTTGGTCTGATGAAGAAATTCCATTTGAAACAGCGGCTGAAATTGGTACTAAAAAAGTAATTGAAGAACATTCAACAATTGGCATTTTAGTTACAACTGACGGAACTGTTACAGATATACCAAGAGAAGATTATATAAAAGCAGAAGAGCGTGTGGTTTCTGAATTAAAGGCTTTAAATAAACCATTCATAATCTTACTAAACTCTGAAACTCCGTCATCTGATTACACTCAAGAATTGGCTCAAAAATTAACTGATAAATATAATACAAGCGTAATGCCAATAAATTGTGCAAACTTAAGTATAAACGACATAAACACAATGTTTTCTAAAATTTTATACGAATTTCCTGCACAAAAAATTGCTATTAAACTACCTCGTTGGGTTGATGGATTAAGCTTTAACCATCCTATAAAAACTGAATTATTTAATGAAATTAAAGACGCATTTGCAAATGCAAATGTTTTAAAAGATATTTCAAATTGTACACAAAAAATAAGTCAAACTGAAATAATTTCTAGAACTACAATTACAAATATTGAACTTGGTTCTGGTAATGTAAAAATTCAAATTGATGTAAAAGAAAATTTATTCTACAAAGTATTATCAGAAATCACTGGTGTCAATGTTGAAAATGAAGGCGACTTATTTGGGATTATTACAGACCTTTCTTCTGCTAAGAAAAAATATGATAAAATTGCATATGCTTTGGAAGAAGTCAATGCAAAAGGCTATGGAATTGTTACTCCATCAATTGATGATTTAGTTTTAGCGGAACCTGAAATGGTTAAACAGGGCTCACGCTTTGGTGTAAAATTAAAGGCAACTGCCCCAAGCATTCATATGATAAAAACAAATGTAACTACTGAAGTTTCACCTATTGTTGGTTCTGAAAAACAGTCTGAAGAATTGGTAAATTATCTACTTTCTGGTTTTGAGAATGACCCTAAACAAATTTGGGAATCTAATATTTTTGGAAAGAGTTTACATGAACTTGTTAATGAAGGCTTACAGACTAAACTTTCTAAGATGCCAGAAGATGCTCAAATGAAACTTCAGGAAACTTTGGAACGTATTGTTAATGAGGGTTCAGGAGGATTAATTTGTATTATACTATAAAATTTCGGGATTGGAGAACGGATTTTAACGGGATTGGGGGACGGGTCTCTAATCCCGAAGTTTTACGCAAAAAAATTTCGGGATTAGAGACCCGTCCCCCAATCCCGTTAAAATCCGTCCCCTAATCCCAAAATTTTATTCATCTTCTTTCAAATTTTTTCTTCTTAACTGTCCACATGCCGCATCAATATCAGAACCAAGTTCTCTTCTAATAGTAGCAACAATTCCATGATCATTCAAATAATCCCTAAACTTCATAATATTATCATTAGAAGACTTAGAATAAGCACCATTTTCAATTTTATTAATAGGAATCAAATTAACGTGGCATAACATACCATGCAACAACTTAACTAACTCCTTAGCATCCTCAAGATTATCATTGTTATCTTTTGCCAATGCATACTCAAAAGATATTCTTCTATTAGTTTTGGCAATATAATCCTTACATGCTTGCATCAATTCTTCAATTGGAAAAGCATTATTTACAGGCATCATACTACTTCTTTTTTCATTATTTGTTGCATGTAAAGAAATAGATAATGTACATTGAATATTTTCCTCTGCTAATCTATAAATACCAGGTACCAACCCACTTGTAGAAACGCTTATATGTCTTGCTCCAATATTTAGTCCCTTTGGATTGTTTATAATTCTAATTGCATTTACAACATTAGTATAATTATTTAAAGGCTCACCTATTCCCATAAACACAACATTAGAAATTCTAACACCTGTATCTTGTTCAACAGCTAAAATTTGTTCAACAATTTCACCTGATGTTAAACTTCTTATAAAATTAATTCCTGTTGATGCACAGAATTTGCATCCCATTTTACATCCAATTTGTGAAGATACACAAATGCTGTATCCATGATGATAACTCATTAATACTGTTTCTATTGCATTACCATCTAATACGTCAAATAGATATTTGATTGTTCCATCTTTTGATTCCTGTTTTCTTAAAATTTTGTAATTGCAAATTGTATAATTTTCTTTTAATTTTTCTCTTAATGCTAAAGATAGATTTGTCATTTCGTCAAATTCTTTTGCTTTTTCTTGATATAACCATTTAAATATTTGCTCTGCTCTAAATGGTTTTTCTCCTATTTCTACAAGTTCTTTTTTTAAATCTTCTAAATCATAATCTTTTATATTTTTCATTTTCTATCACTTCTCCATATTTTTATGTCTTTTTTTACCCCGATGTCTCAAACAGAACCGTCCCAAAAACGACATTTTTTATACAAACTCTTCCCAAACTAAATTTGCTAAATCTAGCCCTTTGCTAGTTAATTTAATATCATCCAAATCGACCTCAAGTAAATCTTCTTCAACCAATTTTTGCAACTCATTTCTAAACAAATAAATCGGATTTTCCCCAAACTTCTGCTCAAATTTGGAAATGCTAATGCCGTCAAGTTTTCTTAGTCCCAACATCATAAATTCTTTTTCCATATCTAACTTATTTTGAATTTCTTCAATAATTCTAACTTTTTTAAAACCAACTTTTTCATTCTCTTTCCCGATTTTATTCTCATTTTTTATTTTATTTTCCATGCTTTCTACATTTCCATTTTTTTTACTTTTATCTACATTCAAATATTCCTTCAAATCAGTAGTATTTGCGTACCTTACACCATTTACATATGAATGTGCCGCAACTCCAAAGCCAACATACTGTTTTTGCTCCCAGCAATTCATATTGTGCTTTGATTCAAACCCAGGCTTTGCAAAATTTGATATTTCATAATGTTTATACCCATTCAACTCTAAGAAATTTTTCATATAATGATATTGTCTTCTTTCTTCTTCATCATCTGGCAAACTTAATTCCCCTGAGTCAATTCTTTGCTCTATTTTTGTGTTCTCTTCTACTATCAAAGAATACACAGATATATGCTTTGGTTCTGGCTTTAAATTAACTACATTTTCCAAACTATTTTTTAGAATTCCAATATCTTGTCCAGGAAGTCCTAGCATTAAATCAACATTTATGTTTTCAAATCCCGCTTCTTCTGCCCATTTATATGTATCTAAAAATTGTTCATAATTGTGAATTCTTCCAATTTTTTTTAAAATATCATCATCAGTACTTTGAAGTCCTATGCTTAATCTATTTATTCCACAATTTTTATACATCTGTAGATTATTTTTTGTTGTAGTCCCTGGATTTACCTCAATTGTAATTTCAATTTTTTCTTTTTTATCTGGCATCTCATTTCCAATTACTTTTTTACCACCGTTTGATGTACCCTTATTTTTCTCAATTTCTATTCCTGTAACATTATAAATCTTATCCAAAATCTTTTTTATAAGTTCAGGCTTTATTGCTGATGGAGTACCTCCTCCAATATAAATAGTACTTATAAAATTATTTCTTAATAAATTTTTATTTTCTTCAATTTCTTCTAATAATTTTTCAACATATCTCTCTTGCATATCAAAGCAGTTTGAATATGATATAAAATCACAATAATCGCATTTTTTAACGCAAAAAGGTATATGCACATATATTCCTAACTCCATCTTCAACTTCCTTTATAAATCCTCTGCAATTTTAATAATTCTCTTTAATCTATAATTAACTCCTGATTTTCCAAGTGGTTCTTTCAATTTTTTTCCAAGTTCAACCAAAGACATATCTGGATACTCTAATCTAAGTAAAGCAATCTCTTTAAGATTATCATCTAAATTATTAAATTTGTTAGACTGTTGTAACCTTCTAATAGCATCAATTTGTTCAACAGACGCATTCAATGTTTTGTTCAAATTAGCAGACTGGCAATTAACAATTCTATTAACTTTACCATTCATTTCTTTTTGAACACGTATATCCTCAAATTTTAAAACACTACTACTTGCTCCAAATAAAGCAATAATTGCTGAAATCTCTTCTCCATCTTTCAAATAAATTGAATTATTATTTTCTAATTTTTTGCATCTTATATTACACTGTTTTAATATTTCATCCAGAAATTCCATATTATTTTTTGTTGATAAATTTATTTCTAAATGATATGTTCTACTAGGATTATTTATTGACCCCGCTCCTAAAAACGCTCCTCTTACAATTGCTCTTTTGCAATTATCATTTTCTATAACTATTAATTTATTATTTATATCATTTTGAACCAATTTTTCACTCTGTCCACTTGAGATTGTTTTTATATCCTCAAAATCAACATTGGATTTTATTTCTAATTGATTCTCAACAACCTCAACTTCTTCTATAAGATTTTTTACTTTAAAGGTAATTATAAATGATTTCCCATCAAACTCAATATTGTTATCAATATCCAAATTTCTTAATAACTTAGAAAAACGATTTATATTATACTCACTCTCTGTTGCATACCTTACATTATTTTTTACAACTGAAGCATTTTTTGAAATCAAATATCCAATTAACTCATATTTTACTTCATCTTTTTTATTTAAATTGCTTATTTTACTAAGTTCTTCTTTTAAATCTGATGAAAAAGACATTTTCTTACCTCCTATTCTCCATTTTATAAGTTCACTACTTTTTTATTTTACACCATTTAACTTAAATGCCTCTAAACCATACTTCTCAAAACTATTTTAATCGTGTAACTATAATTCTATCATTATCAAACAAATCTTTTTTTGAATATGTCCCCGTAAAACTTTCTGTATTTTCAATAAGTTCAATAACATCTATTTTTTGGTCAAATCCAATTTCTAAACATAAATATCCATTATATTTTAAATATTGATAAGATTCATTAATAATTTTTTTATAAAAATCTAAACCATCTTTTCCGCCATCTAATGCTATATATGGCTCATTTTGCACCTGAATATCTAAATTTTTTATAACATTAGTTTTTATGTATGGAGGATTTGATACAATTATATCAAATTTTTCTTCATTTAAATTTGTAAACATATCTGAACTTATAAATGTAATTTGATTTTCAACATTATTACTAATTGCATTTTTCTTAGCAATTTTTAACGCTTCATTACTTATATCAATTGCTGTAATTTCTGCTTGTGGCAAATACTTAGCAAGTGATACAGCAATTGCACCACTTCCCGTACACAAGTCTAATATTTTTTTTGCATTATTTTTTTTTGCAATATTTATAACTTCTTCAACTAATATTTCTGTGTCTTGTCTTGGAATTAAAACATTTTTATCTACAAAAAAACTTAATTTCATGAATTCTTTTTGGTGTGTTATATGTTCAATTGGAACTCCTTTTTTTAATATTTTTATTTCTTCCAAATATTGTTTTTCTTTAATATTATCAAGTTCTTCCCTATCATTTACAATTACATATTGTCTTGATTTATTTAATACATATTGCATTAATAGTCTCGCCTTCAATTTTGGTTCTTCTATGTTTCCATTCTTTAATTCTATTATTCCTTTTTTTATAAGTTCTGATATTGTCATATAATCACCCCTTTATTTCCTAGATTTATCTGCTCGCATTATCATCCCCATCAGGATGTATTTTCTCATCTTCAATTATTTTATTTGAAACTTTTTTTACAATTTTTGAAAACTCTCTTTCCTTATCTCTATGTTCATCTACTGAATATGTTTTTACTCCATCACTTTTTTCTGCATATTTATTATATACACTTAAAATATCACTATTATAGTCAATCATTTCTCTTACAAGATGATCATATATTTTTTTGACCATATATTTTCCATTTTCTATTACAACATTTTTTGCAGAATATAAATCACTAGGTTTTGTATAGTCTTGTACACAACTTTTTACTAGAAATTCATCTAAATTTTGCATAGTTTCAGAATCTTTATATTCGTTTTCCTTTCCTGATTTATTTAGTTTTTCGTCACTTAATGTTTTTTCTTTTAAATCTAAATATTTTACTATTTCTTTATCCTTTGGATTATATATTTCACACAATCTTTTTACTTCTTTAAAATCCATTTTTTTGGCTTTATACGTAAAATTTGCATTCCAATTTCTTTTTTCTTTTATTAATTCAAATAAATTTAAATATTCATTTATATTATCTATAAGATTAAGAATTTTACCAACTTGAACTTCATTTACATTCTGCTTATCTTGTTCTATTTGAATTAATTTATAACATTTGTCTCTTTGTTCTTCTAATGCGACTCTTACATTAATTGCATATGCTTTTTCTTGCATTTGAGCATATCCATTAGCCAAATTATTTTTTCTGGCATCATTACTTTCAAAACATTCTACAAGATAATCACCAACCAATTCTCTTTTTTTGTCATTATCTTCATTTGCGTCATTTATAAATTTTGTTATTTTTTCCCCATTTATAAATTTTTGTTTTTCTTCTTTGCTCTCTTTCTCAAGTTGATTTAATATTTTTTCTCTTCTTGCATTCCATTTTTTTTCTTGCTCTTTTTCTTTTATATATTTTAACATTTCAATATTTTGTTGTTTTTTCATGATTTCAATATCTTCATCAACAAAGATTTTATTCATTTTACCATTTCCATTATTACTAAATGTCTTTGTTATTCGAACATTATTTTTATCTTTAACTGCAAGCATATTGGTGCCTTCAACTGTTAATTCAAAAGGAACACCATCCTTTTTTTTATATTGCATTAATTTATAGTAACCATCAAATCCTGGTTTTTCATCAAAATTCTCATGAAACTGTTCAGTTAAATACTGAATTATAGTTTTTGCCTTTTCAGTTCTGTCTGTTGTACTTTGTATAGTTCCTATGACTGCTTCCTGTTCTTTGCTATTGATTTTATATTTTAGTATTATTGCAAGAATTCTATTAATATCACCTTTATCATTTTTTACTTCTAAATCCTTGAGTATAAATGATGGTCTTTCTTTATTTATACTATCAAATATTTTTGTAGAATATTCTATATAATTTTTGTTATTTAAATTTTGATTTTTTTCCATTAAATTATCCCTTTCTTTTGTTTATTTCTATACTTTTTATATCATATTTTACTGCTTTTTACAATAAAATTATTAAATCTTTTTGTACTTGCACTTTTAATTTTTTTTAACATATAATTTTATATATAAGATTTGGAGGTGCAATAATGATAGAAGCACTTTGTAGTATTGGAATTTTTGGTTTTTTTCAATTTTTTAAATCATCAATGTTTGTTGTTCGGCTATATAACTGGAAATAATTTATTTCCCGAGCCATTAACAAGCGAAGAAGAAAAAATCTACTTGGAAAAAATGAAAAATAATGATGAAGAGGCTAGAAATATTCTAATAGAAAGAAACTTAAGATTAGTTGCACATGTTGTTAAGAAATATTCAAATACTAAAGTTGACCCAGATGATTTAATTTCTATTGGCACAATTGGATTGATTAAAGGTATAAATAGTTTTAATGTGGATAAAGGTTCAAAACTTAGTACATATGTTTCGAGATGTATTGATAATGAAATCTTGATGCATTTGCGTTCTACAAAAAAATTAAATGCCGAAGTTTATTTAAATGAACCTATTGGAAAAGATAAAGATGATAATGTTGTTACTCTACAAGAAGTTTTAGAAAATGATGATAGAAATATAGAAGATGAAGTTGATTTAAAAATGAAAATCAAAAAGTTGTATAAAAAAATTGGAGAAGTTTTAAAAGATAGAGAAAAAACTATTATAGAATTACGATTTGGGTTAGGTGGCCATAAGCCTAAAACACAACATGAGATTGCAGATATGATGGGTATTTCTCGTTCATATGTTTCTAGAATTGAAACTAAGGCCATTGGAAAACTTAGTAATGAATTTAAAGAAGATTAAATTTTACATATTATTTTTTTACACACCTACTTAAAAAATTTTATCATATTTGCTTTAATAAAACAAGTTTTAAAAATTAAAATAAAGTGAGAATAAATTATAAAAAATGAGATAAAATAATATAAATAATATCAAATCAATTTTATATAAACTTAATAAATTTGAAAGTTTTTTTATTGTATGTTAAACTCTAATTAAACTAATAAATAGTAATTAATTTTCCCTGCATAGTGCGTGTAGACAGAATTTTTAGAACCTACAAGTTTGTAAGAGGAGCCAATCTCAAAGTATGGCGTGCATGCTTGCATTTTATGTAAGAAGCCCAGGAATATTTTGGTAGGCACCCACCTGTTTTTAGGAGCAGGTCCTTAAAAATTCAAGACATCTTACGGCTAAGGCGGGGTATTTTTTTGCCAATAAAGTAACTCTATGTATTATCTATTTATATTAAATATTATTTTCTAGTTGCATACACGGTTGCATACATTTTTATAAAATATTACTATAAAAAATTGACTTTTTATAAAAATCTGTGTATAATAAAAATAGAAAATGAGAGCCACGAAAGTGGTTGCCGAAGAAATAGATAAACCATTCACTCGGTCAAAAGCAGAATGGTTTATTTTTTATTGCCTATGTAGTAAAATACAAATGATGATTAACAAGGCAACATTTATGATAGTCATTCCTACTAATCCAAAGAAAAGTAGATATGTAATACTTAATAATGCTGATTCTACCATATTAACCACCCCCATATATCAATCTCACAACCAGAAGTCGTGGAAGTAGTATGTAAACATCAAAGAGTTAAAGGTGGCAACACACTCCGCTTATTCTCATTTTCTATGTATAACACTATATAATATTTTTTACTAAAAAACAAGCGAACACAGTAAAATTTTACAATTATTTTGTTTTATACATATTGTCATAGAAATGTAATATTTATTAAATAGTTTTTTGTAAGTTCATTTATAGTAAAAATAGTTATATTTTCAATTTTTATATTATCTATAATAAATTATACTGTCATCATCTAAAAATCCCTCAGTTAAGTCATTAAGTAACTAATCTAATTTACTTTTATATTAATTCTGTACGAGCCTTATATTCAATTATTGTAAAGGTTTCTCCTTATACTGTTCTATCCAATAAGTATAATATGGATTGTCCCAAGTTGTTCCATCATAATATGTTACATCTTTCACAATAGCAATTACCTTTGATATTCCGTGAGCTGAATCTAACTTCCAACCATAATTTTTGCCACCAGTTGCACCTGCAACTACATTTACATTATCTGCTTGTCCTGTAAATTCAAATCCTCCACCATTGTAGTTAAATTGAGGCTTTATTTTTAGTGGATAATTATTATTATCATAAGCTAAAACTGCTACATTGTAATCTTTAATTGTTTTATTAGAATTATTTTTTATTACAACTTCTATCATATCTGGATACAATGATTTATATCTATCATCTTGTACTAGGATTTTTGCACTTTCAACAGTTACTTCTTGTTCATTCTTATATTTTTCGATTTCTTGTTCCTTAGCTTTATCTTTTATTTGATTGCTTTTTTCTGTGATTTCGGTATCATTGCTTATAACATCTTGTAAATCTTTAATCTTTTGGTTAGCTGTTACATAGTCATTGTTTGAAATTAAAGAATCTACTTCTGCTAAAGTTTTGTCCTTTAAATTTTCCTTGTTGTTCTTAATATAATCTTGTGCAACTTTGTAATTATTTTTGTCTAGCTCTATTACTTTAGAATAACTCTTTATAGCTTCTAATATATTTTCATCTTTTTCATATTTTTGTCCCTCAACAAAACTATCTTTTGAAGATTTTACATTTTCAATATCATCTTTAGCCGATTTTATACTGTTTTCAAATTCCTTTATATTAGAATATCTATTAATTTCTTCTATTGTATTATCATAATCTTTTGAACCATTTACAAATGATTCTACAAGATACTTTAATTTGTCTTGAAAAATTTTTTCGATTTTCTTTTTTTCATCATAACTTTGTGTAGTGCTATATATTTCTTGTAATTTTGAAACATCTACATTATCAAGGTTTTGTTTAAATTTCACAACCGGATTATTCAAATACTTTAAAAATGCTATTATAATAACAATTATAATGATTCCAGCTATACCTAGAACAATTTTTTTATTGTCTTTAATATTTATTTTTTTATCTTCCATATATTACATCCCCTTTAAATTTTATTTATAATATTGTTATAATTTACGTCATTATATACAGTTGCCTTTTCCCAAGTTTCATTTATTGAATTTGTCAAACCATCAAAAATTACTTTTACAAAGTCTTTGCCTAAATTTATACCACCATTATTTACTGTTGTATTTTCCATTTCTTCTAAGCTATCTGCATAATCACTTTCTACAAATGTGCAACCAACTATTTCTCCATTTTTAGTTACAAATATTCTTCTTATTGTTTCTTGATTTTTCCCTATTGTTTCCATATCGAATAAATATATTGTTTCTCCCTGTTCGTTTGTTGTTTTCCTAGCCTCATATATTTTTTTACAAAAATCTTTTAATGATGTTGGCTCTGCTGGTTTTGCAATTTCTGTATAATCTGTTGTATTTGCATTTTCTTTTGTTTCTGGATTTTGTAATTTGTTATTTACATTTATCAATTCTGCAAGTAATTCCTTTTCATTATCATTCAATGTTATTTCTTCTGCTATCGTTAGGGATTTTTTATTATTTTCTGTCGTTCCCCTGTAAAAACATATAAAATATAACACTACTATTATTGCCAATATCCCTATTAATGACAATATAATTTTTTTAGTTTTCTTTTCCATATTAATTTTTCCTTTCAAAATTTTATATTTAATTTGCTTAGTGTAGATTTTGAGTTATCTTGTTTCTAGTTTATGCCAAAATAGATTTCCTATTTATTCTAATAATCTGGTTAAAATTCTTACGTACTAGGGCTTTCTACATATAATTCCATTTTATTCTTTTGATTGTTCACCCCCTTAAAAAATACATACTGGAATATTAATAACAACTCTACAATTTTCGACAATATAATTATATAACTATTATTCATATTTGTAAATAACTTTGACGACTAAAAATAATTAATTTTCCTAATATAATATACTTATTATTCATATACTATATAAGGAGGTATTCTTCAATGGAAAATCTTAGAAAAATAAGAGAAAAAAGAAATATAAATCAACTAAAAATTGCTATGGATATTGGAATAACTCAGGAATCTATTTCTAAATATGAAAATGGAAATGCTTTTCCATCGAAAGACGTTCTTATCAAATTAGCTGACTACTTAAATTGTAGTATTGATTATTTATTAGGAAGAACAGATAACCCTAATGTAAATAAGGATTCCAATAATACAAAAAACGAAAATGTAGAAAATTTAATTTTTAGATATAATAATTTGACCAATGAAAATAAAATAAAACTAGAGGGTTGCTTACTTGCAATAGAAAAAGAGCAAATCAAAAAGTAGGAAGAAACATCTCCTACTTTTTATGTACTAATGTAAATGTTATAATTTCCGTTCATTTGTAATATAATTTCTTGTCCTAATTCTATATCAATTACATCATCTAAACAAATTTCCACTTCTTCATTAAGTTTAAAATTATAATTGCTAAATATTATTTTTCTACTTGTAACCATACTTTTTAAATTATGTATTAGAATCCCCAGTTTCAAGCATTATTTCTAGTTAAAAAAATCTCGTTGCATACATTTTGCATACATTCTCAAAAAATCGCAATAAAAAAAAGCCCTCAAATGAGCTAATTTATTGGTAGCGAAGGTGGGATTCGAACCTACGACCTGCCGGGTATGAACCGGATGCTCTAGCCAACTGAGCTACTTCGCCATATGTATTGCGATATTTATTATACATTGTGTTTTATAATTTGTCAAGAAAAAAATGCAAGTTTTTTAAAAATTTATCCAATCAAGATATTAATCACTTACATTTTTACTCTATAATTATTATTCTCTCTCTCTTTCTTCACCTGAATTTTCTTTTTCTTCTTTCACAACTTTTACATTTACTTTATCATTTATTTTTGTATCCATTTTTTTCTTATTATTTTTTGTTTTTCCTACTTTAGGTTCTGCCACCATTTTTTCCAATAAAGATATATTAATTTCATCTTGTTGTTGTTCAATTTCTTTTACTCTTTTATCTACTTCATCCTCATTATCAATTGAAGTTGCAAAAAAAGATTTTATTACATCAAAAAAAGAATCTTTAGTTTTAGCTTCATAATTAACTGGAATATCCATTTTATTACCTCTTTCTTATTTTTAAAAATAAAACTAAAACCATTATACCATATTTTTACAGTTAAATCAATAGTTTCTTAATATTTTCAACAACTTGATCTATTGTTAAACTTGTAGAATCAATAATAATTGCATCATTTGCCTTCTTTAATGCCCCAACTTTTTTATGCATATCATTATAATCTCTCATTTTTACATTTTCCAAAACTTCTTCATAAGTAGTATTTATACCATTTTGAACATTTTCTTCATATCTTCTTTTTGCTCTTACTTCCTCGCTTGCATCCAAATAAATTTTAACATCAGCATTTGGAAAAACCACAGTTCCAATGTCTCTACCTTCTACTATAACATTTTTTCCCTTGGCTAAATTTCTTTGAACTTCAACCATTCTTTCTCTTACAGGAATAATAGAAGAAATTTGTGACACAACTTCTGTTACCTCTTTTGTTCTAATTTCTTTGCTGACATCTTCTCCATTTAATAAAATAATATCTTTGTCACCTGTATTATCAATTTTGATATTAATATTATTTGCTATTTTTATAATTTTTTCTTCATTATCTAATTTAACATTTTCTCTTAGCACCTGTAAAGCCACACATCTATATGTTGCTCCTGTATCTAAATTTAAAAAACCTAATTCTTTTTCGATTCTTTTTGTTACTGTTCCTTTTCCGCTTCCTGCAGGTCCATCAACTGCTACTATCATTTTTTACACCCTTTCCTTTTAATTAATTTTCTTAGAGACAATTTTATCTATTGATATTTCTTTGGGAATAATTACTTTACCACGCACTACATTTCGAGGTTGTTCTATTTCATATAATTTATTTAATAACTCATTTTCTTTTTTAAAAAATATTGCAAATAGATTTTTCCTTATTTTTGAAAATATATCTTCTTTTACAATTATTAAGCCTGTTTCTATTTTTTTGCTCATATTATTCCCTCTTTTTGTTACTATTCACTGTCAGTGAAATGTAGCCTCTTTTTTCACATTATATATTTTTTTCTTTTTTTTATCAATACCTTTACTTGAATTTTAGCGTATAATGATGTATAATTTTCACATACTAAAAAGAAGATACTTGTTTAAACTTTCCAATTAAATCTGTATCTTAGGAAGGGAATGAAATCAAAAATGGAAAAATTAGTTATAAAAGAATTATACAAAAATACAGAAAACTATATTAACAAAGAAGTAACTTTAGAAGGATGGGTAAGAACAGTAAGAGATTCAAAAACATTTGGATTTATCGAAATAAATGATGGAACATTTTTCAAAAATGTACAAATCGTTTTTACAGATAAATTATCAAACTTTAATGAAATTTGTAAACTTACAATAAGTTCTTCAATTAAAGTTAATGGAACACTTGTAAAAACAGAAAATGCAAAACAACCTTTTGAAATTCAAGCCACAAACGTAGAAATAGAAAGTTTATCAGATAGCACATATCCACTTCAAAAGAAAAAACATTCTTTTGAATATTTAAGAACAATCGCACATCTTCGTCCAAGAGCAAATACTTTTAACGCAGTATTTAGAGTTAGAAGTAGCCTAGCATATGCAATACACCAATTCTTCCAAGAAAGAGGTTTTGTATATGTAAACACTCCTTTAATCACTGGAAGTGACGCAGAAGGTGCTGGAGAAATGTTTAACGTTAATTCTTTTGATTTAACAAACTTACCAAAAACAGATGATGGAAAAATTGATTTTTCAAAAGACTTCTTTGGAAAATCTGCTCATTTAACAGTAAGTGGTCAATTAAATGGTGAAACATTTGCAGAAGCATTTAGAAACATCTATACATTTGGTCCTACTTTTAGAGCAGAAAATTCAAATACAGTAAAACATGCCGCAGAATTCTGGATGGTTGAACCTGAAATATGTTTTGCTGATTTAGCTGATGATATGGATTTAGCAGAAGATATGATTAAATATATTTTCAAATATGTTTTAGATAATTGCCCAGAAGAAATGGAATTTTTCAATAACTTTATAGACAAAGGTTTATTAGAAAGATTGAATCATGTTATCAATTCTGATTTTGTTAGAATTTCTTACACAGATGCAGTTAAAGAATTAGAAAAACATAATGATGAATTTGAATATAAAGTTAGTTGGGGTATTGATTTACAAACAGAACATGAAAGATATTTGTGCGAGCAAATATTTAAGAAACCTGTTTTTGTTACAGATTATCCAATGGATATAAAAGCTTTCTATATGAAGCAAAATCCAGATGGTAAAACTGTTGCTGCTGCTGACCTTTTAGTTCCTGGTATTGGAGAAATTATTGGTGGCAGTCAAAGAGAAGAAAATTATGATAAGTTATTAAATAGAATGAAAGAATTGAATATGCCTATCGAAAATTACGAATGGTATTTGGATTTAAGAAAATATGGTAGTTGTGTTCATTCTGGATTTGGTCTAGGTTTTGAAAGAGCTATTATGTATTTAACAGGAATGCAAAATATCCGTGATGTTATTCCTTTCCCTAGAACTCCAAAAAACTGTGAATTTTAAAATTCACAGTTTTTTATTTATTATTTTGCTAATCTATTTATTAATTCATCTAATGTATATACTTCTTTTTCTCCTGTTTTTGAAGTCTCTAATTCATATTTTCCATCTTCAAACTTTTTACCCATAACTAGCATATAAGGAGTACCTAAAGCATAAACATCATTAATTCTATTACCCATATTCAAATTTTCTCTATCATCAATAATAGCATTAACACCATTATCTTGAAGTTTATTGTATAATTCAAATGCCTTTTCTTTATTTTCGTCACTATATATAATTTGAACTTTATATGGAGCAATATTTTCTGGTATTGCAAAACCTTTAACTCTATCATTTTTAATAATTATATTGTTTTCAATTGTTGTTGCAATTATTCTACCTAAACCAATTCCATAACATCCCATATAATAAGGTTTGCTTTGACCATTTTCGTCTTGATATGTTAATCCCATTGCTTCTGAATATTTTGTTCCCAACTCGAAATTATTTCCTAATTCAACAGAATTATATTCTTTCATATCTTCTAGGCTTAGTCCTTGTAATCTATCAATAAATGTTTCTTTATCTTCAAAGTCTAAAACTTCTTTATTAATTCCAACATTTTTTTCTTCATTGTATAAAATGATGTCTTCACCTAATTTTGTAATGGCTTGAAATTCTTCTGAAACTCTTCCGCCCATTGTTCCGCCATCACTTACAACTGGAATGATATTAATTCCAATCCTTTTGAAAATATTCATATATACGTCATGCATTTTTTCAAAGTTTTTGTGCATATCTTCCTGTGTTTTGTCAAATGAATATGCATCCATCATTACAAATGTACGAGGTCTAAATAAATATCCTCTTGCTCTAATTTCTTTTCTAAATTTTTCTCCAATTTGATAATATGTTGCTGGTAGATTTTTATATGATAATAGTCTGTTTGCTCCAAAAATTGTTGCACATTCTTCTGCTGTTGGTGCTAAACCATAATCACCTAAATTGTTACTCATATTGAACATTATATCTGCTTCTTTTGTATATACATCCCATCTTCCAGATTGCTCCCATATTTTTCTTGGTTGTAATTTTGGAAATTCTGCTTGTATACAATCTGCTTTGTCTAATTCATCAATAATTATATTTTCTACTATTCTTTCCATTTTTGTCCATATGTTTCCATATCCAAAAATCCCACTTTCAAATTGATATAATTCTCCCAATTTCATTAATATATCTTGTCCTGAATAATTTTTATCTACATCATTAAAGTTTATTTTCTTTGGGTTTAATTTACTTAATTTCATTTTCTTTTACTCCTTCTTTTTCTTTGTTATTTTCAACCAAATCATCAATTACAATTTGTTGATTTTCATCCAATTTATATTTTGGAAGCTCCGGCAAATCATTTAACGATGTATACCCAAACATTTTCAAAAATTCATTTGAAGTAACATACGTCATAGGTTTACCAGGTAAATCCGCCTTTCCACCTTCTTGTATTAATCCATATTCCAATAATTTATAAATACAAGCATCTGCGCCAACTCCCCTTATAGACTCAATTTCCGCTCTTGTTACTCTTGGATTATATGCAATTATTGCAAGTGTTTCCAATGCCGCATTTGACAAATTAGGTTTTGATCTTTTATCTAATATCGGATACAAAAATTCATATAATTCTTTTTTTGTACATAGTTGATAACTATCATCTACTTTTATAATCTCAATTCCCCTACTTTGTTCCCTATAATCTTCTTGCATTGAAACAATAATATTTTCTAAATCTTCTTTAGGAATTTCTAAAGAAATCATTAATTCTTTTATTGTAACTTGCCTTCCTGCTGCAAAGAGAATTGCTTCAATGATAGATTTTATTTTATCTATTTCCATGTTGGATTAGTTCCTTTCTAATTTTTTATATATAGTATTAATTTTGATTTTATTTATACCTCTAATTCTATAATTTACTTGTTAATTATATTATATTTTTCTTTAAAAATCAATGCAATTTACTGCTATAATTAAATTTTTGTTGATTATTTATCTTTTTTGTGTTATTATTTATTTAATATTTTATGGAGGTATTTCTTATGAGCGAAGAAAAAAAGAAAATTGAAATAGTTGATGGTGATGGTTCAAATTTAGACATTTCTGAAGTTTATGACCATTTAAACCCTGCAAAGCCAAAATCTAGTGATGATAAACCTAAGAATATAGTAGTTCCTGAAGAGCATAAAAATGTTAATAAAAAATAATTTTTGTAAAAAAAACAGATTTAAGATTTTGTACGCAGTGCAAACAGCTACAAAATCTTTTTTTGCTTTTTATTAAACTTCGTGTTATAATAAAAATAACTTAAAACCAATTATCTATTAAAATAAAGGAGAACAACTATGAGCACAAGTACACTAGAACTACGAAAAAATTTAAAAGCTTTTTCAGAAATTTGGGATATTGAGGTTAAAAAACATGATTATTCCAGACATAATAGACTGGATGAACTAGCAACAATAATCTTTAATTGTGACAAAACAAATCCCAAAGTTGCAACTAAACTAACATCTAGTGAAGCAACTTATCTAGAATATGCTAAGATTTTAGCGCATTCTAAAATAAAATAGATAATTTTGTACTTAAAGGTAGGCCTCTTGGCCTATCTTTTACTATCATTATAATTTACAAACAATAATTTTATGAGCTGTGAATTGTAACTTACCATCCCCAATTTACAGAAAATTAAGCAAATCTCTTGCCAAATGCAAAAATTTATGATAAAATAATCAATGTTATAATAAAAAGACCAAGAGGAGGTGCAAAACACATGCCAAATATAAAATCAGCAAAAAAAAGAGTTAAAGTAATTGAAAAGAAAACTTTAAGAAATAATATGATAAAATCTGCTTACAAAACAGCAATCAAAAAATTTGAACAAGCAATTGAAGCCGGAAATATGGAAGAAGCAAAAACATTATTCTCAGAAGCAACAAAAAAAATCGACCAAGCTTGTACAAAAGGTGTTATTGTTAAAAACACAGCAGCTAGAAAAAAATCTAGTTTATCAAAAAAATTAAATGCAGCAATGGCTTAGGCTAAAAATGAAAATTATGCATAGTTTTTGTTTTAAAAAAGAATTTCTATTTTATGTAGAAGTTCTTTTTCTTTTTATACTCCAAAAATAAATATATATTTTTCAAAATTTTTCATAGAAATCTTCTGTTACAATTCACAGTCCATAAACTATAACAATCTTCTAGAACTCAATCTTAAATTGGTACAAATTTCCATTGCTGTTTCTATCTATAGATGCTATTATTTATATAGGTGATGTGATTATGTTAAAAAAAATTTTTAATAGTTTTAAAAACTTAGATAAATTAACAAAATTAATTATGAACTATGGTTTAAAATTCTGCTTTTTTATTTGCATAATTTCTTTTGTAATTCTTCTTACATATAATTTTTCATTTACAATACCAATACTTTTCACTATTGGATTTATACTATTTAAATTAAGTTTAATCTGGGGAATTGAATTTGTCATTTGCGGATTTGTTGTTGACGGAATAAAAAAACAAATTATATAAAAAAACGGGATTTGAGACCCGTCCCCCAATCCCGATTTTTTTTAGGGATTGGGGGACGGGTCTTTAATCCCTATTTTTTATTTATTCAATTCTGCTAAGAACATTTCATTTAACATTTTTGGATTTGCCTTTCCTTTTGTTTCTTTCATTGCTTGACCAACCAAAAATCCTAATGCTCTGTCTTTTCCTGCTTTATAATCTGCAATTGATTGTGGATTTGCTTCTAATATTTTAGAAACAACCTCTTTAATTGCACCCTCATCAGAAATTTGAATCCATCCTTTTTCTTTTATTATGTCTTCTGGATCTCTTGGATTTTCAAATAATTCTGTTAAGACTTTTTTACCAATACTTGAACTAATTGTACCTTTATCAATTAAAATAACTAATTTTCCTAATTGATTTCCATCAAATGGGATAGCAATTGGCTCTGTTTCAGTTTCATTTAAAATTCTTGATATATCTGATATAATCCAGTTATTTACTGCTTTTGGATTATTGCATACTTTTATTGCACTTTCAAATAAGTCTGATAAATATTTTGATGCAGTTATAATATTTGCATCTTTTTCAGATAATTCATATTCTTTCAAATATCTTTCTTTTCTAGTCTCTGGTAATTCAGGTAGAGTTTTCTTGATATTTTCAATATATTCTTCTGAAAGTTTTATTGCAACTAAGTCTGGATCTGGGAAATATCTATAATCTTGTGCATCTTCTTTATCTCTCATTGAAAATGTTTTTCCAGATACATCATCCCATCTTAATGTTTCCTGTTCTACTTTTCCTCCATCTTCTAGCACATCAATTTGTCTATCAATTTCATATTCTATAGCTCTTGTAATGCTTCTAAATGAGTTCATATTTTTCATTTCAGTACGTGTTCCAAAAGGTGTTCCAGGTTTATGAACAGATACATTGACATCCGCTCTTAATGAACCTTCTTGCATTTTACAGTCTGAAACTTCTATATATTCTAGTATTGATTTTAATTTTCTTAAATATGCCTCAACCTCTTCTGCACTTCTTAAATCTGGTTCAGAAACCATTTCTATTAAAGGAACTCCTGCTCTGTTTAAATCAACTAAGCTTCCTCCCCCAAAGTCATCATGGTTTAGTTTTCCAGCATCTTCTTCTATGTGAATTCTTAATAATCTAATTTTCTTTTTACCTTCTGATGTTTCAATTTCAATATATCCATGTTCACATAGTGGTTTATCAAATTGTGATATTTGATAAGATTTTGGTAAATCTGGATAATAGTAATTTTTTCTATCATTTTTACTATCTCTTGATATTTCACAGTTTGTGGCTAGCCCTGCTTTTACTGCATATTCAACAACTTTTTCGTTTAATACTGGTAATGTTCCTGGCATTGCCATACAAACTGGACATACATGTGTATTAGGTGCTGCACCAAATTCTGTTGGACATGAGCAGAATATTTTTGTTTTTGTTGAAAGTTCTGCATGAACTTCTAGTCCTATTACAACTTCATAATCACTTCTTGACATTATTCAGCACCTCCTTTAAATTCTGGTTTATGATTTTCTCTAAATTTAATTTCTTGTTCTAGTGTGTATGCCGCATTTAAAATAGTTTCTTCTTGGAATCTATTTCCTATTAATTGCATACCAATTGGCATTCCTTCTTTGTCAACTCCTACTGGTATTGATATTCCTGGAAGTCCTGCAATATTTACAGATACTGTACAAATATCTGCTAAATACATTTCCAATGGATTGTTTGACCTTGAACCTATGTCAAATGCTACTGTTGGAGATGTTGGTGTTAATATAACATCATATTTTTCAAATCCTTTATTAAATTCATTCATAACTAATGTTCTAACTTGTTGTGCTTTTTTGTAATATGCATCATAATATCCTGATGATAATACATATGTTCCAAGGATTATTCTTCTTTTTACTTCTTCTCCGAATCCTTCACTTCTTGACTTTTTATATAATTCTTTTAAATTACTGTATTCTGGTGTTCTATATCCATAACGGATTCCATCAAATCTTCCTAGGTTTGAACTTGCTTCCGCACATGCAATTATATAATATGTTGCTAATGAATATTGAGCAATGTCTAGTGAAAATTCTTCAACTTCTGCTCCAAGTTCTTTGTATTTTTCTATTGCTTTTTGTAAAGTTTCTTTTACTTCTCCATTTATACCTTCACCAAAGAATTCTTTTGGAACTCCTATTTTTAAGCCTTTTACATCATTTTTTAATGCTTTTGTATAATCTTTTTTAGGCATTTCTGCTGATGTTGTATCTCTTTCGTCATGTCCTGCAATTAAATTTAAAAGCATTGCACTATCTCTTACATCTTTTGTAATTGGACCAATTTGGTCAAGTGATGATGCAAATGCTACCAGTCCATATCTTGAAACTAATCCATATGTTGGTTTTAGTCCTACTACTCCACAGAAACTTGCAGGTTGTCTTATTGAACCACCTGTATCTGAGCCAAGTGCCCATGGAACTAAGTTTGCTGCAACTGCTGCAGCAGAACCACCTGAAGAACCTCCTGGTACTTTGTTTAAATTCCAAGGATTTCTTGTTTTCTTAAAATATGAATATTCTGTTGAACCACCCATAGCAAATTCATCCATATTTAGTTTTCCTAAGTCTATCATATTTTCTGCATTTAATTTTTCAACAACTGTTGCATCATATGGTGAAACAAAGTTTTCTAACATTTTAGAACTACATGTTGTTTTTACACCTTTTGTACACATATTATCTTTTATTCCTATTGGAATTCCTGCAAAATCACCACTGATTTCTCCACTATCTATTTTTTCTTGTACATCTTTTGCTTGCTCTAATGCTTCATCTGTTAGTGTTGCAACAAATGCTTGTACATCTTTTTCTTTATCATTTATTCTGTCTACATATGCTTTTGTTATTTCCGTTACTGTAAGTTCTTTGTTTTTTAGTTTTTCTTGCAATTCATGTACTGTTAATTCTGTTATATTCATTAAACTTCCTCCTATTTCAATATTTTTCTAATTTTTAAAAGAATAGTTATATTGCTAGGCACACAAACTTGAAATTTATGAAGCGTACTAATGTACATTGATTAAATTTCAAGTGAAGTGTAACGACACAAGATGGCTATTATTTTAAAAATTAATTTATAACTTTTGGTATCTTAAACATATGTTGTTCCTCTGATGGTGCATTTTGTAATAATGCTTCATTATCTTTGAATACCTTAATCTCATCTTTTCTAAAAACATTTTTCTTTTCATTTGCACCAACTGTAACATCAAGTCCATCAACTGGAGCATTGTTAACAACTTCTGCAAATTCTAATATATCTTGCAGATTAAGAGCATATTTTTCAATTTCTTCATCTTTAATTTCTAAATCTGCTAATTTTGCAATGTGTAAAATTTCTTCTTTACTAACTTTCACCTTATATCTCCTCCTTAAAAATCTATTTTATTATATACTCAAATGCATAAAATTACAATAATAAAATAAAAAAATTGACATATAATAAAATATGAGTTATAATACACTCAAGACGTCGAAGTAGTTCTAAAAACAAAAGTAATAAAAAAGACTAGGAGCCTTCCATAGCATTCCTAGTCTTTTTCTTTTTGTTTAATCCCCTAAGTTCTTTACAATTAAGTAAATCAAATTTTGTCAAGAACTATCGAATACTATCTTATATAATAAACACTATTTCTTTATAATTTCAATGTGCACATCTCTTAATTGATCTCTTCTTACATTACCAGGAGCCCCCATCATCAAATCTTGTGCCTTACTATTTAGTGGAAATGCAATAACTTCTCTAATAGTATCTGAATTTGATAAAAGCATCAACATTCTATCAATACCAGGTGCAATTCCTGCATGAGGTGGAGCACCAAATTGAAATGCAGTATATAAAGCTCCAAATTTTGTTTTAACTTCTTCCTCTGTGTAACCAGCCATTTCAAATGCTTTCAACATTATTTGAATATCGTGATTTCTAACCGCACCAGAAGAAAGTTCAATTCCATTACAAACTATATCATATTGATATGCAAGTATTTCTAATGGATTTTGATTTTCTAATGCATCCAAACCACCTTGTGGCATTGAAAAAGGATTGTGGCTAAATGCCAATTTATCATGGTCATCTAACTCAAACATTGGGAAATCAATTATCCAACAAAATTGGAATACATCTTCATCTATTAAATTTAATCTATTTCCTAATTCAGTTCTAATTTGTCCTGCAAGTTCTGTTGCTCTCTTCTCATTATCAGCAATAAAAAATATTGTATCATTTTGTTTTAAATCTGCTAATTCTATTAAAGTTTTCTTTAAATCATCTGGTATAAATTTATCAATTGGGCCTTTAAAACTCATATCTTCTTGAACCTCTAAATATCCAAGTCCTTGCATTCCAATTGACATAGCATATGCTAACATCTTTTCATGGAATCCTTTTGACATATGTCCTTCAACTTTTATAGCTCTTACAGTTCTATCAATAAATGGCTTAAATGTACATTTTTTGAAGAAATCTGATAAATCTATAATGTATAATGGGTTTCTTAAATCTGGCTTATCAGAACCATATTTAAGCATTGCATCTTTGTATGTTATTCTTGGGAATGGATATTCTGCAATTTTCTTATCGGAGAATTTTTTAAATGTATTATACATTACTGGTTCCATTACTTGGAAAACATCCTCTTGTGTTGCAAAACTCATTTCCATATCTAGTTGATAAAATTCGCCTGGAGCCCTATCTGCTCTAGCATCTTCATCTCTAAAACAAGGTGCAATTTGAAAATATTTATCAATTCCAGAAACCATTAACAATTGTTTAAATTGTTGGGGTGCTTGTGGCAATGCATAGAATTTTCCTGGATGTAATCTACTTGGCACTAAATAATCCCTTGCCCCCTCTGGTGAAGAACTTGTTAATATTGGTGTTTGAACCTCTAAAAAACCTTGTTCTTGCATTTGATTTCTTAAAAATTGTAAAACTTGTGCACGAAGTTTCAAATTATTTTGTAATCTTTCATTTCTTAAATCTAAATATCTATATTGTAATCTTAAATCTTCTCTTATTTCTTGGTTTGTGTTAATTTCAAAAGGAATATTTTTTGTTCTTTTTCCTAAAATTTTAATATCCTCAATTTTAATTTCAACAAGACCTGTTTTTAATTTTGGGTTTACAGTCTCTTCATCCCTCTTTTTTACAGTTCCATAGACTGTAACTGTTGACTCTATTGGAATATGTGATGCAAAATCAACATCTTTCGCTTCTCCTGATGTTACAACTTGTGTTATTCCATACATATCTCTAATATCTAGGAATACTAATCCTCCTAAGTCACGGATAGTTTGTACCCATCCGGCAATCCTAACTTTTTTTCCTACGTCTTCTAGACTGATTTCGTTACAAGTATGTGTTTTGTACTCGTTCATTTTTAACTACCTCCTACTATTTTTATCCTTTTGGGATTTATGCAGTAGGACACAAAAAAAAGTCCACTGCATAATGCAGGGACGAAATAATTCCGCGGTACCACCCAGCTTGAAAGTATTTGCTTTGCAAATATTTTCCACTTTATAAAAATTGCTCCAATGTGTTTCACAATTTAGGTTGACCTTAAAGGGCTTTCAGCCGGTGACCCTTTTTCTCTTTTAGTGACTTCTAATTGCTTTGTATTGTTCTAACGCAATGTATTTTTATTATTATGTTACTTATTTTAGCACCTTATACACTTATTTGTCAATAAAATTTTAAAAATTTTAGTAATTTAATTATACTTATAACACTATTTTATAATTAAGATGAAAATGTATAATTTTTACCTGATTTCACTTCAATTGGTGAAACATTGTGTCTTGATGTCATATTATTTTCCACATATCCTTAATTTTTGTTTACAACATTTTCCATTTAGTTATATTTTTTCAACAAAAAGTGAGACAAATTTGACTGTCCCACTTGTCTTACATTAAAACTTCAACATTAAATACTCCATTATCTTCAAGCATTATTTTTTTTGTTTCTCCCAATTCAACTCCATTAACTATAACTTTTTCAACTCCTGTATTTTTGCCATTTGGATTTTTAACAACAATATTATAAAAAGCATTTTTCCACTTATATTTGATGTTATACTCTTTCCAAGATGATGGAATACATGATTCGATTCTAATAAATCCATTTTTTATTTTTAACCCCAAAATATTTTCAATTCCTGTTTTGTAATACCAACTTGCAGAACCTGTGTACCAAGTCCATCCACCTCTACCTGCTAAGTTACCTGCTCCATAAATATCTGCTGGTATTACATATGGTTCTACTTTATATTTTTTACAACTTTCTTTTGTTCGTGCATGTTCTATTGGATTTATCATTCTGTATAATTCTGTTGCTTTGTCCCCAAACCCTAACATTGATTCTGCCATTATTACCCATACTGCTGCGTGTGTATATTGTCCGCCATTTTCTCTAACTCCTGGTAAATATGATTTTATATATCCTGGATTTAGTTTTCCTTTTTCAAATGGTGGGTCTAGTAATTTGATTATTCCATTTTCTCTGTCTATTAAGTGATTCTCTAAGCTTTCCATTGATATATATTTTTTGTCATTGTCCCCTGCGTTTGATATTGTACTCCAACTTTGTGCAATACTGTCAATTCTACATTCGTCATTTTCCATACTTCCTAATGTGTTTCCATCATCCATAAATGCTCTTTTAAACCATCTTCCATCCCATCCGTTTGTGTTTAATGATTTCTTTAATTGTTGCATTATTGTTTTGTATTTTTCTATTTTACTTTCAATATTTTCTTTATTCTGATTATTATTCTCTTCGTTTAAATTATTATTATCATTTTTTTGTTGCTCTTCAAGTATAGCTTTTTCTGATACATGCTCCATAATTTTAGTAAATCTATCTAGTACATTATACAAGAAAAATCCAAGCCAAACACTCTCACCTTTTCCTTTAGGGCCAACATTACTAAAGCCATCATTCCAATCACCACTACCAATTTTAGGCAAACCATTTTCACCAAAATTCAAGCTTCTTTCAATTGCTTTAATACAATGTTCATAAATACTTCCTGTTTCTTTAGCACTCTCAAATTTGTCATATCTTTCATCTTCATTTTCTTTTAATTCTTTTCCAATTAAATATGGTGTTTGCTCTTCAAATATTGAATAATCTCCTGTAAATTCTATATATTCAGCAGTCAAATATACAAGCCATAACAAGTCATCTGAAAATTTAGTTCTTATTCCTCTTCCTGTTTCTTCATGCCACCAATGTTCAACATCACCTTCTAAAAATTGTTGTTTACTATGCTTTAAAATTTGATTTTTCAAAATTTGTGGGTCAATATATTTTAATGCAAGTGTGTCTTGCAATTGGTCTCTAAAGCCATATGCACCGCCTGATTGATAATATCCTGTTCTACTTAATAACCTACTTTGTAGTGTTTGATAAATATCCCATCCATTTAAAATGATGTTCATAGATTCTAGTGGTGTGTAAACTTGAAGTCTTCCTAAAATATCTCTCCAATAACTTTTTACATTTTCAAGTTCTTGTTTGCAATTTTGAATTTTGCTATATTTGTAAGCAATGTTTTTGCTGTCTATTACCGCATCTTCTGCTCCTAGCAAAAATACAATTTCTTTTTCTGATAAACTGTCTAATTCTACTTCTATTTCATATGCTATACATGGTTTTTTGCCTAAACTGTTTTCATTATTTAAACTTGATTTTTTTAGGCCATCCGGATTTGATATATTTCCATTTCCAAAAAAGAAGTTTTTATCACCTGTATAACTTTGCATTTTTTCACTATTTGATACATATATTACATCATTTTTAAATTCTGAATTATATAAATTTTGTGCACAAATTATATTGTTATTTTTATCATATTTTAAATCGATATATCCATTTGATTTAAGTTCATCTTCACCTAAAACAGGTTTCATATAATATACAATTTTCAATTTTTTTCTGTTTAAATTCATATTTTTTAATTTTAAAATTTGTATTTTTACACTATCTTCTTTTGGGACAAAAACTTCTAATTCCTGTTCTATTCCATCACTTTTATGAATAAATTTAGTGTAACCAAATCCGTAAACTACATTGTAGTTTTTATTATCTGGCATAGGGTTTAGTCCAAGTGACCAAACCTTTTTCGTTTCTTGGTCTTTTAGATATATTATTTCTGATGGAATATCAAAATTAGGTTGATTTTCCCAGGCTGTTACTCTATTTAGTCTACTGTTTTTATACCAAGTATATCCACCCATACTTTGTGTGACCAATGTTCCAAATTTCTTATTTGCCATAATGTGTGACCATACTGTTGGAAGTCGATTATCTTTATTTGCTTTTATCAGATATTCTTTACCATCTGCCGAAAATGCTCCATATTCATTATAATATTTCAAGTTTTCTGTGTTTTGTAAAATATCTATATTTTCTTGATTTTCTGGTTCTATAATTATATTTTCTGGCTCATTTGGAATCTTTTTATATTTTTCCAAATATTCTTCTTCAATATCTTTTAGTGAGTGACTTATTCCGCCTTTTTTACTATCTATTATTATTCCTGCAATAAATTGCAATAAATTCATATCTTCTTTGCTTATTTCATTTTTATTTAACTCAAAAATTCCGCCTCTAATATTTTTTAAATATGATAACTGACTGTTCAAAACCGCTTCTTCTATATCTTCCATAACATAATTTTCGTAACTATATTTTTCTTCATCTATTATTACTAACTCTGTTTCAAATCCCTTTGTTCTCATAAATTCATATGCTTTTAAAACTTCTTTTACAACATATGTGTCATTACTATCTTTTATTTTTACAAGTATTATTGGCAAATCACCTGAAATCCCATATTTCCAAAGTTCACTTTGACTATATTTTTGTTTTGGTAATTTTTCTAAGTTTAATTTTTTAGATGGATTGTTGAAAATTATATATGATAGCATTTTTTGGTAATCTCTTATTTGTGAACCTTTTATCCTTAAATATCTTGTTTGCGCTTCATTTTTTGCCTTTGATAGTCCAAATGCTTTTTTGATATTTTCTTCAACCGTGTATTTTTTAATATTTTCAATTACCTTTTCTTTTGTTTCACCTACTGCAATAATTAAATTAACAGTTGATTTTTCTTGTTTTTTAACTTTCATTGCTCTTTTTAATGCAACTACAGGTTCTGTTACAAGTCCTATTTTTTTAGAAAATGGACTTGAATTTTTAACCATTTGAGGGATTCCTATATTCCCTCTGCCTGTAAATTTTTCTTCGTCTATTTCGTACTCTAAATCCCCAATTATTTCACTATTTGTTGATAAATTTACTGCCATATATACTTCTTTCTCATGTTCGTATCTTGTTCTTCTTTTTACAATTATACTATTTGTTTCATTGTCAAAATCAAATATTAAAAATAAATTGTTAAATGCAGGATGTGCATAATCTTGCTCTTTTGGTGATAATACTGGTTCAAAGTGTGATGTTATTTCTAGTATTTCTTCTTCATTTCCTAAATTTTCTAATGATAATTTTCTTATTTCTACTGGCTCATCTGGTGCTATTATTGTTTCAATTTTTGTTTTTATATTGTCATTTATTAATTCTTGTTCCATTTTGTCTGGCATAAAACTAATTTGATATTTGCCATTGTTTGGTATATATTTTGAACTCCATATTTTCTTTGATTTTATATTTTTTATATCAAAAAATATCCCTTGTGGGTAATCATCTGTGCTTTTAAATCTGTTTATTAATATATTTTTATATCTACTCGCTCCTTCTCCTTTTTGGTTCATTGCTATCAAATAATCTTCGTTTGCTATGACATTTCCGCGTATTAATCTCTCATCAATTTTTTTGTAAGTGTCTTGGATGTAATCTTCATAATCAACATATTTTAATTTTTCAACCTTTTCTTTGTTTTCTTTTGTTATTATTGCTGTTTCTGGCATTGTTTCTTGTAGCAAAATGCTTATTGCATTTATTTCTGGATTTTGCATAAATCTTTTTTGCAAGATGTTGTTATTAAATAAATTGTTTATTGAAAGCAAAATCAGTCCTTGGTGATGTGCCATATATGTTTTTACTGTTGCTGATTTACTTCCTTTTTTTAATCTTTCTGGTGTAAAATCAATTGATTCATAAAATCCGTATTTGTTGTACATTCCATATTCTTCAAGTCTTTTTAAATTTTGATATACTTCTTTTGGGTAATCTGTTATTGCTAATATGCTTCCATATGGAGCCACAACCATTTCATCTGCAAGTCCTCTTTTTAGTCCTAGCCATGGTATTCCAAATGCTTTATATTGATAGTTTGAATGCAAATCTTTTAAGTTAAACGCCGCTTCTGATATTCCCCATGGTATTTGCAATTTTTTTGCATATTCCATCTGGCTCATAATCATAAATTTGCAAGATTCGTCTAATAAACTTCCTTTGTATTTTGGTATATTGATATTTGGCATTAAATATTCAAATGATGTTCCTGACCATGATACAAGCCCTTTATATTTTCCAAGTGTAGTTAGTGTTCTACTTAATGAATTCCAATGTTTTGCCGGTACATCTTTTTTTGCTATTGCTATCAAACTTGCTTGTCTTGCTTCTGAAGCTAATAGGTCATAATATGAATTTGTTAGTTTGTTTTCTTCTACATTGAATCCTATTGAAAATATTCTTTGTTCTTTTTTGTATAGATGCGAAAAATCTGTGTTTTCTATTAATTTGTTTACTATTTCTAGTAAACCAGAAATCAAATCTATGTCGCTTTTATTTTGATTATTATCGCATTTTATTTGTTTTTTAAATTGACTTTCGTCGCATTTGTTTTGACTTTCTAACCAATTTTTTATAACATACAAATATCCTACAAAGTTACCGCTATCTACTGTTGAGACATATCTAGGAAATAATGGTTCTTTTGTTTCCGTATTATACCAATTGTATAAATGACCATTCCATTTTTGAAGTTCATTTACTGTGTTTAAAATATTTTTTAGCAATTCTATTGTTTTATCATAATTTATAAAACCTAAATCATTTGCAGAGATAACCGCCATCATCGATAATCCAATATTTGTAGACGACGTTCTTCTTACTACTTTATTTTTTCTATCTTCTTGATAATTGTCTGGAATCAAAAAATTATCTTCTTGTCTTAAGTACTTTTCAAAAAACCCCCATGTTTTTCTAGCAATTTCTAAAACATAATCTTGCTCTTTTTGTGTTAATAATTCTACTGCCTCTTTTTCTGTTTTTTCTTTACTTATGCAATACATAATTGCTGGAGTTAAAATCCATAATACTCCAAGCATTAATGCCAATATATTATTACTATTTCCATAAATTATAAATGCTACAATTCCTGTTATAATGTTAATTGCCATATTTTTGTAGTATGAGATTATATCTGTTTTTGCCATTTTTTCTGCTTCTTCTGATGTTGTCCATTCAAGCAAATTTTTATGTGTCACTTTTACTCTATACATTGTTTTTGCTATTGCTTTTAAAGATGTGTATGCCTTGTATGGCAAACATCCAAGTGTAATTATTGTTCGTGCAAAAATTCCTTTTAACCCTGATATTTTAGGTGTAAATGTTTTTTGTTTTTCTTCTCCTTCTCTTTTTCCAAATAGATAATTAATTAATTCCAAAATAAACGGAATTATTGAAATTAAAATTATTATAAAATTAAATGCAAAAACATCTATATCGAATATTTTTCCATTTATATTTATATAAATTAAAGAAAATATAATTGAGATTTCAAATAAACTTCTTCTTAAATTATCAAAAATTTTATATTTCGAAAGCATATTTAAAGGACTTTTTTTGCTTAGCCATTTTGTTATTTGCCAGTCCCCTCTAATCCATCTAGAAAGTCTATTCATAAAACTCATATATTTTGTTGGATAACCATCCATTAGCATGATGTCAGAAACCAGTCCACATCTTAAATAACTTCCTTCGAGCAAATCATGGCTTAGTACCGTATTTTCAGGAATTGCATTTTCCATTACCTTTGCAAATACTCTTAAGTCATATATTCCTTTTCCTGTAAAAATCCCCTCTTTGAAGTTATCTTGATATATGTCTGATATCGCATTTGTGTAACTGTCTATTCCTCCTGCTCCTGCAAATATTTTTGTAAATAGTGTTTTATAACTTATGTCCAAATTAATTCCAACTCGTGGTTGCATTATTCCATATCCGTCTATTACTATGTTTTTTTGCTCATCTATTTTAGGTCTGTTTAATATGTGTGCCATTGCTCCAACTAATTCTGATGCCGTATTTAAAACCAAATCTGTGTCTGCATCTAATGTGATTATATATTTTATATTTTTTAATTTCTCTTTAATTATTTCATTTCCAGTATTTTGATACTCTTTATCTTTGTTTTTTTCTATATCTTGATTTTCTATTTGGTTTTGTATAGTATTAATTCTAAATGGATTTTTTCCTTGTAAAATATATTGATTTAACTGATTCAGCATTCCTCTTTTTCGTTCCCATCCTAAATAAGAGCCTTCTTTTTCATTCCATTCTCTTTTTCTATATATAAAATTAAATATTGGAAAATCTTGATTTTGATATTTTTTATTTAATCTTTCAACTTGATTTAATCCCTCTTGAATTACCTCTATATCGAATTTTTCTTCTTGCATCTTACTTTCTGAACAATCACCTAACAATGTAAAATATAAATTTGGTGATTTGTTTGCTAAATAATAAACCTCTAAGTTTTTAAACATTTCGGCTACTTTTTCTTTGTTTTTTACAATTGTCGGAATTACTACCATTGTTGTGTTATCTTCATCTATGCCATTTGAAAAGTCCATTTTTGGTATTAATTTAGGCTTTACTGTTTTGCTTAAAATTGCTTGTATTATTTGTATAATCACTTCACTTGATGGTATTAAAAATAGTATAAAACTTACAACTGCGAGTCCGGTGCTTCTTATTTTTAAATTTAAAATGTAACTTAAAATTGCTGATAATATTATTGTTAAAATTCCTATTGTTGTTATATATATTTTTGTTTTTGCTTGTGGTGTTTTTTCTTTTTTATTTGTGTATTCTAATTTTTCGTATAATTTATTTATTCCATCGTCTATTAGGTAATATCCAATATGGGTTTTCTTTGTTGTTTTTGATTTATTTGTTTCTGTTTGTTCACTATCTTTTTCTTGTACATTGTCTTGATTTAATTGTAAATGCTGTTCGTTCTCATTTGTATTTTCTATCAAATGTTGTTGCTTATTTCTCTGGCATTCTTGCAAATTTTCTTGTGCCAGTTCCAGCATTTTTCTTGCTATATAAATTTCAGAAATCTTCGTCTTTTTACTTATTTCCTTTATCTTCCCCCTGTAATACTCTTTTGTTTTATAGTCCATTTTTTCATACACATTTGCTGGATCTTTTTTTAATATTTCTTCTACACCATTTATTTTTTCAAATATATCCAAGAAATTAATTCTTTGAATTTCTTTAATACTTGTAATACTGTTACCCATTAAAACTTTTTGAGTTGCAATTTCAAAATGTTCTTTTTTTATTACATCAGATACAGTTGTCCCAAGTTTTTCAACAACTTCTTCAAGTACATTTAAATATGCATTTGCCTTTTTGCCATATCTTTTTAAAATGTATGACATATATTCAATAAACGGATATCTCATATCTTGAAAAAATTCTTTTTCTATTTTAGTATTTTTAAATTTTGTTTGTGATTTATCCTTATTTTCAACTAGCCTTTCTGCGATATTTTCTGCTCTATATTTTTGAATTTGACTGCTATATATTTGTGCACATATATCTGTTATATTTTCTATAATTGCAATTTGCAAAAAGACTCCTATATTCCAAATTTCGTCCATACTTAATGTCTTTTTTCTTTGATAACTTATTAGATAATCTTCTAAAGTTTCTCTTTCTATTTTGTTATCTGTATATGCAACTATTTCTGAAGCTAGGACATATATTCGTGCAAATCCTTTGTATTCCCCATTTGATATTCCTACGAAATTCATGTATTTATTTAAAGGTAGTTCTTTTTGAATTTGTTTTACTGTTTCTTCTATTATATAAAAATTGTCTAACAGCCATTCTCCTGCAGGGTGTATGTTTATTCCTAATTTTAGATGTTCGTTTAATATGTTGTAGACTTCTTCTATTGTTTTAAAGTTTTCTATTAGTTGTGGCACTGGATATGTGTCTTTTTGTGATTTTGATGTTGTATTGTGACTTGATGCTATTTTTTCTAAGTGTTTTTCTAGCTGGCTTTTTTCTAGCATTGTTCCTGTTATTTTTAGTTTTTGGTTTTCTTTCAAAAAAATCCCACTCCTTGCAAACATTTTTTGTTTTTATTGTTTGCCAAAGAGTGGAAATTTATTCATTTTGTTTTATTTGAGTTTCTATTGCGATGTTTTAATTTATAAAAATATCAATAATTCCAAAAGGAAAAAGCCCGTATTAACGAGCTTTTTTCATTTTTTTGGAAAGATAATTTTTAAATTTCCAATGATATGCATCTATCATTGAAAATACTCCAAATACACAGATTACAAAACCTGTAATAAACTGCCACGGTTTTTTTATCGGATCTGAAACAATACCTTTTGCAGTTAATATCGTTCCAAGGAATATAATTAACAGGCTGATAATATATAAGCCTATCTTTTTTATCCTCCAATCTCTTATTAATTGTTTTCTCCGTGTTGTATTATTCATCATATTTGTCTCCTTTTCCGGCTATATTTTCTAGCCTTTAATCTCCTTCTACTGTTACTATACTTATATTATAACACTTTTTATTTAAAAATGCAAAATTTTATCTTTCTTCCCCTAAGTTTCCCGTCTTTATCTCTTCTATTTGATTTTCTTTATACTCAACAATTGATTTTATAAAATTTCGTTTATATCCTCGTTTTATTTTGGAATCTGTTTGTTGATTATCCATACTATCTTTCCATGTAATTCCAGTATCTATTATTTTTTCTACCTTTTCTAATGCTTTATTATCATAGTTTGCAATGCCTGTATAATTATTATTTCCATCATTTAAAACTTTTTGAATTATTTTTGAATTTTCATCTGTTACTGTTACTTTTATTAGTCCTCCACTAATATCTACTTTGTCATCTTTTGAATCATTTTCATTTTTATATCGTATTATCTCGTTTCCGTTTTGATCTCTGTCTTTAACTAAAAAAAATCCATTATCTTCTCTAGTTCTATAAATTTCACTAACATTGCTTCTGTCAAAATTTGTTTTGTACTCATTATTATATTCTTGGATATAAATATCTTTTAGATAATCCAAAACTTCATTTGGTGTTTTTTTACTTTCAACTTCTTTTACAACAGTATCTTCTAATGTTGTATCATTTATTTCTTCTAATTTTTCATTACTTACTTTTATACCTTCAATAAAAACTTCTCTATCACTCAGATTTTTAACATTTACGTTTTTACCAGCCCTTTCTGCATCTACTGTTATTTCATTTTTATTTTGTTCTACTCCTTTAGTTCCCGGATTTAATAAAGCCACAGTTCCACCTGAAACTAATGCTGTTAATCCAATAGCAGCAAGCATTCTTTTTCTTTTTTCACGCTTTACTACTTTTCTTGCTACACTTTTTTCCTGTGCTTTTGTCAATAATGGTCTACCACTTTCTTCTCTTTTTTCATTTATCTCATTTATTCGTGCTTTTACTTTTTTTGCATCGCTATTTGCAATAGCAAATGCTCTTTTTTTATCTTTCATACCTTTATCTCCTTTTCTTTTAGTACATATTAATTATATAGCATAAAATTTTTTATTTCAACAAAATTGTATAATATTCTTTATCTTTTTTTAAAGTTTTTCATATTATATATTAAACAGACATTATGTTTGAAAAAAATATTATTTGAAAGGATGTAATTTTTATGGAAATGGAAGAAAAAAGACCTGGATGTCCAATATTAGATGTTGATGGTGTTATATCAGGTGGCAAGCAATTTGACTTAGATATAAGCCTACCAGAAGATAATAGAGATGTTATATACGGAGTTATCAGAGACTGTTTCAAAGAACCTATTTGTGACGCAGTTGTAAAATTAACAGAAGTTGCTTATGACTGTGGTAAAGAAATAAGAAAACCAATAGGTCACACATTTACAGACAAAGAAGGAGAATTCGTATTTGGCCCTCTTTGTCCAGATAGACACTACGCTATCCAAATTTGGGCAAATGCTACAAAGAAAATAAAAATTTGTGCAAAATGTCATCACGAAGGCAAATGCTTAAAAGGCGATAAACATGATAAATGTGATTGCTTTATAGGCAAAAACGATGGTCATTGTGATGATAGAAATTGTGAAGATTCTAAAGAATGTTGCGATAAATAATATTGTCCTAATAAAAAAAATGCTATGTATGAATTTTTTCAAAGTTTCATATATAGCATTTTAAAATTAAATTTTTATATTATTCCCATTTTCTTGACAAATTTTTTTCCCTTTTTCATCATTTTATTTTTATTCAATAAATCTGTATCGTTATACATCATTAACAAACCTGTTGCTAATAATCCTCCTACTACTAATCCCTTTGTAAATTTCATATTTACTTACCTTCCTTTCAATGCACAAAATTTGATTAATATATTACATTTCATAATTATCTTCAAACTTTTCTTTTGCCTCTTTCACTAAATAAAATTTTATCCATAAACTTTTATTTAATTTTTTCAATTTTTATTCTGTCCTTTTTTACTTTTTTTATGCTCTTTATAAATGGTATATATTTCATGTATAGCAATAATTAACAAAAATATTCCAAACATTTTTCTTAATTTGTTTACATCTGTATGAATTGATAAATTTGCTCCTACAATTGCTCCCAAGATTCCAAATAATGAAATTATTATTGCAACTCTTAATCGTATATTTTTGTTTTTTATATTTACAACTATTGCGGCAATTGATGTTGGAATAAAAAATATTAAATTTGTTGCTTGTGCTATGTGCTGTTCTAATCCACAAATATTTGTTAATAAAAAAATCAAAATTGTTCCGCCGCCCATACCAGTTCCACTTACTATTCCTGAAACTAAGCCTATAATTATTGCTCTCATTATTCACCACTTTTTTATCTTTCTTTATTTTTCAATTCTTCTTCCGCAATTTTTGTTAAATACCTATCACATTTTAACATTTGCGATATTATATTTTTTCTTAATTTTTCGTCCTTTATATTATCCGCTAAATCTAAAAACTTTTGTAATTCAAAAAGATATTGTTTATTATTTGTTTTCCACATATTTTCGTGTATTTTTTTATTCATTTTTATTTTGTTCTCACCTTCTTTTATTATATTCTGTTTTTTATCATACTATAATTCTTATACTTTTTTACATTTTTTTCACGAAATCTTATTTTTATTTTACGACTAATATATTTTTTTCACTAAATTATCATTTTTATAGATACATAAAACAAAAATATTGTGAATGCTATTTTAAAATATTTTTCCGGTAATTTTTTTAATAGTTTGGCACCAATATATCCTCCTATTGCTCCACCTATCCCACATAATATTGCTATATTCCAATTTATAAAGTTTCCTTTATAATAAAATATACTACTTGTTAAAACCATTGGAAGTATGCAAAATACTGATGTTCCTCTTGCTTTTTGAGAATCTATTTCTAATAAATACAAAAAAGCTGGTACAAGTATTAATCCACCTCCTGTTGAAAAAAATCCACTTATCATTCCTGCAATAAATCCTATTAATGATAATTTAGAATATTTTTTTAATTGTTCTTTATTTTTTTGAAGCATAAAAAAACCTACTTTTCTTTTTAAGTAGGTTTCCCAATTTTTTCTTTTTTATTCTGGAATATTTTCGTCTTTTATATAATATTTTGTTCCCAACATTTTGTCTGGCAAATATTGTTGTTCTACCCAATGGCCAGGGAAATCATGTGGATATAAATATCCCTCATGATATCCTAGTTTTTCCATTTCTTTTATTGGTGCATTTCTAATATGCATAGGAATTGTCCCTGTATCTTTTGTTGATACATCTTCTAAAGCCTTGTTTATAGCCAAATATGAAGCATTAGATTTTTTTGATGTTGCTACATATACTGCCGCTTCTGAAAGTAATATTCTTGCTTCCGGCATTCCAACCATGTGTACCGCTTGCATTGCTGCATTTGCTACAACCAATGCATTTGGATTTGCCATACCAACATCTTCTGATGCAGCAATTACAATTCTTCTTGCCAAAAACATTGGGTCTTCTCCGCCATTTAAAGCCCTCGCCAAATAAAACACAGTTGCATCAGGGTCTGAACCTCTCATAGATTTTATAAATGCACTTATATTATCATAGTGTGTGTCACCTTTTTTGTCAAAAACTGCTTTTCTACTTTGAACACAATTTTTGATAACATCGTCTGTTATATGAATATATCCATCTGCTTCCATATTTGTTGTAAGAACTGCTATTTCTAATCCATTTAAAGCCGTTCGTACATCTCCATTTGATATTGCTGCCAGTTTTCTTAAAGTATCATCTTCAACTTTTATACTATACTGTTTTAGGCCATCTTCTCTTGTTAATGAATTTTTTAAAATTATATATATATTTTCTTCTGTTAATGGTTCTAGTTTTATAACCATTGACCTTGAGATTAAAGCCTTATTCACTTCAAAATATGGATTTTCTGTTGTTGCTCCAATTAAAATTATAAGTCCATTTTCTACATATGGAAGTAAAGCATCTTGTTGCAATTTGTTAAATCTATGAATCTCGTCTATAAATAGTATGCTTTTTCCTGTTGGATTTATCATAAAATTTTTTGTTTCTTCAATTACTTTTTTTATGTCTGATACTCCAGCAGTTACTGCATTTATTTTATAAAATTTATATTTTGTTGTCTCACTTATTACTTTTGCAAGTGATGTTTTTCCACATCCTGGAGGTCCAAATAATATGATACTAGATAGTCTATCTGCTTTTATTGTTCTATATAAAATTTTGTCTTTTCCAAGTACATGCTCTTGTCCTACATATTCTTCTAGTGTTTTGGGTCTCATTCTATACGCTAGTGGTTCATTACTGTTCATCATTTTTCTCCTAAATTTCGGGATTGGGGGACGGGTCTTTAATCCCGAAAATTTTTTTAATATTTTAGGGATTAAAGACCCGTCCCCAAATCCCTATTTTTATTTTCCAAGTATTGTTAGCCCTTTTCTAATTAATTCTTCTGTTGACATATCTTCTTTTGCCAATTTATCAAATGCTTTTTCAATTTCACGTTTATTATATCCTAAAACTTGTAAAGCAGCCATTGCTTCTTGGATTTTTTCCTCGTTTTCTATTCTTTCTTCTAGTTTTGTTTTTACTGAATTTAGTTCTTTTGTTGCTTTTGTTAATTCTTGGATTTGTTGTTCCTTTTTCATTTTATCTTTCAATTCTAAAATTATTCTTTGTGCCGATTTTGCACCTATTCCTGGTATTTGTGTTAATGTTTTTACATCTTCTGATATTATTGCAAGTGCAAATTCTGTTGGCTCACATACATCAAGCATTGCTACTGCAGTTTTTGCTCCTATTCCACTTACTGATATTAATAATTCAAACATTCTTAGTTCTTCTAAACTATTAAATCCAAATATGCTAATATCATCTTCTCTTACTTTGTAATATGTGTGTACTTTTACTTGTTCTCCTATGTTACCTAATTTTTCTATTCCTGATTCTGACATGAATACTTTGTAACCTAGTCCACCTACATCTATTACTATGTATCCTGTCATTTTCATTTCTAGTATTCCTTTTATATATGCTAACATAATTTTTCTCTCCTATCATTTGCGTTTGTCTTTTTGTCCTTTTGGAACATTATATATCATAAAAATAAGTTGCCTCTAAGTCTGCTTCGTGCATTAATAGTGCCAATGGATATTTTTTGTACGCCGTTCCTATTGTATTGTATAGTTCTTTTGGTTCTGTATACCCCATATGCCAACGGATTGAGTATTTCTCTTCTGGTGTTAATTTCATATATTCTGTAATCATCATTACTGATTTTTCTCCGTGTCCATATGGTATTGTGTCATCTACTGTGTAGTATGGTACTTTTTCCCATACTCCTAGTGCATTTTTTGCATTTCTATAATCTATTTTATAAAAGTTTGCTTTGCATAAATCGTGTAATAATGGTACTAATATTAATGTTTCTGGATTTACATTTAGTGGTTCCATATTTGTTTCTACTTTATGTTTTAATATTTCATATACCTTCATACTATGTTCTACTAAACCACCTTCGTAGTTTCCGTGGAATCTTGTACTTGCTGGTGCAGTAAAAAAGTCTGTTTTTTCTATGAATTCTATTAGTTCATTTATTCCTTCTCTTTTGACTTGTTTTAACAATTCTAAAAATTGTTCTTTCATTTTTATCCCTACTTTCTTGATATTTTTTCTCTCATTTTCTTTGCTTATTATATAAATTAAAATTGAAAAAGTCAATAGTCTTGTACAAATTTTTGTTTGTATTTCTATTTGAAAAATAAAATAAAGTTGAGATAGAATTCAATTTCCATCTCAACTATTTGCATTATATCATACACTAAAAATATAACTTTCCTAATATCCACCTATTGCAAAAACAAATTTTTAATTCTATCAATTGCCTCAACGGTATTTTCCTTAGTATTAAAAGCAGTAAGTCTAAAATAGCCCTCACCATGTGGGCCAAAACCGCTTCCAGGTGTACCAACAACATTTGCCTCATCCAACAATTTATCAAAAAATTCCCAAGAAGTCATACCCTCTGGAATCTTAAGCCAAATATATGGTGAATTAACTCCTCCATACACTTTAAATCCAGCTTTTTCTAATCCCTCTCTAATAATTTTTGCATTTTCCAAATAATAATTAATATTTTCTCTTATTTGTTTTTGACCTTCTTCTGTATAAATTGCTTGTGCCGCTCTTTGAGTAATATACGGAGTTCCATTAAATTTTGTACAAGTCCTTCTATTCCATAATTTGTTTAAACTTATTTCTTCTCCATTTTCTGTATAACCCTTTAATTCTTCAGGTATTACAACATATCCACATCTAACGCCTGTAAATCCAGCAGTTTTTGAATAGCTTTTAAATTCTATTGCTACTTCTTTTGCTCCATCTATTTCATAAATGCTATGTGGTATATTTTCCTCTGTTATAAATGCTTCATATGCAGCATCATATAAAATAATTGATTTATTTTCCCTTGCATATTTAACCCATTTTTCTAATTCATTTTTATCTAATACTGTTCCTGTTGGGTTGTTTGGGAAGCATAAATATATTAAATCAACTCTTTCTTTTGGTAATTCTGGTTTAAAATCATTTTCTGCAGTTACTGGTAAATATACAATTTTATCATATGTTTCTTTTTCTTTATTATATTTTCCGCTTCTTCCTGACATTACATTTGTGTCCAAATATACTGGGTAAACCGGGTCTGTAATTGCAACTTTGTTATCTTGCGCAAATATATCAACTATATTTCCGCAATCACATTTTGAACCATCTGATACAAATATTTCGTTTACTGATATGTCTATGTTTCTTGCTTTGTAGTCTTTTTTTGATATTTCTTCCCTTAAAAATTCATATCCTTGTTCTGGTCCGTATCCTCTAAATCCTTGTGCTGTTCCCATTTCTTCTACTGCCTTTTTCATTGCTTCTATACATACTGGAACTATTGGCTTTGTTACATCACCAATTCCTAATTTTATAATTTTTTTATCTGGATGTTCTTCTGTATATTTTGCTACTTTTTTTGCAATTGTAGAAAATAAATAACTATCTTGTAATTCTAAAAAATTTTCATTTATATAACTCATCTAATTGCCTCCTCATAAAGTTCTCCATCAAATACTGTTACTGCAGGTCCTGTCATATATACATGATTATCTGTTTCATTCCATTCAATATTTAATGTTCCACCTAATAATTCTATATTCACTTTTCTGTCTGTTAGACCATTTAAATTGCAAGCAACCGCTGTAGCACATGCTCCTGTTCCACATGCTAATGTTTCTCCTGCTCCTCTTTCCCAAACTCTCATATTGATGTTCTGCCTGTCTATGATTTGTGCAAATTCTATATTTGCTTTTTTAGGAAATGCTTTATCAATTTCTAATACTTTACCATATTTTTCTACATCAAATTCTTTTGTGTTTTCTACTATTGTAATGGCATGTGGATTTCCCATTGATACACATGTGAATTTGAATTTTTTGTTTTCTGCTTCTAGTTCAAGATTTTTTACTGGTTTTTCTGTTGATATTACAGGAATTTTTTCTGCTTCTAATATTGGTTCTCCCATATCAACTCGTGCAGTTTCAACTTTTCCGTCTTTTGTATTTAATATTAATGTTTTAATTCCGGCAAGTGTTTCAATTTTTACTGTTGTTTTATTTGTAAGTCCTTTGTCATATACAAATTTTCCTACACATCTTATTCCGTTTCCACACATTTCTGCTTCACTTCCATCAGAATTAAACATTCTCATTTTAAAGTCTGCAATTTCACTTTTACATATTAAAATTAAGCCGTCTGAGCCTATTCCAAAATGTCTATTGCTGACAAATTTAGCTAGAGATGATTCGTTTTCTATTTTTTGATTTATTGCATCAATATAAACATAATCATTCCCTAGCCCATGCATTTTTGTAAATTTTATCATAGATATCACCTCATTTAGGTATTAATAGTAAATAAAATATAGTTATATTTTATTGTTTTGTATTCTATCACAATAATTTTTATTTTACAAGATTTTTTTGACATCCTTTCATTTTTTATATATAATGTAGTTGCAAATACAAAGGATGGTGTTTTATATGAAATTTATAAAAAAACTATTATTCACAATAATATTATTAGTAATAATTTTCTCCTTAGCAATTCTAGGAATCGGCAAATTATATTATAACCAAGCACTAAAAGAAAAACCGTTAATAACAAGAATTGACGAGATTACAGGAAAAGAAAACTTTGTCAAATTTGAAGATATGTCCGCAGATTATAGAAACGCTGTAATTAGTGTCGAGGACCACAGATTCTACGACCATGGACCTGTAGACTTCATTGCCATAGGACGAGCCCTATTCACAAATGTAAAAAACAAAGAACTACAAGAAGGTGGAAGTACAATAACACAACAAGTTGCAAAAAATATCGTATTTTCTCAAGATAAATCCTGGTTAAGAAAAATTGGTGAAATTTTTGCCGCATATGATATAGAAAAAAATTATAGCAAAAAAGAAATCTTTGAAATATATGTAAATACAGCATATTTTGGTGATGGTTATTATGGAATTTATACTGCAAGTTATGGCTATTATAAAAAAGCACCTAAAGATTTAAACCTAGATGAAGCCTCAATGCTTGCAGGCGTTCCAAATGCACCATCTGTATATGCTCCAACAGTAAATCCTACTTTAGCAAAAAAACGTCAATATCATGTTTTAAAAACTATGCTTGAATATGGTTATATAACTAAAGAACAAGCAATGTCCATAAATTAAATTTATAATATTTAATAACACATAATTTATTATTTTATGTGTTATTTTTTTGCTTCTTTCATATATATTATTATGGAGGCAAGTATGAAAGTTTTATTTATAAAAAATAGAAAGCATTTATATTGTGGAATCGTTTTATTTTTCTTATTGTTAATTTCCATTTCCACGTTTTTTTTGCATATTTCCCCATCTTACGCAATAGAATTTGCCAAAAATTCTTTTTTTAATATTGATGTAACAATTTCTTTAAACGACATAGAAAAATCTGATGAAAAAAGGGCATATTTAACTTTTGATGACGGTCCAACAACTAAGGCAACTGCAAAAATTTTAGATGTTCTAAAAGAAGAAAATGTTAAAGCAACTTTTTTTGTTGTTGGAAAACATGTTAAAGAAAATCCCGAATTAGTAAAACGTGAGTATGAAGAAGGTCACTATATTGCAAACCATGGATATAATCATAATAATAAAATTTTGTATAGAAATATGGAATCTTTTAAAAACGAAATCACTTCAACAGATGCAGAAATTGCTAAAGCACTTGGTATTGATAATTATTGCTCACATATTTTTAGATTTCCAAATGGTTATATGTCACATATATATACCAGTCAAAAAAAAGAAGCTCTTAAGGTTTTATCTAGTTTAAATTATGTTTATGTTGATTGGAATTGTTTAAATAAAGATTCTGAAAGAAAATATTCTGATTATCAATTAATAAATAATTTAAAAAACACTTCTAAAAATAAAGGTACTTTAATTATTTTGATGCATGATACTGCGGATGTAAATAAAACTTATAATATACTTAAAGAGTCTATTTCTTATTTAAAATCTGAAGGCTATGAATTTAGAAATTTTTATGATTTTATTAATAATCAGTTTTAGTTTGTTGTTTTTTGTTTTTATCTTTGTTATTGTTTACTTTTATTACCGTTTGGTTAATATAATTATTATTTTTATATTTTAGGTAATTATCCATGTAACTTATTGGTTATAGTTCTATAATAGTTGGTATGGAGGTATTCTATGAAATTTGATGCAGAAAAATTTAGTTATAGGTTAACTGTCTTACTTGATGAAAGCAATATGACTCAAACTCAATTAGCAGAAAAAATTGGTACTACAAATGTAACAATTTGTAGATATATTAATGGCGAACGAGTACCAAGAATCGATGTCGCTTCTAAAATAGCAGCCATTTTTAATGTATCTCTAGATTATTTACTTGGAATCTCTGAAAATGTTGATTCAGAAAATTTAACAAAAAACCAAGATTTAGATATTGCTTTATTAATGAAAAACTTATATTCACTTGATAATGACACACATCTTTCTAAAAAGCAAATTGAAATGATAAAAGCACTTTTACTAGCCAATAAAGACTTCATTTTATCGGCTTAAAAAACAGAATCAAGATTTTTACGCAGTACAAATTGCTACAAAATCTTGATTCTGCCATTTTTATATCATTTAATTATTTTCTGTTCTTTTCTTTTCACAGACTCCACAAATAATCATATTATTGAATGTAATTTGTAACTTTTTATTTTTTACTTTCTACTATTTTTTCTAGTGCTATTGCTAATTGATCAGGGCATGATGTTCCCTTATATCCGCATTGTATTCCTTTTAGTCTTTTTATTGCTTCTTGAATTTTCATTCCTTCTATTAATCTTGAAACTCCAACTGTATTTCCTGCACATCCACCTTGTATTGTTACCCTTTTTATTGTATCATCATCTACTTCTATTATCATTTCTTGTGAACACACACCTTCTGGTTCATATCTATATTCCATTTTTTCTTCTTCCTTTCTTTATTTATCCTTCTTTTTTATTATAACAATACTTATAATAAAAGTCCAGCAAAAAACTGGACTTTTAAAAAAAATTAATTTGAGATTTTTAGCAAATAACTTAGAACATATTTTTTACATGTTCTATAACCTCGGCCGGTAAATCACTAGCATACAGTTCATTCACATAATTAAATGTGAATTTTTTTACCTGAATTCCTTCCTTATTGCCTAGGAGCATATAATGTATACTAACTGTGCCCTTTCCTCTTCTGGCAATTATTATACTATCAGGGGTTTGAATCTGTTTCTTATAAGTAACATCTATGCATTCATTTTCATACATAGATAAAACACAAAAAAGGCAATACAACTATTTGTACTACCTTTTAATACTACATTATTTTTTTACCTCAATATGAACATCTTTTAATTGTTGTTCAGAAACAACTGAAGGTGCTCTCATAAGTAAATCTCTTGCTCTCTTATTTTTAGGGAAAGCAATAACTTCTCTAATATTTTGAGAATCTTCAATAAGCATTACCATTCTGTCTACGCCAGGTGCTGCACCTGCATGTGGAGGTGTTCCATATTGGAATGCATTATATAATGCACCAAATCTATTTTTAACATCATCTTCTTTGTATCCTGCAATTTCAAAAGCCTTTACCATTATTTCTGGGTTGTGGTTTCTTACTGCTCCTGATGCCATTTCATATCCATTACATACTAAATCATATTGATATGCTAATATGTCTAATGGGTCTTTTGTTTCTAATGCTTCCATTCCGCCTTGTGGCATTGAGAATGGGTTATGGTTAAAGTCTATTGTTCCTTCGTCTGATAATTCATACATTGGGAAGTCTACTATGTAGCAGAATCTGTAAACATCTTTTTCTAGTAAATCTAATCTTTTTCCTAATTCAATTCTAACTAAACCTGCTATTTTTTGTGCTGTTTTAAATTCGTCTGCTATAAAGAATACACTTGAGTTCTTGCGCATTCCAAATTCATTTACTAATTGTTCTTTTATATCATCTGTAATGAATTTTGCAATTCCACCTGTAACTTCTCCTGATTCTTCATATTTTGTCCAAGCAAGACCTTTTGCTCCTACTTCGTCTGATGTAGCATACTCTGTCATTTTGTCAAAGAATTTTCTTCCTTGTTCTGCTCCATCTGGAACTATTATTGCTTTTATAGTTTTTCCTTCAAATGCTTTAAAGTCTGAATTTTCAAAGCATTTTGTTACATCTTGTATTATTAATGGATTTCTTAAATCTGGTTTATCAATTCCGTATTTTTCCATGGCTTCTCTATATGGAATTTTGATAAATGGTCCCTCGTCTACTTTCCATGTTGTAAATTTTTTGAAAGTATATGGTACAACTTCTTCTATTACTTTAAATACATCCTCTTGTGTTGCAAAACTCATTTCAAAATCTAATTGATAGAATTCTCCTGGAGCTCTGTCTGCTCTAGGGTCTTCGTCTCTAAAGCATGGAGCAATTTGGAAGTATTTATCAAATCCTGATACCATCAATAATTGTTTAAATTGTTGTGGTGCTTGTGGTAATGCATAAAATTCTCCTGGATTTAATCTACTTGGTACCAAATAGTCCCTTGCACCTTCTGGTGAAGAATTTGCAAGTATTGGTGTTTGAATTTCCGCAAATCCTAATTCATCCATTTTATCTCTTAATGTTTTTAAGATTTTTGAACGTAGTAAAATATTATTGTGTAACTTTTCATTTCTTAAATCTAAAAATCTATATTCTAATCTTAAATCTTCTCTAACTTCTTGGTCTGTGTTTATTTCAAATGGTAGCACATTTTTGCATTTTCCTAATACTTCTATTTCATTTGCAATTACTTCTATTTCGCCTGTTGGAATTTTTGTATTTTTATTGCTTCTTTCCACAACTTTTCCTGATATGTGAATACAACTCTCTGTTGTTAGATCTTTTGCTTGTTTTTGTAATTCTTCGTCATTTATTACTATTTGTGTTATTCCAAATTGGTCTCTTAAATCAATGAATATCATTGCTCCTAAATCTCTTATTTTTTGTATCCATCCTGCTAGTTCTACTGTTTCTTCTACATTGTTTATGTTTAATTCTCCACATGTTTTTGTTCTGTACATTGTCTTTCCTCCAATTTCAATCTATGTATTATAATATCACATTTTACTTGACTTTTCAATTATCTTACTTCATTTTGTTTTTCTTTATCGATTTCTTCTGTTAAAAATTTTTGATATGCTCCTTTAAATTCATAAAATCTTTCACCAAAAAAGTTTTTATAATGTTCTTTTATTTCAGTAGGAATCTCTATTCCTGTTTCTGTTTTAGCATTCTGTATTGCTTTGTTTATATCAAAATCTTCTATTACCTCTTCTACATATTTATTAAACCATTTTTTATCTCCAAAATCCCTAAAAAATGCTCCAAAATCATATTTGCTTCCATCACTTGTTGTTCTTACTTTTTTTCTTAATGTACCTGACTCGCAACAACAATCTAAATCATAAATTGGTGCAATTCTAGCCCTTTTTTCCTTTTCATTTAACAATATTCCCCAATTATGATTATTTTCATCTGTCTGCTTTACAAATCTATTAAATAATGATTGCTTTATAAATTCTTTTTTTATTGTATCTATGTCTTGGCTTTTAAAAGCTTTTTCATTCAAATATTTATTTATATGTTTCATTATAGATTGAATATTTAATTCATTTATATTACCATCTGATTCTTCTAATATTTCCTCACCATGTACCAATTCTTCATTTTTCTTTTTAAAATCTACTGTTAATATCTGTTTCATATTTCTATTAAATTTGTTACCTGCAACTATATAATATTGGGCACTTTTGTTTTGGAATTGTTTTGCTATTTGTGGCAATAGTATATTGTTATATAGTGAAACATAATATTGTTCTTTAGTTAGTTCTCTGTATATATCTCCAAATGGTCTTTTTAATAATGCCATAGTTTTTTGGTCTTTTAATAAAACCCAATTAACACAGTTAGTATATTTTTCAACATCAAGTGCTGATGTATTATAGTCTTGCTTTTTTAATATTATTTCTCCATTATCATTATGTTCAAAATAATTTTCTTCTCTCAAATCTGCATTTGTCACTTTTTGTTTTTCTATATATTTTTCATAATCTTGCTTATCTTTAAACATTTTATCTCCTACTTTTCATTTATTTTTATATATTAAACCACATTTTATAAAATTTTACAACATTTTTTTACTGTTTAACTTGAATTAAAAAATCTTTTTTGTTACAATATTTAAAGAATTAATGTGAAAAGAGGTAACTTTATGCCAAAAGAAGAATTTGATTTTTATGATAAAACTAGCCTAAAATCTTATAACCTAGATAAAAGTATGCAATATCAATTAAATATTTTAGGAAGTTTAGATGTTTTTACAAGGAAACATTCAGAAAATGTAGCAAGCATTGTTTGTAGAATCTGTAAATATTTACATCTTTCTAAAGATTTTACTGAATATTGTACAATTTGTGCTTATCTGCATGACATTGGGAAACAATTTATTCCTGCAAGTATTTTACAAAAAAAATCACCTTTAGACGATAAAGAATTTGAAATAATGAAAACTCACACAACAATTGGTTATAATATTTGTATGGATGATTTAAAATTGCGCCCTTATTCTGCTGGACCACTATATCATCACGAGGCATTAAACGGAGTTGGTTATCCAAATGGTATCACCGGAAAAGACATTCCAATAGAAGGACAAATTATCCGTGTTGCTGATGAATTTGATGCTATTATTAGTAAGCGTCAATATAAATCACATATTGATATTATTGATACTTTAAAAATCCTAATACAAGAATCAAAACCTATTGAACATCCAGAAAATTATAAAGTCCCTGTAAAAGACACAAAAGTAGGCCTTCTAAATCCTGCTATCGTAAAGGCTCTAATTAAAGTTATTATTGATGACACAGAATACGAAATTTCATGTATTATGGATTATTTAAAAGACTTAAAAGTTGAAATAAAACGTCTTGCAGAAATTGAAAAATATAATAAGAAACGACTTTCTACCAAAGACAAGAAAAAACAAAATTACTATTTAGAAGGTATGAAATGCCTTTTAATAGGTCAAGAAACCATTGAAAATTATGATGAAGTTTTAACTTCATATCGCAATATTGTTAGCGAAAAAACTGCTCTTATTGATAAATTATTTAAAGAAATTAAGGTATTTAAAAAATTAAAAGTATAAAAATTTCGGGATTGAGGGACGGGTCCTTAATCCCGAAATTTTTAATCTTCTAGTCCAAAACTTACTCCAAGTGCACTATTTATTTTATTAATTATTTGTTCATCTTCTATATGACCTATTTTTTCTTTTAATCTACTTTTATCAATTGTTCTTATCTGTTCTGCCAAAACTACAGAATCATTTTTTAATCCACATTGTTCAGAGTCTATTTCTATATGTGTTGGTAGTTTTGTTTTATTCATTTGTGATGTTATAGCCGCTGCAATTACTGTTGGACTATATTTATTTCCCATATCATTTTGAATTATTAAAACAGGTCTTATACCTCCCTGTTCAGAGCCAACAACTGGGCTTAAATCTGCATAAAACATATCTCCTCTTTTTATTACCATAATCTTCACTCCTAATATTGGTATATGTCAAGATTGCTTCTTTTTTTATATCTATCTCATTATATTTTATGTAGATTATAGTATTTTGGTTAGTATCTTTTATTTCTATTTTTATAGGTTTCCCATCCTTTTTTGATACATAAAGTTTTTCATATTTTTGATATTTATTTCCTGTTTTTACAGTTGTTTCCATCACTATTTGATTTTCTTCTTCTTTAAATTTCGAATTTGAATTATTTTTATAGTTTTCTATAAAATTTGCTAAATCTAAGTTATTTTGTGTTATTTCCTGATAATTTTCTATAATTTTTGTTAAACTTAATTGTGTATTTTCTATTTTTAATTTATCATTTTCCCTTATTATTTTAACACCTTGTATATTGCTTGGTTCTAGTACTTCTTGTTCATTGTTTTGGCTATTTATGTATTTTTGTTTTAGTTTGTATTTATTGCTATTTTTGTTGCTTTTTACTTCTACATCTATTTGTGCTTCATATGAACTAATATTTAAAATATATTCTACAATTTCTTGACTACTACTATTATTTCCAATTTTAATATTTTTATCCTTATTATTGCCTTTTTTTATTAAAATAATTGATGTGCCCAGTATACATATTATCAAAAATATAATTAAAATTTTTTTTGATTTTCTTTTTTCTTTTGATTTGCCTTGTAATTTATGATAATTAATTCTTTGCATATTAAAAGCCCCCTAAAAATTATTTGTTATTAATTTTTATTATTGTTTTTTTATTTTAATGTTAAATTTTTTATTGTTTTCACCGCAAATTTTGACTTTATTTTAATATTAAGAAAATTGCATAAAATACCCAAGAACAAATCTGAAAATTTTCAATTTTCAGTCTTAACTCTACTTTTTATCATACCATGATAACTTTCCTAGAATATAAAAAAAAGAAGACCATTTCTAGCCTTCTTCTATACGAATTCATATATTTATATATTCACAAATTATTTATTATTTACTAAATCTTTTAATGCTTTACCAGCTTTGAATACTGGAGCTTTTGAAGCAGGTATTTTGATTTCTTCTTTAGTTTGAGGATTTCTACCTTTTCTAGCAGCTCTTTTTCTAACTTCGAAAGAACCAAATCCAACTAATTGAACTTTATCTCCTTCTACTAATGCATTTGTAACTGTTTCTACGAATGCATTAACTGTTGCTTCAGCTACTTTTTTTGTGTCACCTGTTTTTGCAGCTATTGCTGCGATTAATTCAGCTTTGTTCATTTAAATTACCTCCTATAAGATTGAATATTTATGTACTTTTATCGCCTGAACTAAGCAATAACTGTACCTACTAATAACTCTATTCGCCAACTTTCGATAAAATCCTTCTTTTTTTCTAATAAATTTTAATTTTTTCTAGAAATTTAACTATTTTATCACCTGCAGGCATCATTTTGAACTCATCTTTTGTAAAAACTTTTAAAGCAACAATTGCTAATGAATATATTACAACCGCAACCATTATTGCTATTATTGTAGCCAATCTTTCAACTATTATTCCTTTTAAAGCTAAATATGTAAAATATGAACATATTCCCATAATTGCAGTTGAAATAACTGGTTTTAGAACAAATTTTGAAAACGTCAAATTTAATTTTATATATTTTCTAAGCATTGTAAATGCAATACAAAATGCAACCAAATGACAAGCAACTGAACCCCAAGCCGCACCATAAACTCCAATGCTAGGTATTTTTATTAATGTAATGTTAAAAATAAATTTAACCAATACACCTGTTGCCAAGGAAATTGTTGGAATCATCAATTTTCCAAATCCTTGTAGTGCTCCATTTATAGTTTGGTCCAATATTGTAAAAATTATTGTTAATGCACTAATTTGTAATATTAATGCTCCATCATTTGCATTTGGGAACAACAAATTCAAAATTGGTTGTGCAAAAATAAACATTCCAACTGTACAAGGCAAGCCTATCAACATTGAAATCAACAATGAAAATGATGTTTTTTCAGTAATTGTTTTATTATCGCCTTTTGCTTTTGCTGCTGATATTGCTGGAACTAATGCTGTCGCAAACGCTACATTTATGGCTAATGGTAGACTTGTTAATGTGTCAACTTTTCCGCCTAAAATTCCATATAATGCTGTTGCTTGGTCCTCTGGCATAAATGCCCTCAAATTTCTTACAACTGTAAATGAATCAACATTTTTATTTATTGAAGACATTATAGCTGTTAATGTTATTGGAATTGAAACCAACAAAATTCTTTTGATTATTGTTGATACTCTTTCATATTTATAATTTACTGTATTTTTAATTTCTGTTGCAACTTCTTTTCTTTCTGACCTGTAATATAAAAATAAATAACTAAATCCTAAAAATGTTGCAAGTGTTGTTGCCAAGTTTGCACCTGCCGCCATCCACTCTGTTGAAACATTTGATAAGATTGCAACAACTTCAACAACTATAATTGTAAGCAATGTTTTAAAAACTTGCTCCAACGTTTGAGATTTTGCTCCTACACTAATTTTTTGTCTACCATTAAAATATCCTCTCATAACTGATGCAACTGTAACAAAGAATATTGCTGGTGATAATGCAACTAATGTCATTTCAGCATCTGGTATTTGTAACCATTGATTTGCTATAACATTTGCTCCAAAGAACAACAGCAAACTTCCAACTAATCCTATTACTGCAAATGTTGCAAATGCTATTTTAAAAATTCTATGTGCTCCTTTGTTATCTCCAACTGCAACTCTTTCTGATACCAATTTTGATATTGCACTTGGAACTCCTATCGAAGATATTGTAAGTAGTAGTGCATATATTTGATATCCACTTGCACATATTCCATTTCCTTTGTCACCAAAACCTTGTCTATTTGTTAGATATAATGTATATACTAAACCTAAAATTTTTATAAGTACTTGTGAAAACATTAGAGTAATAACACCTTGCATGAATCCTTCTTTTTTAGGTTTATTATTTATTTCTCGTTTTTTACTACCTATATTTATCATCTTACCTCCTACAACTTTTCTATTATAATTATTATTAAAATAGTATTTTCAATATGTTTTATTTTTCAAATTTTATATATTATTTTGAAATACCGCGTAAGCGATCAAAATTTCAAAATTATATTTACATTATAATTATAATTATAATTAAAAATTTTATCAATACTTTTCATAAATTTTTCAAAAATCATTGACAAATGCCCTTTTTTGTAATAAAATATTTAAGCATTATGTAGAATATGATTTAAATTAGAACTTCTCCCCGGTAGTTATAATTTAAATGTCATATATAAAAATAAAAAATAAAAATAATAGGGAGGGTAATTATTACCATGAATAATACAACATATAGCCCAAAAAAGGCTGAAATAGAAAGCAAATGGTACATAATTGATGCAGCAAACAAACCATTAGGTAGAGTTGCAACAGAAGCTGCAAAATTATTAAGAGGAAAACACAAACCAACATTTACACCTAATATCGATACAGGTGATCACGTTATAGTATTAAATGCTAAAGACGTTATTTTAACAGGAAACAAAATGGATCAAAAAATTTATAGACACCACTCAGGATACATTGGTGGAATGAAAGAAACTCCAGCAAGAGTAATGTTAGAAAAAAATCCAGAAAAAGCTATGACATTAGCTATTAAAGGAATGTTACCACACAACTCTTTAGGAAGAGCTCAACTTAAAAAATTAAGAGTTTATGCAGGAGCAGAACATGAAAATCAAGCACAAAAACCAGAAGTATGGGAGGTAAAATAATATGGCTAAATCAGAAAAAATAGTTTACGCTGGAACAGGAAGAAGAAAATCTTCAATTGCCAGAGTTAGATTAGTTGAAGGATCTGGAAAAATTACTATTAATGGTAAAGATATTGATGAATTTTTCGGATTAGAAACTTTAAAAGTTATAGTAAGACAACCACTTACAGTTACAAACACAACTGATAAATATGATGTTATTTGTTCAGTTCAAGGTGGAGGATTTACAGGTCAAGCCGGAGCAATCAGACATGGTATTGCTAGAGCATTAAATGCTGCTAATATCGAATACAGACCTGCTTTAAAATCAAACGGATTCTTAACAAGAGATCCTCGTATGAAAGAAAGAAAAAAATACGGTCTTAAAAAAGCAAGAAAAGCTCCACAATTCTCAAAAAGATAGAATTTATACACAAAACTCGAAAGTATTTATACTTCCGAGTTTTTTTTCATTATGAAAAACGAACATTTCTAATATATAAAAAACTCTGCTCGAACAAATCAAGCAGAGAATCCATCATATACTATTAAGTGTCCATTTTCTCCCAATACATTAATGTCACGTGTTTAACTAACATGGAACACCTAATTTTTTCTAATAGCCACATACTTATTAGATGATGAAAAAAAACTTTTATTAGTTAAACCATTTTTATTATAGCACTTTTTATATATTATGTCAAATCATTTTACATTTTTTTCCAAAATAATTGTTACTGGTCCATCATTTACTAAACCTACTTTCATATCAGCACCAAAAACACCAGTTTCAACAATTTCAACTTGTTTCTTACATTCTTCAACAATATACTCATATAATTCATTTGCAAAATCAGGTTTTGCAGCATCTGTAAAAGATGGTCTATTTCCACTAGAACAATCAGCATATAATGTAAATTGAGATACCAAAAGCAATGAACCATTAACATCTTTTAATGATTTGTTCATTTTTCCATTTTCATCTTCAAATACTCGTAAGTTAATTAATTTTTTTATCATGTAATCTGCTACTTCTTTTGTATCAGTGTGTGTTATTCCAATTAATACCATATATCCCTGTTCTATTTTTCCAACTGTTTTTCCCTCTATATCTACTTGTGCATTTTTAACTCTTTGAACTATAAATTTCATTTTTTATTTCTCTTTTCCTCAATTTTTTATATTTATAAATTATATCAAAAATAAGAATTTTTTTCAATTAAATTTCTCCGTTAATATGTAATTTTTCGAGATTTTCCCTACTGAATTGTAACAGATTTTGTGTGGTACCCCTTTAATCCCAAAATTATTCAATAATATCCAAAACATTACTAGAATCAATACCATCAAGATTATAATAAGTATTTGGAATTTTACCAACAATTACATTCTCAATAAGAAGAACCTGATTAGAGACCTTTTCAGAAATAGTATTGTAAGGAGTCAAAATACTAACCTCACAGTCAACTTGTAAATACACCCTGTGCAAAGTTTGATTTATTCCTTGTGCAGAAAATTCACTACGCAAATCTGTTTCAACATTACCAATAGACGATATTTTAATTGGAATTCCAGGGCCTCTGCCGGAAAGTAATTTTGAACCTGTAAAACTTCCAATTGTAATTTTTATATTTTCTTTGCCTCTCTCATTAATTGAATTCTGTATTTTGACTGCAACATCTGATATTATCTCATTTATTGGAATTACATTAGATTTTATCATTGTTATATTTCCATCATTATCTTTTTCAATTGTAAATAATTCATCATATGTATGGTCTTTCATAACATTGGTTGCTTCATTATTAGATATTATTGTTGCAATTGATTTTGCTTTATCTTCGCATAACGCTTCAAAAATTGGAGAAATTGCATCTAATACAATTTTTACTGTACTAAATGCAATTACCATTATTATAAAAATTTTTACTATTTTTTGTTTTCTTTTTAAATTTTTATCTCCTCCACTTGAAAAGAAAATCTTTGGAAGTCGTATTCTTGGCCTCGAATATATCTTACTATTCATAGTTGCAAATCCTTTCATATTTATATACTATAAAAGAATTATTCATACACTTTTTCCGAAATTCTTTCAAATTTTGGTATATACAATTTTTGACCTGGATATATTTTATTTTTATCCTCAATACCATTTGTTCTAGCAATTCCATCAACAGTACTACCAAATTCCTTAGCAATATTCCATAAAGTATCACCTTTTTTAACAACATAAATTACCAAACTATAATCTTGCTCTTCCCTCTCACCGTCTTCAACTATGCTATCTATCATATTCAAATTTGCAGTTCTGTACATACTTATGTCAGCCTGAACATCAACATTGCAACTAATATCTCCACCATCTTGAATTATAAAATCTTGTGATTTTATTCCCATATCACAATTTGTATTTAATGATTCTCTATTTTGAAGATTTTCAATTGTATATTCAAATGGAATTTTTGCATCTTTTACATTAATCTGTTTTCTAGAGTTTTCAAAAATAAATTTCATATTCAATTCTGCTTCGTACATAATTTTAGTATTTATTTTGTTTTCATTTATTATAACTGGTATTGTTTCTACATCAAGCAAATTAAAACCATCAATATCATTCATATTGATTTTCTCTCTTATTTGCTTAACACCTGAAATATTTTGTTTGCTAGTCATTGTTGTAATTTGCTTTTTCTCAAAATTCAACTTTTGAGTTGGGCTGTACATATCTTGAATCAAATTGATTTGCTTTTCTTCATATGCACAGCAAGTTACTTCTATTTCTATTTCGACATATATTGAATGCTCATCTTGTGAATTAGGTTTTATAATTATATTTCTGATTTCATAATTTACATCACATATATTTTCTTCTGACACATCTGGTATATCAATAAATCCAACAACCGGTATTTTATATGTAACAATATTTATTCTATTATCTTCAGTTAGATACATTATCTTTATTTCCGCTTCTGCTTTAGTCAAAATCTTATTATAACTGATTTTTATATCCTTATCAACTAAACATACCTGTGCTTGTAAAATCTCCGCCAAATTGTCCATATTATCAATTTGAATATTATCTTTTGCATAAATCTTTGTACTACCTGTTCCCACCAATGAATTTAATTTTAAATCTTCCTTTAAAATTTGAACATCATCTTCGTTTTGAACATCATTAATTATCTCAACATTATCATTAGAATAAATTTTTAAATTAACTTCCAATGTTGCCTTAATACCTATTTTTCTTCCATTTATGACCTTTGCTTCTATTGATTTTATCTTAACATCAGAAATTACATTCATTCCTTCTTGACAGTTTGGAACATTCAAACTTTCTGAAAAGTCAACACTTGTGTTTAGCCCTCTTACTGTGTCATCTGCCCCGTCTGGCATATACATTATGTAGGCATTTACCGTTCCATCAAGTCTTACTTTTTCACTTTGCACCTCTTTTTTATATATTGATGCTATACCACTTGTACCAATTGTGTTTAAAATGTCTGGCTTTGAGTCTGGTACTATCATATCTCCCTCTGCTAATATGATTTCTTTTCTTTCTGCTATTACTTTATTTATATTTAAGTTTTCTCTTTGTGCTTCTATCATTTTTTACCTCCTTACAGTTTTTCTTTATAAATGTATATGAGGTTGTTTTGGATTTATTCCTAATTTAATTATTTTTTGATGGTACTATTACTATATTTAATGTTGGATCATATTTGTATTTACTTATTATATCTTGTGAAAAACTTGCTAATTCATTTGGTATTACTATTGTTGTATATTTTTGTTTTTTTAGTTCTTCTATTTTATTGTCAATTTCTTCTGGTTCTTTTATTTCTTCTATGTTCATTCCTAATAGTTTTGGAAGTTGATAGTCTTTTTCATATTTTATAAAAGATGCTTTCATTTTTTGTCACTCCTTTTTTACATTTATTTTAGTTTGCTTTTTTATCGTTGTTTTATTCTATTACATTATAAATTTTGTTTTTATGTTATAATGTGATTGATACTTATTTAGCATGACTTATGAAAGGTGCTTATATGAAAGAGTTTTTTAAAGAGTTTAGGACTGCATTGGACGAAATTGCAATAACTTTTTTATTTTTCACTTTTTTTGGTTACAATAATTATGATGATGAAAATGAAAAAATTAAAGTTTAATTTAAAAAATAATAAAATTTTTCTCATAATAAAAAACTTCTCTTTTTCAAAAATTCATGTTTTAAGTATTTAAAACACGAGCCAATGAATAAGAAAAGTTTATTTTTATATTATAATATATTCTTCTATAAATTTATGTACAAATTACGCACTCTTTAATTCCAATCTCAACTTATCAGCAATCATTGCTATAAATTCTGAATTTGTTGGCTTTCCTTTAGCAGCTGAAATTGTATAACCAAATATTTTCTCAACTGTTTTTTGGTCACCTCTACCCCAAGCAACTTCAATTGCGTGGCGGATTGCACGTTCTACACGACTTGGAGTTGTGTTAAATTTATGTAAATCTCTAAACTCAATAAATATTTAAATTTTTTTATTTATTTGTTGGTTTATGCTTTGTTTATTTATAGCCTTATTTTATCTCTTTTTTTAAATAAATACAAGACCAATAAATGTTAATTGTATCCAAATTTAATATCACTATATTTTTTTATAGATACTATTTTATTATTAATTATATTTGTATTTAACTGACCTTTTTTTAAATAACAATATTCTTCTATTTCTGAAGGATTTAAAGCAATATCATCTATAATCTGTTCATTAGTAATAATATTATTTTCTTGAATAATATCGATAATTTGTTTATACAAATACGGTGTTTCAATTTCTATTATATCATCTAATGGTTCCTTCCTCCAAAAATTTTTACCAGACATTTGCTTTTTTAAATAAATAACTTGATTTTCTGTTAATAAATTCAAATCATCACATCTATATATCATAGAACCTATGGATACTTTCCACCTTCTTTTCAATGCTATAAAATTCTGCATTGAAGAAGAAAAAACTTCTTTTGAGAAACTTTCAGCCGGTAATAAAAATGCACCAGCAAACATATCTGCCTCTTTTTCTATTCTATTCAAATTACTTTTTTCTTCCATATCTTCCTTTGTAATAGACTGGTGTAATAATATATGTCCCAATTCATGTGCTATATCGAATCTAGAACGTAAAGCACAATTTTTTTCTATTGACAAAAAAATATATGGTATAGCATTTATCCATTTAGAAAAAGCATCAATTTTAGTATTTCTAACCTTAATTCTTGAAATAATAATTCCATTTTCCTGTAAAACTTCAATTATATTATTTATGGGACCTAATCCCAAATTCCAATATTTTCTAACCTCTCGTGCTATATCTTCAATATCATAAATTGAATATTCATCTTTTGTTTCTATTTCCGGTAAATTTAATTTTGGGAAATTAACAAATTGTTCAAAATATTGTCTTATTTCATCAAATATAAGTACTTTTTCATTAGCAGCGTCTTTCAACTTTTTTGATGTTGACTTATTACTTCTAAAATATGTTGTACTCTCTATTAAATTTTTAGGCATTTCTTTTGTAAAATAATTTAATGGGTAATCTAATACATTAACTAAATTATTTATAATATTTATTGGATTAGCTATTCCAAGTTCATATTGAGAAATTATTTGTTTACTAACATTAATTCTGTCAGCCAAATCAGCCATAGAATATCCTCTAGAAACTCTTGCCTGCTTTATTCTAGCTGGAATTATTTTTATACTATCACTATTAAACATAATTTTCACCTATTCTTTTATAAATAATTCTCTTTTATTTAGTATATCCTCTTTTAAAGAAACAATTTTTTTATAATTCTCTTCTTTATCTTCTATTACATTAAATTTCTCAGCTATTTTCTTTATATCTATATTTTCCAAATAACTAGTTATTTGACTATTTGGAATTAATAAATTTAATGTCTTTAATTTTCTTGATTCATCTATTGAATATGTTACCATTCCATAATAAAGTCCATCTTTTACAGTCAAATTATTATTCATTTCTCCAATAATCATTTGATTGTCCATAAAACTATTATTTTTTGCATATTTTAGTTTATATTTAGCACTACTAGCCTTAAATATTCCTCCCTTAACTTTTGAGAAATGAATTACCAAATTATCATTTTTAATTTCAGCAACTTCATATCCAAAATTATTAACTTTTATAATTCTAGAGTTGAACCCCTCTTTACTTACATACATTTCAGGTGAAAACTGTTTTTCTACACAATATGTTATAATTCTTGGCATAACATTATTGCTTAAAGAACCTGAAAACAAAAAAGAATTTTCATTTTCAAACTCTTTATATACTTCAATACCATTTTTTATACTTTTATATATTTGAATTTCTAAATCTGTTGTAATTTCTTTTTCTATAAGTTCTTTTGCATTTTTGTACATTTTTTATTCCTCCATTTATCTTTCTGTAAAATATTTTACCATTTTTTATAATAAATGTCAAGTAAATTTGATTATATATTTGAACTTTTATTATAAAAAAAATAGTGTTATAATATATTTGAAAGGAGTTTATTATGAATAATAAATATTTATCAGAAGTAATACAAGAACACAAAGAAGAAATACTAGGAAATAACGATTTAATCCTAATGACTGCTGGAGTAGGAGCGGGAAAAAACACTTGGGTACAAAAAGAATTAGTGAAAGAGCTCAATGATGATGAAACAATTCTCTTTATAACCTCAAGAAAAATGATAAAAGAACAAGCCTTAAAAGACCGTGCTTTTTGTGACAATTTTAAAATATGTGTAGAAAACCACTATCATTTTGTAACTACACATCAAAAATTTATTAAAATGATAATTAATGAAAACGATATATATGAAAATCTTGAAAAAATAGAAAAACTCAATTTTAAATATATAGTTATAGATGAGGTGCATTCTCTCATTGCTGATTCAGGATTTACTGATTCAACATATTATTTAACAATATTAATCAATTACTTTTTAGAAAATAATAAAAAAATAATCTGTATGTCTGCAACATCATCTACGTTGTCACCTTATTTCAAAAGATTTGGTAATTACAAATTTTTTGATTTTAGTAATGAATGTCATAATGTAAAGCCAAAAGAAGTTGAAATCATAAACAAAGAACAAGCATTTAGTTTATTATCACATGCTAATTCAAAAAATAAAATGTTATATATGTCAAATTCTGCAACTGATATTTGTAAAAAAATTTCTCCAAAACTAATAAAAGATTATAATATTTCAAAAGAAAATATAGGAATTTTAATAAGTGATAGCAGAAAAGATAGTTTAATATCAAAAGTAAAATCTAATGAAAAAAGTATTTTACAAGAAATGGATACATTAAATAATTATATTGTAGATAATGAAGCTTTTCCTGAAAATATAAATATAGTATTATCAACTTCAAAAATCAGAGAAGGAGTTAATTTAAAGGATTCCAACATAAAAGCTATGTTTTGTGAATCACACAATCCTATTGATATTATTCAATTTTCTGGTAGATATAGAAAAAACATAGAAAAATTTTATATTATTGATAATTCGTTTAATCAAACAACTTCAGAAGAAATTACTACAATGAATATTGAATATGATTTTCTAAACAATATTTTGCTTGAAAACATTAATTTATATTATTCTATATTATTTTATAAAGCAACCTCATACATTAATGATTTTCTAACAAAATATTTAGCATTTCATAATACAGATATACCCAAATTAGTTAATACTATGCATTTTTCAAATGCTGTTGACAACTTTATTAACACATTGGATAGAAAAAATAAACAAAGAAAAATTTCTCTTAAATTAAAAAAGAATTTAAAAAGATACTACACAAAGTCTTCTAAAAATACTATAACTTTAAACAATAAAATATATACAATTGAATTAGATAATTTTAAAAATTTTATACTTAAAGAATTTCCCCTTTTAAGGTATAATCCAATTTTAGAAAAATATGAAATATATAATGAATTATACTATTATAAAATAGAATCCTTCAGCGCTTATGAAAAATACAAAGAAAATCCAGTACTATTTATTAAAAATACTTTACAAGTTGAGTCTGTTTTAAATTGTGTACCAAAATTCAATATAGATACCGATAAAACACAAATTAGAAATGAAATCTTAAGTTTACTATATAATAATAATTGGCTTAATACACGTTTAGATAAACCAACTCAACAAATTATTTTAGATAAAATTTTCAATACCATACTAAATAAAAGATATAAACAGCTTGGTAGACTTTTAACAAATTATAATATTAGTTTCAAAAAACCAGGAGCTAATGATAAAAGTTATATTTTTATAACAGGATAATTTAAAAATTAGTTTCCAATATAGGAAATAACTATAATTTCTTATAAATAAAACCACTTATTTCCTATTTCAATTAAAACATGTGGGGGAAAGCAGATGGGCTTTCTTTCCCCCATATTCAATAAATATAATGGACAATAAAATTCCCCCTATCTTGCCATTTGTATTCAATATTCTTGACATTTTTTTTATACCAATTTGCTTGAATATTTCATACAAATTAACATTCTTTTGTTTTCTTAAAAAATTGTTATTCAGTTACTTACGATTAAAATTTTAAATTTTATTACATTAAATCGGCTATATCTATTGATATTAAGCAATTATACCGACAAAATTTTAATCGAGTACATAATCGTAATATGGGGAGTATATTTTCAACATTGAATTAGAAAATTGTTGTTAAAAATCACACTGCACATGTAATCGTGTGATAAAATCAATTAGTCTATATTAATCTTACAAATCATGTAAAAAAAGCATATAATACAAAATTAAGTACTATATACTTTTCAATCTTTTTATTTTTTAATTTTGAATAGATGTTACTATACCATTTTCAAAATAAATATATCTATATCTACTATAACACCATTGTTCACGAATTCCATAAATTGTTTCTGTTCTATTAATTTTTTCAGGTTTTCCCCATGTACTCTCTTCTACATCTTTTTTACTCATTCCAATAGAAGGAGTTTTAAGCTTAACTATATCATTTGGAATTGTATTATCACTTTTTTTGGATAATGTTACTGTATTTGTTGAAGAATATGGAGAATATACTATTTTTCCATCAATATAGTTCATTTTAAACAACGCCCTATCTAAATCATCCATTTTATCTGTATTATTAAAAACATATAAAATATTATTTTCATATTTGCAGTTATATTTATCATATGTATATTTATATAAAGAATTACTATAAACATTATAACAAATATTTCCATTTATAATCCAATCAAATCCTGTTATTCCATAATTTCCATACCATTCCCCATCTAATTCATGTTCTTTCTTTATACTATCAATTAAATTTTTACTATCTTTATACTCTGGTATTTTTTCTAATAATTCAATCTCTTTTTGATATTTATCTTTATTTGAAATAGCAGCGCTATATATAATTTCTTTTGATTTTTCTTTAATATCATGTATATTTATAATATTCTTTAATGTCTCTTTTGTATAATTGTTATCATTTACTATTGTTATTAATTCTTCTTCATTTTCACAATTCTTTAACTGTAAAGATATTAATTCTTTTAAACTATCTTCTTCTGTATATTCTTCATCATTTTTAGAGAAACCACCAAAAATTGTATATTTATTTTCTTTACAATTTAATATAACTTTAGCATCAGTTTCTTTTTTTACAATATCATTAATATAATTTTTACTAGTTTTATCAATTAATACATCTTCATATTTTTTATATTCCTTTGTAAACATTTCTAAAACATTAGTTGAAATGCTTTTTTTCTTTGAATAATCATAATCATCAAATTCATCTTTCATTCTTATATTCAAAACATTATAGTACTTACCTTCTATTGTATAATTCTCATATTCTATGTCTTTTAAAATACTACATTTCACCTGTTTTGATATATTATTTTTTACAATTAATATTTGTACCGGATGTATCAATAATGCAACTAATACTATTATTGCCACTACAACACTAAAAACTATTTTCCATTTTACCTCTTTATTTTTTCTCATTTCTTCACCTTTCTTCTAATTTTTAATATCCCATTAACATTTCAGCCCACTCTTCCATTTGTTTATAATGTTTATAACAATAATATTCTTTAGTTCCATCTGAACGTTTTAAAGAATATTTTCCTTCATTCAAGCATCCACTAGCATCACAATAATGTTTTATACTATTATCATAATTACTATTATTCGTAGTATTATAATAACTACCTGAACTTGATGAATTAGTTGTATAATTCTTATTATATGAATTGTTACTTTGCTCATCTTTATTATTAATTACTATTATACTAATAACAACTACTATAATTAATACTATAAAACTTAAAATCCATCCTTTTTTATTGGGATATTCAGCTTTTAAATCTCTTCCATTTTCTTTTGCTTCTTGTAATTTCCAATTTAAATATTTACTACCTTCCTTTTTTTCTTCTGGAGAAGCATTAGCAAAAGCCTTTACCATTTCATCATGTAAATATTCATTATCTAATCCCTTATCCACATATAAATCAATTATTTTTTTTAATCTACTATTTTCTTCCACTAAAAATCACTTCCTTAAACTTTCCATTTATGCCCACATTTTAAACAAGTAACTACTATCTTTCCACTTCCTATAACTCCACCTAACAATCCTATCGGTCCAAGCAATAAACCTCCTGCTGCTGCTTTTCCTAACCCAAAGCCTTTTTTATTTGCAACAATTTGTGTACTTTTGCACATTGGACAACAAACCTCACCATTCTCATTTGTCATATTCTTTTCCTCCTTTTACTTTTTTCTACAATATATCACAAAATTTTTATTTTGTGCACATATTTGTACACTTATTTTTAACTTTTTTTTGGTTACAATAATTATGGTGATGAAAATGAAAAAATTAAAAATTGAAAAAACAAAAAAAAGCAATGATACAGTAACTAGAACAATAAGAATAAGTGGAGAAACTTTTGATAAAATTAGTGATTTAGCTGAAAAAAATAAATTAAGTTTTAATAGTGTAGTAAACCAAATAATTGAGTTTGGATTAAAAAATTTAGAAGAATAATAAAATTTATTGACTTTATCATTAATTCAAAGTATAATAATAATAGGAAATGGAGAAACCACAAACGTGGTTTGCCAGGTTTGTATGTAAAAACACATTGCCCGGTCAAGACAGATGTGTTTTTTTATTGGTTATTTACTTTTGCTAATAATTATAACTAGTGCTATAATCAAGGCAAAAGCTATGATAGTTACTCCAATTAATGAGTAGTATAAAATAAATATTGTTTTTATTAATAATTGTATTTCTATCATAAGCCTCACCTCCTTTATGGAGGCAAACCACATCTGTTTATTCTCATTCCCTATGCAGAACATTATAGTACAAATTTACATATTTGTCTAGTAAAAATACTAATTTCTTTTATTATTTATTACTGACAATTTTAAATCTTGCCCATTATCTAATCTTATTTTCAAATAATTTTCTTCTTCATCAAAAATCATTTCATATTGTGAAGATAAATCAACATTTAATGTATTTAAAATATCAAAAATAATTAATAAACCTGTTTTATATCTATACCTACAAACTGCTTTTGTGAAATAAATATGTGCATTAATTATTCCATCCATTTCTAATAAAACATTATTCAAATAAAAATTATCTTTTACTATTTTGTTTAGTTCCTTTTCTTTTACAAACATAATATATTTCCCTACTTTCTTTTTAAATTTGCTAATGGTGAAAATCTTTGATAATTAGTTCTTAAGTCATCTGTATCTAAATCCAAATATGCCTCTTCTGTAACTTTAACAGAGGAATGACCTAATATTCTAGATAAAGTATAAATATCACCTCCCTGCATTAAAAATCTTTTAGCAAAATTATTTCTTAGCATATGTGGGTGAATTTCCTCTAATCCAATTCTAACACCATATTTCTTAAAATTTGTTTCATAATTTGAAACACTCAATGGCTTTCCTTTATTTGTACAAAAAATATATTCTGATTGTCTATATCTATCTTTATATTTCAGCCATCTTCTTAACTGTTTCAACATCTCTTCTGAAAAAAACACATATCTATCTTTTTTTCCTTTTGTATTTTCTGATGGTAACAATATTGTTCTATTTATATAATCTATATCTTTTTCTTGTATTAATAACGTTTCACCTAATCTCATACCGGTATCGAATATTAATTGTGTTATTATATAGTCCCTATATTCATGAAACTTAGATAAATCAAATATTCTTAATAATCTATTAAATTCATCATTCTTTATAAATCCAACTACTTTTCGAGAGCATTTTATTTCTTTTATTCTTGTTACTGGATTGCTTGTAATATATCTATTTTTATATAAATAATTGTAAAATACTTTTATATTTCTAATATAATTATTAATTGTTGTAATTTCAATTTTCTTTCCGTAATCTTCCCTATTTTCAGGAAAATTTATATTTTTGGTTTCTTCATTACTTGTTACAGTATATTTTCCTCTATCTTGTAAATATTTAATATATTCTCTTATGTGTAATTCTTTTGTATCTTCTGCTGATTTAACATTTTGAACTTCTATTAAATAACGAGATAATAATCGTAATGTTTGTTCATAACTATTGATTGTTTTCTCAGCTAAATTTTTAGCAGTACAATAATCCATAAAATCATCAATATCATAATCAATTTTTTCCATAATAAAAAACCTCTCTTTTTCAAAAATTCATGTTTTAAATATTCAAAACACGAACCAATGAATAAGAAAAGTTTATAGGTTTCTTTTTATTTCATTTATTGGTTTAGTAGCAGATTTTTCACATAATCTATATGCATTTTCAACTCCTTTATAGCTTTAGGGCTATTTTATCTTATCTTATAATCCGCTTCTCTCTAAATATTCACTTAAATTTACGCACTCTTTAATTCCAATCTCAACTTATCAGCAATCATTGCAATAAATTCGCTGTTTGTAGGCTTCCCTTTAGCTGCTGAAATTGTATAACCAAATATTTTCTCAACTGTTTTTTGGTCACCCCTACCCCATGCGACTTCAATAGCATGACGTATTGCACGTTCTACACGACTTGGAGTTGTGTTAAATTTTGTAGCAATTTTAGGATACAAACTTTTAGTAATTTGATTTATCACATCAATATCATTAACAACCATAATAATAGCCTCACGCAAATATTGATATCCCTTTATATGTGCGGGTACACCCACTTCATGAATTATATTAGTTACTAATGCTTCCAAATTATCTTGATTTTTAATTCCATCCTCAGGAATTTCTACATATTGCGTTTTTACATCTCTTGTAATAAAAGTATCTGTACTTCTATTTGGTATAAAATTCTTTAATTCCTTTATTCTTTTTATTAATAATTCTATATCAAAAGGTTTTACAACATAATATTCTGCTCCAAGTCCAACCGCTTTTTGAGTAATTTTATCTTGTCCAACAGCAGAAAGCATTATACAAAGTGGCTTTTTATCACATTTTATCATATTCATTTTTTCAAGAACCCCTATACCGTCTAGATGTGGCATAATAACATCCAATAATGCTACATCAGGCATTATATTAGCAATCATATCTATTGCTTCTTCTCCATCTTTAGCAATACCTATCACTTCCATATCCTCTTGCTCTTGAATATATTTAGCAAGTGTTTGAGCAAATTCTTGATTATCATCCGCTATTAAAATAGTTGTTTTTTCTTTCATCTTTATCTCCCCTATCTTTAGTTTCTTTTAAATATTTTATGTATATTATTTTTTCTAATCCTCTGTTTTCAATAAATAAAAGAACTGTAAATTTTTTTACAGTTCTGATTATATTATTATTTTTAATGTTTTTCAATTATTTTTTTCAATTATTTACAAAAACATTAATTTATTATACTTTTCTCTATTAATTTTTTAGATAAAAACTTTAAATTTATCAAATTAACTTTTTTTGTATTAAAATCATCTTCTAATCTTCCTTTATTCCCCTCTTCTAACTGTATTTTACAAATAATTTTCTCTGAATAATCATATTCTTTTATATAAATATTATTTTTTTTACAATAATATTTAAAAGATTCCAAATTATTATAATCTAATTCTACTTCTGCCTCTATTCCTATACATTTCTCAACTTTTTCTGAAATGTCTATTGCATCAAGCGTTGCATCTGAATACGCTCTAACTAAGCCTCCTGTTCCAAGTAATATTCCACCAAAATATCTAGTTACTACAACTAAAATATTGCCCAAATTATTTTTTTGCAAAATATTAAGCATAGGTCCACCCGCAGTCCCTGACGGTTCACCATCATCACTTGATTTTTCTACTACTTGTTCATTCTCTATAACCCTGTAAGCTACACAATTATGTCTTGCATCATAATACTTCTTTTTGATTTTTCTTATATAATCTTCTGCTTCTTCTTGGCTTTCTATTTTTATCAGATTACATATAAATTTAGATTTTTTTACAACTATTTCAGTTTGTACATTCTCCTTAATTGAAATAAATTTTTCCATATTTCTCCCTTTTTGAGACAAACAGGACAGTCTTCATTTACCTCAAATTTTATTAAATACGGCAATTATAACTGTCCGAGTTTGTCTCACACTTTTATCAAATTTTGTCACATATTATTCCCAGCTGTATATCCTGTTGAATACGCTATTTGAAGGTTGAATCCTCCAGTGTAAGCATCAACATCAATAATTTCACCTGCAAAATATAAACCATTAACTAATTTAGATTCCATTGTTTTGGGATTTATCTCTTTAATATTTATTCCCCCACTTGTAACTATAGCCTCATCAATAGGTCTAAATCCTCTTATAGTAACTTCTAAATTCTTCAATACTTCTACAAGGCTATGTCTTTCTTTTTTATTAATTTCATTAACTTTTTTATTAGGATTTATTCCACTTTTTTCAATAATTACTGGAATCAACTTTTGTGGCAGCAATTTATCCAAACTATTTTTAAATTGCTTATTTTTAAACTCTGCAAAGTCTCTTAATATTCTTTCATCCAACTTTTCTTCAGATAATGCTGGTTTAAAATCTATACTTAAAACAATTTTTTTATTTTTCAAAAGCTCATCAATATTTTTATATCTAACCAAATGCGCTGAACCACTTAAAATTGTAGGTCCTGATACTCCAAAATGTGTAAATAGCATCTCACCAAAATCTTGATAAATAATTTTATTATTTTCCTTATTTTTTAATTCGATATTTACATTTCTTAAAGATAAACCTTGCAAATCTTTACACATATTTTGTTCAAAAGCCTCCAAAGGAACCAATGATGGTCTGATTTTAGTTACAGTATGTCCCAATTTCTTGGCCAATTCATATCCATCACCAGTTGAACCTGTTAGTGGATAACTCTTGCCACCAGTTGCTAATATTACTTTATCTGCTTCAAAAATTTTAATATTGTTTTTATTTTTATCCCTGTTATTGATATTGCCTCTGTTATTTTCTTTGTTCTCAACAGTCTTCACTTTCAATTTTCCATTTTCATCTCTTGGGACAATTTCAGTAACTTCCATATTATATTCAATTTTAACATTTAACTTTTTCAATTTTTTCGTAAAACTTTTTAAAACATCCAAAGATTTGTCTGTTACGGGAAATATTCTATTTCCTCTCTCTTCCTTAACATCTAAACCTTCTTCATTTAAAAAATTTATTATATCATTATTGGTATAATTTTTAAAAGCACTATACAAAAACTGACCATTACCAGGTATATTTTGTATAAATTCCTCAATTGGTAAAGAAGATGTTATATTACATCTTCCCTTACCTGTAATCAAAAGCTTTCTTCCAAGTCTTTCTTTTTTTTCTAATAAAATTACATTATTTCCATTTTCGGCAGAAGCAATTGCTGCCATCATTCCAGCAGGACCTCCACCAATTACTATTACATTCATATTTTTCTCCCAAATTTTTCGGGATTGGGGGACAGGTCTTGCATCCCTAAAATTATATAAATTAATTATTTATGGTATTTTTAAAATTTCGGGATTCAAGACCCGTCCCCCAATCCCGATTTTTTTAATTTTTCATTTTTTGAATTGCCTTAAGAATACCAAACTTACCATACTCATAAGTAAGCCCACCTTGCATATAAGCGATAAATGGCTCACGAATTGGTCCATCACAACTCAATTCAATTGTTGACCCTTCTGTAAAAGTTCCAGCTGCCATTATAACCTTGTCCTCATAACCACCCATGTCACTAGGAAATGGAATTACATTTGAATCGATTGGTGAACCCATTTGAATTCCTTGACAGAATTTAACTAAATTTTCTTCACTTCCTAGTTTAATTGTTTGAACAATATCTGCTCTTACTTCATCATATTTTGGTTCAACATCATATCCTAATTTTTCTAATATTCTACTTGCAAATATTGCTGTTTTTACACTAGATGCTACAACTTGTGGTGCAAAGAATAAGCCTTTTAACAATTGTGTATTTTGTCCTAATGATGGTCCTATTTCTTTTCCAATTCCAGGTGCAGTTAGTCTTTCTGCACATAGCTCTATTAAATCTTTTCTACCAACTATATATGCTCCAGATGTTGCAATTCCGGCTCCAAGGTTCTTCATTAATGAACCAACTGCAATATCTGCTCCAATTTCTATTGGTTCTTTATCTTGTACAAATTCTCCATAGCAATTGTCAACCATAATTATTACATCTTTGTTGACTTCTCTAATTGCTTTTATTGCCTTTTCAATTTTTTCAATTGTCAAACTTTTTCTTGTTGAATATCCTCTTGACCTTTGAATTTCAACTAATCTCACATCTTGTTTTTTTAATCTTTCTTGAATTGTTTTTATATCAAAATCATTTTCTACAAGTTCTATTTGTTCATACTTAATTCCAAATGCTTTCAATGAACTTTTGCTTTCTGTATCATTACATCCTATAACAGTTTGAAGTGTGTCATATGGTTCTCCTGTTATACTAATCATTGTGTCATTTGGACGTAATAATGCAGATAAAGTTATTGCTAACGCATGTGTTCCTGATATGAATTGAGCACGTACTAGTGCATCTTCTGCTTTAAATACTTTTGCATATATTTCCTCAATTTTGTTTCTTCCTGCTTCATCAATTCCATATCCTGTTGATGAGTTTAGATGCATTTCTTGCAAGTTACATTCTTGAAATGCTGATAGTACTTTCATACTATTTTTTTCACATATTTCGTCCATTGCTTTAAATTGTCCATTTATTTCATTTTCTACTTCTTTTGATAAATTTTCTAGTTCTGTATTGATCCCTAATTTTTCTAACATTTTTTAACCTTCTTTTCAATTTTATTTCATTCATACTTTTCAGCAAAATTATTTTTGCATAAAATTTATTTATAACTTCCAATTAATCTACTATATTTTACTATATTTTCTAATAAATTGCAATTAATTTGCAAATTTATGTAAATTTTGCTATACTAGATATTAGAAGTTTAAAATTCATAAGGAGGTAACACTATGCACAAACCATTTGACGATGAATTAGAAAAAGACTAGAAACACATTGATGGTTCTAGTCTTAAAATATTAAAGACCAAAACTCAAAATATAACGTTTCAGTCTTTTTATATTCATATTATTGTTGAGCATATGGTAATACAGCAATATGTCTAGCTCTTTTAACTGCTGTAGTAATATCTCTTTGATGTTTTGCACAACATCCTGTTGTTCTTCTTGGTAAGATTTTACCTTTATCATTAACAAATTTCTTTAATTGGTCAGCGTTTTTGTAATCTAATTCAAAATTTTTGTCACTACATAAAACACAAACTTTCTTTCTTTGTTTTCTGAATTTTGGGTTATAATCTTCATCATAATTTTTATTATTTCTTCTTTGTTTTTTATCAGCCATTTTTATTTTCCCCCTCTCTTATGAAAGCACTTAACTTTCATATTCTATTAAAATGGTAAATCATCTGTAGATGATGTTTCAAAATCAGATCCCATACTTCCTGGCATTGTATTACCAAAAGTATTTTCAAAAGTTCCAGCGCCCATATCTCCTTCTCTTTTACTATCTGCGAAATACGCTTCTTCTGCAACAACTTCTGTTACATAGTGTTTAACACCTTGATCATCATCCCATGTTCTTGTTTGGATTCTTCCAATTATACCAACTTGTTGACCTTTTTTAAAGTATTTACTACAAAATTCTCCTAATTTGCTCCAAGCAACTATGTTAATAAAGTCTGCTTGTCTTTCTTCTCCTTGTCTTGCAAATCTTCTATTTACTGCTAAACTAAAAGAAGCAACTAGAGTATTGTTTGTTTGTGTGTATCTTACTTCTGGGTCTCTTGTAAGTCTTCCCATTAATATTACTTTGTTCATTTTCTTTTCTTCCTTTCATTACTTTAATCTAAGGTCCCACTTTTTATTTTAAAATTAGTCTTCTTTTCTTACAACGATGAATTTGATTATGTCATCTGTAATTCTGTATACTCTTTCAAGTTCTTTGATTGAATCTGGGTTTGCTTCAAAGTTAAATAACATATATGTACCTTCTTTGAATTTTTTGATTTCATAAGCTAATCTTTTTTTACCCATGTTTTCAACTGATTCAACTTTTCCATTTTCATTGATTAATCCTGTGAATTTTTCTTCTAAAGCTTTTAAACCTGCTTCGTCAACATTTGGATTAACAATGATAACACTTTCGTATTTGTTCATTATTTTCACCTCCCTATGGATTTTGCAACCTAACTTTTCGTTAAGTAGAGATGCTTAAAAATAGTTATGCCCTTTTTAAGCATAACTATTCTATCACAATTTTTAGGTATTTGCAACTAATTTTGGATAATTCGTACTAATTTTTTTGATATTTTATCACACTTTTGCAAGTATATTTAATATTTTCATCACATTTTTGCAAGCATTTTTATATACTTTCATCACATTTTTGCAAATGAGAAATTCTTTTTCTCCTCTTTATTGTTTTCAGTGTTCTTATTTTTTGCATCCAACTTTTTCTGCAACTCAATAACTGGAACAGGCAAAATAGAAATTGCAACAGTAATAATCCATTGAGTCAAATTTAAATGAACAACCTCAAAAACATTTGCAAAAGCAGGAATCACAACAACTATAGTCTGAATAAAAATTCCTAAAACAAAACTTCCAACTAAATACTTGTTTTCAAAAAGTCCTGCCTCAAAAATAGACCTTTCATTTTTAACATTAAAACTATGGATCAATTCCAGAAATCCTATTGATAAAAATGCCATAGTTCTTCCAACTTCTAAGCCATAATATTTATTTCCAATACTGAATGCAACAAGAGTAAGAACACCTATCATAATTCCTTCAACAATAATTTTATTCCACAAACCATCTGCAAATATTCCTTTTTTACTATCAACTGGTTTTCTTTGCATTATATTTTTTTCAGGCTTTTCAAGTCCTAAAGCAATTGCTGGTAAAGAGTCTGTAACTAGGTTTATCCATAATAATTGTATTGCAAGAAGTGGTGATTTTAAGCCTAATACAAGTCCTATAAAAATTGTTACAATTTCTCCAATATTTGTAGCAATTAAAAAATGTATTGCTTTTTTTATATTATCATATATGTTTCTTCCCTGTTTTACTGCCTCAACTATTGTAACAAAATTGTCATCTGTAAGTATGATATCTGCCGCATTTTTGGCAACATCTGTACCGTTTTTGCCCATAGCAATTCCAATATCAGCATTTTTTAAAGCTGGGCTGTCATTTACACCATCACCTGTCATTGCTACAACCGCACTGTTTCGTTGCCATGCTTTTACAATTCTTACTTTGTGTTCTGGTGTAACCCTTGCAAAAACTGAATATTTTTTTATATTTTTTTCTAATTGATTTTGAGTCATTTTATCAAGTTCTTGCCCTGTTATTGCCATATCTTTTTTCTCTAAAATACCTAAATCTTTAGCTATTGCCTTTGCCGTTTCTAAGTGATCACCTGTAATCATTACTGTTTTAATTCCTGAATTTTTACATACCTGAACTGCTTCTTTTACTCCATCTCTTGGTGGATCTATCATTCCAATTAGTCCCACAAATGTTAAATTATTTTCAATATTTTGTGAATCAATTTTACTTGGCAATATATCTAAATCCTTATATGCAACTGCAATTACCCTCAATGCTTTTTGTGCCATTTGTCTATTATCACTCTGAATTTTTAGATTTTCTAAACTTCTAATTTTTATATTATATTGATTTGCCATTTCACCTATTGAATCTATTTGCTTTGTACACTTTTGTAATAACACATCTGGTGCACCTTTCGTTATAACTCTATATTTGTTTCCAATTTTGTGAATTGTAGTCATCATTTTTCTATTAGAATCAAAAGGAATTTCATTAACTCTTGGCATAAAATTTTCTAATCTATTTTTTGTACTTCCAATATTTATACATTCTTCTACAATTGCCTTCTCTGTAGGCTCGCCAGAAACTTTTGCCACTCCATTTTCCACATTTACATCACAGTCTGTGCATAATGTTGCTAGTTCAATAATAAATTTTTTACTTTGACTTCTAACATCAACAACTTTCATTCTGTTTTGTGTTAAAGTTCCTGTTTTATCAGAGCAAATAACACTACTACTTCCAAGTGTTTCAACTGCAGGTAATTTTCTAATTATGCTATTCTTTTTAGCCATTTTAGTAACACCAATTGAAAGCATAATTGTTACAATTGCAGGTAACCCCTCTGGAATTGCCGCTACTGCAAGTCCAACAGATGTCATAAACATTTCAACAGGTTCTATATGTTTTATTAGTCCCATAATAAAAATTATTATGCATATTGCTAAACAGGCTAACCCTAATATTTTACCAACCTCGCCTAATTTTTTCTGTAATGGTGTTTGTGGAGCCTCATCTTCTATAATCATATTAGCAATTTGTCCAACTTTTGTACTCATTCCAGTATCTGTAACAACCGCTTTTCCATGTCCATTTACTGTTATACTAGCCATAAAAGCCATGTTTTTCATATCACCTAAAGGTGCATTTTTACTACATAAAATATCTGCATCCTTTTCTGCCCCTTGTGTTTCGCCTGTTAATGATGATTCTTCTATTTTCAAGTTATGACTTTCTAAAATTCTACAGTCTGCTGGTACAAAATTTCCTGCATCTAAAATTATGACATCACCTTTTACAAGTTCTTCTGCATTTACTTCAACTGTTTTTCCATTTCTTATTGTTTTTGCGAGTTGTGGTGTCATTTGTTTTAAGGCTTCTATTGATTTTTCTGCTTTTGCTTCTTGTATTACTCCCATTAATGCATTAAAAACTACTATCCCAATGATTATTATTGAATCCACATAGTCATTTTCTCCTTGCATTTTTGATACAACTGCCGATATTATTGATGCTATTATTAGTATGATTATCATAAAATCATTAAATTGTTTTATAAATTTTACAATAAAACTTTCTTTCTTCTTTTCTTCTAGTTTATTTTTCCCGTATTTTTCTTGTCTTTCTTTTACCTCTTTTTCTGTTAATCCTTGTTTCTCATCTGTGCCTAATTGTCTTAATACTTCTTCTTTTCTTAATGTTTGCCACATAATATTCACTCCTTTGTATATTTGTTATTTAAATATATGTGGCTTGTACTTTTTTATTCCAAAGTAACAGCAAAATTTTTTTGTCATATTATGTTGTAAGAGGTGTTATTATGGTAAATTCAATACTTTTAGCTATATCAAGTAGTATAGATTCCTTAGGAATAGGTGTGACATACGGAATTAAAAATACAAAAATATCTAAATTAAGTAAAATAATTTTATTTGTAATTTCACTAATTACAACATATATATCAATATTTTTTGGAAATATAATTCAATATATACTTCCAAATTCTTTTACAAATTTTTTGGGATGTTTTATTTTGATTTGCATGGGAATATACATATGTTTTCAAGCTTCTAAAAAAGAAAAAGATTCCCGAAATGTTTTTAATAGTCCAATATCTTCTGATCTCAACCATTCAAAAATAATTGAGCCTCAAGAAGCATTAATCTTGGCTATTGCTCTTTCTTTAGATAGTTTTTGTATTGGTATTTCTGGTTCAATGGCTGATATTAATTTAAGCTTATTCCCTTTTTTGGTAAGTGCTTTTCAATTAATTTTTCTAAGTTTGGGCTCTTATTTAGGAATTAATATTAGAAATTTTTGTAAGTTGCCATCAAATATATGGTCTATTATTTCTGGTCTATTATTGATTTTTATTGGTTTTCTTAGATTTATTGCATTTTAGGCTTAAATATTGTATAATAATGTTATCAAACATCCCAGGAGGTAACAAAATGGAACAAAAATTAAAAATAACAGATGGAAACGGCACAAATTTTTTTATTTATGGTTCTGAAAAAGAACTAAAAACTTTTATCAAATGGGTAAAAGATTATAAACATGGTACTTGCCATGAAATGACAGTAACATGTAAAACTCCGTCTGACATGAAGGCTTGCAATTTCAAAGCAATAAGAATGAATTTAAGTCCTTCACAATATAGCGTAAATAATAAAAATTATGCTTAATATTTTTTAATTGTTCAAAGGTGAAGTTTTAATAAACTTCACTTTTTATAATCTAAAAATAAAAATCCTCCGGCTTAGCC
>ENA-OPVG01000013-OPVG01000013.1-human-gut-metagenome-genome-assembly--contig:-NODE-13-length-126011-cov-6.618184_pt1 | contig 126011 bp, 117 predicted proteins | sample MGYA00241093_ERZ501975 | MGnify/ENA primary metagenome ERZ501975 (study PRJEB25962, sample SAMEA2042993) | human gut metagenome | biome: human gut; feature: human-associated habitat; material: faeces... | reverse complement strand
TAGAAGTAAAATCTACAATAATAGAAGAATGTATAATTTCATTAGCATATGATCAAAAAGTTCATATAGAAAATGTTAATGGAGAACAATTAATTTATTTAATACCATATTATTTATCAGAAAATGGAGTTTGCAAACAAATAATAAAGTTATCACAGTTTGAATTTGAAAACTTAAATATAGATATAGATGAAGAAATTAAGTATGTAGAAGAAGAAAATAGTATAAAACTGGCTAAAAATCAATCATTGGCGGTAAAAGAAGCTATAGAAAATGGAGTAGTTATAATTACAGGTGGACCAGGAACTGGTAAAACTACAACTATAAACACAATAATAAAAATATTCGAAAATAATAAAAAAGAAGTTATATTAGCGGCACCAACGGGAAGAGCTGCTAAGAGAATGAGTGAAACATCAGGAAGAGAAGCAAAAACTATACATAGACTACTAGAAATGGGATATGCAACAGATAGTGAAGAGCTTCAATTTATGAAAAATGAGGAAGACCCTATAACTGCAGATGTAATAATTATAGATGAAGTATCTATGGTAGATGTTTTACTTATGTATAGTTTACTTAGAGCGATAAAACCAGGAACAAGACTTATATTAGTTGGAGATAGCGACCAGTTACCATCAGTAGGTGCAGGAAATGTTTTAAAGGATATGATTGATTCAAATGTAATAAATGTAGTTAGATTAAATGAAATATTTAGACAAGCTAGAGAAAGTATGATAGTAGTGAATGCTCATAAAATAAATAAAGGAGAGCCATTATTTTTAAATAGTAAAGGTAAAGATTTTTTCTTTTTAAGAAAAGGAACTAATGAAGAAGTTATAGAGGAAATTGTAGGGTTAGTAAGTGAGAGGCTTCCAAAGTTTTATAAATTAGATAAACTAAAAGATATACAAATACTTTCGTCTATGAGAAAAGGTGATTTAGGAGTAATAAACTTAAATAATGAATTACAAAAATATCTAAATCCACCACATAAGTTTAAAGTAGAAGAAAGTTTTCAAAAGCGTATATTTAGAGTTGGCGATAAAGTTATGCAAATAAAAAATAACTATACTAAAAAATGGGAAAATGAAGATAAAAGTGAGAGTGGTGAAGGTATATACAACGGGGATATAGGATATATTTATCATATTGATAAAGAGAATAAAAAAATATATGTCTTATTCGATCAAGTAAAAATCGTATCCTATGGATATGATGAATTAGATGAACTAGACCATAGCTTTTGTACAACTATACATAAAAGTCAAGGAAGTGAGTTTCCAGTAGTAGTTATACCTATAACATGGGCTCCACCAATGTTACTTAGTAGAAATTTATTATACACAGCTGTAACAAGAGCTAAAAAGTTAGTTGTACTAGTTGGGGATGTAAAATATTTAGAATATATGATAAAAAATAATAGAACTAATGATAGATATTCCAATTTATCGTATAAATTAAATAAATTTAGGGAAGAAGGATTATTGATAAAATAAATATGATACAAAATATTTTTTTGAATTTGATTACTAATTTAATTAATGTATTTTTAGATTTTTTATACCCTGAAAATATAAGTTGTATATTATGTGATTGTTCCATAAGCAAAAATACTACATACTCTATGTGCAAGGATTGTTTTAGTAATATAAATTTTATATTAGACGGATGTATTAAATGTGGTAAGCCTATAATTAATTATTCTTTAGAAGAACAAAGTATAGATGGTTGTAGTTATTGTTTAAATAAGAGTTTTTACTTTGATAAAGTAATATCTTGTGTAGAATATACAGAAATTAGTAAAAAAATAGTTTTTGGACTAAAATATAATAATAAGACTTATTTGAGTAAATATATTGCAACTATAATGAAAGAGAAATTAGATTTAGAAAATATTAAATTTGATTATATATTATTTGTTCCATTACATAAAAAAAGATTAAGACAAAGAGGGTTTAATCAAGCTGAAAAGATAGCTATGGATTTAAGTAAGATAGTAGATATACCTACTGTAGATAATATATCAAGAAAATATAATACAAAAAGATTATATAAATTAGGTAAAGAAGAGCGAATTAATGAATTAAAAAATGCATTTGTGATAAAAGAGAATATAATTGATTTAAAAAATAAAAATGCTGAATATGCAATTAGCACAAGAAAAAAAGCAAGAGGAACAGGTGCCAATCAAAAAGCAACGGAATCATTATTAAAATATGGTTTTGATAAGTTACAATTGCATAGAATTTATTTAAATGTATTATCATCTAATAAAAGAGCAATTTCTTTTTATAAAAAATGCGGATTTATTTATGAAGGAAAATTTAAAGATCATTTATTTATTGATGATAGATATCAAGATTTAGAATGGTATGCTATATGTAAAAAATAAGAGTATGATATGTATGAAAAAGTTGATTCATAATGTCTATGCATATCTAAAAGAAGAAAATATATAATAAAGTATTGAAATTATTAAAAAATTAAGATTGTTCAAATATTATATTGTATGTTTATGATGATTGTGTAATTGAAAAATAAGTATAGATATCATAAAAATATATTACTCATATTGATTTGTGCAGGTGTTGAAGGAGATTTTTTGTTAGCTTATTAAAGAAAATAGCATAAAAATACACAAGCAGTGAAATAAAAATAAGGGATTATTTGCTTTCACTGCTTTCTTTATATATAATTGCTTTGAAAAAAGGAGAGTTTAAATGGTTAAATCAATAATATCGAAATATAAAAATGTTCCTGTTGAAGTGAAAGCTTCTATTTATTATACAATTTGTAGTATTGTACAAAAGTGTATTGTTTTAATAACGTTACCCATTTTTACAAGATTAATGACAACTCAGCAATATGGGCAGTATAGTATCTATCAATCATGGATGAATATCGTAGCTATTTTTGCTACTTTGAACTTACAATATGGGTCATTTGATACAGCTATGATTAAATTTGAAAATGATCGAGATAGATACATATCTTCTATCCAAGGGATTGTTTCAGTTTTAACATTAATAACTTTAATTATATACATCATAGCTCCAGTATTTTGGAATGATTTATTGGAATTACCATCAATACTTGTTCTTGCAATGATTGTTGAAATATTGATGAGTACAGTCTTAACTTTTTGGACAAATAAACAACGTTTTATGTATAAATATAAACCAATGATTATTGTAACTCTTATCATATCAGTCGCATCTCCTTTAATAGGGTTGGTTGGTGTACTTTTATTTGAAGAAAAGGGAATAGCACGTATTTTAGGAAATACTGCAGTATATCTATGTATTGGTTTAATTATATACATTTATCAATTATATAAAGGGAAGGCTTTATATGATAAAAAATATTGGACATATGCTTTAAAATTTAATATACCTCTTATACCATATTATTTATCACAAATGATATTTAATCAATCTGATCGAATAATGATTAGTAGAATGTCTGGCCAAACAAATGCAGCATTATATAGTGTTGCTTATCAATTCGCGGTTGTCTTAGTTTTTGTTATTAACTCTATCAATAGTTCATTTGTTCCTTGGACATACAGAAGTATTAAAGATAAAAAATATAATATGATAAAAAAAGTAACAAATATTATTATAATATTTATTGCTACAATGTTGATTGTACTTATTTTATTTGGCCCTGAAGCTATTGCTATCTTAGGGGGAAGTAAATATAAAGATGCTATTTGGGTCGTTCCTCCAGTAGCAGGAAGTTTATTATTCTTATTTTTATCACAATTATGTATAAATGTAATGTTCTATTTTGAAGAAAATAGTTATCTTGTTAAAGGATCTATATTAAGTGCTGTTTTAAATATTGTTTTGAATTTCTTACTTATTCCTGTTTTTGGATACGTTGTAGCTGGGTATACAACTTTATTTTCCTATATTGTTTTTTGGTTGAGTAATCTATATTATATGAATAAATCATGTAAAGATAAAATAGAAGATTATAGATATGATACATTGTTTGATTGGAAAAAAATATTTATTATTGCTACTGCTTTCACGATTTTAATTATTTTATTGACATTTACATATTATACAATTTGGTTAAGAATTATATTTGTAGGTATAATAGGAATTATTGTTTTATTAAATAGAAATAAAATAATAGAATATTTTAAATTAATAAAAGGATAAGATGAATATGGATAAGACAAAGTTAACGTATAAAGTTGCTAGAAAAATATATGATTCATACCGCTTTTTAGTAGCCGATTTTAAAATAAAAAATTTAAAAAAAGTAACAAACACTAAAAAAAAGATAGTATTTATTTCACAAATGTCTAATTTGTGGATCAATGTAGATGATTTATATAATCAATTATCTAATGATGATCAGTTTGAAACATATGTTTTAATGATTCCAGAGTTTGATTATTCAAAAAAAGAATTTGATATCCAAACAATGAATACAAAGATTTATGATTTTCATAAAAATCATAATCATCAAAATACAATTAAAGCTTTTGATCAAGGAAAATGGTTTGATTTAAAAAATATTAATCCAGACTATGTTTTTTATGAAAGACCTTATAGTTCTTACTTACCAATGGAATATAAAATATCTACAGTTTCAAAATATACAAAAACATGTTATTTACCTTATGGATATGAAATGATGAACTATATTTTTGATACTTCACTTAATGTGGATTTCTTTAGATATTTGCATATCTTTTTTGCGGATAGTTATGTTACAGAATCTTTTAATAAAAAAAGAGCACCTTTATCTCATCGATTAGGATTAAGAAAAACGATATTAACAGGACATCCTATATTTAATGCTTTTAATAAAGCACAAAGTGAAGATAATCTATTTTGGGATAATGATGATCAACATTTTAAGATTATATGGGCTCCTAGATGGACAATAGATACGCAATTGGGAGGAAGTAATTTTTTAACTTATAAAGATAATATAGTTGATTATGTTGAAAAAGATAAGAAAAGAAGTCTTGTTTTTAGACCTCATCCACTTACATTTAAAAATTTTATATCTTTAGGTTTGATTACATCCGATGAAGTAGATGAATATTTAAGTAAGTTCCAAAATAATGAACAGTTATATTATGATCAAACATCAGAATATTTTACAACATTTTGGCATTCAGATGTTTTTGTAGGAGATATTTCATCAATTATACCTTGTTATTTTTTAACGGGTAAACCTATTATTTATTGTCATACTGATGCTGTGGATGATAATGATATTATGAAAAAAATATTTAGTGTATCTTATAATGCTTATAGTTTTGAAGATGTAGAAAAAATTCTTTTGGACTTACAAAATGGAATAGATCCATTAAAAGAAAAAAGATTAAAATTAAAAGATGAATTATTTGAAGATAAATATGTAAAATATGTAACTCAAAATATAATTAAAGTTTTAAAAGATAATTAAGAAAGGAAAAATACATGAATATAGAAGCAACAATCATTGTAATGGTCTATAAAAATTTAGATCAAGTAAGACAAACATTAGATTCTATAAAAAAGCAAACATATTCAAATTATGAAGTTATTGTAAGTGATGATGGTTCACCTAATTATACGCAAGAAGACTTTGATAAAATCACTGAACAGTATAAAAATGAATTTACGTACTTTAAACTTATAAATAACGGAATTAATAGAGGAACTGTCAAACATTTTAATAGTTTGATTAAACAGGCAAAAGGAACAATCATTTGTCCTTTATCAAGTGGAGATCAATTTTATAATGAAAATTCTCTACAAGAAATTATGAATGCTTTTGATCAAGAAGATAAACTTATATATACTTCGAAAAGAATGATCAAAAAAGAAAATAGTATAGAATATTATCCAAGTTTATATCAGGTTTCTTTATTAGATCAATCAAATCATTTTTTTGAATATATTATGAAATACGGTAATTTTGTATCGGGGGCTTCTACTTATTATAAAAAAGAAATTTTTGATAAATATGGATTGTTTGATGAAAAATATAAGTTATTAGAAGATTATCCATTCTATGTTAATCTTGCATTTAATAACGAAAAAATTGGATATATTGATTATCCAACAATTCAATATGAATTAGGAGGTATTTCTACAGCAAGTAATAGAAATCCTTTATTAGATCAAGATTATGTAACTTTATTTAAAGATGTTTTATCTCAAAAAGATATACATTTATCACATATGACAAAAAGAGCTTTAAACTATAGAATAGATAAAATTACAAAAAAAAATAATTCTTTTTTAGTTCAACTATTGTATATAGATGTTGTTATAATGCTTTGTTTAAATAAAGCAGGAATTATTAAGGGGTAGATGGGGGAAATTATGAGTAAATTAAAAAAACAATTTATATCTAATATACCATATTATGTATTATTCTTTATTTTATTATTTATACATATTCAATTGAATGTAAGTACAGGTGATGATGTAAATTTTGCAATTCGAGCAAAATCAATGACTTTTACAGATTTTAATATATATAAATACTATAATTGGTCTTCTAGGCAATTGATAGAAAGTGTACTTTATTTTATTTCAGTTCATAGTCATGTTTGGATGCTTTTAAACTCATTAGTTATTACAATTATAGCTAAATTAATAGAAGCAATATTTTGTAATCATACAATAAAAATGAAAATACTTTGTTGTATTGGAACACTTATCTATCCCTTGATTGATATGTCTTCTGCTGGTTGGATGGCCACAACAATTAATTATTATTGGCCATTAGGCGCTATTTTAATAAATTTATATTATTTAAAAAAAGCAAATAATCTTATTAAATTGAAATGGTATGAATATATTATTAGTTCTATAGCCTTATTATTTGCCGCAAATCAAGAACAAGGTTTTGCAATTTTGTTAGGAACTTATTTCTTCTATATAATTTACTGCTTTATCAATAAAAGGAAAATTAGTTTTTTTGTAATTTTAAATATTGTTTTAATCATTGCATCAGGAACATATATCTTTACGTGTCCTGGAAATTGGGTGAGAAAGAAACAAGAAGTTAAAAATTGGTTCCCAGATTTTGGAACATTATCCTTTTTTAGAAAAATTGAAATAGGAATTTCTTCAACTGTTTATCCTATTTTATTTAAAAATAATGTACCAATGTTATTTTTATCATCAACACTTTTAATAATTATTAATACTTTTAAAAATAGTTTAGTGAAAGCAAGTACAATGATTATTTTTGTAATGACATTAGTTTTTGGTGTTTTAGGAAAATATTTAGTAGACTTATATCCAAATATTTCTTTTCTATATTCTATATTAGGGAAATACGGTATTTTAAGTTTAAGTAATTTAAAATCATTTTTTCCATATATTATGTTTTTAATAGAATTTATTGCATTATTAATCATCATATTATTTTTAATTAAAGATAATAGAAAAAATATAGATATTTTTATTATCTTATTAATTGGCTTTGGATCAAGATTTATGCTTTGCTTTTCGCCAACTGTTTGGGTTTCAGGAAATAGAACCGCTCTATTTTTCTATTTTTCAATGATTATAGCAAGCTGTTTATTAATTTCTAGATATCATCATAGAATAAAAAATTTAGATTATTTTATGGCTATATTTGGAGTTTTTGCTTTTTGTAATATTATTAATTGTTTAGTTTAATAAAGCTAGAAGTAATTTGAGAATATCAAATTATTTCTAGCTTTTATTTATTAGTTATATTGTTTAGAGTTTTTTTTGATGATAAAATGAATACAAGGGAGGTTTGAGCAATGAAAGGTTATTTGAAGAAAGGAATAGCATGTTTCATTTTTCTATTTTCAATTTCAATGAGTCTATCATTTGTTTCGGCATTAGAGAGAAATGATGAAGTAAAGATGAATGATGTTGTTGAAGTAAAAAATGGACTTTATAAAGAAAACGGGAAAGTTTATTTTTATGAAAATGATGTAGCAATTACAGGTATTGTTAATGATAATGGAACTTTTTACTATGTAAATGCAGATGGAAATGTTAAAACAGGATGGGTAAATGATCAAAATCACTGGTATTTTGTAAATAATGATGCTACCTGTAAACAAGGATGGTATAAATATTACGGTAAATGGTATTATCTAGATGCTAATGATGAAACACATCCATCATCAGCAATAACAAATCAAGTAAAGGAAATTGATGGAATAAAATATCATTTTGATGAAAATGGTGCTATTAAAACAGGTTGGATAAATGATGATAATCATTGGTATTTCTATGATGGAAATGCAAGTTTAGTAAGTGGATGGTATAAATACTATGGTAAATGGTATTATTTAGATGCTAATGATGAAGCATATCCGTATGCTGCCATTACTAATCAAGTAAGAGAAATCAATGGTGTTAAATATACTTTTGATGAAAATGGTGCTATTAAAACAGGCTGGATGTTAGATGGTAATGATTGGCATTACTATGATCAAAATGGAAATAAATGCACAGGTTGGGTTTATGTTAAAAATCAATGGTATTTATTAAACGATGCAGGTGTCATGCAAACCGGATGGCAAAGAGTTTCTGGTAAATGGTATTATTTAGATGAATCAGGTCAAGGGTATATGTACACGGGTTGGCTTGATTTGAATGGTCAATGGTATTACCTAAATGCGTATGGTAGTATGTTAACAGGCTGGATAAATGTTAAAGGAACTTGGTATTATATGGATGCAAGTGGGGTAATGTGCACAGGTTGGAAGCAAATTGCTGGAACTTGGTATTATTTACATTCAGGTGGAAATATGGCTATTGGATGGTTGAAAGATAACAATCAATGGTATTATTTAAATTCATCTGGAGCAATGTTACATGATACGTATTTTGAAGCATTTTATTTTACTTCTAGTGGGGCTTTAAGAAGCGATAGTGTTTATGATTCAATGACAAGTAGAGCAAGCGGATACAGTAGTGCTACTAATTATTTGATTTTAGTTGATACAGCTAATTGTCGAGTAGCTATTTATCAAGGTTCTGTAAATAATTGGAACAATATTCATTATTATAGTTGTGCCCCAGGTAAAGCTTCAACACCTACAGTTAAAGGTGAATTTACAGTTGGAATAAGAGGATATTATTTTGACTCAGGATCATCTAGATGTTTCTGGTATACACAATTTAAAGGAAACTATTTATTCCATAGTACTCTTTATAATAAAAATGGTACAATTCAAGATAATAGAACAGGAATTCCATTATCACATGGTTGTGTAAGACTTGAAATACAATATGCTAAATGGATTTATGATAATATTCCTTCAGGAACAAAAGTAGTAGTATATTAATGTGAATTTGATGAGGATACTTAGAGTATCCTCGTTTTTTTTATATATTCTTGAAAAGAAACGGCTTACATGGTTAAATGAATATAAGGAGGGAAATCATGAAAAAGAAATTATTTATTGTATCACTTGTTCTTTCAATGTGTTTTTCTATGTTAAGTATAGTCAATGTACAAGCAAAAGAAACAATTAGAGAAGATCATTATGTAAATCCTATTTATAAAGATGTAAAAAGTAGTGTTGTTCATCATGATATTCAAACATATAGTTTAGAAGATGTTGAATATACAAGTGATCAAGAAAAACTTGTAAAGATATTTAGAGAAAAATTAATTAATAGAGAAAGTAATATTGTTCTTTATTATCATTGTGATGAAGAAATTACACAAGAATTTTTTTCTAATTTAGTACATCAGTTGTTTCAAAAGGCCATCAAACATACTGGTAATGGAAAAGAAGGAGACTATCTTAAATGGCACTGTCAAGGGTGGACAGTAAAAGCATCCATATCTGTAAATTCTAATAAGGGATATGATTTAAATATTTTTTATGATGTATCTTATTTATCTAGTTTAGAACAGGAAGAAAAAGTAGATGAAGAAGTCTCTAATTTATTGAAGTCATTAGATTTATCAAATAAGACAGACTATCAAAAAGTAAAAGCAATCTATGATTATATATGTTCAAATGTTACATATGATCATGATAACTTAAATGATAAATCCTATTCATTAAAATATACAGCTTATGCAGCTTTGATCAATAAAACAGCAGTATGCCAAGGATATGCATCGTTATTTTATCGCTTAGCATTAGATGCAGGTGTAGATACAAGAGTTATTTCAGGTGAAGCAGGGGGACCACATGCTTGGAATATCGTTAAATTAAATGGTAAATATTATAATCTTGATAGTACATGGGATGCAGGAAGAAGTACATATGCTTATTTCTTAAAAAATACAAATGATTTTGATGATCATGTAAGAGATAATGACTATCAATCAAATGAGTTTATTGAAGAATATCCAATGTGGGATGAATCTTATACAGAAATTGATTGTAATAAATATGGTCATAATTATAGTGAACCTATATATAAGTGGTCTGTAGATAATATGACAGTCACAGCTCAAAGAGTATGTGCAAATAATTATGAACATGTTGAAGAAGAAACCGTTACAGCTCAAAAAATTGTTAAAGATCCAACATGTACAGAAAATGGAATAATTACTTATATAGCTAATTTCAAAAATAATGCATTTAAGCCACAAACAAAAATAGTAGATGACAAAAAAGCAACAGGGCATAAAGTAGTTGTTGATCAAGGTAAAAAAGCAACATGTACAGAAGATGGATTAACAGAAGGAAAACATTGTTCTGTATGTAAAGAAGTCATCAAAAAACAAGAAGTGATTCCAGCAACAGGGCATAAAGTAGTTGTTGATCAAGCTAAGGAAGCAACATGTACAAATACAGGTTTAACAGAAGGAATACATTGTTCAATATGTAATAAGATTATTAAAAAACAAGGAATCATTCCAGCTTTAGGACATGATTTTAAAGATGGAGTATGTACAAGATGTCATAATCAACTAAAAGGACAATGGAAACAATCAGGGAACAAATGGTGGTATCAATATGAAGATGGAACATATCCAAAAAATGAATTCATTACAATAGATAATAAACTCTATAGATTTGATCAATATGGATATATGCAAACAGGATGGTTCAGGGTCAATAATGAAGATTACTATGCTACATCTAGTGGAGCTATCAAAGCACAATGGGTAGGATCAGGAAATAACTGGTACTATGTAGACGCTGATGGAAAAATGGTAACAGGATTCCAAACAATTTCAGGATCAAAATATTACTTTGAAACAAACGGACTTATGAAAAAAGGATGGTTCAAAGTCAATGGAACAGATTACTACGCATCAACAAGTGGAGAAATCAAAGCCCAATGGGTAGGATCAGGAAACAACTGGTACTATGTAGATGCAGATGGAAAAATGGTAACAGGATTCCAAACAATTGCAGGAGCTAAATACTACTTTGCAAGTAGTGGATTAATGCAAACAGGATGGTTCAAAATCAATGGAGCAGATTACTATGCAACATCTAGTGGAGCAATTACAGCCCAATGGGTAGGATCAGGAAATACTTGGTACTATGTAGACGCAGATGGAAAAATGGTAACAGGATTCCAAACGATTGCAGGAGCTAAATATTACTTTGCAAATAGTGGATTAATGCAAACAGGATGGTTTAAAATCAATGGTGAATATTACTATGCAGCTTCAAGTGGCGTAATTAGTGCCCAATGGGTAAAATCAGGAAATAACTGGTATTATGTTGACGCTAATGGAAAGATGGTTACAGGAGTTTATAAAATCAATACAGTAGTTTATCGTTTTGATGCTAATGGTGTTTGGCTAGGATAATTTAATTCATTACAATTTAGTAGAAAGCAGCTCAGAAATATTTATTATATTATTTTTGAGCTGTTATATTTATAATTCAAGATATGAATGATTTATTGTTGTAAAGGTTAATTTAATATATACTTATTATGTATATATTTAATAGAAAGGAATTTTTTATACAAAAAGATTTGTGTAAAAAAGTAGTAGAAATTTAAATGGTAGAAACAAGTGTTATTATGGCAACTTATAAAGAAAGCATAGAATGTTTAAAACAGTCCATAGAATCAATTATTAATCAAACATATAATGATTTTGAATTTATTATTATTTTAGATAATCCAGATAATAAAGAACATATAGCATTTATAAATGATTATGTATGTAAGGATGAACGTATTAAATTCTATATAAATGATAAAAATATGGGGCTAACAAATACTTTAAATAGAGGACTTGAACTTGCTGAAGGAAAATATATTTGTAGAATGGATGCAGATGATATTTCTGAATTATATAGAATGGAACATCAAAAGAAGTATTTGGAAGAAAATGATTTTGATTTAATAGGTGGAATTTCACAAATGATCGATGAAGATGGAAATACTATTTATTCAATAAAAAAAGTTCCAACTGATTTTAAAAAGATAAAAAAATGTATTAAATATAATCAAGTTATTTCTCATCCAACATGGTTTGGTAAAAAAGAAGTATTTGATAAGTTAAATGGCTATAGAAATATGCCACTTTGTGAAGACTATGACTTTACATTAAGAGCAATACTTCAAGGATTTAAAATTTCTAATGTGAATGAATGTGTTTTAAAATATAGAATGACAAAGGATAGTATATCAAGATCAAATTTATTTGAACAATATTTATTTGCTAGATACATTACTAGACAATATAGTGAAGGAAAAGTAAGTGAAGTAGAAGAAGCTAAGGCGTATGTAAAGAAGAATTTAAGTGATAAAAATGCAAAGCATTATTTAAAAGGAAATGAGAGATTTAATAATGCATTAAATAACTTAGAAGAGAAACAATATATTCAATTTATAGCAAATGGTATTGCATTACTTTTTACTTCTAAATATTATCTTGATAAAATATTTAGATTTGTAATGGTTTATTTAAACTCATAATATATTAGCAGAATATTGATTAAAAAATGGGTAGTAATACAAAAAAGTATTACTACTTTTTTGTATTTGAGTAGATAAAAGGGTTGTTTGGTTTGAAAATATATAAACGAATATTTATGTGTAATATACTGTAGATAGGGAGGAAAGAACATAAGAAAAGTATTTTTAAAAGTAATGTGTATTACTATGTTATCTCTAGTTATGTCAATAACTATGTTATCATCAGTAAGCGCAAAAGAAGCGAGTATTGAATATCAGGGAGTATGGACTGATTATGCAGCTAAGGAATATGCTGCTGGTGATGGAACAAAGGAATCTCCATATTTAATTAAAGATGCTTCTGAATTAGCTTTATTAGCAAAAAATGTTAATGAAAAGGAAGAAAAAGATAAATATTATTAATCAATTTCTGATATTGATTTATCTGGACATTTTTGGAATCCAATTGGGGATGTAAAAAGAAAGCTAAATGTTTTTTATGGTGGAAATTATTTCTATGGCGTATTTGAAGGGAATAATCATACCATTAAAAATCTAAACATTATACAGAGTAATCCTAATGATGATAATTACTATTATGGATTATTTGCGTGGAATTCTGGAACAATTCAGAATTTAAATATAATAAACGCTAATATTGATTGTGATAGAGTTTCATATATTGGTGGAATTGCTAGTGTAAATGAAGGAAATATTAATCAGTGTTCGTTTGATGGCTCTGTTAGTGTAAGTAATGATGTAGGAGATATTGCTGGAATAGTAGGAAGACAAGTGAATGGCAGAACAGTAAATCATTGCAAAAATAAAGCACAGATAAAGGCAACAACTCAAGATTGTGATTATCTTGGAGGTATTTTAGGATTTAATGAAGACGGATATATTAAAGACTGTGTAAATGAAGGAGAGATTATTGGAAATAATCAAATTGGAGGAATTGCCGGAGAAAATGATGGATTTGATGGACATGGCTATATAGAACGATGTATAAATTTAGGTAACATTAAGGGAAACGAGATTGTTGGAGGAATTACTGGAGAAAATCATAGAACAGCATCTATAATAAATTGTGAAAATATAGGGCATATAACAGGAAATGAGTATGCTGGAGGAATTTCAGGTGCTGCTGGCGTATTAGAAAAAGACAAAAAAGAAATAAGATATTGTATTAATATAGGAAAAATAGAATGTAATTCATATGGAAATGCAATTGTAGGAGCACTATATGCAGCATCTAGTGGTGTAATTACAGCTCAATGGGTAAAATCAGGAAATAACTGGTATTATGTAGACGTTGAAGGTAAGATGGTCACAGGAGATTATGAAATTAATGGAGTAGTTAATCATTTTGATGCTAATGGTGTTTGGATCAATTAAAAATTTAACCAGAAGACAGAGAATATCTGCTTCTGGTTTTCTATTTTTTATAGATTATAACTAGTTTATTTTTTTGTATTTGTTATAATGTCAATTGTAAGACAAGAGGGGGATTGTATGAAAAAAGGTAAATTATTAAATATTGCTTTATCAATAGCGTTTATTAATATTTTATTTGTATGTTTTTCGATTATAAATGTTAATGCGGAAGAAGATACAGATACATTAAATACAAGTGATGGGTCGACTGTAATGGAATCTGGTTGGACGAATAAAGAGAATCAATGGTATTATTATGATCATGGTGAAAAGAAAACAGGATGGTTACATACGGATTATTGGTACTATTTAGATCAAGATGGAAAAATGGTGACAGGGTTAGCTTCTGTAGGAAATCAACAATATTACTTTAATCAATCAGGGGCCATGCAAACAGGATGGATCCAAGCAGATGGAACATACTATTATGCAAATAATAGTGGATATATTCAAAAAGGTTGGTTGCATAAAGGGCCTTGGTATTATTTAGACCAAGATGGAAAAATGGTCACAGGGTTAGCTTCTGTAGGAAATCAACAATATTATTTTGACCAATCAGGAGCTATGCAAACAGGATGGATCCAAGCAGATGGAACATATTACTATGCAAATAATAGTGGCTATATTCAAACAGGATGGCTACATAAAGGATCATGGTATTATTTGGACCAAGATGGAAAAATGGTTGTAGGTGATTATTATATCAATGATCAATATTACTATTTTAATTCTAATGGAGATTTGCAATTAGGTTGGTATTATAGAGATAATCAATATTATTATCTTGATTCTAATGCAGTTCTTGTTAAAGGATGGAATAAGATTACTAACAAATGGTATTATTTTAATGATCAAGGAATTATGCAAACGGGTTGGCAATTGATTAATAATCAAAGGTTCTATTTAAATGCTTCTGGTGATATGCATACAGGATGGTTAAAATCAGGTAATGAATGGTATTATTTAAATAAGAGTGGTGTCATGGTTACTGGTTGGGCACAAATTGGATGGAAATGGTATTATTTTAATGAAGATGGTGCAGCTGTTAAAGATGATGTAGTTATTGATGGTAAAACATATATATTTAGAGATGATTATTCATGGATTTCAAATTGTACGAGAAAAGAGTTTGTAGAAAGAGCCAAAAGATATTTAGGATGTAATGAAAAAGATGGATCATTTAAGAAAATTATAGATTCATATAATAAATTAGATCCTTTACCAAGAGGTTATAAAGTTAAATATACAGATTCATGGTGTATGACTTTTGTATCAGCAATTGTTAGAGAATGTAATTTGTTGGATCTTATTCCAGTTGAATGTTCATGTGGTAAAGCAGTAGAAAAGGCACAATCTATGGGCATTTGGCAAGAAAATGATGCTTATGTTCCTCAAATTGGTGATATTATTATGTATGATTGGGATGATAGTGGAAATGGTGATAACACAGGATGGCCTGATCATGTAGGTATTGTTACAGAAGTGAATGGAAATACTTTTAAAGTTATTGAAGGAAATAAAAATGATGCTGTTGAATATAGAACAATGAATGTCAACAGTAAATATATTAGAGGGTTTATTACACCTAAGTTTTTATCATAAGAAGTAGAAATACTTCTTTTTTTCTTTACTTATTAAATATATGTGGTATTATGTTCATATAAATTAACAAGGAGAAAAAAATGAACACTTTTACATATTTAGACTTTGAACTTATAAAACTGCTTTATAAAGAAAATAATCTTTCACAAAGAATGATTTCTAAAAGATTAAATTGTTCTTTAGGTAAAGTAAATGAAACACTAAAAAAACTTAAAGAATTAAATTATCTTAATGAGGATAATTCACTTACAAATTTAGGAATGAATTTAATAAAGAAAGATAAGTCTGCTATTATTTTAGCTGCAGGACAAGGAATTCGAATGATTCCTATTAATAACAATGTTCCTAAAGCCATGCTTGAAATAAATGGAGAAATACTTATTGAACGTATTATTAGACAGCTATTAGAAGCCAATATTCATGATATAACAATAGTTGTTGGTTTTATGAAAGAAGAATTTGATTATCTTATTGATCAATATCATGTAAAGTTAGTTGTTAATAGAGAATATCAAGAAAAGAACAACTTACATAGTTTAAATATTGTAAAAGATAAAATAAATAATACTTATATTATTCCTGGTGATCTTTATTTCTATGAAAATCCGTTTTTAGATAATGAAATTCAATCATGGTATATGCTTGAAAATAGAATAAGTAAACATAGTAATGTTACATGTAATACTAAAAATGAAATTATTAAAACAAAAAAAGATGGTTTAAAACTGATTGGTTTATCATTTATAAATAATCAAGATGCTTCATATTTAAAAGAACATTTAGAACATTTAGATGATGGAATGCATGATTCATTATTTTGGGAAGAAGCCTTGTATCAAAAAAATAAGATGTTTATTTATGGGAAAATCGTTGATACAAATTATGTTGATGAAATCAATACTTATGAAGAATTAAGAAATGTAGATGATCATTCAACACACTTAAATAATGAGACATTATCTTTAATTGCTGATGTTTTTAAAATCAATGTTGAACAAATAAAAAATATTAAAAGTTTAAAAAAAGGAATGACTAATCGTTCATTTTTATTTGAAATCAATCAAGATAAATATATTATGAGAATTCCTGGGGAAGGAACAGATCAACTTATTAATCGAAAAGAAGAATATGAAGTTTATCAAGTAATAAAAGATTTAAATATCAGTGATGAAGTTATTTATATGAATCCTCAAAATGGTTATAAGATTACAAAGTATTTAAATGATACACGTGTATGTAATCAAGATGATCAAGAAGATCTAAGAAAGTGTATGCAATTATTGAAATATTTTCATCAACAAGATTTAAAGGTTGATCATGAATTTAATGTTTTTGAAAAGATTGATTTTTATGAAAAATTAAGAGGGCCTAAATCCTTATATAAAGATTATGATCAAACAAAAGAAAAAATCTTCTCTTTAAAGAATATTATTGAAAAGATGCCTAAAGAATGGAGACTATGTCATATAGATGCAAATTGTGATAATTTCTTATTCTATAAAGAAAATGAAGAAGAAAAAATAAAACTTATTGATTGGGAATATGCGGCAATGCAAGATATTCACCTAGATATTGCAATGTTTTGTATCTATTCCATGTATAACAGACAGCAAGTTGATAACTTGATAGACATTTATTTTGAAAATAAATGTGATCAGCAAACAAGAATTAAAATCTATTGTTATATATCAATGTGTGGTCTTTTATGGAGCAACTGGTGTGAATATAAATATACATTAGGTGTTGAATTTGGAAAATATTCATTAGCACAATATCGCTTTGCGAAAGATTACTATAATATTGTTATAGAAGAAATGGAGAATATGAAATAATGAGTCAAGTAGAAAGAGCAATTATCATGGCCGCAGGAAAAGGAACACGTATGAAACCTATTACTAATAAAGTTCCTAAGCCATTAGTTAAAGTCAATGGAAAAGCAATGATAGAAGGGGTTATAGAAAAACTTCATGAACAAGGCATTCAAGAAATCTATGTTGTCGTAGGATACCTTAAGGAACAGTTTAATTACTTAAAAGAAAAATATAATGATGTACATTTAATTGATAATCCCTATTTTGATACATGTAATAATATTTCATCACTCTATGTAGCTCGAGAACATCTTAAAAATGTCATTATTTTAGATGGGGATCAAATTATTAATAACAGTCAAATTCTTGAAAAGAATTTTGACTTTTCTGGATATAACTGTATCTACAAAAAAGAAATCAATAATGAATGGATGTTAAAAATCAAAGAGGGTCTTGTTACATCTTGTTCACGAACAGGTGGAAAAGATGGTTGGCAATTGTATAGTGTTTCTCGTTGGAATGAAGAAGATGGGAAACGCTTGAAAAAACATTTGGAAATAGAATTTGAAGAAAAGAAAAATACAGAAATCTATTGGGATGATGTAGCGTTGTTTCGTTATCCAGATGAATATCAATTATCTATTAAAGAAATGCATGATGGAGATATTTTGGAAATAGATAGTTTAGATGAGTTATGCAGTATAGATCCATCATATTTAAATTATAGGGAGAACTAAAATGGAAAAGAAAACATTAAAAGGAAGATTAGACTATACAGCGATGATCATACCTTTATTAGGGGTCGTCTTATTATGTGTTTTATTTATGATCATGCCAGCTAAATCTTCATATATTATTCAAATGATCAGAGGATTTTTAGGAAATGATTGTGGTATTTATTATGCTATGTTGGGTGTTGGTATTTTTGCTTGTTCTTTATATATTGCTTTTTCTAAATATGGAAAAATCAAGTTAGGGAAAGATACGGATAAACCAATTTATTCATCATTTAATTGGGGAGTAATGATTTTTACTTCTACAATGGCAGCAGATATTTTATTTTATTCATTATGTGAATGGGCATTATATGCTAATGAAAAGTATATTGATCAATTAGGTGGAATACAAAAATGGGCTTCAACATTTCCGTTATTTCATTGGGGACCAATTGCTTGGAGTTTTTATATTATTTTAGCTGTTGCTTTTGGTTTTATGTTACATGTAAGAGGAAGAAATAAACAAAAGTTTTCTGAAGGATGTAGACCATTATTAGGAAATAAAGTGGATGGAGTTGTAGGTAAAATTATTGATTTAATTGCTATATTTGCACTTATTGCAGGAACTGCAACAACCTTTTCATTAGCAACACCATTATTATCAGCAGCTTTAAGTAGAGTATTTGGGTTGCCTAATGGTGTAGGACTTACTATTGCTGTTTTATTATTGATTGCGGCAGTTTATACATTTACTGTAATTACAGGAATGAAAGGTATTTCTAAACTAGCAACATATTGTTCCTATTTATTCTTTGCTTTACTTATTTATTTTTTAATAGGTGGGGGAGAAACCACATATATCTTAGAAACTGGTTTTTCAGCTATTGGTAATATGGTACAAAATTTTATCGGATTATCTACTTGGATGGATCCATTAAGAGAAACATCATTTCCACAAAATTGGACGATTTATTATTGGGCCTATTGGATGGTATGGTGTGTTGCAACTCCTTTCTTTATTGGAAAAATCAGTAAGGGAAGAACAATTAAAAATACGATTCTAGGAGGATATGGATGGGGTCTAGCAGGAACTTTTACTTCATTCATTATTCTTGGAAATTATGGTTTGGCACAACAAATGAAACATGGAATTGATATTTCGGGAATGATTGCTAAAAGTGGAGATTATTCTACAGTTATTTTAAAGATATTTGATACTCTACCACTAGCAAGTCTAGGTTTATTATTATTAGTTATTACTATGATTGCTTTTTATTCAACAACATTTGATGCTTTAACCATGGTTGTTTCATCTTATTCCTATAAAAAATTAGATGTAGATGAAGAACCAGATAAAAAGATTAGAGTTTTCTGGGCAATTATCTTTATCTTATTTCCAATAGCGTTGATTTTTGCTGAAAATTCAATGTATAGTTTACAGTCAGTGGCTATTATCGCTGCTTTTCCAATAGGATTTATTATACTGTTGATTGTCATTAGTTTCTTTAAAGATGCAAATAAATATTTACAAGAAAAGAAAGAAAATAACAGGGATATAGAATAGAAAATTCTATATCCTTTTTGTTGAATTGAAAATGTATATCATTATAATAAAAAATAGTATTTATGAAGATGATTATTTTAGTTGATATTTGTAAGTATATTATTTTATGTGATGTTATCACATTATTAAAAGCAAATAGGATTAGTAAGTTAAAATATTCTATAGATTTAAAATATTGTAGGAGGTTGGAAATGAAAAAAAAGTACATAAGTCTGTTTCTTGTTATATTATTGGGAATGATTTTTAATATCTCTAATATAAAAGCATATGAAGAAACAAATGAAGTTATTGGACAAACAAAATTTGTAGATAAAGATGGAAATATTAATACTGTAGATGTTTATGATGGAACAACGAATGAAGAGTATAATCCTTATGCACGAACAGTTTCTACAGCGAATATGGTTAATTTTAATTGTTCTAAAGCAAAGACAACGACAAATTTTACAGATTATTATACAGGACAAGAGGGATATTTATCTAAATCAAATGCAGCGGATGCAGCTTTTTTAGGGTATGAAAATGGAAAAGTGAAGTTTATGATTTCAGGAATTGTTGGTTTAGTGGATCCTCAAGATGTTGAAGTTCTTAGCCAAGGGACTTATTATGCAAGTAACTATGAAGTTAATTCATCAGGTGATTTGTATCATTATATTTCTAATAATGTTAATGCGACAGGAAATCAAGGGAATAAGAATTATATAGGGACAGGGCCTAGTTATTTAACCAAGAATAAAGAGTATTATAGCTATGATGGACATTATTTTTATGATAACTATAATACAATGATTACAGATTATAAAAATAATGTTAGAAATAATGCTGTTAATCCTAATAATCCTTATTATAGTTATTTTCAATACTTACCAATGAGAAGTCAAACGACTTATACTGGTTCACAAATATCAAATTATTTAAATAATAAAGCAGGAAGTACTTCTAAATTATATAATACAGGTGATATTTTTATTAAGTATCAAAATAAATATGGGGTCAATGCTTTAATGGCAGCAAGTTTTGCTGCCTTAGAATCTGGATGGGGAAAAAGCAATATTGCATTAAATAAAAATAACTTATTTGGATTAAATGCTACAGATAATAATCCAGGTGGAAATGCAGATACCTTTAGTACAGTAGATGATTGTATTATGAATTTTACATCGAGTTGGATGTCTAAAAGATATTTAAATCCTACATATACTTCTTTATTTAGAGGAGGTTATTTTGGAGACAAGGGAAGTGGAATATTTGGAAAATATTCTTCAGATCCCTATGAAGGAGAAAAATGTGCAAGCATTGCTAAAAATATGGATGCTAGTATCTCTTCTAAAGATAATGATTATTATACTTTAGGAATCAAAGATATTTATTTAACAACACATACTGCTCTTAATGTAAGAAGTAGTTCAAATACAAGTTCTAGTGTTTTATATACAACGATAAAAAATCCAGCTTATTCATTTATTATAAAAGATGCCTATACAACTAATGGTTTTTATAAGATACAAAGTGAAGTTGCTAGTAGTGATGGAACTTATAGCTTTAATAATACAGGATATGTAAGTAATCGATATGTTACTTTATTAAATAATATTTCTCATCCACAAGGATGGAAAAAAGAAAATAATTATTGGTATTATTATTTTTCAAATGGGTCAAAAGCAACTGGTTTACAAACTATAGAAAATAATCTCTATTATTTTAATACAAGTGGACAAATGCAAACGGGTTGGCAAGAAGTTAATAATAAATGGTACTACTTTGATGAATTGGGTTATGGTCAAAAAGATTGGAAATTAATAGGAAATAATTGGTTTTATTTTAATAGTAGCTATCAAATGCAAACCGGTTGGCAAGAAATAAATGGAAAATGGTATTATTTAAGTACTGGTGTTATGAACATCTATGGAAAAACTTATTATGAAGGTTATATGGTTACTGGTTGGTTAACTTTAGGTAGTGATTGGTATTATTTAAATAGTGATGGATCAATGGTAACAGGATTACAAACTGTAGGAAATAATTTCTATTATTTTAATGCAAGTGGAAAGATGCAAACCGGTTGGCAAGGAATCAATAACAAATGGTATTATTTTGATAATGGTGGTTATGGACAAAAAAGTTGGCAAATGATTGCAGGAAATACGTATTATTTTTTAGATAGTTATCAAATGGCAACAGGATTTCAAGAAATCTCTGGAAATACTTATTTCTTTAGTACAGGTGTTATGAACATCTATGGAAAAACTTATTATGAAGGCTATATGGTTACTGGTTGGTTAACTTTAGGTAGTGATTGGTATTATTTTGATAATACAGGTAAAAGACTTACAGGATTACAAAAAGTAGGAAACAATTTGTTTTATTTTAATGATAGTGGTAAAATGCAAACAGGTTGGCAAAAAGTCAGCAATAAATGGTACTATTTTGATGATTCAGGCTATGGACAAAGTGGCTGGAAGAAACTAGGGAATACATGGTTTTATTTTAACAGCCAATATCAAATGTTAACAGGTTGGCAAAGAATTAATGGTAAGTGGTACTATTTAAGTACAGGTGTTATGGAAATATATGGGAAAACTTATTATGAAGGTTATATGGTTACTGGATGGCTTCAATTAGAGAATAAGTGGTATTATTTAAAAAGTGATGGTTCGATGGTAACTGGTTATTATAAAGTTGGAAATAAGACATATTATTTTAATAGCAGTGGTGTTATGCAGTAATAATATTTTTAGGGGGAGGAAAGATTTTGAAAAAGTTTTTTGGTTATTTGTTTTTGGCTTTTGGAATGGCTTTTGCATTGAGTTATTTTCAAAATAGTTCTGTAAATGCATTAGATGGAAGTTATGATGATGCAATTATGGGACAAAGTAGTCATATTGATCAAGATGAAAATAAAATAGAAGATGCAAAGGAAGAAAATTCTTATAGTTTACGAACTATGATTCAAAATGGTTGGTTTTATCAAGGAAATAAAAAATGTTTTCGTGATAATGATGGTCATGTTATTGGTGAAAATGTTAAAAAGGTTATTGATGTTTCACAATACAATGGTCATATTGATTGGAGTAAAGTAAGTAAAACAGATGTAGATGGTGTTATTATTAGAATTGTTTCTCATAAGGGTGGATATTATCATATTGATGAACAATTTGAAAATAATTTAAATGGTTGTAGAAAATATAATATTCCTTTTGGAATCTATATTTATGATTATTCAAATAATGTAACAGATGCTGATAATGAAGCAACAATGATTTTAAATTATTTATCAAAATATAAAATTTCACCTTCAGAACTTTCATATCCTGTTTATTTAGATATGGAAAGACCTGAATTATCAACAACAACGAATGAATTAGTTGTTGATGCATTTGTTAATAAATTAGCAAATAGTAATTATAATACGAAGGTTTATAGCTATCGTTCACTTTTACAAACAAAATTAAATAGTCCAACTATTTATCAACATGTAGATTGGGTAGCTGCTTATACATCATCATTAGGATTTAGTAATAATTGGTATAGAGGTCCTAAAGGATGGCAATATAGCAATGGAGCATTTGTTGATGGTATTAGTGGTTATGTAGATATGAGTGTTTGGTATGATCAAGGTGTTTCTAAATATGATTATGTAGGATGGAAATATTATTATGATCATTGGTATTATGGAAGTAGTAAAAATATTCTACAAATTGGTTGGGAAAAGATTAATGGAAAATGGTATTATTTTAATACTAATGGAATTATGGCCACTGGTTGGATCAGTTTAAATGGTGAATGGTATTATTTAACAAGTAATGGTGATATGGTTACTGGTGCACAAACTATAAACAATAAAGAATACTATTTTACGAGTGAAGGTGTAATGGTCAGAGGATGGCATAAGGAAAATGATAAATGGAAATATTATAGTCCTAAGAAAATGTCAATCTATGGAAGAATATTTGTAGAAGGTGAAAAGGTAACAGGTTGGTTACCAATAAATGATAAATGGTATTATATAGCTGAAGATGGTTATATGGTTACTGGTATTTATAAAGTTGGAAATAGAAAATATCTTTTTATGGAAGATGGTTCTATGAAAACTGGATGGTTTAAAGTAGATGATACTTGGTATTATATTTCTTCTGATGGTGAATTAAGAGCGCAATGGGTCAAATCATTAAGTAATTGGTATTATGTAAATGATGAAGGATTGATTCTTACAGGAGATCAAGTTATTAATGGAAGACAATATTATTTCAATGAAGATGGTATTATGTACACAGGATGGATGCAAGTAGGAAATCAATGGAAATATTATAGTCAAGGAACATTAAAAATCTATGGAAAAACATTTGTAGATGGTGAAAAGGTAACAGGATGGTTACCATTAGGAAATAGATGGTACTATATAGCAAATGATGATTATATGGTTACTGGATATTATAAAGTAGGAAATAGTACTTATTATTTTGATGAAAGTGGATTGATGAAAACAGGATGGTTTAAAATCAATGGTGAAGATTATTATGCAGCTTCATCTGGAGCTATTCAAGCACAATGGGTCAAATCATTAAGTAATTGGTATTATGTAGATGTTGATGGAAAAATGGTTACTGGAGATTATATAATTGATGGAAATGTCAATTATTTTGATAACCAAGGTCTTTGGATGAATAAAATAAATTAAAAACCGATCTTACTCATTGTTTTGAGTAAAAATCGGTTTTTGTTTGGAAGGGAATATATATGAAAGAGAAAACGAAAAGAAATTCGTCTATTGAATTATTAAGAATTATTTCAATGATTGGTGTCGTTATTTTACATTATAATAATGCAAGTATGGGTGGTGCATTAGGAATGGTTTTAGATGGCAGTCCTAATCAATATTATTTATATTTAATAGAAAGTTTATTTGTTTGTGCAGTTAATGTTTTTGTAATGATTTCAGCGTATTTTCTAGCTTGTAATCAAAATAGAAAATTAATTAAGATACTAGAATTATTTGTACAAGTTATCGTATTTAATTTAGTTTTTTATGTTTTTGGAGTATTAAGAGGTCATAAAGTATTTACAGTAAGTTCATAGATTAGTAGTTTATTACCCACTAATTACTTTTTAATACTTTATTCTGTATTATATATTATTAGTCCATATCTTAATTTAATTATTAAACAACTTAATAAAGAACAATTTAAACGCTTATTAATTATACTCATGCTTATTTTTTCAGTTTGGACAATTGTTATAGATGTTGCTGAAAATATAACAGGAAATACATATTTAGGATTAAGTACTATTGGAATGTATGGAAGTCAATATGGTTATACAATTATTAACTTTGTTTTGGTATATTTTGTAGGAGCATATCTTCGTGTAAATAAAATAACATTATCTAAGAAAAAAGCAGGTACGTGGATTATAAGATGTTTAGCATTTTTATATGCTTTTTCAATGATGGAACATGTTTTACATTTACAATATACAGCAACATGGTATTATAATAATCCAATTATTATCTTAATGTCTGCTTATATTCTTTTATTCTTTATGGATATTCATTTTGAAAGTAAAATAATCAATGAATTAGCTAAAGCTGCTTTTACATGTTTTTTATTTCATGAATTCTTATTAAGACATATTAGAATTGAACAATTTGTTAATAGAGGTATTTTGGTTTTAATTGTACATCAATTAGGATCAGCATTAATTATTTATCTTATTTCATACATTGTTTATAAAATATATCATTTATGTTCACATTGGTTCTTTAAACTTATTGAACCTTACATTAATAAAATCAATATTTCAGTTGAAAAGGGGTAACACAGTTACCTCTTTTGCTTTTTAGAATGAAAAAATGTCGTTTGGTTTTAAATAAGGTGTATTGCATTCTAATAAGTCTATGAAATATTTATTGGGTGAGTAGAAATTTTAAAAAGATTTCTGTAGCATCAGCTCTTGTTGCAGCAACAACATTACCAACTACGATGGTTAGTGCATTAGAAACAAATGTGAAAAATGATTCTAATACACCTGTTACTTTAAGTAGTGAAAGACGTGGCTGGTATGAAGAGTATGGATACAAATATTATTATGATGATAATGGTGAATTACTTAAAGGGCTTCAAGAAATTGATGGGAATACGTATTATTTTTATAGCTATGATGGTCATATGGCATATTCTTCTTGGTATGATGAAGATACAATTACAGATAATGGGTTGATTGTCACTGTTGATAAAAGTGGTATTGTAACGAATCATGCAAATATTGTTGCTGGAGATTGGACACATTATGGGGATAGATGGTATTACTATGATGCTGATATGAATCCTTATATAGGAGTTAAAACAATTAATGGTGTTAAATATTATTTTGAATGGGAAGGTAGATTAGCAACACGTACTTATGAAGGAATATGGGTAATTACATTTAATAGACAACTTATTGCTTATAATCAAAATGGTGTTGTTACTGATCAACAAGATATTGTAGGAAATAAATGGATTAAAGTTAATAATAAATGGTATTATTTTGATAAAAATTTAAATCCATATCAAGGAGTTCAAAAAGTTGATGGTGTGGAATACTTCTTTTGGAGTGATGGACAATTAGCAACATATGATTATGATGGTATTTATACAGCAACTTCTAATAATTATTTAGTTAGTTATAATAAAAATGGTATTGTTATAGAAAAAGTAAAAATTGAAGGAAATAAATGGATCAAGTTTAATAATAATTGGTATTACTATGATCAAGATTTATATCCATATCAAGGAATTCATACAATTGGAGATGCAACTTATTATTTTTTGAGTAATGGACAACTTGCAACTTCAGGTTTTGAAGGAAATATTACAACAGTTAGAGAAGGCAATAAATATTATGCCTATGATTATACTGGGAAAGTTGTAGAACAAGTTGAGATTGTAGGAAATAAATGGATTGAATTTAATGGTGGAAAATATTATTTTGATTCTGAATTAACTCCATATTCAGGAATTCAAACAATTGATGATGTAGAATATTACTTTAATTATGGACAATTAGCTGAATATTTGGATGAAGTTGTTACATCAGGAGATACACTTGCTTATGTAAGAGATGGAAAAGTTATTGAAAAAGCTAAATTCAAAGATAATGAATTGATTTATTTAAATGGTAATTGTTATTACTATTATTTAAATGATGCAGGTTATTATTATCCATATGATGGAGAATATACTGTAGATGGAAAATCTTTGTATTTTATTTATGGTATGCTTCAAACAAGTGACAATGATGAAATATTAACTGATTATCGAAATGATTATCTTTATGCTTATAATAATAAAGGTGAAATTGTAGATAAGGTTAAGAGAGTAGCTGGATGGAATGAAATTGGAAATGATTGGTACTATGTTTCAAGTGAAATGAATTTTGTAGATGGTATTTATACTGTTAATGGAAAAGAATATTATTTTGAAAATGGTAGATTAATAAAATCTTCTAATGGAATATCTGTTGTTTCATCATATAGAGATGAAAATGATAAGATAGTAACTTATGTCATTGCATATAATAGCGAAGGTGTTGTTGTTGAAAAGAAAAAAGCAGTAGCTAATACTTGGATTCAACTTAGAGGAAAATGGTATTACTATGATAAAAACTTGAATGAAGCAGAAGGTATAGAAACTATAAATGGTGTTAAATATATTTTCTCATGGGGAGAATTATTAACAGCATTTGGAAATAATATAGATGTTATCACTTCTTATGAACAAGGAAAAATGCTTTTAGTTGCCTATGATAAAAATGGTATCGTTAAAGAAACGACAGTATTAACACCAAGAAAACTTACAAAATTTATAGGTAATAAGTATTTATATGATAGACGTTATGAACCATGTACAGGATGGCAAGAAGTAGATGGAACTAAATATCATTTTGATGCTGATGGTAAGATGACAACTGGATGGTTAGAAGAAAATGATTCTTGGTATTATCTAGATAAAGATGGTCAAAAAATAACTGGTTGGTTAACATTAAATGGTAAAAAATATTACTTTGATCAAGAAGGAAAAATGGTTACAGGAACTGTAAACATTAGTGGAAAAGATTATACATTTAATGAAAGTGGTGAATTAACTGTAGAAACTCCTGAAGTAAAATCTGGATGGGTACAATCAGGTAATAAATGGTATTACTATGACAATAACCAAAAAGTAACAGGATATCAAACAATCGAAGGAAAGAAATATTACTTCGATGCTAACGGAGTAATGCAAACAGGATGGTTCAAAGTCAATAATGAAGATTACTATGCATCAACAAGTGGAGAAATCAAAGCACAATGGGTAGGATCAGGAAATAACTGGTACTATGTAGATACTGATGGAAAAATGGTCACAGGATTCCAAACAATTGCAAGAGCTAAATACTACTTTGCAAATAGCGGACTTATGAAAAAAAGGATGGTTCGTAGTAGATGGAACTGACTATTATGCATCAACAAGTGGAGCTATCAAAGCACAATGGTTAGGATCAGGAAATACTTGGTACTATGTAGACGCAGATGGAAAAATGGTCACAGGATATCAAACAATTGCAGGAGCAAAATACTACTTTGCAAATAGTGGATTAATGCAAACAGGATGGTTCAAAGTCAATGGAACAGATTACTATGCAGCTTCAAGTGGTGTAATTAGTGCACAATGGGTAAAATCAGGAAGAAACTGGTATTATGTAGACGCTAATGGAAAGATGGTCACAGGTGATTATGCAATTAATGAAGTAGTTTATCGCTTTGATGCTAATGGTGTCTGGCTTGGATAATTAAAATTATGTACAAAATGGGATGAATACATCCCGTTTTTGTGTATATTTTGTTTGAAATATATAATTTTATTGGTATAATCAGTAAGAATAGTATTAGAGAAAGAGGGAAAGTATGAAAACTTTAGTTATAATTCCAGCATATAATGAAGAAGAAAGCATTTTAAGAGTCGTTAGAAATCTTGAAAATGCAGATATTGATTGTGATTATATTGTAATCAATGATTGTTCTAAAGATAGTACTGGAAAAATTTTAGATGACAATAATATTAATCATGTTGATTTACCTGTTAACTTAGGATTAACTGGTGCAGTACAAACAGGTTATAAATATGCTTATTATAATAATTATGACGCAGCTATCCAATTTGATGGTGATGGGCAACATTTACCAGAATATATACCTAGTTTAGTAAAAGAAATAGAAAATGGATATGATATTGTTATTGGATCAAGATTTGTGGATGAAAAGAAGCATTTTAGCATGAGAATGTTAGGTAGTAGAATTATTACTGCAATGATTAAACTAACAACAGGTGCCACTATTAATGATCCTACAAGTGGAATGAGAATCATTAATAAAGAATTAATTAAAGATTATGCTTTTGAATTAAATAGAAAACCAGAACCTGATACACTTGCATTTCAAATAAAAAAAGGTTATAAAGCAAAAGAAGTACAAGTGAAAATGGAAGATAGACTTGCTGGTACAAGTATTTATACAGGGATAGGAAGTTCTATTCAATATATGTTAAAAGTATTAATAACAATTATATTCTTTAATTAGGAGGTAACGTATGAGTTTAACATTACAAATATTATTAATTATATTCACTGTTTTATTCTTTATTATTTTAGTAAAGAATGTTAAAAAAGGTAAATTAAGAACTGATTATGCTTTAGCATGGATTCTTTGTTCGATAGCATTAATTATTTTAAGTATTTTTCCACAAATTGCTTTTTTTGTAGCTAGACTTATAGGTGTCATTTCAACAGCAAATATAGTTTTTGCAGCTATTATTTTTATGCTTATTATTTTAGTATATGTTTTATTTAATAAAGTATCTATGCTAGAAGAAAAGCAAAAAAACTTAATTCAAGAAGTTGCTATTTTGAAAAAGAAAAATGATTTAAAATAAATAATATTTATTAAATACATTACGATTTAATCGTAATGTATTTAATTGTTTAAGTTTAATAATAAGGGAGGAAATATATGAATCATCTTTTAACCTTTATATTTTTAATTTTTATTTTTTATTTTTATTGGTTAATAGGAGAGTTTGTAGCTGATTGTTTTGCTATAAAAATAAAAAATTCAACTGCATATGTTATATATGGATTTATATCTGTATTTTTTATTTCTTTTATCATAGGTTTTCCATGTCAATTATTTCAATTGAGTTGGAATGTTTATTTTATTTTATTTTGTGTTCTTTTCTTTTCTTTTTTTGTATTTTTATTATGGAGAAAATATAAAAATATTTCTACCTTTGTAAATGAATTTAAAAGTAGCTTAAAAAAGGAAAACATAATAGATCATGTAAAAAATAATTGGGTTATTTATATTTTTGTTTTTTTATTCACTTTATTTTCAGTATCAAATGTAATGGCTTTATATGAGTTTGATTACGATGATGCTTATTATATAGCGAAAGTAGTTAATTCTATAGGAACACCATCTTTAATGAATGAAAGCTTTTATACAGGATGGCTTACAACATCTGTAGATTATGCACGAATGGTGAATACATATGAGATTACTTATGGTGCTCTCGCAAGTATTTTTCATATTAATCCTGTTTATTTTTGCAAAGTTTTCATGGTTATTCATAACTATACAATGTTTGCATTAGCAATTAAACAATTAGCTAGTTTTGTTACTAAAAGAAAAGCACAATATGCACTTATTCCATTCTTTTTATTTTTAATAGGCCATGGATATTTGATGGAAAATAATGGTTCTTTTTTAACAATAAGATCATTTGACTTATGGCAATTTCAAAATGCCATATGGTATGGTGGTTCAGTAGTAAGAGTACTTTCTGTACCTATCATGTGTATTGTTTGTATACCTTTGATTGAAAATAAAATGACAATTAAAAATATTATTTTTGCTGGTATCACGAGTTGTTCGATGATGTCCTTTTCGACAGTTTTTTTACTTGTTTTAATTGTTATGTTCTTTGTTTTATTTATACTTAAGTTTGCTTATAATACATGTATTTCAATAAAGGAAAAAAATACTAAATGGATCATTATTAATTTATGCTGTTTCTTATTTGTTTTAGTATTATTGATTTTAACAAATAAATTGGATCATACTCCTTTATTATCTTTAGCAGATTTTGAATCTTTTAGTAATCAATTATCGCCATTTTATGGATATTATGTTTCTACTGATACAATTATGCAATATAGTACATGTATTGTAGCTATTGCTTTAGCTTTGGTAATTAATTCAAAATATGGAAAATATCTGGCTATTATTACATTAATGCTTATTATTATTGTAGCTAAGAATAAGTTCAATGAACTACTATGTCTATCATCGTTTAATTATTTCTTTGTTATATTGAGATTTTATTCAGCAATTCAATTTATGGTTGTTTTCTTGATAGGGTTATCTATTGCTAAAATACTTGATATTATTTCTTTAAAAACAATATCTGTTTCAGTAGCAACATTAGCGATTGCTTCATCTCTCATATTTGTTTATCAAAATTATAATCAAATTAAATCGTATACATTTTTAGGTTGTGGAATTAATCAATATGGTTATGATTTTACACAAATATTTAAATACGATAATATGATGCTTGATATATTTAATGATGTAGGAGAACATTTTGATAGTTTGCCTTATGGAAATTATACATTATTGGCTCCTCCAGGATTTACTTATCATGGAAAAGTGACTTATCATCAAGGATTCTATATGTCAAGTAATCGAATTCAAATTGTAAAAGAAGGTTCTCTTTATGAAGATGAAGTGCAATTTTATCATGCTATTTATGATTATTGGAGTGAAAAAGCATCTTTTGATCAAACGAAGTTTGCATTTGATTATTATAGAGAATCATATTTCTTAACATTTTCTAAAAAACAAGCTGATGAGTTTATGAGTCATGGCTATCAATTAGAATATACAAATAATGAGTGTTATGTTATTAGATTATAGAAGCTATATTTATTTAGCTTCTATTTTTATTTTAAAATTCTAAAATATAAAGCAAAGATATGGTAGAATATACAGTGTGAAATATGAAGTGTTGGACAAATAGGTATGTATGTGGTATATATTTATAAGGTTTAATAACGAAATTATTAAGAATATAAGAGAAAAAATAAAAGATTTAGCGGAGGTCTTATGAATAAAGAAAATGCTATTGAAGTAAGAAATATGACAAAGTATTTTAAAGTTGAATATGATAAGGCTCATACTTTAAAAGAAAGATTGTTATCTTTTGGAAAAAGCAATAGAGAAGTTCATACGGTATTGAAGAATATAAATTTAGATATTAAAAAAGGTGAAACTGTTTGTTTGATTGGAACAAATGGGAGTGGTAAATCAACTTTATTGAAGTTGATGACTAAGATTATTTATCCTAATGAAGGGACAATTGAAACACATGGTAAGTTGACTTCGTTACTTGAATTGGGTGCAGGTTTCCATCAAGATTTTACAGGAAGAGAAAATATTTATTTTAATGCTGCTGTTTTTGGTTTAACAAAAGCTGAAATTGAAAAAAGAGTAGATGATATCATTGAATTTTCAGAACTAGGAGAATTTATTGATAATCCAGTTAGAACTTATTCTTCTGGGATGTATATGCGACTTGCTTTTTCAATTGCTATTAATGTAGATGCAGAAATTTTATTAATTGATGAAATTTTAGCAGTTGGAGATCAACATTTCCAAGATAAATGTTTTGATAAATTAAAAGAATTAAGAGATAGTGATAAAACAATTGTTATTGTTTCACATAGTTTAGATACAGTTAAAGATTTATGTACACGTGCTGTTTGGATCTATAAAGGTGAATTTAAATTAGATGGTGATCCAACTTATGTTATTGATGAATATTTAAAACAAGTTAAATTAGATCATAAAGAAGAAGCTAAGAAAAAATATCAAAAACCATTAGATACTTACCATGGTATTGTTGTTGTTGATATTCCTCAATCATTTGCTGAAGTTAAAAAAGATACAGCTCAATTTACAATTTCTGGATGGTCATTGAGTGATTGTTTAAATGATCGTTTAAAAGTAACTTTTGATGATCAAGAGGTTACTGAAATGAGAAAAATAAATAGAAGTGATGTTTTAATGGCTTATCAAGAAAAATATGGTGGTTATGGAACAAATGATGATGAATGTGGATTTGATTATTTTGTAGATGTAAGTCAAATGGAATTAGGAGAACATTCTATTCTTGTTCAATTATTAGATGAAAAAGATAAAGTTATATCTGAAAAAGATTTAAAGATTAATATCATATAGGAGAAAAAGAAAATGAAATTATTTAAAAACTTATATGACTATCGTGAATTATTAAAAACAAATGTAAAAAAAGATATTAGAGGTAAATATAAAGGTTCATTTTTAGGAGTATTATGGTCATTCTTAAATCCATTATTAATGGTTGCCGTTTATGCCATTGTATTTCCTTATATCATGAGAATCAAAACAGATAATTATCTTCAATATTTAATTTGTGGGGTTATTCCATGGAACTTCTTTACGACAGTTATGGGACTTGGAATGGGAAGTATTAAAAATAATGCAGGTGTTATTAAAAAAGTATATTTTCCTAGAGAAATTTTACCAATATCAGCCACATTAAGTGGACTTGTTAACTTTTTTATCGCTTGTTTGATTATTATTCTTTTCTGTGTTTTTGGTGGACTTGGATTAAGTTGGCATATTTTATTAGTACCATTTATTGCGTTGATTCAATTTGTAATTACAGCAGGAATGGTTCTTGGTTTAAGTGCAATCAATGTTTATATTCAAGATACAGAATATATTATTCAATTTGTTATTAATATGTTATTTTATGGAACACCTATTTTATATCCGGCAGAATTATTTCCAGAAGCTATTCGTTGGGTACTTTATTTAAATCCTTTTACACATATCGTAAGTGCCTACCGTGATTTCTTTATGTATCATACGTTACCAGCAATGTATAGTGTGCTTTATATGGTTGTAATGGCTATTATTTGTTTTGTATTAGGAATGTTTATCTTTAGAAAATTAGAAAAAGGATTTGCTGAAGAAATATAAGGGGTGATAGACATGAAAACATTAGATTATATAAATGTGAGAGATGCACAGGTTCATGGTCTTGTTAATCCTACATTTATTATGTATGGAAATTGTTCTTTAAAAGATTATTCTTTTGAAGTAACTGTTGATGGTAAAAAAAGAGAAGCACGTTTTTTACCAGATCTAGCAAGTGACAATTATGAATTAACATTATCATTGAGTAAAGATGATTCTAAAGTTAAAGTTTATTTAATACATGATGATCAAAAGGAACTTGTTTGTGTAAGAAAGAATACTTTAATGAAAAGAATTAAGTCAAAGATTAGAACACTTTTACAAAAAACAGTTAGAAAAACAAAAGAAACAAATAATAAGGTAAAAGTAAATACTTATGCTATTGGTAAAGAAGTTAAATATATAGCTAAGGAATATCATTTTGTTTTAACACCAAATAGATTAAAACAAAGTAAAAGACGTATTAAAGAAAATAAGAAAACAAAAAATAAATTTTTAGATGTTTATAATTTCTTAAATCAAAAAGAATATCTTTTATGGTTAGAAAAAAATGAAAAACCATTTGAAGAACATCCTCAATTTTCTTACAATCCACTTATTTCAATTTGTATACCAGTTTATAATGTGGAAAGAAAATACTTAGCAGAATGTTTAGATTCTATTTTAAATCAAACATATCAAAACTTTGAAATATGTTTATCTAATGATTGTTCAACTTTACAAGAAACAATTGATACTTTAAATGAATATGAAAAGAAAGATTCTAGAATCAAAGTACATCATCGTAAAGAAAATGGACATATTTCTAAAGCAACAAACGATGCTTTAAATATTGCTAGCGGTGAATTTATTGGTTTAATGGATAATGATGATTTACTTGCTAGAAATGCATTAGCTGAATGTGTCGCTGTTTTAAATAAAAATAAAGAATTAGATTTTATCTACACGGATGAAGATAAGATGGATATGAAAGGATTAAGAAGAGATCCTCATTTTAAATCAGATTATGCACCTGATTCATTACTTGGAAGTAACTATATTTGTCACTTTGAAATCATGAGAAAATCAATTGTTGATGAAATCGGTGGTTTTAGAGTAGGTTATGAAGGTGCGCAAGATTATGATATTTTCTTAAGATTTTTAGAAAAAACAACTCCTGAACGTGTTTATCATATTCCAAAGATTTTATATCATTGGCGTATGATTGAAGGGTCAACGGCTGCCACAATTGATAGTAAAGGATATGCTGTTGAAAAAGGAAGAATGGCAGTAGAAGATGCTTTAAAACGTCGTGGTATTAAAGCTAAAGTAACTGTTCATCCAAGAGTTCCTTATTATTTAGTAAGATATGAATATGAAATAGAACCAATGGTTTCAATCATTATTCCAACAAAAGATTATGCAGATATTACAGAACAATGTTTAAAATCATTATTTGAAAAAACAACGTATAAAAATTATGAAGTTATTCTAATGAATAATAATAGCGAAAAGAAAGAAACTTTTGATTTATTTAAAAAATATCAAAATAAATATTCTAACTTTAGAGTTATTGATGCTAATTATGAATTTAACTATTCTAAAATCAATAATCAAGCTGTAGAAGCGGCTAAAGGTGAATATATTGTTTTATTAAATAATGATACTGAAATTATTACACCACATTGGTTACAAGTAATGGTTGGCTATGCAATGCAACCTCATATTGGGGCAGTAGGTGCTAAATTGTTATATCCTGATAATACGGTTCAACATGCAGGTATTATTTTAGGTATTGGTGGAATTGCACAACATTGTTTTATTGATAATCCAAGAGAAGATGTTGGTTTCTATGGAAGATTATCAGTTCCATTTAATTACAGCGCTGTTACTGCAGCTTGTTTAATGGTTTCTAAAGAAAAATATTTAGAAGTCAATGGTTTGGAAGAAGATTTACAAGTAGCCTTCAATGATGTTGATTTTAACTTAAAATTATTAAAACAAGGTTATTACAATATTTGTTTAAATCAAGTAGAACTATATCATTATGAATCTAAATCTAGAGGAGATGATACAGTTGATACAAAAAGTGCTAAATATCGTAGATTTGTTCAAGAACACGATTACATCAAAGATAAATGGGGTTATATGTTATATAGTGATCGTTTTTATAATCCTAATTTAAGTTTGAAGAAGGCATTTGTCTTAGATAAAGAATAATTAAGAATTATAAAATTGAATATTAGTAAAAAAAATGCTAGTATGTCTATGACAAAACTAGCATTTTTTTAGGAGAAGAAAATGAAAGAATTATTAATGAAATATAAAGAAATCATTATGTATCTTGTGTTTGGTGTTCTTACAACGGTCGTTAATATTGTTGTTTATTTTTTAAGTGCAGAGCTTTTACACATAAATTATTTGATTTCTAATGCACTAGCATGGTTTTTATCGGTTTTATTTGCTTATATCACAAATAGAAAATATGTTTTTGAAAGTAGTAGTCAAAATATATTAAAAGAAGCTGTTTCTTTTTTTAGTTCTCGATTAGCTACAGGAATCTTAGATATGGTACTTATGTGGCTATTTGTGTATTTTAATGTTGTTAATGATGTTATCGCTAAAGTGATTGTTAATGTCATTGTGGTTGTATTGAATTATGTATTAAGTAAGTTAGTTGTTTTTAAAGGGGATAAATAGGATGGAAAAAATAACAGTAATTGTACCTTGTTATAATGAAGAAGCAGCACTTCATTACTATTACAAGGAAATGAGTAGGGTCATGGATGAAATGAATGACGTAGATTTTGAATTATTATTCGTAAACGATGGTTCAAAAGATAAAACATTAGAAATTATGATGGAGCTTGCTAACAAAGATTCAAGAGTTAAATATATTTCTTTTTCAAGAAATTTTGGAAAAGAAGCGGCTATGTATGCTGGATTTGAAAATAGTACAGGTGATTATGTATGTTTAATGGATGCTGATTTACAAGATCCTCCTCGCTTATTACCAGAAATGTTAAAAGCAATTCGAGAAGAAGGTTATGATAGTGCTGCTACAAGAAGAGTGACTCGTAAAGGAGAACCACCAATAAGATCATTTTTTGCAAGAATGTTTTATAAAATCATGAATAAGATATCTGATACTGAATTAATGGATGGTGCACGTGATTATCGTTTAATGACAAGACAATTTGTAAATGCTTTATTAGAATTAAAAGAATATAATCGTTTTAGTAAAGGACTATTTGGTTGGGTAGGATTTAAAACAAAGTGGATTGAATTCGAAAATGTAGAAAGAGTTGCAGGAGAAACAAAATGGTCTTTCTGGAAATTATTATTATATAGTATTGAAGGAATCGTTGCTTTTTCAACAGCACCATTAGCGATTGCATCGCTTATAGGGATGTTGATGTTATTTATTGCTTTTATATTTATAATATTTATAATTATTAAAACACTTATTTTTAATGATCCTACAAGTGGATGGCCATCTCTTGTATGCATTATTACTTTAATTGGTGGTATACAAATATTCTGTACAGGTATTTTAGGACAATATTTATCAAAAACTTATTTAGAAACTAAGAAAAGACCTGTTTATATTGTAAAGGATACAAATATCGAAGATGAAAAAACTAAGTAATTATTTAGATAATAAAAAAGTTATTTTAGCTATCTTATTGATTGTTTCTATCCTAACTCTTTTGATTTGTTCAAAAAATTCACCATTATATCCTTATAATGATTGGGTTGATGGTAATGCTTTTTTTACAATGGGAAAAGGTATGTTTAATGGAAAGGTTCCTTATAAAGATTTATTTGAACAAAAGGGACCTTTGCTTTATTTGATATATGGAATAGGTTATTTAATAAGTCATGATACATTTTTAGGTGTTTATTTATTAGAAGTTATTTCATATACAATTTTTGGCTATTTTCTTTTTAAAATTGCTAGAACTTATTTAAATCAATTTTATGCCTTATTAGCATCTGTTTTGACATTAGCTATTATTTCAGGATCGATTTCTTTTGTACAAGGAGGTAGTGCAGAAGAATTTTGTTTACCTTTTGTTGCAAGTAGTGTTTATTTCTTTATTAAAATTATTAATGAAAATGATTTTGGAAAGAAATATTTATTAATTAATGGGGCAATAGCTGGATGTGTTTCATTGATCAAATTTAATTTATTAGGTTTGTGGTTTATTTGGATGGCTTTATATTTCTTTAAATTAATTTCTTTAAAGGAAATAAAAAAAGCTTTTATAAGTTGTGTTTATTTTTTAGTGGGAATGTTTATTCCTATCTTTATATCAATTCTTTATTTTGTTATCAATGGTGCATTAAGAGATTATTATGATGTATATATTACTTTTAATCTAACTGCTTATAGTACAACTATTGATTTAAAAACAAGAATATTAAATATGTTTTCAGCAATTTTCCAACAAATGAAATACAATAGAACAATTTATATATTATTATGTCTTGGTTTTGTAAATTGTTTAACAACAAAGATTTTAAAAAATATTTGGATCAATATATTTATTTTATTATCATTTATCTTTCTAATGATTGGTGTTTATATAGGTGGATTACCATTTATTTATTATTTTTTATGTTTTGAAGCATATATTATTTTTGGATTTATTTTTGTTTTTTCAATTGTTCAAAATTATTTAAGTAGTCAAACTTTAGCGATATGTATACTATGTGGAGGAATGATATTTTCTGTTCATTATCCATTAAAAAGTCCTAATAGAGGATGTATGAATATCCCTCAAAGTGCATATGCACAATATGTTTTTAAAGATATTATTGATAAATCAAAAAATAAAACATTATTGAATTATGATAATTTAGATGGGGGATTTTATACAACATGTAATATTGTTCCTAATGTTAAATATTTTATGCGACAAAATGTTGGATATGATCGTTACCCTCAAATTATTGATGGTCAAAGAGAGGCTATTAAAAATAAGGAAATTGAATTTGTTGTGATAAGAGAATATAAAGATACAATAGGATATCGAAAGAATATTCCTTATTTAAATGATAACTATAAAGAAATAAAAAAATTCAAACAACTTTATGAAGGTATGGATTTTACTTATTATTTATATTGTCTAAAATAGGAGGACACCATGAAAAAAGTAACAGAATGTATCAAAAATCATATATGGGTCATTTATCTAATCTTATTTGTTTTTATGGTTATTAGGCATGCATCTGTAAAATTAGGAGTGGCAGATGATGTATGGTTTCTTGAACAATCAAAAATGGGATTAATTAACTATACTCAAATGAGGATACAAACTTGGACAAGTAGAAATATCATTGAATTGGTGATGCTTGTTTTATTAAATATTAATAAATGGGCTTGGATCATTTTAGATAGTGGAATGTTTGTACTTGTTTTACATTCTTTAAGAAGAATAATTTGTCCAACAAAAGAAAATGATTGGATCATTACTTTTTTTCTAATGCTTGTAATCATGTTATTTCCTTTTGGAACATTTGGCATGGCTGGATGGTATGCGACGACACTTAACTATGTATGGCCACTTGCGCTAGGATTATATGGACTTTCATATATTACGCAAGTTCTTTCCAATGAAAAGATATCAATGATTCAACAAATAAGTTATGTGGTTGCTAGTTTATACGCTATCAATCAAGAACAGATGTGTGCATTGTTTGTAGGATTTTATGCTTTATTTATGATATATAGTTTAGTAAAACATAAAAAAGTACCTATTTTAGCCTATATTATTTTAGTGTTATCGTTTATAATGTTAGGATATCATGCATTATGTCCTGGAAATGAGCTAAGAAAAGTTGCAGAAATGAATGCTTATTATCCAGCTTTTTATGGCTTTAAGTTGATGGATAAGTTATTGTTAGGAGTTCTTTCAACAATAGCAATTGGTTCTTTACAACCTGCATATATTATTTTTGTTTGGAACATTATGTTGATTTATATCATTTATAAAAATACAAAAAATAAAGGACAATATATACTAATAGGTCTTATGACCTTTGTTACCTTTGTAGTTAGTGTAAGTGATAGATACTGTAATCATAGAGGGTTTTATCAAATCTTTAATGTGTTTAATGATTATACAAAAGTTATTGAACACATTTCGTTGAATATGAATGTTTGTTTAATTATTCTTTATTTTATATGTATTTTATTGATTAGTTTTTATGTAATAAAAATTAATCTAGGAAATAAGACAATGTTTCTAAGTTTCATAATTATTTGTGCAGCATTTTGTTCAAGAGTTGTACTTGGATTTTCACCATCTATTTTTGTTTCTGGAACAAGAACATTTGTGAATTCATATTTTTTGATCGTAATTGCAACGTTTTTATGTGTTAATTCAAGAAAATTAGAAAGTATGCTATAATAAGTATGCTGATTGGAGGTAAATCAATGAAAGTATTAGTAACAGGTGTTAATGGTCAATTAGGCTATGACGTTATGAATGAATTAAATCAAAGAGGACATGAAGCAATTGGAAGTGATATTACTGAAAGTAATGAACATTTTCAAAAATATGTTCAATTAGATATTACAAATAAAGAAGCTGTAGAATCAGAAATTACAAAAATTAATCCTGATGTTGTTGTTCATTGTGCAGCATGGACTGCTGTTGATTTAGCAGAAGATGATGATAAAGTAGAAAAAGTAAGAGCAGTTAACGCTAAAGGAACAGAAAATATTGCTTTAGTATGTAAAAAGTTAGATTGTAAAATGATTTATATTTCTACAGATTATGTATTTAACGGACAAGGTGAAACACCTTGGGATCCTGATTGTAAAGATTACAAACCATTAAATGTTTATGGACAAACTAAATTAGAAGGTGAACTTGCAGTTTCTTCTAATTTAGATAAATATTTTATTGTTCGTATTGCTTGGGTATTTGGTGTTAATGGTAAAAACTTTATTAAAACGATGTTAAATGTTGGAAAGAAATATCCACAAGTTAAAGTTGTTAATGATCAAATTGGAACACCAACATATACTTATGATCTTGCTCGATTATTAGTAGATATGGCTGAAAGTGATAAATATGGTTATTATCACGCTACTAATGAAGGTGGTTATATTTCATGGTATGATTTTACTGTAGAAATCTTTAAACAAGCAGGATATACAACAGAAGTATTACCAGTAACTACTGAAGAATATGGTTTATCTAAGGCTGCTAGACCATTTAATAGTAGATTGGATAAATCTAAACTTGTAGAAAATGGATTTAAACCATTACCTACATGGCAAGATGCTTTAAGTAGATATTTAAAAGAAATTGAATATTAATTTATTATACTACTTCTAACACAATAATTGTGTTAGAAGTAGTTTTTTATTTTTAAAGGAAAACGCTCTTTTTAAGAATTTTGTTGTTTTTTAAGATAAGCATCTGAAAATATTCCATAGTGATACTCATAGTAGGCTTCTTTTAATGATATTGGCATTGGTGTGTTTAACACCAATGCATTTTTAATAAATTCACTATCTTTCACTTCTTCGAATAGCTTCTTTGCTTGTTCATCTCTTTTATACTTATATTTTATTTGTTTTCTTAAAACATTAAAATCTAAATATTCTTGTGCATATCTTGTTGAAAAACCATGTGTCCTTTGAATAATATTTTCTATTTCACTCATTAATTCATTAACAGACGCTAGACTATTTCCATCTTCTGTTAAATAATGTTTTTGTGTTGGTGAGGTTTTAATATAACTATTTTCTGCTTTCAATTCATATGAAAATTGTTTAAAGCATGACTTTGAATCACTGATTAATTTCTTTACATTATCTAGTCTATTGATTACAGACATGTATTTTTCAAATGACTCTGATCCCAAACAATATTCATCATTATGTTATCTTGACTATCTATTGCACATGTAACACATACCTTATGATGTGATATTCCTCTATATGCTGATTGTTTTCCTCTTTTTTTTGAATATCTAGGCATATTTTCTAGTTTGGTTCCTTTAAGATTGATACTTAAATATTGAGAATCGATTTCTATTTCATCACTTAGTTTTTGTTCTTGAATGATTTGTGATGCTGCTTTATAAAGCTTATGTCTCATATAAAAACATGTTGTTATCGATGTATTCATAAAATAAGCTTCATCTTTTAGTGTTAAACCACTTATTTCGTAATCAATAAATTTGAGCCATTGATCTTTTGTAAAATGAGAACAGAAAAATAATGTTTTAGTGTTTTCACTAAAAGATCTATGACAGTCATTACAAAAATAACGTTGTTTTTCATAGGAATCTTTGCCATTTTTCTTGACAGAAGACAAACCACATATAGGACAAATTATTTTAGACTCAGATTTAACATTGATTGAACAAGAATTTTTAATACGTTCCAGAAGATTATCAATATAGTCTTGATCTTTATTTTTCAAATATTGAACAACTTGTTTTTCAGTAATCACTATAAACACCAACCTTTATTGATATTTTAATCATTATCTGAATTATATTCTTTTTGAGCATCTGATTAGCCTTCAATATATTGGTGTTTATTCAATTAGCAACATTTTTCTTAAAAAGAGCGAAGGAAAATACAAATATTAGAAGTTTTAATATTTATGAATTTTTTAGAGAAAGATAGAAAATATATTAAACAAATATAAAAAGATATATAACAATAATATTTGTTTATGATATAATTTTTTAAAAAGGAGATGATATTAATGAAACAGAAATTGAGTTGTATTGTTTTTTTAGCTTTAGTAATGCTAGTAATATCAATTAGTCCAATTTATGCAGGAAACTGGAAAAAAGATAATAAAGGATGGTGGTATCAAGAAAATGATGGAACTTATCCTAAAGATGATTATAAATATGTAAATGAGCAATGGTATTATTTTGATCAAGAAGGTTATATGGTTATTGGTTGGTATCAAATTGATGGATATTGGCATTATTTCCAAGCTGATGGTAGTGAGCTTGGAGAAGGCTGGCATTGGATAAATGGTAATTGTTATTATATGGATGCTAACGGAGATATGTTAACTGATACATGGATTGGAGATAGCTATGTTGATGCTTCTGGAGTATGGGTAAAAGGAAAAGTGAAGGAAGTAGTTGGATGGAACAAAAGTGGAAATCGTTGGTGGTATAAATTTGAAGATGGAAGCTTTGCTAAATCTGGTTGGTTCAATATAGATGATACTAGCTATTTGTTTGATGATGCAGGTTATATGCTAACAGGATGGCAAAAATATGAAGATGATTGGTATTTACTTAGTGATTCAGGTAATCCATTAACAGGATGGCAACAAAGAAATGGAAAATGGTATTTATTAGATGATTCAGGATGTATGTTAACAGGTTGGCAATGCCAAGAAAATAAATGGTATTTATTAGATGATTCAGGTAATCCATTAACAGGATGGCAAAATCAAGATGGAGATTGGTATTTATTGAGCAGTTCAGGTTATATGTTAACAGGATGGCAAAAACAATCAGGTAAATGGTATTATTTAGATGAAAATGATAACTATGGAGTAATGTGTATTGGCGAAGTAAATATAGACGAAAAAACATATTATTTTAATCAAGATGGTACAATGTATACAGGATGGTTGAAAGAAATTAATAAGTGGGCTGATACAAATGAAGATTGTATTGATTGGAAATATTTTAATCAAGATGGATCTATGCAAATCGGATGGCTCACTTTAAATGGGAAAAAGTATCACTTTAGTGATTCTGGATATTTAAAATGTAGTTATCCAAGCAGAGGGGATACAATTGTTATAAGAGAAATAGATGGACAAGGATATTATGGATTTGATCAAAATGGATGTATGGTATTAGGTTGGCAAGTATATCATGATAAATTTAATGATAGTGATCATTGGATGTATTTTAATCAAGATGGATTATCACATAATGGATGGTTAGAATTAAATGGTAAAAAATACTATTTGAATCCAATAACAGGTTATATGGTATCTAATGAAACAGTTAAGATAGATAACGATTATTATAAATTTAATGAAAATGGTGAATTAGTATAGTATCTATAGAACTAGCACATTTGAAGTGCTAGTTTTTGTATATCATGATAAATTATCAATATGATTGGCATATATTCAAATGTGTATGCTATACTATTTCTAACAAAGAAAGGTAGTAAGTTATGAAAGTATCATTAGTAATGGCTGTATATAATGGCGAAAAGTATTTAATTGAACAATTAGATTCTATTAGAAAACAAACGTATCTAATTGATGAAGTAATATTAATAGATGATGTTTCTACTGATAATAGTTATGAGTTGATTCATCAGTATATCGATGGTTATAAACTTATTAATTGGAAACTTATAAAAAATGAAAATAATTTAGGATATCGTAAGAACTTTAAAAAAGGATTAGAGATAGTAGATGGAGATATCATTTTTTTAAGTGATCAAGATGATCGTTGGCATTTAAATAAAATAGAGGTGATGGTTGAAAAAATGAGACAATCCAATATTTTATCTCTAGCATCGAGTTTTAATTTTATGGATCAAGATGGAAATTGTTTCGAAGTGAATAAAATAAAAGGACGTTCAAATAATAATTTACTTTTTAAAGAAGTAACAGAAGAATTAACGGAAATCGATTTAAAGAGTTTATTAGAAATGAATTTTTCTCAAGGTTGTTGTATGGCTATCAAAAAAGAAGTTAAAGATGAATATTTAAAAGTAACACAAGGTAAATTGCCTCATGATTGGGAATTGAATATTATTTCTGCTATTCAAAATGGATGTTATTATTTAGATATTCCTTTAATTGATTATAGAATTCATAATAATAATACAATTGGAATGGATAATATTGTTGATGGGAATATTATTAATGAAAAGAAACAAAGAGTGAATGAACGTATTGAACAGACGAAAGCACAAATAGAAAATGTGAATTTTGCATTGGGATTAGAGCTAAATAGAGAACAAAAAAAATATTGTTTAAAATATAAAGATTATTTAACACAAAGAGTTTTAATGATGAAAGAAAAGAAAGCTTGTTCTTTGATTTTATACTTTTTAAAAGGAAAATATAAAGAATTTGGAAGAGTTAAAACTTTTTTAGGAGATTTAGTGAACATTATTAAATAGGTGATTGTATGGAAAAAATATTATTAATATCAAATATGTATCCATCTAAAAAATATAAACATTATGGTGTGTTTGTTCAAAATACAGCAAGTATTTTGAAAAATAATGGATATCAAGTAGATGTATCAGCTTTAAAAAAGAAAGATAGTAAGTTAGGAAAATTAGGTGGATATTTAAGTTTTTATATAAAAAGTATCTTTTTGTGTTTATTTCATCATTATGATTATCTTTATGCTCATTATATTTCACATTGTGCATTATTAATTAAAATCATTAAGAAATTAAAACCAAGTATAAAGGTTATTGTAAATGTTCATGGAAATGACGTTGTTCCAGAAGACGCACATGATGAGAAGTTTATTCCTTTAGTTAAATCAACATTACCTCTAATAGATTTATGTATTGTACCATCAAGTTATTATCAAAAGGTCATGATGGAACAATATGGATTGAATGAAGATAAAATCAAAATTTTTCCTTCAGGAGGTATTAATTTTGATGTCTTTCAAGAAATAGAAAACGCTAAAGAAAAATTACATTTAGATCCAAATAAAAAATGTATAGGTTATATCGGAAGATATGAAAAAAGAAAAGGTTGGGAAGTCTTTTTAAAGGCTATTAGTTTATTAGAAAACGTAGAACAATATCAAATCGTGATGGTGGGTGTTGGTGAAGATGAAGAAAAAGCGAATGCACTTATTCAAGAATATCATTTAGAAAACGTGATAAAAAAATATCCAATGCAAACTCAAAAAGAATTGGCGTTATTTTATTCAGCTATTGATATCTTTTGTTTTCCAACCTATCGTAAAAGCGATAGTTTAGGATTGGTTGGATTAGAAGCTATGGCTTGTGGTTGTATAGTTATTGCATCTAATATGGCAGGACCAACAAGTTATATTAAAAATCAAGAAAATGGTTTTTTCTTTAAACCGAGAGATGGTAAAGATTTAAATCAAAAAATAGAATATATTTTATCAATGAATGAACATCAAATAAAAGAGATTAAAGATCATGCTTATCAAACGGCCAAAGCGTATGATGTAAATGATATTTCTCAAAATCTAGTGGATATTTTTAATGGAATATAGGATGTGAAAGTATGGATGTGTCAGTTATTATTCCTATTTATAAAGGGAATGGATATATAGAATCTTTATTAAATAAAATAGAGAAGAATTATCAAGAAAGTCAAAAAGAAATAGAGGTTATTTTTGTTAATGATTATCCTGATGAAGAAATTATTGTAGGTAGTCAACATGATTTTCCAATTAGAATTATTAATAATGAAATGAATCAAGGAATTCATCAAACAAGAATCAACGGTTTAAAAAAAGCGTTAGGTAAATATATTTTATTTTTAGATCAAGATGATGAAATTAGTGATTTTTTTATTAAAAGTCAATTAGAACATATTGGAGATGCAGATTTATGTATCGCTAATGGCATTATGGAATCAGAAAATGGGAAATGTTTGATTTATAAAAATCAAAAATCACAAGATTATTTAAAGAAACAAATTGGTTTTATTAAAGTAAGAGACTTAATTGTTTCACCAGGTCATTGTTTGATTAAAAAAACAAGTATACCAGAATATTGGACAAAGCATGTCATGTCTGTTAATTCGGCAGATGATTACTTTTTATGGCTTTTGATGATTGAAAATAAATGTCAATTTAATGTGAATTATGATGTATTATATACCCATAAGTATACTGGAGAAAATGTTTCAGGGAGTATAGACCAAGTGCATAAGTCTAACATGGAAATGGTTGATTTATTAAAAGAATATTGTCATAATGTCAATGTTGATTTATTGAAAAGAACTATTACATATAAATATGATATGAAAAAACAAGGGAAATTAGTTCCATCAATAAAAAATATAGATTTATTTTTATATAATACAATCTATCAATTATTATGGAAAGGTATGTAAAATATGAAAAATGTATTTATTATAGGGAGTAAAGGAATACCTGCTAATTATGGTGGCTTTGAAACCTTTGTCGAATATTTAACAAAGTATAAGGTCAGTGATGATATTAAGTATCATGTAGCTTGTTTGTCTGATCATGAAGAAGAATTTGAACATAATCAAGCAAGATGTTTTAAAGTACAAGTGCCTAATATTGGACCAGCAAAAGCAGTTTATTATGATATTGCAGCTTTAAAAGCAGTTTATCAATATGTTGTTGATCATAACATTGAAGAGGGGATTGTTTATATCTTAGCTTGTCGTATTGGTCCATTTTTAAAGAAATATGTTAAAATGTTTCATACTAAAAATATTCAAGTTTTTGTTAATCCTGACGGTCATGAATTTAAAAGAGCTAAATGGAATTGGTTTATTAGACAATATTGGAAATTATCTGAAAGATTGATGATTAAAAATGCAGATTATGTCGTTTGTGATTCACAAAATATTGAAAAGTATATTCAAGAAGATTACAAAAAGTATCAACCCCAAACAACATTTATCGCTTATGGAGCAGATGTTGTTGATAACAGTGATGAAGAAAAATTTGAAGTATGGGCTAAGGAACATGAGGTTTCAAAAAATGAATATTATTTAATTGTTGGACGTTTTGTTCCTGAAAATAATTATGAAACAATGATTAGAGAATTCATGAGTTCAAATACAAAAAAAGATTTAGTGATTGTTACTGGATATCAAGAAAGTAAGTTGTATCATATTTTAAATAACAAGTATCATTTTGAAAATGATTCAAGAATTAAGTTTGTAGGAACGATTTATGACGATGCTTTATTAAAAAGTGTAAGAAAGAATGCTTTTGCTTATTTACATGGTCACGAAGTAGGGGGAACAAATCCATCTTTATTAGAAGCTTTAGGTTCTACTTCTTTAAATCTTTTATTAAATGTTGGCTTTAATCAAGAAGTAGGTTTAGATTCATGTATTTATTGGGGTAAAGAAAAGAATAATTTAAAACATCTTATAGAACATGTTGAAACATTTGATCAAGATTATATTGATACTTTAGGAAAAGCAGCTAAAGAAAGAATAAACAATGATTATAGTTGGGCTAAAATTATATCTGAGTATGAAAATTTGTTCTTAAGAAAAAAAGATTTGTAGATAATTGTAATTTGTTATATAGTAATAAAGAAAAGAAATGAAAATTTCGTGGAGGAACAATTATGATAAAGAAAATAATGGCTGTACTAATGACATTTGTTTTATCGATGTCATTAGTAGGATGTAGTAATGATTCGAGTGATAAAAAAACAACACCTAAAAAGACAACTACATCAAGCAGTATTAAAATCAAAGATGTAAGTGATTTTCAAGAATTTGATGGTATGATTAAATATTTTACAATGGATGATAAAAAAATTGCTATTCCTGAAACAGTTGGTGAATATGCAAATTACTTATCACAAGTAGGAACTGTTACATTAAATGATACAGGTGATAAAGTAGAAGATGTTGAATTAGAAGGTAATGGTATTTCATCAATGGCTGCCTATTTAAATGTTGAATTAGATAGTGGAGATGAAGCTCATTTCTATTTAAGATATGAAAATCCAACTAAAAAAACAATTAGTGTTGCTGAAGCATCTGTAACATTTATTGAAGTTAAATACGATGAATATGCTGAAGAAGAATATGATAAAGCAGCAAAAGGTATTGAAGTAGAAACAAGTGAAGGAACATTAGCTTTAAACAATAAAGTAAAATATGCACAAGTTAGAAAACTTTTTGGAGATCCTGAACAAGAGACAGATGGTAGATTCCATTATACAGACGATGCAGGATATAAATATATGTTTGATTGCTGTAACGAAAATAGAAATGGAATTTTTAGGGGATTTAGTATTGAATATCCAAGTAAATAATAAAAATATCTGCTTTTTATAAGCAGCTATTTTTATATAACAATAACTTATTTAAAAAAGGAACATTAATAATGGCGCAATTAAAACAAATGATAAATAAGAATAAATTTTATATTATAGGAACATTGATTCTCTTTCTATTTTTATTTTATTGTTCAACAAAATTATGTATGAATGTAGCACCAGATGAATATATGAGATATGATATCCCCTTATTTATTTACAATCATTCATATTTACCTAAAGGTGATGAAAAAGAAATATTAAATGCAATATGGGGATTTTCTTATGGATTTACACCTTATCTTCCTTCAATAATTAGTTTTTTCTTTATGAAAATAGCTTCTATCTTTACAACTACTCCAGTACATTTATTGATTGCGGCAAGACTAACAAGTGTTCTTGCGGGGGCACTTATGTTTTTTGTATGTTGTAAAATTGGTGAAGAAATATTTAATCATAAGATGACAATATATCTTTTTGCTATTTTTGTTTCACTATTACCACAATTCATGTACTTATCTCTTTATTTAAATAATGATTCGTTTTCAATATTTGCAACAGCACTTATTGTTTATGGTTGGATTAAAGGAATAAAAACAAATTGGAATTGTAAATGGTGTATTTTTTTAGGTGTTGCTATAGGATTATGTGCATTAACCTATTATAATGCTTATGGATTTATATTATGCAGTATTATTGTATATTGTATGAGTAGTTATAAATTACATTTTACATTTAATGAGTTTTTAAAAAAAGGATTTCTAATAGCAATTGCTGCCTTAGTTGTTGGCGGATGGTTTTTTATTAGAAATGCAATGATCCATAATGGAGATTTTTTAGGAATGAATTCTATGTACGATTGTGGTGAAAAATATGCAATGCCAGGTTATCAATTATCACAAAGAGATACTTATCAAAATCAAGGAATTAGTGTGTTTTCTATGATTTTTGATACAAATTGGATAATAATAACTATAAAAAGTTTTATTTGTACCACAGGATATATGCAATATATGATTAGTGGAAAATGTTTTTATTTATATTTAATAATAATTTTGTTTGGTATGATTATGATGCTTAGTGCTTTAAAAAGAAAATATCAATTCAAATTTAAATTTGAAAATTATTTTATAATATGTTTAATTTTATGTGTTTTGATTCCAATTATTTTATCAATAAAATATTCTTATTCTATAGATTATCAACCTCAAGGAAGGTATATTATGTCTATTTTAATTCCAATTGCTTTATTTATGAGTATTGGTTATGAATATTTTAGTGAATTTATTGAAAATAAAATACAAATAAAATCAAGATATATAGAGTTATCAATGATAGGGATCTATATTTTATTATTCGTTATTTGTTATTCAAGTTATATAGCTGTTTGTTTCGGAAGTACAATAATTTAAATTGAAGGTGATTATGTGTTTGATTCAAAATTAAAGAAATTAGGTAAAAATGTTGTATTAGGATTTTTTGCTGCTATCACATTATTACTTACATTGTTATGTTTATTTAATAATGCTTATTTAAGTTGGGATGAGCATACAACAATCGTAGCTGATAAACCATTTTATTTATTATTATGGTTTATTATAGTATTGTTTTTTGTTTATTTTGTTAGAAAACATTATAGAACACAGGATACTTATTATTTTAATAAAATATTTATTATATTAAGCTTGATATTATTGATTGTTGGTATTTTTATGATTTTCAAATTTGATTTTGTTCCTGTAGCTGATCAAGCATCTATTTTAGAAGCAGCAGCTGGATTAAAGAATGGCAATTATAGTTATTTTACACCAATGGGATATGTAGGAAAGTGTTCTAATCAAGCGGGAATTGTTGTTATTCTTTATTATTTATCATTTATCTTTGGAGAAAATAATTATCAAGCATTTCAAGTACTTAATATTATAGGGTTATTAGTTAGTTATTATTGTTTATGCAAAATATCACAAATTAGTTTTCATAATGATGAGTTAAAAAACTGGACACTTATTTTATTATTTATATTTTTTCCTTTAACATTTTATGTTGCTTTTGTATATGGGAATATCTTTGGACATACTTTTTCATTACTTGCGATATTAGCGGGATACCAATATTTTGAAACAAGTAAAATAAAATATATAGTTTTATCGATTGTTTCAATTATTTTTGCAATGATGTTTAAATCTAATTATATGATTGTTTTTGTTGCAATGGTTATCTTTATTTTATTTGATATTATTTTAAATAAAAAATATACATCTATTATTTTATTGATTTTATTTGTACCTGCCTATTTTGCATCTTCAATGATTCCTAATACAATTATCAAAAATATTACAGGTATTGAACTTGGTAAAGGTATACCGATGATAGCATATGTAGAAATGGGATTACAAGATAGTGATGTAGCGCCAGGATGGTATAACGGCTACAATTGGAGCGTATATGAAAATAATAACGGAGATTATGATGTAGCAAATTCACAAGCAAAAAGCGATTTAGGTAATACGTTATCTTATTACATAACACACCCTGGAGAATTTATTAACTTTTTATATCGAAAGACAGTTTCACAATGGTGTAATCCTGACTTTCAAGGAACTTGGGTAACGAGGCATAGTAGTTTTTATATTCAAAGTGAGTTATGGTATCAAATATATAATGTCTATGAAACGGTTATTTTATTAGGAACATTAGCTTATATTTACTTTACTGGAAGACATATGAAATTACATAGATTATTGTTACCAACTATTTTTATTGGTGGATTTTTATTTCATTTATTTTGGGAAGCTAAATCTCAATATACTATTACATATTTTGTTTTATTGATTCCTTATTGTGCAAAAGGTTTAATGGATATGACAAATGAAATGATTGATTCATTTCGTAATATCAGAATTGTTAGAAGTATACCTAAGAAAATTGGGATGATTATTAAAATGGATACTGTTAGATTTATAGTGTTTATTACAGCTCTTGCTTCCATTATAAAGATAATCGCTTAAAGAAATCATTATGTATCTTATCTTTGGAACATTAACAACAGCTGTAAATATTGTTGCTATTATTTATTTTCAAATATTATACATATGAACTATTTATTTTCGAATGCTGTAGCATGGTTTTTGTCTGTTTTATTTGCATATGTTACAAATAGAAAGTATGTTTTTGATAGTAAAAATAATCAAATTATTAAAGAAGCGATTTCTTTTTTTGGCTCTAGGTTGGCAACAGGAATCATGGATATGGTGTTAATGTGGTTCTTAGTGAATTTTAATATTGTTAATGATGTTGTTGCTAAAGTTGTTGTCAATGTGATTGTTGTTATCTTAAATTATATTTTAAGTAAGTTGGTTGTATTTAAAAAATAATGAAGGTTCTGAGTGATCAGTGCCTTTTTATTTTTGCTAAAATAAGCTATTTTTTTAGAAGTGAAAATAGTATAATTTATACAATATATGAACATATATTATATATAATAAAAAGAAAGGAATAATCTTTGTGGAAAAACTATTTGATTTGAGTGAATTTGATTCATATAAAGAAGATAATCGAAGAGAAGTAAAAAGTGCTAAAAATGGTTTACCAAACTCTATTTGGGAAACGTATTCTGCTTTTTCAAATGGATATGGTGGAGTTATTATTCTAGGGGTAATAGAAAATAAAGATGGAACATGGTCTACTTCAGGATTAGATGCTGACAGTTGTCAAAAATTAATTAAACAATTTTGGAATGATATTAATAATAGACAAAAAGTAAGTATTAATTTATTAAGAGATGATGATGTAGAAGTTTATAAAAAAGAAGATGATCAAATTATTGTGATTCATGTTCCAATGGCAAGAAGGGAAGAAAAACCTGTCTATATTAATAATAATTTATTTTATGGAACATATAGAAGAAATCATGATGGTGATTATCATTGTACACGTTTGCAAGTTAAAACAATGTTACGTGACCAAGCAGAAAAAACAATGGATATGGAAGTGTTAGATGATGTTCCATTAGGAGATTTAAACTATGAAACAATCCAAGGTTATCGAAATAGACATCAAGTATTAAATGCAGGACATCCCTTTGAAAGATTAAATAATGATGAATATTTAAGAAGCATTGGTGCAGCAGCTATTTCAAAAGAAGATCATCAATTACATCCTACAGCAGCAGGAATGCTGATGTTTGGAGATGAGTATAATATTGTACGTCATTTTCCAGATTATTTTTTAGATTATCGAGAAGTTTTAGATCCATCTATTCGTTGGACTGATCGTTTACAATCAAGTTCAGGTGAATGGTCTGGAAATATATGTGACTTTTATTTTAGAGTCTATAATAAAATCATTAAAGATGTTAAGGTTCCTTTTTCGATGAAAGGAGGGGACAGGATAGATGATACACCTGTCCATAAAGCACTTCGTGAAGCATTGGCTAATTGTTTGATTAATGCAGATTACTATGGGACAAGAGGGGTTGTTATTAAAAAAGATCAAAATCAAATTATTTTCGAAAATCCTGGATATATTAGAACTGGAAAGGAACAAATGCGAAAAGGTGGAGAATCTGATCCGCGTAATAAAACTCTTATGAAAATGTTTAATCTTGTAAACATAGGTGAACGTTCTGGAAGTGGTGTTCCTAATATCTTCAATACATGGGAAGATCAAGGATGGAAAGAACCTGTTATTGAAGAAAGATTTGATCCTGATCGAACTATCTTAACACTTGAATTTGTAGATAAAACAAACAAAGAAAAAACGGCGAAGAAAACAAGCGAAGAAAACAAGCGAAGAAAACAAGCGAAGAAAACAAGCGAAGGAAGTAAGATTAGAAATAAAACAATAGAAAACATGGTAAAAATTGAAAATTATCTTAAAGAAAATGGTGAATCCAAAACAAATGCTATTGCTGAATATCTAAATCTTAGTTCTGCTAGAACAAGAAAAATATTATCAGAAATGAAAACAATTGAAGCTATTGGTACAAACACAAATAGAAAATATAGGTTAAAAGATAATCAAAAATAGAATTGTCTTTAAAGATGAAATAAAATGTAATATATATGAAAAGAGCTATCAAATAGATTCATTGCTATGATGGTTTATTTCAAAATTTATTAAAAAGTAATCACAAACTTGTCAGCATAGGTGTTTACTTTTTTTGTTCATTTTTGGTTTAAATAAAAAACAACTCTCATTAAACAGAGTTGCTTTTTAAATGCCTCCTTTCTAAACACAAGTAAAATCTCTATATTAAACTGAGAACGCGAAATGTGTTTTTAAGATATGATCTCAGATTTTTTATTTTCTGTGTGTCGGTAGTGAAATATCTTTTTTTAAATTTTATTTGTATAGAGATTTCACTGTTATTTTATATAAAATAGGTTGGTTTTTGCTTGTTTAGGGAAAATTAAAGAAATAGTGGGAAAATCGTTAAGAAATATGCTAAATATTCTATTGAAAGAGATAAATATCCAGGGATAAGGGTATCATTTTAAATAATAAAATAGTATAATATCACAAAATGAGGTGGAATCATGGAAACAGTTTTGGTAGAAAAAAAGAACATAAACGAGGTTGTTGAATTATTAAAACAAGATGAGGTTGTGGCTTTTCCTACCGAGACTGTTTTTGGCTTAGGTGTGAAGTTTGGAAATCTTTCGGCACTTGAAAAAATCTATGAAATTAAACATAGAAGTCATAGTAAAGCAGTATCTTTGATGATCTATGATTCTCAAGATATAGAAAAATATGCTTATGTAAATACAAATGCTCAAAAATTGATTGATGAATTTATGCCGGGAATGATAACTCTTGTTTTAAAAAAGAAATCAATTTTATCAGATGATTTTACAGCGGGATTAGAAACGATAGGTATAAGAATACCTGATGATCCATTTGTATTAGAATTATTGAAAAGAGTAGGGCCAATGTTAGTAACAAGCGCTAATATTTCAGGTCAAGAGACACTTTTAAATGATTTAGATGTGTATCATGAATTTAATGGGAAACTAAAGATGATTGTCAAAGGAAAATGTCAAAATTCTCTAGCAAGTACAGTGGTAAAAATTGATGATGATGTAACAATATTACGTCAAGGTTGTATTAGTGAAGAAAAAATCAGGGAGGTATTGAAGTGAAAATTGCAATGGCATGTGACCATGGTGGTCTCAGATTAAAAAATGTATTAAAAGAAGATTTAGAAAAAAATGGTTATGAAGTTGTAGATTTTGGTACATACACAGAAGAAAGCTGTGATTACCCAGATTATGCTTCTAAAGCAGCAAAAGCTGTTGCTGATGGAACGTGCGACAAGGGGGTTGTCGTATGTGGAACTGGAATTGGTGTCAGCATTACTGCCAATAAAGTAAACGGAATTCGTTGTTCATTATGTCATGATGTATTTAGTGCAAAAGCAACACGTCAACATAATGATTCAAACATGTTAGCAATGGGGCAACGTGTTATAGGGGAAGGCTTAGCTTTAGAAATCTTACATGCATGGCTTGAAAGCGAATATGAAGGCGGAAGACATGATGCAAGAATTCAAAAAATGATGGCTTTAGAAAAGGAGTAATAAATTATGAAAGATACACAATTATTTGAAAGTGTTGAAAGAGAATTAAATAGACAAAGAAATAACATTGAATTGATTGCTTCAGAAAACTTTGTTTCTGAAGAAGTATTACAATTAGCTGGATCAGTTCTTACAAATAAATATGCTGAAGGATATCCAGCAAAAAGATATTATGGGGGATGTCAATTTGTTGATGAAGTTGAAGAACTTGCAAGACAAAGAATTTGTGAAATCTATGGGGCAGAACATGCTAATGTTCAACCACATAGTGGGGCACAAGCAAATACTGCAGTTTATTTAGCTTTATTACAACATGGAGATAAAGTGTTAGGAATGTCACTTGCTGATGGAGGACATTTAACACACGGACATCCATTGAACTTTTCAGGAATTAACTATGAATTTTATAGCTATGGTGTTTCAAAAGAAACAGAAACAATTGATTATGAAGCTTATAAAAAACAAGTAGAAGAAATTAAACCAAAACTCGTTGTTGCTGGAGCAAGTGCTTATAGTAGAATTATTGATTTTGAATTTATGGCTAAAGTTGCTCATGATAATGGCGCATTATTTATGGTAGATATGGCTCATATCGCTGGACTTGTAGCTGCTGGTGTTCATCCATCACCATTTCCATATGCTGACATTGTGACAACAACAACACATAAAACATTAAGAGGGCCTCGTGGTGGTGTCATCATGTGTAAAAAGGAATTTGCTGCAGATATTGATCGTGCAGTTTTCCCAGGTATGCAAGGTGGACCATTAATGCATATTATCGCTGCTAAAGCACAATGTTTCTATGAAGTACAACAACCAGAATTTAAAGACTATGCAAAACAAATTATCAAAAATGCTAAAGCAATGGAAAAAGTCTTTAAAGAAGAAGGGTTCAGATTGGTTGCTGGAGGAACAGATAACCACTTATTACTTGTTGATGTTAAAGCAAGTTGTGGTATTTCTGGTAAAAAAGCACAACGTTTACTTGATGAAATCAATATTACAGCTAATAAAAATGCAATTCCTTTTGATACAGAAAAACCATTCAAAGCTTCAGGAATTCGTATTGGCACACCAGCAATGACAACAAAAGGATTCAAAGAAGAAGACTTTGAAGAAGTTGCTAGAATTATTGCTTATCGTTTAAAAAATGAAGAAACAGACGAAATTAAAGAAGAATGTTTAAAACGAGTAGCAAAACTTACTGAAAAGGTCACAATGTATTCAAATATTAAATATATCTAGGAGGCAAATATGTCAGTAACAATATTAGATCATGCTTTAATTCAACATAAATTAACAATTATGCGTGATAAAAATACATCAACTTATATTTTTAAACAAAACTTAGATGAAATTGCTAAACTTATGGCATTTGAAGTAACACGCAATGTTTCATTAAAAGATAAAGCAATTGAAACACCTGTTTGTCCAATGGTGGGAAAAGAAATGGATCAACAAATTATTCTTGCACCTATTTTACGTGCAGGAATTGGTTTAGTTGATGGTTTTAGAGATATTATTCCAACAGCTAAAGTTGGACATATTGGAATGGAAAGAGATGAAGAAACTTTAATTCCACGTGAATATTATGCTAAATTTCCAAAAGGTCTAGAAGATGCTTTAGTCATTGTTTTAGATCCAATGCTAGCAACTGGTGGAAGTGCTAATATGGCAATTGAAAATATTAAACAAAGAGGAGCAAGAAAAATCAAACTTGTTTGTTTAGTAGGAGCACCAGAAGGAGTTAAAGCGATTCAAGAAGCACATCCTGATGTTGATATTACACTTGCAGCATTAGATGAAAAATTAAATGAGCATGGTTATATTGTTCCTGGACTTGGAGATGCCGGAGATCGTTTGTTTGGAACAAATGAATAATAAAGAGAAGCTTTTTAAAGATTTGCTTTATGCATTGACGTTATCAGGTAAAATATTTGGAACTTTAATAGCTGGCGTCATATTGGGTTTATATTTGGATAGTATATTACTAACCAAACCTCTTCTGACGCTAGTATTTCTTGTTTTAGCGTTTATAGAAGTGATGAGAACATTATTAAAAGGTGGAAAATCATGAATGAAAAGTTAGTTTTTAAGAAATCATTTTTTATTTTTTTGATAGGTTTTATCGTTTTTTCAATTATTGGTTTGATGATGAAATCTATCAGTTATTCGCTAGGTTTTTTGCTTGGATATTTATTTAATCTTGCAATTTTTTATGTTATTATTATCACGTCTGATATGATATTGAACTTAAAAAGATCTACAAGTTTAATTATCTTATTAAATATAGTCAAACTTGCAATTTATGCGATTGGTTTTTTAATTGCTATTTTTATTCCAAAATGGTTTAATCTGATAGGTGTTCTTTTTGGATATATGGTCATTAAAATAACCATATATATTGTAAGTTATCAAATGAAGGGGGTGAAAGGGTGAGTAACTTCTTAGATTCTTTACAGGTAGAATTAATCTTTTCATTGATTATTATGGTGGTGATGGCTATTTTCTTTATTTATGCCGGAAAGAAATTTGCAACTGCTGATCCAACAGCAAGACCTAAAGGTGTTGTTTTAGTTGTTGAAACAGGTGTTAAAATGATTTACGACTATTTAAAAAGTATCATGCCAAAGAAATTTGAAAAGAACTATTATCCATACTTTGCAATGCTTTTTGCATATTTGGTCATTGCTAACTTAAGTGGATTATTAGGATTTGAAGCACCAACTTCAAATTATTCTATTACTCTTGCATTAACAACAATTACATTCTGTTTAATTCAGTTTAATGCAATCAAAAAACAAGGATTATTATCTTACATTTGGGGTGCTGTATGGCCACCAACAAACTTATTAAGTATTCTTTCGCCATTGATTTCGTTATCAATGCGTTTATTTGGGAATATTTTAAGTGGATCGATCCTTATGTATTTAGTTTATCAATTAACAGGTTACATTTCAGGGTTATTGATCAACTTTAACTTTTTAGGACCAGTGATTGCTCCTTGGCTACATTGTTATTTTGATGTCTTTGCAGGATGCATTCAAACATTGGTATTCGTTACATTATCATCTATCTTGATAATGATGGAAAATCCAGATTAAGTTCTTTACTAGCTTGCTAGTTAAGATATAAATGAAAAATGAACTATTTTTTAGGAGGAAAAAAATTATGGTAAAAGGTTTAATTGCTATTGCAGCAGGTCTTGCTGTATGTGCAGGTTTAGGAACAGGGATTGGTGAAGGGATTGCTGCTAGTAAAGCTGTAGAAGCTGTTGGTAGAAACCCAGAAGCTGAAGGTAAAATCCGTACTATGATGATCTTAGGGATTGCCTTATCAGAAACAGTTGCCATCTATGGTTTATTAGTTTCTTTAATCTTATTATTCGTATATTAATAATTGAAAATCTGACAAAGGAGGAATAAAGATGCCAGATATAGCAGGAAAATTATTCCCTAATCTTACAACACTGATTGTTCAATTATTATCTACAGGAGTTTTGTTACTTATTTTTAAGAAGTTTTTATGGAAAAATGTCATGGAATATTTTGCTAAAAGAGCAGATTACATAGAATCTACAATCAATGAGGCAAAAGAAATGAACGAAAAAGCTTCTACAAATTTAGAAACAGCTGAAAAAGAAGCACGTGAAGCTGCCAGCAAATATCGTGAAATTCTTGATCAAGCAAAAGATGATGGTCAAAAAGTTAAACAACAAATTATTGACCAAGCAAACGAAGAAGCAAGAGCTAAAATTGAACAAGCACAAAAAGAAATTGAAACAGAAAAGAAACAAGCTCAAGCAGATATGAAACAAGAAATTGTGGATGTTGCTATTGAGGTTGCAACTAAAGTGATGAACAAAGAAATGAATGAAGAAATCAACAAAGGATTAGTAGAAGAATTTGTTGATGATGTGGTTAACTAATGAGTGTTGTTGGCGATAGATATGCTGAATCTTTATTTGATTTAGCGAAAGAAGAAAATAAAGTCACTCAATATCTTGATGACATCAAATTAGTTGGTGAGGTTCTAGATAGTGATCCTCAAATTGTTCAATTCTTTAATCACGTTCTTATTGAAAATGATAAAAAGATTCAATTATTGGATCAATCATTTAAAGGGAATGTTGATCAATATGTTTTAAATTTCTTAAAACTATTAGTGCAATCAAGAAGAATTCGTTATATTGATGATATTGTTAAATCTTATATTAATTTATCAAATCAATATTTAGGTATAGAAGAAGGTATGATCTATACACCTTATGAATTAACTGATCAACAAATTCAAGATATAGAAAAAGCAATCAGTCAAAAAGAAAACAAAAAGGTTACTTTAAAAGTATCTATTGATCCATCATTATTAGGTGGTATTAAAGTTCAAATTGCTAACCGTATTTATGATGGAACAATTAAAAATAAAGTAGAAATGCTTAAAAAAGAACTATTAAGAAAGTAGGTGGAAATAGTGGGGCTTAGACCAAATGAAATTAGTGCTTTAATTAAAGAACAAATTAAGCATTATGACGATATCATTGAACAAAAAGATGTCGGAACAGTCGTGACTGTTGGTGATGGTGTAAGTGTTATTCATGGGTTAGATAATGCCATGTTAGGTGAATTATTACTTTTCCCAAATGATGTTTACGGAATGGTCATGAACTTAGATGAAGATAGTGTAGGAGCCGTACTACTTGGATCTGAAAGTACGATTAAAGAAGGAGACGAAGTTAAACGTACTGGAAGAATTATTGAAGTCCCTGTCGGGGATGAAATGTTAGGAAGAGTTGTTAATCCATTAGGACAAGCAATCGATGGTCAAGGTGAAATCAATACTGGTAAAACTAAACCAATCGAACGTGTTGCTAGTGGTGTAATGACAAGAAAATCAGTTGATCAACCATTACAAACTGGTATTACATCAATTGATGCTATCATTCCTATCGGTAGAGGTCAACGTGAGTTAATTATCGGTGACCGTCAAACAGGTAAAACTGCAATTGCTATTGATACAATTTTAAACCAAAAAGGACAAAACATTTATTGTGTTTATGTTGCTATTGGACAAAAGAATTCAACGGTTGCACAAGTTGTTGAAAAATTACGTCAAGGTGGAGCAATGGATTATACATGTGTTGTTTCTGCCGGAGCGAGTGAACTTGCACCAATTCAATATATTGCACCATATGCTGGATGTGCAATTGCTGAACATTGGTTAGATGAAGGAAAAGATGTTTTAATTGTTTATGATGATTTATCTAAACATGCGGTAGCTTATCGTACAATGTCGTTATTATTAAAAAGACCACCAGGACGTGAAGCTTATCCAGGGGATGTCTTCTATTTACATTCAAGATTACTTGAACGTGCTTGCCGTTTAAATGAAGAAAATGGTGGAGGATCAATTACTGCTTTACCAATCATTGAAACACAAGCTGGGGATATTTCAGCATATATTCCAACAAACGTTATTTCAATTACTGATGGACAAATCTTCTTACAACAAGAATTGTTCAACTCTGGATTTAGACCAGCTGTAGATACAGGATTATCTGTATCACGTGTAGGTTCTACTGCACAAATTAAAGCGATGAAACAAGTATCTGGTTCATTAAAACTTGAACTTGCTCAATATGCAGAAATGCAAGCTTTCGCGCAATTTGGTTCTGACTTAGATGCTGCTACTAAAGCAACATTAGATCATGGGGCAAAAGTACGTGAAGTATTAAAACAAGCACAATACTCACCACGTAGTGTGCCAACACAAGTCATTACTTTATTTGCATTAAAATATGGTTATACAAAACAAATAGCTGTAGAAAAAGTAAAAGAATTTATGGATGGTTTAGTAGAAAATATTCAAATGTCTCATCCTGAATTTATTACTGAAATAGAAACTCAAAAAGTGATTTCAAATGAATTAGAAGCGAAGATGAAAGAAGCAACAGGCGCTTATGTTGATCAATTCTTAAAAACACAAGGGGCTAACTAATGCCTGGATCAATGCAAGAAATTAAGCGTCGTATTAAATCCGTTGAATCTACTAAAAAGATTACAAAAGCAATGGAATTAGTTGCGACATCTAAACTTCGTAAAACAAGAAATCAACTTGATGAATTAAAACCTTATTATCAAGGTGTTAGACAAACATGTGCGGAAATTTTAGCTTCTAATAAAGGGTTAAAAGATTCTGCCTATCTCGCTGAAAATAAAGTAGATAAAGATGTTTATATTGTTATTTCTTCAAGTTTAGGATTATGTGGTGGATATAATGCCAATGTCTTTAAAGAAATTAGTCAACAAATTAAAGATGAAGATTATGTTTACTCAATTGGAAGTAAAGGAACAAATTATTTCCGTAGAACGCATCAAGGACCAATCAATACTGATTTTGCTTCATTAAATTCAACATTAGCTTTTGATGAAGTGACTAAATTAGTAAAAAGTGTCACAGATCTTTATATTAATAAAGAAGTGGGAAGTATAAAAATCATTTATACTGAATTTGTTAATAACTTAACATTTAAACCACGTACAGTAACGCTTTTACCAATTGATACAAATGAGTTTGAAAATATTGAAATTACCAATAAATTCACTATTTTTGAACCAAGTCCTGAAGAAGTTTTAGATAGTTTAATACCAATGTATTTACAAGCTGTCGTTTATGGCTATCTTGTTGAAAGTGTGACAAGTGAAAATGCGTCACGTAGAACTTCAATGGAAAATGCTACAGATAACGCAGAAGAATTAACAGAACAATTATTATTAAAATACAATCAAGCTCGTCAAACAGCAATTACTAATGAAGTTAGTGAAATTGTTGCTGGAGCTAATGCGCAATAAGGAGGTCAATATGGCAAATATTGGGAAAATAATTAGTGCCCGTGGGCCAGTTATTGATATTGCATTTGCTAGCGAAGATAAATTACCTCGATTAAATACAGCAATTCGTATTCAAAATGGTGAAGAAGAATTAGTCGTAGAAGTTGCTCAACACATTGGAGATGATGCAGTAAGATGTATCGCCATGGGACCAACTGATGGGGTAGTAAGAGGAATGGATGCTGTTGATACAGGTCACCCAATTTCAGTTCCAGTAGGAAATGATACATTAGGACGTATGTTCAATGTTTTAGGTGAACCAATTGACGGTAAAGGTGAATTAGGAAATGATGTTCCACGTATGCCTATCCACAGATCTGCGCCAACTTATGCAGAACAAATGACAACTACAGAAATCTTTGAAACAGGAATTAAAGTTGTAGACTTAATTTGTCCTTTTATCAAAGGTGGTAAAATTGGGTTATTCGGTGGTGCCGGAGTAGGTAAAACAGTATTGATCCAAGAATTTATTAACAATATCGCAACACAACATGGTGGGTTATCAGTATTCGCCGGTGTTGGAGAACGTAGCCGTGAAGGTAACGATTTATACTATGAAATGAAAGAAAGTGGCGTTTTATCTAAAACATCACTTGTCTTTGGACAAATGAACGAACCACCAGGAGCACGTTTACGTGTTGCCTTAACTGGTTTAACAATGGCTGAACAATTCCGTGATGGACAAGGTCAAGACGTGTTATTATTCATTGATAACATCTTCCGTTTCACACAAGCAGGTTCAGAAGTTTCTGCCTTACTTGGGCGTGTACCATCACAAGCAGGATATCAACCAACTCTAGCAACTGAAATGGGTGCTTTACAAGAACGTATTACATCAACTAAAAAAGGATCAATTACATCAGTACAAGCGGTCTATGTACCAGCCGATGACTTAACTGACCCTGCACCAGCAACAACATTTGCTCACTTAGATGCTAAAATCGTTTTGGATCGTTCAATCGCTGCTTTAGGTATTTACCCTGCAGTAGATCCACTTAACTCTTCATCAAGAGCCTTAGATCCATTAGTTGTAGGTAAAGATCATTATGAAGTAGCTCATGGTGTTCAACAAATCTTACAACGTTATCAAGAATTACAAGATATCATCGCAATTCTTGGGATGGATGAATTAGGTGATGAAGATAAATTAATCGTTGCACGTGCAAGACGTGTACGTAACTTCTTATCACAACCATTTACAGTAGCTAGTCAATTTACTGGTTTAGATGGAAAATATGTCCGTGTAGAAGATACTGTTCAAGGATTTAAAGAAATTCTTGAAGGTAAATGGGATCAATTACCTGAACAAGCATTCCATAATGTTGGTACTATTCAAGAAGCTGTAGAAAAGGCTAAACAAATCGAAAATGACTAAATTTAAGCTAAAAATCATTACACCTCAAGGTATTTACCAAGAAGTGGAAATTGATCAGATAAATCTTGATACAACTGCTGGACAAATAGGTATTTTAGCTCATCATATTCCACTAGCAAGTGGTGTGAAAGTGTCTCAAATGAATTATATTATTGATGGAAAAAGAACATATTTTTCTGTCGCAGGTGGTTTCATTTATGTAAATGAAACAGAAACAACTTTAATTGCTAATGCAATTGAATCACAAGAAGAAATTGATTTAGAAAGAGCACAAGAGGCAAAAAGAAGAGCTGAAGAAAGACTTAAAATACAAAACAATGAAATCGATATGTTAAGAGCACAAGCAGCTTTGCAACGTGCAATTACACGTATTCATGTCAAAGGTTTATAGAGAAGAACTTCCATTCTTCTCTTTTTTTTGTATAATAGTTTTAAGGAGAAAAAGGGAATATGAAAAAGAAGTTTATAGGAGTTATTGGGATTGTTATCGCGGTGATAGTGGGAGGTATTTATTATCTTACACGAGAAGAAAAAATTGAATTATCTTTAAAAAATAAAAAAGAGATTCTTGTAGAATATGGAAATACAGTTCAATATTCATTTGATGATCTTATTCAAACAAAAGACATAGATAGAGATAAGTTGAAAGAAATAAAAAAAGAAACAAAAATAACAGACAATCTAAAAAATGAAGATCAAAAAGATTATCCAGCAATTGGAAACTATACAATAAATATTAAATATCAAGATCAAAAACTAAAAAAGAAAGTGATTGTTAAAGATACTACAGCTCCTGTTTTTAATGAAATAAATGAAGTTTCATTTGAAGAAGGAACAGAAAATTATGATTTTAATCAAGAAATCAAAGCAACAGATTTAAGCAATATTGATTTACAATATGATTTATCTTCATTAGATATAAATAAAGCAGGGGATTATCAAATAAAAGTATTTGCGAAAGATAGTTCAGGAAATCAAGCAGAAAAAGAAATAACTGTACATGTAAAAGAAAAACCTAAACAAGAATTATCAGCAGCTAAGATTTATCATGGCGGAGGAAAAGTGATTTGTATTGATGCAGGACATCAAGCACGAGGAAATAGTTCATTAGAACCTAATGGACCAGGTTCATCGACAATGAAAGCAAAAGTGACAACAGGGGCAGCAGGATGTGTAACGGGGAAAACAGAATCACAAATCAACTTAGAAGTGGCACTTAAATTACAAGAAGCTTTATCAAATCAAGGTTATACTGTGGTTATGTGTCGTACATCACAAAATGTCGATTTATCTAATGCTCAAAGAGCTCAAATGGCAAATGAGGCAAATGCAGATGCATTTATTCGTTTACATTGTGATTCAAGTGAATCATCTTCTTCTACAGGAACGTTGACACTTGCACCTTCAACTTCTAATAGATATTGTGCAAGTATTGCAAGTCAATCACAATCACTTTCAAAAAGTATTGTGAATAATATTTGTAAGGCAACAGGTTCTAGAAATAGAGGAGTTTCAATTGTTGATAATATGACAGGTTTAAATTGGTCAAAAGTGCCTGTTACTATTGTAGAAATGGGATTTTTATCAAATCCAGGAGAAGATCGATTGCTTTCAAGTGAGGATTATCAAAATAAAATTGTTCAAGGAATTGTAAATGGAATTGGGGAATATTTAAGTTAAGATTAGAAAAAGAGGAAAAAGGAATGGAAAAAGTTACATTAGGAAGAACAGGAATTACAGTGAATCGTAATGGTTTTGGGGCATTACCAATTCAACGAGTAACTGGAGAAGATGCAATAACAATTTTAAGAAAGGCATATGATCAAGGAATTCGTTTTTTTGATAGTGCAAGATGGTATAGTGATAGTGAAGAAAAGCTAGGAAATGCATTAAGCGATGTTAGAAAAGACATTTATATTGCAACGAAGACAGGATCTACTACAGTAGAAGGTTTTTGGAAAGACTTAGAAACAAGTTTAAATAATTTAAAAACAGATTATATTGATATTTATCAATTTCATAATCCTTCATTTTGCCCTAAACCAGGAGATGGTACAGGTTTATATGAAGCAATGTTAGAAGCAAAAGCTCAAGGAAAAATACATTTTATAGGTTTAACGAATCATCGTTTACCAGTAGCTATAGAAGCTTGTGAAAGTGGGTTATATGATACAATTCAATTCCCATTTAGTTATTTAGCAGATCAAAAAGATATTGATTTAGTGAATAAATGTAAAGAAAACAATATTGGGTTTATTTGTATGAAAGCTTTATCAGGTGGACTTATTAACCGTTCGGATGCTGCTTATGCATATTTAGCACAGTTTGATAATGTTTTACCAATTTGGGGAATTCAAAAAGAGAGTGAATTGGATGAATTTATTTCATATCAAACAAAAGCACCAGAACTTACTCAAGAAATTCAAGATTTAATTGCTCATGATCGAAAAGAATTAGCAGGAGATTTCTGTAGAGGATGTGGTTATTGTATGCCTTGTCCTAAAGGAATTCAAATCAATCAATGTGCTAGAATGTCTTTAATGTTAAGAAGAGCACCAGCAGCAAGTTGGCTTAATGATCATTGGCAAGCAGAGATGAAAAAAATTGAAGAATGCTTAAATTGTGGTAAATGTAAACAACATTGTCCATATCATTTAAATACTCCTAAATTATTAAAGAAAAATTATGAAGACTACAAAACATTTTTAAAATAAAAAAATAGGGTGTGCTACAAAATGTAGCGCATCCTATTTTAGTATAATCTACGACAATTATAAATATGACGATAGAAATAACTTCCTGGAGCAACTGATGTTACTTTAACACACTGATCAGGATATTGACCCACTGTCCCAGATCCTTTACCAGAGGCATGAACCATATTACCATTACCAATATAAATTCCAATATGAGCGACACCACTTCCATAATTGAAAGTAATGACATCACCAATTTGTAAATTACTATAAGAAACAGCTTTACCACTACCAGCATATCCAGCAGCAGTTGTTCTACCTATTTTTACGCCTGCTTGATTATGTGCCCAGTAAACAAGTCCAGAACAATCAAAATAATTTGGTCCACTTGCTCCCCAATAGTAGCGTTTACCTTGTTTAGATAAAGCATAGTTAGCAATACTTATTCCTAATGTTGTACTATCTTGAGATGGTTGAGAACCATTGTTAGTTGTATTATTATTCGAATTATTGTTTGAATTATTACCTGTATTGTTATTATTATTTGAATTTGAAGTTTGATTATTGTTGTTACTGTTAGATGGTTTTGGTGTAGGAATCTGACTGACATGACCTACATCGTCTTTTTTAGATTGTTCATAGAATTCTGTTAATGAGGCATCAATTGCTTCACTACGACTTGCAGCAACATTTGCATCAACTTCAGTTGCAGCAATTTGTTTTCTTTGTTCTTCTAATAATGTTTCATATTGTACTTGAATAGCAGCTTGTTCTTTCTTTTGTTCTTCTAAAACAACTTTTGCGTTTTCTAAAGTAATTTTTTGATTTTCAATTTCCTTTTTCTTTTCTAACATTTGAGCAATTAAATCTTGATCACTTAAAGTAAGTGTGTTGAAACTATCTATTCTAGATAACATATCAGTAAAATTATCAGCCCCAAATATATAATTGATAAAAGTATTTTCATTCATATAAGACTGCATGACATACATACGATCTTTTATTTCTTGATTATCTTTATCTATATCTGCTTGGGTATTTTGTATAGATGTTTCAACATATTGAATTTCAGCTTCTTTAGATGAAATGTCAGAATTTAAAGAATTAAGTTTCTTTTGTACACTATCTAATGTTTGAGTTGTACTTGCTGCAGCACTTTTTTGATTTTCTAAATCTTTTTTTAACTTCTTATTTTTAGCTTTGAGATAGCTGTTGAATTCTTCGCATGTTTTTTTATTACTATTTGTTAGTTTTCCACTTGCACATAGTGACATATATTTTGCTTCATCTTTTGAAAAATCAATAGCTTCTACAGGTTTTATACAATAGCATGTTGATACAAGCATTGTAGATGCAACAAATCCTACAAAATATTTTTTAATTTTCAAACAAAACACCCCCTCATATTATTTATACATCACTTTCTAAAAAAAGTAAATAAAAGTTGTTTTTATACAAAATAAAAACCTTTAAGCTTATAAACTTAAAGGTTTTAAGTCATTATTAATAAGGTCTAACTGCACAAGTAAATCTACTTACATTAGATGCAATCTTAACAACATCACCTGTTTGTGGTGCATGAATATATTGACCATTACCAATATAAATACCTACATGTCCACTTTTCCATAAGATATCTCCTGGTTGAGCTTGACTTAATGGAATAATTGCTCCAGATTGACCTTGAGATCCAGAATAGTGATCAAGTGAAACACCCGCTTGTGCATAACACCACATAACTAAACCAGAACAGTCAAATGAATTAGGTCCACTTGCTCCCCATACATAAGGACAACCTAATTTAGAATAAGCAGCAGCTACAACTGTAGAACCATACTTATTTGTAGTAGGAACATTTGTAGATGGTCTAATAGTTGTAGAACCACTACTGCTACCTGATGAAGATTGTTGAGTAACAACGACTGATGATAAGAATGAATCTAATGAACTTTGAGTATCAGAAATTTTAGATTGTTCACTTTCAGCAGATGCTAAATCTTTTTGTTGTTTAGCTAATAGATCTTCATATTGAGTTTGTAAAGTATATTGTTCGTTTTGTTGAGAAACAATATTTGCTTTTACTGTTTCAATAGTTGCTTTTTGAGATTCAACTTGCTTCTTTTCATCAGCAATTTTTTCTACTAATTCTTTATCGAATTGAGTGATTTCATTGACACTATCAATTCTTGAAAAGAAATCAGAGAAGTTTGAAGCACCAAAAATAAATTCAATATAACTATTACTATTATTGTATGATTGCATAGCATACATACGTTCTTTAACTTCGTTTTCTTTAGCTGTGATACTTGCTTCTAATGATTTAATTGAACTTTCTAAATAGTTGATTTCTTGTTGCTTTTGTTCAATTTGGTTATTTAAATCAGCAATTTTAGAAACAACGTCATCTAATGAACTTTGAGTATCTGAAATTTTAGATTTAGATTCATCAATAGAACTTTGTAACTGATTGTTTTTCTTTTTTAAGTATGAATTAAATTGTTTACAAGTATTATAATTACTATTAGATAAACTTTTACTAGAACAAAGTTTCATATATTTATCTTCTTGTCCTTCAAAGTTTACCGCATGAACTTGACTTGTAGAACAAAAAAAGGATACTAACAAAGTAAAACAAATCATGGAGATTAAACTCTTTTTCATAACTATAATTCCTCCCGTAGCTATTATCTTATTTTTTTAACCAAAAGTAAATATAAACAACGATAATAATAACATTTTTGACATTGTGACATATTTTATAATGAGGTGAAAAATTTTGGTAAAACATGGAATTGATGTTTCTAAATTTCAAGGGTTGATTGATTGGCAAGAAGTTAAAAAACATATTGATTTTGCAATCATTAGATGTGGGTATGGAAGTAATCTGGAAAGTCAAGATGATCCGTATTTTAAAAGAAATGCGGATGAATGTACACGTTTAAAAATTCCTTTTGGGGTTTATTTATATTCTTATGCAACCAATGAAAGAGAAGCTTTATCAGAGGCTGAACATGTATTAAGACTCGTAAAGGATTATCAAATGGCCTATCCTGTTTATTATGATTTAGAAGATAACAATACAACTGGAAGACAAAGCAATCAAACAATAGCGAATATTGCACAAACATTTGCTCAAAGACTTGAACAAGAAGGTTACTATGTAGGAATGTATGCATCATTGTTTTGGTTTAGAACTAAACTTACAAGTCCAATCTTTAATGAGTATACAAAATGGATTGCAAGATATAATGATGAACTTAATTATGATGGAGAATATGGTATGTGGCAATATAGCGCTACAGGAAATGTTTTAGGAATTGATACAATGGTGGATCTAAATTATGCCTATAAAGATTTTCCACAAATCATCGAAGAAGGTGGTTATAATAATTTTTCTAATACGAATTTAACAAGGTATAAGATAGGCGATGAGGTAGAATTTCACCATGTATTTTTAACAAGTGAATCTACGCAACCATTAATGCCATATCGTCATTTTGGAATTATTACGAGAATTGTTCAAGGTGCTAGAAATCCCTATCTTATAGGACAAGATGCCGGCTGGGTCAATGATCAGGTCATAGAAAGAAAGATAAGATATTTAAGTGCACCTGATTATACAGGCAATAGTTTTACAGATGCATTGCGTTCTATTCAAGAAGATGCTTCTTTTGCTAATAGAACAAAATTAGCTAAATTAAATGGAATAGATAATTATACAGGTTCACAAAGGCAAAATGATGAATTATTAAGATTACTTAAAGAAGGAAAATTAAGGACATAAAAAAGAGCTTAGATTCTTTTTTCATAAGCTCTTCTTAAAGCACCACTTTTTAAAGTGATTTCTCCACAATATTTAAAACCATATTTAGTTAAAAAACTTTGCATAGAAAGATTATCATGATGTGTATCCATTCTAACACTATGATAATCTGGATACATAGCAACTACTTGATCTAAAATCGTAGAAGCTAATCCTTTTCCTTTATATTCATTATCAACAGCAATGCGATGTACACATATATAAGGACAATTTAAAATCCATTTTCCTTCAATACGGTTATAAGCAGGTTCTCCATGAATCGTTACCATACACGTTCCTAAAATAACACCGTCTTCTTCTAAAACATAAGCTTCATTATTTTCTATATCTTTTTCAATTGTTTCTTCATTAGGATATCCATCTTGCCATTGATCAATATCATTATTTTTGAAATAAGTTTTTGCTTGATTAATAATGTCAATGACACGTGAAATATCTTCGATTTTCGTTGGTCTTAAAATCATTATTTTACCTCCCAAACATACTTTCCTAAATGATATAGACTTTTAGGTTGTTTGTCAAATTGTTTTGTTTACAAATCAAAAGCATTTGTTATAATAGCTGTATACAGAAGGAGGAAATAAAATGGTACTTGATCAAATCAAAGAAATTTTAAAAGATACAATGGATATTGATGAATCAAAAATTACTTTAGATGCTAAATTAAAAGAAGATCTAGAATTAGATTCATTAGATTCAGTTGAACTAATCATGTCTGCTGAAGAAGAATTTGGAATTGAAATTCCTGATGAAGACGTTATGAATTTTAAAACAGTAAACGATATAGTAAACTATATTGAAGAACATAAATAAAAGCTATAACAAGCATTTCGCTGTTATAGCTTTTTTTACTATTCTAAAATATATTTATCCATAAGTGTTTTATTTTTTTCTAAACATTTAAATAAGAATGCTCCAATAATTAAAACAATAAATTCACCAATGAAAACATAGAATGCATTAATCATAAATGGTAATTCTAAAGCTAGATAAAGTTCTAAACCAACGATTAAACCATTGACAACCCCACCAATTAAAGCTCCAGCAAAAACATTTTTAACATAATACATACCAAGACAAGCAATCAATGTTGCAGCTGTTCCAAAACAAATGTCATATAATCCCATTGGAGATGCAAGGTTTGCAAGCAAACATCCAATAGTAAGTCCTGGAATAAATTTCTTGTTGTAACATGCAAGTAAAACAATAATTTCAGTTAAGCGCATTTGCACTGCTCCATAAGCAATAGGTGAAATCAAAATTGTTAAAACGGCATAAGCAGCCCCAATCATGGCATTCATTACAATTAATTGTACCTTTTTATTATTCATTTGTAGTCCTCCTCTTCTAAAGTACAGTTAGAAGCCAGATAAAATAAAAAAGATGATAGAGCCATCTTCATTACTTATCCTTAGTTTTTTATACTGGGTTTGGCTCTCGAACCAGTCTTTGACATTATACTAAAACGGGTAGTGAAAATCAATATATTTTATTTTATAATAAAGGTAAGGAGATGATGATTATGTTATGTCCAAAATGTCATAGTTTACTAACAAAAGGAGCCAAATATTGTGATATTTGTGGAACAAGAATATCGCAAGAGGATATCCAAGTAGAAGAAGTAGGTTCAAGGGTTAAAAATAGAGAAAAACATAAAAAAGAAGTGCGTAAAAAAACTAAAATTATTATTTTAGGAATCATAGCACTTGTCGTGGTGATTGCTATGTTAGGATTTATTTTATTTTTTAAAGGAAATAAACCATCTTATTCACCAGATAATCTTGTTAGTCAACATGTTGAAAAACCATTACATTTAGAAAAAAGTAAAGTTACATTAAATATTGGAGATGAATATACCATTCAAACTAATCTTAAATGTACTTATCAATCGAAAAATGAAAAAATATGTATCGTAGATACAAATGGTAAAATTACGGCTTTATCATCAGGTAAGACAAAAATAATTTGTACTAGTGAATCTGGTAAAGAAAAAGCCCTTCAAGTTATTGTAAATGAAAAAATAGAAACAACAGTAGAAGCAAATACAGATGAGGATGAATATATATTTGCTCATAGTGATACAGAACTTCTTACAGAAGCTGATTTAGAAAATAAAGATGATTCTCAGTTACGGTTAGGACTTAATGAAATTTATGCTAGACATCATTGTACGTTTAAAACACCTGAGATTGCAGACTATTTTAAATCTAAAAGTTGGTATAGTGCAGATGAAACTTTGACATCAGAAATGATGAATAATCATATGTCAGAGTATTTTAATGAAATTGAATTAAAAAATATTTCCTTTATTCAAGCACATCGATGAAAATAATTTGCATACACTAAATCATAAATGAAAAAATATATGAAAATAGTTATCAAAATCTATAAATTTCATTTTCAATTCATAAAAGATATGTAAAATGAAAGTGTAATCAAAGAAGATTATAAAGTCATTCTTCTCTTAGATATTTTTTTGACAACTATATTCATTGAATGACGTAGGAAAAGTAAGCGACGCTCGTTTACTTTTCCTTTTTTTGTTCTTTGAAAAACAAGATGCATTAAAATGCCTGATCAAGTTCCACCGGTGTATCTCGTGCATTCGAAGTTTTAGTACCAGCTACTTTAACATTGATCATTACTGCTTGTATTGGATCATCATATTATAACATAACAGGTTTATATTTAAATGATATTATTAAAAACAGTATCCAAGATCCTTTAGGAAGCTTAGGTGCAACTGTTCCTGGTTTTATTATTTTATATTTAGTAATCATGTTATTCTGATTAGTAGGTATTCATGGTAATAATATGTTATCAGTTGTTAAAGAATCAATCTTTACTCCATTAGCACTTGAAAGCGTTGAAAAATTCAACAGAGGTGAAAAAACAACAAACATTATTAATATGTATGCTATTCAAATGTGGGGTGAAATTGGTGGTTCTGGATGTACATTAGGTTTAGTTATTGCTATCTTTATTTTCTCTAAACGTGAAGATAACAAAGCAATCGCTTCATTATCATTAATTCCAGGATTATTCGAAATCAACGAAACAGTTACATTTGGTATTCCATTTGTATTAACATCAATCGTTCTTGAAATCGTAGGTTATGTATTAACAGTTATTGGATTCTGTCCAGTTGCATGTTTAACAGTACCTTGGACATGTCCACCATTGATCTTTGGGTTCTTGGCAACAGGTGCAAATATTATGGGTGCAGTAACTCAAGCAATTTTAATTGCAATTTCTGTAGTTATTTACACACCATTCTTAATTTCTTACGAAAAATATCAAAACAAACAAGCTGTAGAAGCTTAATAGAGCTTGGAGAAATCCTAAGTTTTTTTTATAATAAATAAAAAGTATGTTTAAAACGCAACTAATCGCAAGTTGTGTTTTTGTATATAGGTAGCTATAATCTCTTCAAGGAGTGATGAAATATGGCTATTACTGCAACAAAAAGATTACAAGAAATTGTTGATTTATTAGATCAAAAAGGATATGTCAAAGCAAAAGAACTTTCCCAAAAATATCAAGTAAGTATGGAAACAATTCGTAAAGATTTAACTTTTTTAGAAGAAAAAGGAGTTGTTAAAAAAGAATATGGTGGAGCAACACTTGCAACGTTAGGAGCAGAAAAAAATATCGAATTTAGAGAAAAACAAAAATATGATGAAAAAAAAGAAATTGCACGTTGTATTTCTTCAATATTAATGGCACATAATAGTATGATCATTGATTCAGGAAGTACTTGTCAAAGTTGTTGTTCATATATTAATTTAATGCCTTCAAAAGATATTTTTACGGTTTCTATAGGTGCATTTGAACAATTAGATGGAAATTTACATAATGTGTTTTTAACTCCTGGTAAAAAAAGAGAAAAAAATCAATCAATAGTAGGACATTGGAGTGAAGAATATTTAGATAAAGTTCAAGTAGATGTCTGTGTTTTAGGAACTTCTGGATTATTAAATAGTGATGGACCAACATGTCATTCCTATCAAGAATTAGGAGTTAAAAAGAAAATGATTGAAAAAAGTGATTATGTTTTTGTGGTTGCTGATAGTAGTAAGTTTCAAGAAAAAGGATTATATACAGTTTGTTCTTGGGAAGAAATCGATGGTATTATTACAGATTATCGCATCTCAACAAAAGTATATGAAGATTTAAGTCAAAAGGTTTCTGTTTATATTGGAAAAAAAGAATAAAAATTTTTCAAAATAAAAAGTGATTTTTTTAAGATATTTGAAAATAAATTATAAAGTATTCTATAACACTATTTATTGTTGTAAGAATATTTTATTTTTATATTGAGGTGATACTATGAGCTTACTTTATAAGTTAGAATATCAAGATAACTTTACAGATTTAGAAAAAGGTATAGCCAATTATATTCTTGATCATAAAGATTATATTGTTGATTTGAAAATAACAGATTTAGCTGAAATTACATATACATCACCATCAACAATTTCAAGATTTTGTAAAAAATTAGGTGAAAAAAGCTATAACGACTTTAGAATACATTTTGTCTCTTCAGTAATAGATGATTATAAATCTAAAACATATATCATCTGATCAAAATAGACATGCAATGCTTTCTAATAAAGATAGTGTTGCTATTGTGATTTCGTATTCTGGAGAGGAACAAGAGATTAAAAGAATTGTGAATTATATTAAACAAAAAGAAGGTACAGTGATTGCTGTTACTTCTATTAATGATAGCTATTTAAGAAAAATGAAGATTATTGTTTAACGATATGTTCTAAAGAAAATATTTTTTCAAAGATAGGATCTTATTCATCAAAGGTAAGTGCAGATTATATAATGGATATTATATTCTCTTTATTGTTTAAAAATAACAATAATATTAACTTGATTGAAAAGCTTGAAAGAGCAAAAAATATTCAAAATATAGAATTTTTAAAAAATTAAAACAACGATTTTCTTTTAGTAAATCTTACTAGAAGGAACGTTGTTTTTTTATTCACATAAGCGTATAATAGAGGTAGTCTAAAAGAATTGGGGGAAACCAGAAATGTACAAAATAGTCAAAAAAGAAAGACTAAATGATGTTGTTGAATTAATGGAAGTTCATGCTCCAATGGTTGCTAGAAAGTGCGAACCAGGTCAATTCATTATTTTAAGAGTTGGTGAAGATGGAGAAAGAATTCCTTTAACAATTGCTGATTATGATCGAGAAGCTGAAACAATTACAATTATTTATCAAATTGTAGGTTTTTCAACTCGTCAATTAGCAAAATTAAATGAAGGTGATGAAATCACTGACTTCGTTGGACCTTTAGGTGTACCAACTGATTTACATAAATCAAATCATGTTGTTGGTATTGCCGGTGGGGTTGGTAGTGCACCATTATATCCACAACTTAAAAAATTAGCTGAAATGGGTGTAGATGTGGATGTTATCATTGGTGGACGTGAAGCACAATATGTATTATGGGCAGATAAGTTCAAAGCTTTCTGTAAAAATGTATATGTGATGACAGATGATGGATCTTTAGGAGAAAAAGGATTTGGAACTGTTAAATTACAAGAATTAATTGATAGTGGTGATCCAATTGATGAAGTTATCGCTATTGGACCAGTACCTATGATGAAAGCTGTTGTTGGGGTAACAAAACCTCATAATTTAAAAACAATGGTTTCATTAAACCCTATTATGATTGATGGTACAGGTATGTGTGGATGCTGCCGTGTTACTGTTGATGGTAAAATTAAATTCGCATGTGTTGATGGACCAGACTTTGATGGTTTATCAGTAGACTTTGATGAATTAATGGCTCGCCAAAGAATGTTTAAAGAAGAAGAACATCAAGTAGATGCGAATGCAGATCGTATTTGTAATTTAATGGGAGGTGCAAAATAATGCCTAATATGTCACCAAATAAGGTTAAAATGCCTGAACAAGATCCTAATGTAAGAAATAAAAACTTTGAAGAAGTTTCTTTAGGATATACAAAAGAACAAGCTATGGAAGAAGCAACTCGTTGCTTAAACTGTAAAAAACCATTCTGTATGGATGGGTGTCCAGTAGGAGTACCAATTCCTGAATTCATTCATCATGTTGCAGAAGGTGAATTTGAAGAAGCTTATCAAACAATTACAAGAGAAAATGCATTACCTGCAATTTGTGGACGTGTTTGTCCTCAAGAAAATCAATGTGAAGGTAAATGTGTTAGAGGAATTAAAACTGAATCAGTAGGAATCGGACGATTAGAAAGATTCGTTGCTGATTATCATAGAGAACATGGAAAACCTGCAGAATTAAAAATTGAAAAAAATGGTAAAAAAGTTGCTGTTATTGGATCAGGACCTGCTGGTATTACATGTGCTGGTGAATTAGCTAAAAAAGGTTATGATGTGACTGTTTTTGAAGCATTACATAAAACAGGTGGGGTATTATCTTATGGTATTCCAGAATTCAGATTACCTAAAAAATTAGTACAAAGCGAAGTAGATGGTGTTGCTGCTTTAGGTGTAGATTTCGAAACAAATGTTGTTGTAGGACGTTCAATTACAATTGATGAATTACAAGAACAAGGATATCAAGGAATCTTCGTAGGTAGTGGTGCTGGTTTACCACGTTTCCAAGGAATTCCTGGGGAAAACTTAAACGGTGTTTATGCAGCAAACGAATTCTTAACTCGTGTTAACTTAATGAAAGGATATCAATTCCCAGATCATCCAACTCCAGTTAAAGTAACAGATACAGTATGTGTTATCGGTGCTGGTAACGTTGCTATGGATGCCGCAAGAACTGCAAAACGTTTAGGAGCTAAAAACGTATATATCGTTTATCGTCGTGGACCTGAAGAAGTTCCTGCTCGTGCTGAAGAAGTACATCACGCTAAAGAAGAAGGAATTATCTTCAAACTATTAACTAATCCAGTTGAAATTGAAGGTGAAGATGGATGGGTTAAATCTATGGAATGTGTTGAAATGGAATTAGGTGAACCTGATGCATCTGGAAGAAGAAGACCAATCGCTAAAGAAGGATCTAACTTCACAATTGAAACAGGAACAGTTATTGTTGCTATTGGACAAAGTCCAAATCCATTAATTAGACATACAACTCCTGGTTTAGATTGCCAATCTTGGGGTGGAATTATCGTTGATGAAGATTCAATGAAAACATCTAAAGATGGTGTTTATGCAGGTGGAGATGTTGTTACTGGTGCAGCAACAGTTATCTTAGCAATGGGTGCTGGTAAAAAAGCAGCTAAAGCAATGGATGAATATCTACAAAATAAATAGTATTTAAAAAGTCAATTCACATTACGAATTGACTTTTTCTTTGGCTGTCATTAAATAACTAATTATATTTTCTATTAATGTTAGAACTATAATCATATTTATTTTTGGAATTAGAAGGCAAATGACTTCAATGCACATTGTTAATTTTGCTTTTTTATTTAAATATTTAAAATATTTGCTCATTACTAGTAATAATACAAATAGTATAAATAAAAATACAAGGAAATAATTACTTAAATATTGATATGCTAGTATAGAAATGAGGTAAACAATATTAGATGTAAAAAAACATTTAACAGGACTATCACAATGATATCCACCTAAATTCACTCTTAATCCGGAAAATGCTAACATCCAAACTAGTGTCATAAGTCCTTCATGTAAACATAATCCTAGAATAAACATAAATATATTAACGATTGAATTAAATATTAAAACTTGTTGACCGTACTTATATACTTCATAATCTTGATCAAAATCATATTTATCATAAATTTTCTCTAACATCATCATCTGTTCCTTTTAATAAAAATTTCATGTAATAAATACCATCTTTATAAATGTTCTTTTTCTTAACAATTAAATTAGATTCAATTTTACATCTATCATAATTATAAAAATCATTTTCTGAATAAAGTTCAACTAACGTATAAATACCTTGACCTTTGATATGCAAAGTTATTTCACTATTCCTTTTAACGTAATTTAAAATTTCAGAAATAACATCAATAAAATCTAAATCATCATATTTTTCATTTTGGCTAATTTCAAAGAAAGGTTTAATACTTATATTATCATCTTGTAACCTATTGATTTTTACAGAAATCAAAATATCAAATACTGGATTTTTAGATGCAACTAATTTTTGGTAAGTGTTTTTAGATTGATATTGTTCAATAGCTTTGGATATTTTTGGATTGGTATCGTTGTTTAAGTGTTTAATGTGTTCTAATATCCAATGAATACGATGTTTCTTATCATCAATATCATAACTAATGTTTTGTATGAGACGTAAACTTTGTTTTATATATTTTTCTTTTTGTAATTGTTTTTCATATTGCATCTTTTCGGTGTATATTTTATTAAAATAGATACCATTCATAATTATAAGAAAGAAAACGATTAGTAAGAGAGAACATACGATAAATGAACTGAAACTTACAGTAATATCAACAGAAGCATATCCGATTATACCAAAAATACTTAATACTAATATTTCTGTGATGATTACAACTAAATATTGTTTATTAGGTACATTGAAATCATATTTTAAATGTGAAAGTAACCAATAGGTAAATAATATTAAGAATGTTTTAGAAAAAGTACCGACTAAAATATAGAATAAAATTGGAAATTCACTATTTAATAAAGGTCTAAATAGGTAATACATAATAAATGTATATATAGAAATAAAAAAGATATAACTTCCTAAAATAAATGCATCGCCAAGATATAATTTTTTCTTTTCGTATATAATAGACAGATAGCTTATTATAAAATATCCTAACATTAATACAATTCCATTTTCTCTTAAAATATCACATAATTCACATATTAAAAATAAAGAAGTGAGTAGAAAACAAAATTGTTTTCTACTTGAAAGTGAATAATAAAGGTAAACAAATGTTGTAAGAGTTAAAACTTCTACAAAATTAAGAAATATACTATAAGCTACCATTGAGTAAATAGTCCTGATAAGTTAGTTTAAATTTCTTTTTATATGTTTTACCTATATTAATTTCTTTCTTGTTTCTTAAGATAATATATTTTGTATTAGCGTCATAGACAAAATCTAAATTAATAAGATAGGATCTATGTACTTGAATGATATTGTTATTATTAAGTTGTTTTTGGAATTCTTTAATTTTTTCCTTAAATTTATATTCACCATCTAGTGTGACAATTTTTAAGTAATGACCATCAGCTTCTATGTAGATAATATCACTGGTATTAATACGTACGTGTTTTTCTCTAGCGTTAATGACTATAAAACTTGTGTTTTCTAAATGTTCTTTAAACATTTTAAAGAAGATAGACATGTCTTCATTTAAATGATCTTTTCTAATGAAATAAAATGGTTGAAGTTCCATAGATTTATGAACAAAGTTGTTGTTCATGGTCACAAAAACAATAAGTGCTTTAGGAAACCGCTTTTTAAGTTCTATAGAAAAATTGATACCATTTATTGATTTACTTAAATGAACATCTATAAAAATAACTTGGTAATCTTTTGTATCATCAATCTTTTCAAAGTGATCCCCTAGACAAAAGAAATGGGCATCAGTGAATAGATTGTTATTTTTGAGTATATCAACAAACTCCTCTACAAAAGTATTTGTATCCTCTAATATCAAAATATTCATAATGATGCCACCTTTCTTATTTGTTTAAATTCTTTAATTGTTCAGGCTTGTCGAATTCATAAAAATTGAATATCGATTCTGATGAGGCACCTAAGTAAGCTACCCCGCCTAACAATGCAAAGTATTTTTCAATTAAATAGTTTATCATAATTACCTCCTTAAGTGTACTTTATATTTGACATAGATATGAAGTCAATAGAACGTGCATGAAAGAATAGTTATCGTTCCTGAAGGTATCTTTTATAATGCGTAAAATGCACGATTTAATTGTTAACATGAATTAAAAGGGTGACGGATAATGAATGTTAATGAGATAATTATGAATAAAAGAATAGAAAGAGGCGTTTCTAGAAAAGAGCTTGCAGAGGGCTTAGGAGTAAGTGAGAGTACTATTTATAGAATTGAAACAAATCCTAATTTAAATCCCAATAATAAATTAGTAAAAAGAATTTATGATATTTTACGTATGAATGTAACGATTATTGTGGATGATGCACCAATATATGATGAGCATGCACATGAGATAGATTTTGAATCATATAGTCCTACAAGTAAAAGTATTATTTTTAAAACGATTGCAAAAGAAGAAAAAATGAAGAAATTAAAAGAAAAATAGTTATCTGATCGATAACTATTTTTAGGCTAATGTGATTTTTGTAATTGTATTGTTTGAAAGCGTATAGGTCATTTTAACTGTTTTATTTTCACTATAGGCAATATATTGATTGTTCGCTTCTTTGTGATTTTCGTAATCTAAATTATTTTTTTCTAAACCAACGTAGAAATTACCTTCAACTTTGTAATGATCTGTAAATAGTTCTACTTTTTTAACTTTATTCTTTTTATTTAAAGTAATTTGAATAGAATCATTATAATAAACTGTATCATTATTCTTTTTTGATTCTATATACTGATCACCAATATAATCATTTATATGATTTATCTTAGAATCCTTTGTAATTCCACGACCATCTTCAACGATAATTGTAAAACCAATATCATTATTTGTAAGAAGTTCTTCGGTTTTAGTGTCTTCCTTTTTTGAACAACCACATAATAATAAAATAAAACAACAAATAAAGAGTATTTTAGATTTCATAGAATTCCTCCTTTAGATAATTGTACGAAATATTTGATTTTTATTAAAGTAAAGATTTATAGACAAAATGTTAATCCTTAGAGCATATCTTCTTCTTATTTCATGTTATGATGAATAAAAGGAGAAAAGATTATATGACACTTGGAGAACGTATTTAAAAATATCGGAAAATGAAGGGATTATCGCAAGAAGAATTAGGTAAATTACTGCATATATCAAGACAAACAATATCAAAATGGGAAAGTAATCAGTCATCACCTGATATACAAAGTTGTAAGGCTATGGCTGATGTTTTTGGCATCTCTTTAGAAGAACTTTTAGATGAAAGCAAAAAAATAAAAACGGATCAAAGTACTAATCATCGAAATATGAGTATTATCTTTGGAATTGTTATTTTTCTAGCATTTATTATGGAAAGTTATGTAGCAGTTAAGATGAGTGAGAGAATGGATGCATTGGAAGAAGCAAATTCTTCGTTGCAACAACAAATCAATGATTTTTATGGTGATCAACCAATTTTACTAGATACAAATTCTATTTGTTCTTATTTTAGTGGTTATATCAGTGATATTAAAAAGGATAGTTATAATATAAATATTGATTTGATTTTAAAAAATTATCAAGATAATACAACAGCACAAGTTATTTTTAAAACAGATAAAGATACATATACACTTTCTTTAAATAAAGAAGAAGATCATTTTAAAGAAACAATAAATCTTCCTATTCAAACCTTTCAATCTGCACAGCTTATTTCACAAACAAATGGTGAAACAAATTCGGAAGTATTAGATATAGATGTGAACTTTGAAAACTATTTAGATGAAGATACTGTGATGGTTGAATATACGTATACAAATGAAATGGGAATAAAAAAGAAACAAGAAGCAACAGCTCAACTTAAAAAGAATTGGCAAGGATATTATTTGGCATGGAAATAAAAAATTAGTATGATAATTATATTTTAATTTATTTAATTCCCAATCATTATCTTATATAATTTTTCTATAGATAGAGCGAAATTGCTTATAGGAGGCCATTATGAAAAAAGATCTACTTATGACAATTCAATATAAAGACATGGGCCCTTTTTCGCTTTTTATTTTTTAATTTGAAACATATCTTTTCTAAGATATGTTTTTTTTACAATCAAAAGGAGGATTAAAGATGCCAAAAAGAGAAGATATTAACACAGTATTAGTCATTGGTTCAGGACCAATTATTATTGGTCAAGCATGTGAATTTGATTATTCAGGAACACAAGCTTGTAAAGCATTAAGAGGATTAGGGTATAAAATTGTTTTAGTCAATTCTAACCCAGCTACAATTATGACAGATCCAGAAACTGCAGATGTGACATATATTGAACCATTGAATGTAGAAAGATTAACACAAATCATTGAAAAAGAAAGACCAGATGCTTTACTTCCTAACTTAGGTGGACAATCAGCTTTAAATCTATGTTCTGAATTAAGTAATGCCGGAGTTTTAGACAAATATAACGTTCAAGTATTAGGGGTAAAAGTAGATGCTATTGAACGTGGAGAAGACCGTTTAGAATTCAAAAAAGCCATGAATGAACTTGGTATTGAAATGGCAAGAAGTGAAATTGCAAATACGGTTGATGAAGCTTTAGCTATTGCTGATAAATTAGGATATCCAGTAGTTGTAAGACCTGCCTATACAATGGGTGGAGCAGGTGGAGGACTTGTTTACAATGTTGATGAATTAAAAACAGTTGTAAATAGAGGGTTGCAAGCAAGTTTAGTACACCAATGCTTAATTGAAGAATCTATTTTAGGATGGGAAGAATTAGAATTAGAAGTTGTAAGAGATGCTAAAAATAACATGATTACAATTTGTTTTATTGAAAATATTGATCCATTAGGAGTACATACTGGAGATTCTTTCTGTAGTGCACCAATGCTTACAATTTCAAAAGAAGTGCAAAATCGTTTACAAGAACAAGCTTATCGTATTGTTGAATCAATTGGAGTTATTGGAGGTACAAATGTTCAATTCGCTCATGATCCAGTAACAGATCGTATTGTTGTTATTGAAATCAATCCAAGAACATCTCGTTCATCTGCTTTAGCTTCTAAAGCGACAGGTTTCCCTATTGCTTTAATTTCAGCAATGTTAGCGGCTGGACTTACATTAGATGAGATTCCTTGTGGTAAATATGGAACATTAGATAAATATTATCCTGATGGAGATTATGTTGTTATTAAGTTTGCACGTTGGGCTTTTGAAAAATTCAAAGGAGCAGAAGATAAACTTGGTACACAAATGAAAGCTGTTGGGGAAGTTATGAGTATTGGTAAAACTTATAAAGAAGCTTTTCAAAAAGCAATTCGTTCTTTAGAAACAGGACGTTATGGTTTAGGATATGCAAAGAACTTTAATGATTTATCTAAAGATGAATTATTAAAATTATTAATTAATCCAACAAGTGAAAGACAATTCATTATGTATGAAGCTTTAAGAAAAGGAGCTACTGTTAATGAATTATTTGAACTTACAAAAATTAAACATTATTTCATTGAACAAATGAAAGAACTCGTTGAAGAAGAAGAAAAAATTGCTTCTTATAAAGGAAATCAATTACCAGATGACGTTTTAAAACAAGCAAAGAAAGATGGATTTGCTGATAAATATATTTCTAAGTTATTAGATGTTGAAGAAAAAGAAATTAGAAATCAAAGACTTGCTATGGGTATGCATCAAGTCTGGGAACCAGTTCATGTATCAAGTACAAAAGATAGTTCTTATTATTACTCTACATATAATGGAAAAGATCAAGATGAAGTATCAAATAATAAAAAAATCATGATCTTAGGTGGAGGACCTAACAGAATTGGTCAAGGTATTGAATTTGACTATTGCTGTGTTCATGCTTCTCTTGCCTTAAAGAAATTAGGATTTGAAACAATCATTGTTAACTGTAACCCAGAAACAGTTTCAACAGATTATGATACATCTGATAAACTTTATTTTGAACCATTAACATTAGAAGATGTTTTAAGTATTCATGAAAAAGAAAAACCATTAGGAGTCATTGCTCAATTTGGTGGACAAACACCATTAAATCTTGCAAGTCAATTAAAAGAAAATGGTGTAAATATTTTAGGAACAACACCTGAAACAATTGATATGGCAGAAGATCGTGACTTATTTAATGAAATGATGGAAAAATTAGAAATTCCAATGCCTGAATCAGGAATGGCTGTAACAATCGATGATGCTTTAGAAATCGCTCAAAGAATTGGTTATCCATTAATGGTAAGACCATCTTACGTATTAGGTGGTAGAGGTATGGAAGTTGTTTACGATGATGATTCATTAAAACAATATATGGCAGCTGCTGTTGGGGTAACACCTGATCGTCCTATCTTAATTGACCGTTTCTTAAATGATGCGATGGAATGTGAAGCAGATGCTATTTCTGATGGAGAAAATGTTTTTGTGCCTGCTGTTATGGAACATATTGAACTTGCTGGTATTCACTCAGGGGACTCAGCATGTATTTTACCATCTAAACATATTCCAGTAAGACATGTACAAACAATAAAAGAATATACTAAGAAAATTGCTAGAGAAATGAATGTACGTGGTTTAATGAATATGCAATATGCGATTGCTGATGATAAAGTTTATGTTTTAGAAGCAAATCCACGTGCTTCAAGAACAGTACCTTTAGTATCTAAGGTATGTAACATCAACATGGTAAAACTTGCAACAGATATCGTTACGCGTGAACTTACAGGTAGACCATCACCTGTTAAAGATTTAAAAGATAGAAAGATTCCTCATATTGGTGTAAAACAAGCTGTTTTCCCATTCAATATGTTCCCTGAAGTTGATCCAATTTTAGGGCCTGAAATGAGATCAACAGGAGAAGTATTAGGTTTAGCTAATTCTTATGGAGCTGCTATCTTTAAAGCTGAAGAAGCTACTCAAACAAAATTACCAACATCTGGTCGTGTTTTAATTTCTGTCTCTGATAGAGATAAAAAAGATGTTGTTGCTCTTGCTAGAAAATATTATGATGCAGGATTTGAAATTGTGGCTACAGGTAAAACATTTGAATTAATCAATAGCAATAACATTCCAGCTATCAAAATTAAAAAGATCAAAGAAGGTCGTCCAAATATTGCAGATGCTCTTACAAATGGTGAACTTGATATGGTGATCAATACGCCACATGGTAAAGAATCTGCACATGATGATAGTTATATTAGAAAAACAGCTATTAAAATGAAAATTCCATACATGACAAACATTGCTGCTGCAAATGCAGCTGTAGAAGGTATCTTAGAAGCTGAAATTCATGGAACACATGAAGTAAAATCACTTCAAGAATATCATAAAGCAATTAAAGATTAATATGAATGATTGTTAGGAAGTCATAAGATTTCCTAACAATTTTTTTATTTTTACAAAAAAGAAGAAAAAATAAAAAAAGAGCGAATAAATAAGTAGGAGGACTACTTATGGAAACAATCAATAAAATAACAACGAGTAAACAAACAACAATGTATGATCATTTATGTAAGATGATCATAGGAAATGAAGAAGTATTATCAAGAATCATAAAGGCAGCTGTAGATGAAGCAAATCATTTAAATGTTGAAGAAATTAGAAGACTAATAAAAGGAGTACATATAGGTGATCTAATAGTTAATCCACATTTTCATCTTGTAGATAAAAAGGGCTTCATCAAAGATGAAGGTATGGTTTATTATGATATTTTATGTTATATTGATGTACCACAAGAAGATGGAAAGAATATACGGGTTTATTTAAATGTAGAAATACAAAATAATCCTTATCCAGGATATTCTATTATTACCAGAGGATATGCTTATATTTCAAGAATAGTATCAGAGCAATGGGGAAGCGAATATGATGATAAACTATGATGGGATGAAAAAGGTCTATTCATTATGGATCATGCCAAAAGCACCAAAAAGAAAAGATGGGTATATGAATGTCTATGAAACAAATGAAAGGATTATTTGTGGACGACAGCAGAAGAAAAAGAAATTTATGACAAGGGAGTAATTCTTGCGATATACTTAAACAAAGAACATGATGAATTGTTGACACCATTGATGGTCCTTCTAAATAATGTATTAGATTATAAGGAAAAGCAAAGAATTATAGAAGAATATGGATTGAATACAAAGAAAATAGAAAGTGAGGTTAAAGATATGTGTGATTTAGGTGAAAGCATTGCCTTAGAAGCAAGAAATGAAGGCAAACAAATAGAACGTAAAGAAAAGAATATAGCGCATGTAAAAAAACTAATGATAGGATTACAAATGTCATTTAAAGAAGCAATTAACTTATTAGAAACACCTGAAAAGGAAGTAAAAGAAATAGAAAAGTATTTTCAATCATAGAAAGAGAGTAAAATCTCTTTTTTCTTATACTAAAAAAATGTTAATAAAATAAAATTACATAATAATAAAAAATTATAAATTGGTGTTGAAAAATGTTGTCAAATCTACTATACTATTCAAGAACAAAAGGAGATGAGGGCTATGTTACAACAAAGTGTCAAATATGATTGCTTACAATTGAATACGAGTACCTCATTTTTATATTCTCATTGTTTCTAACATATCATTTTTAATTGATATGTTTTTTTATAACAAAAAAAGGAGGAAAATATATGAAAGCCTATTTAATCTTAGAAGATGGAAACGTATTTGAAGGTGAAAGCGTAGGAGCTGACAAAGAAGTTGTCAGTGAATTTGTATTTAATACTTCGATGACAGGATATGTAGAAGTACTGACAGATCCTTCCTATGCAGGACAATCAGTTGTTATGACATATCCATTGATTGGAAACTATGGAGTATGTTTAGAAGATCAAGAATCTACAAAACCTTATGTTGAAGGATTTGTTGTAAATGAACTTGCAAGACTTGGAAGTAACTTTAGAAAAAATGTTGATTTAAAAGATTATTTAATTGAACATGATATTCCTTGTATTCAAGGAATTGATACAAGACATTTAACTAAAATTATTAGAAATAAAGGTTGTATGAATGGAATGATTACAACAACAAAATATGATGATTTAAGTGAAGTGATGGAAAAAATACATAACTTTAAAGTAACTGGTGTCGTTGAAAGAACAACATGTGACAAACCTTATACAGTAGGTAGTGGAGATCGAAAAGTTGCTTTATTAGATTTTGGTGCTAAGAAGAATATTGCTAAATCACTTGCAAAGAGAAATATAGAAGTCACAGTTTATCCAGCATCTACTCCTGCAAGTACAATCATTGAAGGAAACTATGATGGAGTGATGTTATCAAATGGTCCTGGAGATCCAAGCGAAAATGTTGAAATCATTAAAGAAGTTAAAAAACTATCTGAAAGTGGTTTACCAATCTTTGCAATCTGTTTAGGACATCAATTGATGGCTTTAGCTCATGGTTTTAAAACAGAAAAATTAAAATATGGACATCATGGTGCAAATCATCCTGTTAAAGATTTAAATACAGGTCGTGTTTATATTTCTACACAAAATCATAACTATGTAATTTGTGATGATTCTATTGATCGAAATATCGCAAAACCTTGGTTTATTAATGTAAATGACCAAACAATTGAAGGTGTTGAATATATTGGTAAAAATATTAAAACAGTACAATTTCATCCAGAAGCATGTGCTGGTCCATTAGATACAGATGCTTTATTTGATGAATTTGAAAAAATGATGGAGGGTAAATAAGATGGCAAGAGATTTAAGTATAAAAAAAGTATTAGTTATCGGTTCAGGACCTATCATCATTGGTCAAGCAGCAGAATTCGATTATGCTGGAACACAAGCATGTCGTGCTTTAAGAGAAGAAGGGGTAGAAGTTGTTTTAATTAACTCAAACCCAGCAACTATCATGACAGATGCTGATATCGCAGATAAAGTTTATATCGAACCATTAACTGTACCTGTTGTTAAAAAATTAATCATGGAAGAAAAACCAGATAGCATTTTACCAACATTAGGTGGACAAAATGCATTAAACATCGCTATGGCTTTAGCGGATGAAGGATTCTTAGAAGAACACAATGTTCGTACAATTGGGACAAATACAGATACCATCAAACTTGCAGAAGATCGTTTAGAATTTAAAAACTTAATGGAAAGAATTAACGAACCATGTGCTGCTTCTATCGTTGTTAACCATGTGAATGATGCTTTAGAATTCGCCGAAAAAATTGGTTATCCAGTTGTTGTAAGACCTGCTTATACTTTAGGTGGTACTGGTGGAGGTATCGCAAATAATGAAAAAGAACTTCATGATATTTGTTCAAATGGTTTACGTCTATCAAGAGTAAGTCAATGTTTAATTGAAAGATGTATTGCTGGATGGAAAGAAATCGAGTATGAAGTAATGAGAGATAGTGCAGGAAACTGCATTACTGTATGTAACATGGAAAACTTAGATCCTGTTGGTGTTCATACAGGAGATAGTATTGTTGTGGCACCAAGCCAAACTTTATCAGATAAAGAATATCAAATGTTACGTTCATCAGCTTTAAATATCATTACAGCATTAAATATTGAAGGTGGATGTAACGTTCAATATGCATTAAATCCAAATAGCTTTGAATATTGTGTTATCGAAGTAAACCCACGTGTTTCTCGTTCATCAGCTTTAGCTTCTAAAGCAACAGGTTATCCAATTGCTAAATTAGCGGCTAAAATTGCTTTAGGATATACCTTAGATGAAATCAAAAATGCCGTTACAGGTAAAACATACGCTTCTTATGAACCAACATTAGACTATGTTGTATGTAAAATTCCTAAATGGCCATTTGATAAATTCGTTGATGCTTCAAGAAAATTAGGAACACAAATGAAAGCAACTGGAGAAGTTATGTCAATCTGTAATAACTTTGAAGGAGCTTTAATGAAAGCTTTACGTTCTCTTGAACAAAATGTTTTCTACTTACATTTAGATGCCTTTACAAAATTAACACATGATGAATTAAAACAAAAATTAAAAGATGTTGATGATCAACGTATCTTTGCAGTAGCTGAATCCTTAAGAAAAGGAATTACTGAACAAGAAATCCATGAAATTACTAAAATTGATGTTTGGTTCATTGATAAAATAAAACATTTAGTAGAAATGGAAGAAAGAATTAAAACAGAAGAATTAACAGTTGATTTATTAAAACAAGCAAAAAGATTACAATTCCCAGATAGAGTCATTGCTGAATTAACTGGAAAAACAGAACAAGAAATTCATCAAATGCGTAAAGAAAATAATATTGTTTCAGCTTATAAAGTTGTTGATACATGTGCGGCAGAATTTGATGCACAAACACCTTATTACTATTCAATTCAAGGTGGAGTGAACGAAGTAGAACCTCAAAGAGAAAAGAAAAAAATCATGGTTTTAGGATCAGGACCAATTCGTATAGGACAAGGTATCGAATTCGATTACTGTTCGGTACATTGTGTATGGGCCTTAAAAGCAGCAGGATACGATACAATTATTGTTAATAACAACCCTGAAACAGTATCAACTGACTTTGATATTGCAGATCGTTTATATTTTGAACCATTAACTGCTGAAGATGTAGAAAGCATTGTTGATATTGAAAAACCAGATGGAGCCATCGTGCAATTTGGGGGACAAACAGCCATTAAACTTACAAAAGCTTTAACAGATATGGGTGTTAAAATCTTAGGAACAGATGCTGATGATGTAGATGCAGCTGAAGATAGAGAAAGATTTGATGAAATTCTTGAAAAATGTCATATTGACCGTCCAAGAGGTTCAACAGTCTTTACAACAGAAGAAGCCATTGAAGTTGCTAATAAATTAGGATATCCAGTTTTAGTAAGACCATCTTATGTATTAGGTGGTGCTGGTATGGAAATTGCCTTAAATGATGGTGATATTAAAAAGTTCATGAAAATCATTAATAGACAATACCAAGAACATCCAATCTTAATTGATAAATACTTATCTGGTAAAGAAGTTGAAGTTGATGCAGTTTGTGATGGACATGGTATCTTAATTCCAGGTATTATGGAACACGTTGAACGTGCGGGAGTTCACTCTGGAGATAGTATTTCTGTTTACCCACCACAAAAAATCAAACAAGAAATTAAAGATGTTATCGTTGATTATACAAAACGTCTTGCTAAAGCATTACACGTTGTGGGGTTAATCAATATTCAATTCATTGTTTATGAAGATCAAGTTTATGTTATTGAAGTTAATCCAAGATCTTCAAGAACAATTCCTTATATTTCAAAAGTTACAGATATCCCAATTGTTGCCATTGCTACAAAAGCAATTATGGGACATACAATTGAAGAACAAGGATATTCTTATGGAATTGTTCCGGAAAAAGAAACAATTGCAGTTAAAATGCCAGTGTTCTCATTTGAAAAAATCAAAGGTGCAGAAATTTCTTTAGGACCTGAAATGAAATCAACAGGTGAAGTTTTAGGTATTTCTAAAAACTTAGATGAAGCTATTTATAAAGCATTCATGGGAACAGGTATTCAATTACCTAAGAGAAAGAATATCATTTGTACAATTAAAGATTCTTCTAAAGAAGAATTCTTACCAATCGCTAAACAATATTATATGTTTGGTTATGATTTATATGCAACAGAAGGAACATATAAATTCTTAAAAGAACATGACGTACCTGTACATTTTGTCAATCGTATCTGTGAAAAAACAAATACAATCTTTGACTTAATGTTTACGGATACAGTTGATTTAGTAATTGATATTCCAACAAGAAATGATAACTTAAAAGATGGCTTCTTAATTAGACGTTTTGCCGTAGAAGCAGGTATTCCAATTTATACGTCACTTGATACAGCAAAAGCACTTATTGATTCACTTGAAAAACGTAAACAAGGTGTACCATCATTAATTGATATTACAAAATTAAGATAAAACTAAAAAGAACAATGTAGTAATACTAAAGCATTGTTCTTTTTTATATGAAAAATTAGGTTATATCTTATTGGATATAACCTAATTCTTTACATGCGTAATAAATACCATCTTCATCAATAGAAGTTGTCACAAAATCACTTAATCTCTTTAAATCACTATTTCCTTGTCCCATACAAATAGAAAACGATGCATGCTTAAACATTTCAACATCATTTAAAGAATCACCAAAAGCGACATAATTATCTATATTCCATAACTTCATAAAATAAGCAATACCTGTTGCTTTAGAAATGCCTTTGATTGTAATATCTGCATAACTACTTTCACCAACCATTACATCTAATTCATCAATAGCTTTAAATTCTTGATAATCATATCCTAAAGGACCATAGGCAATCATGGCACCTACTTCTTGATTTGTATATGTACCTACAGTTGGAATAGGGTTATTGAAATAATTACATGAGCGAATAACATCTTCATTTGGTTCCATATTAATAATTCTTGGTGTACATTTAAGTGCTAAAGGAATGTTATGTTTTTTAGAAGCTTCTAGAGCTTTTAAAACCACTTCTCGAGAAAGATTTTCTTTGTGAATTAAATTTAAATCTTTATCTAATAAAGCTTGTCCACTATTACATACATAGCCATCAAAAGAAAAAGTATCATAAATATGTGTATTTTTTAAAGAATCCACACTTCTTCCTGTTGAAACTAGTAAAAGATGTCCTTTTTCTCTTAATAAGTTTAAAGCTTTAACAGTGCTTTCTGGTACTTGATGATCTGTGGTTGTTCTTAAAGTACCATCAATATCAAAACAAAACAATTTCTTCATTATTTACCTTGAGGGAAAAATCTTGCAAGTGAATTTGCGACTGCTGAAATAGGCATTGTTTGAACCACAATTTTACCAGGGCCAGTAACCACTGTATTAAATAATCCCTCTCCTCCTAAAAATTTATTTTTTAAACCAGGAACTGATTGGATATCCATTTTACAAGTAGCATCCATCATTGCAAGATAACCGGTATCAATAACCATTTGTTGACCTGGTAGTAAATTATATTCTACGGTACTTCCATCAATTTCAATAAAACATGTTCCGTGTCCTGAAATCTTTGTTAAAATAAAACCTTCACCACCAAATATACCAGAAGAAAATTTCTTATTAAAGCAAACCGATGTTTCTACATTTTCTTCACTAGCTAGAAAAGCAGATTTTTGAATGATGACTTCTTTTCCAGGCTCTACATCAATAGCGACAATTTTTCCAGGGAAACTTGAGGCAAAGGCAATCAAACCATCTTTGTTTGCCGTATAACTATTTCTAAATAAAGTTTCACCAGAAAACATTCTACCGATGATTTTACCAGCACCACCACCATTTGTTTCCATTTTCATACATGGATCCATCCAAGCTATAGCACCACTATCACTAATCATTTTTTCACCTTTATTTAAATGACAAATAACAACAGGGAGAGTATCTCCAACAATTTCGTATTTCATAATTTTTCTCCTTTTATAAAGCCACACAAACAGGTTGAATAATATCTAAAGTATTTCCTGCAGGTTTGATTTCTTCTTTTTCTTCATCAAATGTATAAAGCTCCAAACGATCATCTTCTTGACTAGCAACAACAATATAACGATCATCAATAATATTAAAATCACGAGGTCCTTTTCCAGTATGCACCATATAAAGTAAAGTGATTTTTCCAGTTTCTTGATTCACACGATAAAGGACAATACTATCATGACCTCTATTAGAAACAATAATATGTTTACCACTTGATGTCATATGAATAGCAGCAGCACTTGAAAAGCCATGGAAATGACGAGGTACACAATGAATAACTTGAATCAAAGTAAAGTGTCCATCTTCATATTGATAAACCATAATACTATTTGCAATTTCGTTAACAAGATAACAATATTTACCATCATGAGAAAAAATCATATGACGAGGCCCACTACCAGGAATCACAGATTGACTTAATGATGTTTCTTGTAATTTTTCATTAATAAATTCATACATAATAATTTTATCAGCACCTAGGTCAACACTGTAAAGATATTTATGATCAGGAGTAATTCCTACATAATGAGCATGAGGACTTGTTTGTCTTTTAAGTAAATCAATTCCTGAACCATGATGGTGAACAACTGAAAGTTTATCTCCAATTTTATGATCCTTTAAAGGGAAAGCAGCTGTTGCTCCAACGTGATAATTGGCTGTAAATAAATATTTTTGATCAGGACTTAAACATAAATGAGTATAAGAACGACCATGGGAATTATAAAAAGAAAGTTGTTTTAAATCATCTTCTTCAATATGATAACTTGCGACACCTCCTCCTTCACCAACACGTGCATCTTTTAAAGATACATAAAGAAAATCATCTTTTTTAATAACATAAGAAGGAAAATCTTCGGTAGGAATATGTTTATTTAAATGAAGTTCATTTTTAGTTTCATCTAGAGTACATACATAAAGACCTTTTTCTTTTCCTTTAGCGTAACTTGATACGTAAAAACGATACACAAAATCGCCTCCTTTTGAAATAATTGTACCATAAAATAACTATAAAAAACTTTCTATATAAGAAAAATAATAAAGTAAAAAAAGTTTGATAATAAGCGAATAATAAAAAAGTGTCTATAAAACGAAAGATATAAATCTTTCGTTTTAGTTTTCAAATATTTATTTTTGTATTACAATAATTTATGGGAATAGAGAAACAATCTTATAAGAGAGGTTTATTATGGAAGAACGCTTAATTACGTTAGTAAAGGAAAATACAAGACGAGGTGATTATGAAGATAATAATGCTTCAAATCTTTCAAATATCATTGGATTATCACGTAACAGTATTTCATCGTATTTAAACGATTATTTTAATCAAGGGCGTTTTGTGAAAATTAATACACGTCCTGTTCTTTTTTTAGAAAAGAGCGAATTAGAAAAAAGATATAATATTAAAATAAATAAATTGATGTTTGCCTCACTTGATGAATTAGATGAATATGCAAAAACTTGTGGGAGGGGATCCAAGGATTTTAGAGATTTAATAGGTTATAATGGTTCTTTAAGAAAGATTATTGAATCATGTAAAGCAAGTATCTCTTATCCACCACATGGACTACCTATACTTTTAAATGGACCAACAGGCACAGGTAAAAGTTTTATTATTGAAAAAATGTTTGAGTATGGAAAAAATAATGGAATCTTTTCAGAAAAAGCAAAATTTGTACATGTGAATTGTTCAGAATACGCGAATAATCCAGAACTTATTACCGCGAATTTATTTGGATATAAAAGAGGCGCTTTTACCGGAGCAGATAATGATAATCCGGGACTAATTAAAGTTGCTGATGGAGGAATGTTGTTTCTTGATGAAGTTCATTGTTTAAAACCTGAATGCCAAGAAAAATTATTTCTATTTATGGATAAAGGAAATTATCATGTTTTAGGAGATAGTGAAAACGAGTATCATAGTAATGTTTTTTTGGCTTTTGCGACAACAGAAAACCCTAAAGAAGTTTTATTAAAAACTTTATTAAGGCGTATTCCAATTCAAATGGAAATACCTTCTTTGTCTAAAAGAAGTAAAATGGAAAAATCAAATATTATTGTACGGTTTTTAGAAAATGAAGCGAAACATATTCATAAAGAAATTCGTATTGGTAATGTTGTATATGCAGCATTATTAAACAATGAATATGAAGGAAATATTGGAGAATTGAAAAATGTAATACAAGAAACCTGCATGAATGCCTTATATTCAAATAAGAATAAGGATTATATTGAAATAAATTCACTTTGTTTACCATCACGTGTACGCTTTAATAATCATATAGATAATAGTATTTTAGTAGGAAGAAATCAGTTATATTCCTTAAATGATTTAAAAAATAAATATGAAAATGAATTTCCTTTTAAAGAATATTCTAATAAATTATTAGAGTTATTAGAAAATTATTCAAAAGAAGAAATATCTATTCAGTCTTTTTTAGAACAAGCACTCAGTGAAACACAAACATATTCAAATGATTCTTTATTTAGAGAAAATAAAGAGAAATCTATAGATATTGCCTATTTTACAAATGTTATAAAAAAAATGGCAGAACTTATTAATGATAAATATCGTTGTGATTTTCAATCAAGTGAAATACTTACGTTATCATTACTTATTCAAGATTATTATACATATTATGTTATTGTTGAATCTTATTTCGATATTCATCAAGAAGGATTTCAATCTTTAGAAACGGTTGTTAAATCCAACTATTTTAGATCTTATGAAATCGCAAAATATTTAAATGAATTATGTGGTATTTATATTAATTTGAATTGGCACAATTATTTAACATCGATTTTTGCTTTATTTATAGAATCTTATCATGGTAATCGTGTTTTAAATCAAACCGTTGGAGTTGTTTTATCTCATGGTTATGCTACGGCATCATCTATCGCAGATGCAGTTAATCGTATGTTAGATGAATATGTTTTCGAGGCAATAGATATGCCATTAGATACATCTACGCAATTAATTATTAATAAATTGAATGTTTTTATTGAAAGTTATGGTGGAAATATTAAGAATTTAATATTGCTTGTAGATATGGGGTCTTTAGAAGAAATTTATAATGGATTAAATAATGTTTCAAAATCGAATATTGCAATCGCTAATAATGTTAATACACGATTTGCCTTATTTGTTGGAAAAGGAATCCTTGATAAAAAGTCTCTACAAGAAATATTTGATGAAAGTATAGAATATAGTCAAACAAATTATAAAATTATTAATTCTCAAAAGAAGGAAAAAGTAATTGTTTGTTCATGTGCAACAGGGTTAGGAACAGCTGAAAAACTTAAAGAAATCATCGAAGATTCTTTACCTGAACATTTACCTGTGAAAGTAATTACCTATGATTATACTTCTTTATTAGAAGTTAATTTAGAAGAAAAATTATTAAAGGATTATGATGTTATTTGTGTTATTGGAACATTGAATCCAAAATTAAAGAATCTTCATTTTATTGCTATAGAAGAATTAATAATGAATAGTTCTTTAGCTTTCTTAACCTCTTATTTTGCAGATGTTATTAGTCAAGAGGATATGGATAGTTTTCAAAAGAAAATGTTAAAGAATTTTTCACTAACAAATATAATAAATAATTTAACAGTATTAAATCCAACTCAACTTTTAGAAAGAGTTGCCGATGCAATAGATTTATTACAACAAGAAATGAAGACAACATTTACAAATAATACATGCTTTGGCTTATATGTTCATATATGTTGTTTGATGGAAAGATTAGTGACAAGAGAAGGCATTGAATCTTATCAAAAAGAATTATCTGATTGTAATGAAGATTTCATTAAATTTTATATGACAGTAAAAAAAGCTTTTAAGCAGGTTGAAAAATATTATCGTGTAGAAATTCCTATTGAAGAAGTGGAATTTATTAATATTTATATTCAAAATATGATGGTAAGATCATTTGATGAATATGAAGGTATGGAGGAATAGATATGAAAGAAAGTTTAATGATAGCTGTTTTTATTATCATTGTTTTCGTAGTATTACAATATATTGGTAAAAACATTGTAATGAAAAAAATGACAACATCTTTAGAAGAAGAAAAATATGATGCCTTTTTTAAAACAAGTCAAAGTATTTTATGTTTCTTATTTGTAAAGCCTTATATAAAAGAAAGTATGAAACTTTCTGCATATATTGCCCAAGAAGAAAGTGAAGAGGTAAAAAAAGAAATAGCCCTTATAGAAAATATGCGTATAAAACCTCAACAAAAATTAAAGAGTATTTCAAATGCATTTTATTTCTTTTTAGGAAAAAGAGAAGAGGCATCATGTAAACAAATGTTAGACTATGTAAAAAAATTAGGAGATGAAAGAACCTATAATAATCTTAAAATCCAATATGATATCTTTATTTTAAAAGAAAGCAAACATATTGATGAAATTAAAAAGAAATTAGAAATTGCTCAAAGGAATAATATGCCTAATAAAGACTTAATGGTAGGTTCATTAGAGTATTTGATAGGATTACAATATTCTTATTTAAATGATAAGAAGAATATGATGAAGTATTTTAAACCAGCATTAATTCACTGTAAAGGAACGACATACGAAGTTGAAATGAATCAAGTCATCGAGAAAATGAATGAAAACATTTAAATATTTAGTAAATGGTTTAGAGGTAGAGGCAAAATATGACGAAGAAGATATTGATAAAGTCTATAAGCCTCTATTAAATCATTGGTATGATCTTTATAAACAAAAACAATGTCGTATTGTTATTTTTATTGCAGGATGTCCTGGTAGTGGAAAGAGTACTTTTGTTTCTTTTTTAGAGTATTTATTTAATCAAATGGATTTTGATTGTAAGTTGCAAACGGTAGGAATGGATGGCTTTCATTATTATAATGAAGAACTAGATAAAATGAATTTAAGGAAAGAAAAGGGAAGCCCCCGTACTTTTAATGTAGAAAAGTTAAAACAAAAGATTATTCAAACAAAAAAAGAAGACTGTTATTGGCCTTATTATTCAAGAAAATTACATGATCCTATAGAAAATCAAATTTTTGTACATAGTGAAATCATTATAATTGAGGGAAATTATTTATTGTTAAAAGATGAACCATGGAATCAGTTAGAAAGGTTATGTGATGAAAGTTTATTTTATAATGTGAATGTTGAAGAATTACAAGACAGATTGATTTTACGTAAGATGAAAGGTCATTTATCTAAAGAAGAAGCAATTGATTTTTATAATGCTTCTGATAAAAAGAATGTTGAAACAGTTATAAATAGAAGTAAAAAAGCAGATATTGTCTTAAATATTGCAAAAAACAGGGTATATTGACACTACCTTGTTTTTTTCGACACTAATTGGCATGAATTTTGCTATATAGGAAGTGAAAGGAGGAGTTAAATAATGAGTATTACTTTAGGAAGGATTGATTTTCGTTTATTACATGGGATCGTAGCAACAATGTGGGCCCCTCAATCAGGAGCACAACGTGTTATGGTTATTGATGATAAGGTGGCTAATGACCCTATTATTAAAGAAAGTATGCGTTTGGGTAAACCAGCAGGTATGGCTTGTTCAATCATTACTTTAGAAACAGCTATCAAAAATTTTAAAGCTGGTAAATATGACAATCATAAAGTATTTGTTGTTACAGAAAATCCAGAAACATTCTTAAAACTTCAAGAAGAAGCGGGGCAAAAAATTCCTCGCATTGTTTTAGGAATTACAAGAAATAATAAAGAAGGTACAGTTGTTAGCTCAAGAGCAAGTGTCCTTGATGATCAAAAAGAAGTTTACAAAAAAATTATTGAGAATGGTACAAAAGTAGATGTTCAATTTACAACTACTGATAAGGCTGAGCCATTAGAATCAAAAGTCAGCTTATAATAGAAAATAAAGGAGAGGAAATAATATGACTACTGTTCAAATTCTTTTGATTACACTAATAGCCTATTGGAAAATGACAGATACTGTCACATTACAATTATTTGCATTTAATACAATTATTTGTGGTTGGCTTGTTGGATTAGTTATGGGTGATCCAGCAACGGGACTTACAATTGGGGCTACTTTACAATTAATGTCTATGGGTGTTGTGGCTGTTGGAGGTTCATCAATGCCTGATTACCCTGTTGCAGCAATTATCGCTACTGCTATTGCATGTTCTACTGGACGTGGAATGGAATCTGGTTTAGCTATTGGGCTTCCAGTTGCAATGTTAGGTGTTAACTTTGATGTTATTTATAAAATCTTCAATGGTTTCTTAGAACAAAAAGAAGTTTCTTTAATTGAAGAAGGCAAATTTAACTCTTTCTTACGTTTAGTTAAAGTTTCACCTATATTCTATGGTTTATGTTCAGCAGTACCTGTATTCTTATGTGTTGCAATTGGTCCATCTATCGTTAATGCTATTTTGGATTTCATGCCAACTTGGTTTACAACTGGATTATCAATTGCCGGAGGTTTATTACCTGGTGTTGGGATGGCAATGTTATTAATGTATATGCCATTAAATAAATACTGGTCATTCTTAATTGTTGGATTTGTTTTAGCTGCTTATTTATCAGTACCTACTTTAGGTATCGGTGCTGTTGGTTTAGCTGCTGCTTATGAAGTTTATAAAAAAGGATTAGCAACTGCAACTGCACCAGCAGGAGCTAGTTTCGGAGGTGAATTAGAAGATGAGTAAGGGAAAAGTATTAACTAAAAAAGATTGTCGAACTGCTGCTAAACGTTGGTTGATCGGTATTTCAACATTTAACTATGAAACACAATTAGCACCATCTTATGCTTTTGCTGTTTATCCATTACTTAGAAAAATGTATCCTGATGATGAAGATTTTAAAGCTTCATTGTTAAATGCAATGAGATATTATAATACAATGCCATGGATTTCACCATTTGTTATGGGTGCTGCCTTAGGTATTGAAGATGATGGTGGTGTAGAATCACTAGAAGCTGTTAATAACTTTAAAATTGGTATCATGGGTCCTCTTGCAGGTATTGGTGATACTATTGGTTGGGCAATGATTCCTACAATCTTTGGTTCAATTGCTGCAAGTATGGGTATGCAAGGAAATCCTTTAGGAATTTTCTTATGGGCTGCCTTTACCTTTGCATTCTTAGCTGTCCGTATTCTAGAAGTAGAATGGGGATATAATATGGGTATCAATGTTGTTACTAAGCTTGGTAAACAAATTACTGTATTTACAGAAGCATGTTCTGTTCTAGGTTTAACTGTTGTTGGATCACTTATTTCTTCAGTGGTTAAATTACAAACAGGTATTACATATACAAATGGTGATGTTACAATGAAGGTTCAAGAATTACTTGATGGTGTTATGCCTTCACTATTACCAGTTGCAGCTGTTGCACTTATTTATTATTTTATGAATAAAAAGAAAGTTAAAATGACACACATGATTTTGATTATCATCATTCTTTCATGGATTGGTGCTGCATGTGGAATCTTTACTGCATAATCTATAAATATTTGATTAAAGGAGTGAAAGCTCCGTTAATCTCATTCGTTATATAAAACATCAATAATATTTGATATAATTGAAGAAAGGAACTGTTTTGGCATTGCTATATATAATGTTCACTCTATTCCCTCCCTTGTGGATATAATAATATTTTATTTTTAGAAATAATTTTAAATGCCAAACTTTTGAACCAATTATACTAATGAAGATTGGAGAAGATTATGAGAAGATATATTATTGCTTCACATCATAAACTTGCTTATGGATTAAAAGATACCGTAGATTTTTTAACTAATGGAATCAAAAAGATTTATGATGTAAATGCTTATGTAGAAGATGTAGAAGATGGAGAAAAACCAATTGAAGAAGTCGTAAGTGAATTATTTGCTTCTTTTGATGAAAATGATGAAGTTTTAGTTTTTGCTGATATGATGGGTGGAAGTGTTTATCAAAAATTCTATCCATATATGAGTGATAAAGTACATGTTGTTTGTGGAATAAATTTACCCTTAACATTAGCACTTGTTTTAGAAAGTGAAGATACTCCTTTAACACAAGAACTTGTTCATCAATATGTTGAGGACAGTAAAAACCAAATTGTATATGTCAATGAAGTAAATTTTGCAGTCGATGAAGATGATGAATAGATAAGAGTGCGTACTGCATCTTATCTTTTTTATTAGAAAAGAGGAAATGATATGAAAATTAGTACAATAATTGAAAATATGAAAAAATATCATAAAGGATATGGAACAATTGATGAAGAAAAAACAAGAGATAAAGTGCTCTATGGAAATGTTGATCAAGAATGTACAGGAATTGTGACTTCTTGTTGGGCTTCTGTTGATGTTATTGAATATGCCATTGAAAAAGGAGCCAACTTGATTATCAGTCATGAAGCATTATTTTGGAATCATGGAGATCATCAAGAATGGCTAGAAGAATCAAAAAATAGTGTCTATTTAGAAAAAAGAAAACTATTGGATGATCATCAAATCGTAGTCTGGAGAGATCATGATTATATTCATTCAGGTATTCCTTATAAAGGAGACTATATTGATGGTATCTTCTTAGGTCTAGCTAAGAAAATGGGATGGGAAGATAAACTTATTGTTAATCCAATCAATGAATTTGAACCATCTTTATTATGTTCTACTGCCTATAGCTTTGATCATTCAATCAAAGCCAAAGATCTAGCCAAGGAATTAATTGATACCTGTCATTTAAATGGAATCAAATTGATAGGAAATTCAAATGCGGATATTAAAAAAGCAGCAGTGTTATTCCATGTATTTGGTGATGCTAATGAAGCTATTAAAAATACTGATAAAAGTGATGTCGATTGTCTGTTATCGATGGAACTTATAGATTTTACTTATGCAGAGTATCTAAGAGATAGTGGAATGTTAGGAAGAAATAGAGTTGCTTTAGGAATGGGACATTTTAATCTAGAAGAACCTGGAATGGAATATATGTTGGAATACTTAGATGAAGCGATAGGTGAACATATACCTGCGTGGTTTAAACAATCAGGAGACAATTATGAATATATGACAAAGGATTGTTGTCATGATCACTAATCCTTCTAATTTTAGAGATTTACATGATTGTTATGATTTTATAGAGGCAGGGCATCTCTATCGTAGTGCGCTACCTCGAAATCTTACGAAACAGGATTGGGACAAACTTTATAATTTAGGTATTCGTTATATTATTGATTTTCGCAGTGAATTTGAAAGAAAAGAAGATAGTTATGAATGTGATCAACGATTTCAACACTATAATTGGAGTGCTTTAAAACCGGAAACGGGAATCGATGATTTCTATTTTCCAAGATTGATTACCAAAAAATCTACAAAAGAAGAGGTTTATAATAGTGCCGGGTTTATTCGCAAAGGCTATAAAATAATGCCTTTTGATAATTTGGCCTATAAACAATTATTTCAATTAATAAAAGAAAAAGATGGAATACTTTTTCATTGTGGTTCAGGTAAAGATAGAACAGGATTATTTGCGGCATTACTATTAAAATTATTTGATTGTGATGAAAAGACAATATATGCAGATTATCTTTATAGTAATAAAAGTGTAGAAAAAGATTTAATGCCACGTCTTGTTCAATCAGATTTTACGGATGAAATTAAAGAGATGTTATTGTATGTTTGCAGTGTTCATGAAGAATTGTTGAAATCATCATTTGATGAAATATTAAAACGTTATTCTTCATTTGATGAATACTTTGAAAAAGAATATGCAATTGATAAAGAAGTAAAGGAAAACTTAATTAAGAAATATTGTCATGAAAAATAATATGCGCATTCAACTTGTTCCTAATTTAAAGTTGGAACAAAAACAAAAATATAATTCTACTCAAGAAAAATATCTTAAAATATTATCTTCATCCTATGAAGAATTACATCAATACATATTAGATAAGGCGTCAACAAATCCTTTAATTGAATATAATTCATCATTAGACCCAGATTTATTATTAGAATTTGATGATTATTCAAAACCTCAATTAAGAGATGTTCTTTTTGAACAACTTCATTTAAGTAATGAAAAATATGATGAAGATGTTTGTGATTATCTGATTTCTTGTTTAGATAGTAATGGTTATTTCAAATATTCCAAGGATGAAGTTATTAAAGAGAGTTTATGGGGCTTAGATTCTCTTAAATATCATTTAAAGTTATTAAGAAAATTGGAACCTTATGGATTATTTTCATTTAGTTTAAAAGAATGTTTAAGTATTCAATGTTTAATGAGTGAAAAAGCAGAAAGTGAAACAGGATTGATTTTATGTGATTATTTAGAAGAACTGGCAACACAACATTATCATGCGATTATAGAAAAAACAGAATTAACCCAAGAGGAAATAGATGAAGGATTTGATTTTATTAAAACGTTGAATCCTAAACCAGCAGCAAACTACGCACAAGAATCTACTTTTCTTATACCAGAGTGTAAAGTTTCTGTTGAAGGAGAAAATCTACAAGTAGAACTATTAAAATTTGATTTATCTATTACTGTCATTGATGATGATTCTTTAAAGAAGCAAAGAAAAGAAGCTGAGACACTTCTAAGTGCTTTACAAAAAAGAAATATGACACTCTTACAAATAATGAATGAAATGTGTCATGTTCAAAAAGACTTTTTTATTCATCATGGAGAGTTAAAACATTTAACTTTAGAAATGGTTGCGGAAAAATGTGGACTTGCTATCTCAACAATTTCACGTGCAATTACACATAAATCTTTTGAATTTAATAATCAATATTATTCTATCAAAGAAATGTTTATTCACTCAGGAACTTTTATCAAAAATGATAAGGCTATAAAAAAAGAAATCACACAAATCATTGAAAAGGAAAATAAGTTAAAACCTTATAGTGATGAAAAAATAAGAAAACTTTTAGAAGAAAAAGATATTTATATTTCAAGAAGAACGGTTACAAAATATAGAGAAGAATGCTTTATTTATAATTCTAGACAAAGAAAAATTGAAAAAATATTATGGGAGGAAAAATGATGCAAGATCCAAGACCAATTAATACAAATATTAAAACAAAATTAATTAATCCTGAAAAAGAAAAACCATCAAGATGGTCTTTTTTGAAAATATTAAGAGAACATAGTGATTTAAGATTATTTTATCCAGAAATAAATCCTAATGCTGAAGTTTATAAAATGAGAGATAATCTTTATTGTATTTATTATGATGGAATTCATTGTGGAGAAATGTGGTGTTATCTTATTGATGGTCCACAAAAAGCAATGCTTATTGATACAGCATTTGGATTAGGAGATTTAAAAGGCTTAATTCATAAACTTATTGGTGATAAAGAAATTATTGTATGTAATACACATTGTCATATTGACCATGTATCAGGAAATAGTCATTTTGATAAAGTTTATTGTCACTATGCTGATCAAAAATATATTGAAGAACATCAAGGAAAAGATGTTGTAGATGAATTTGTTTATGATGAAAAAGGTGAATTAGGATATACTTGGTTTGATGCTAATGACCTACCACCATTTACTTCTTATGAAGTAGAAGGTGTCGAAAATCATCATCAATTTGATTTAGGAGATGGCTATATTGTTGAATTAATTCATTTACCAGGTCATACTCCAGGTCAATCAGGATATTTAGATCATCAAACAGGATGTTTCTTTATTGGAGATGTCACAAGTGCTTTTGGTGGCGAAGCATGGGATGTTTATCCAGAATTTTGTACAATCAATGCTTTAAGAGATGCTTTACAAGATTTTATGCCACGTTTAGAAGAAGTATCAGGAGTATTTCCAGGACATGGAACGATTGATTTACATCCAAAAACTTTAAAATATATTTTAGATACCGCAAATCGTGTTATTTATCATCCAGAATGGTATGATACAAAGGTTGATTTCTTTGGTACACCAATGTACGCTAAATTTATTTATCAACAAGGTAGTGATTTGAAATATACAAAGAGTGCTGTAATCAAAGAAGAAGATCCAGAAGAAAGAGAATTTTAAAAGAGAAATATATAAAAAGTGAGCTACATAATTTTAGCTCACTTTATCTTTTATATCTTTAAAATAATTATTTTTGCCCAATGCCTTTACAATAAGTTTGAACAACTTCATAATCTCTATCTAAAACAACTAAGTCAGCATCATAACCAACGCCAATTGTTCCTTTACGATCATCAACATGTAAACATCTTGCTGGGTTTGATGTACATGCATTGATCGCGTAATTAACAGGAACTAAAGCATCTTCAATTAAGATTTTTAATCCTTTGTTTACATTTAAAGTAGAACCAGCTAAGTTACCTGCTTCTACTAAATGAGCACTTCCATCTGGATAAATAACAACTTCTTGTCCACCAAAATCAAATTTAGTACCAACAGGGAATCCTTTACACATTAAGGAATCTGTAATCATAATACTGTAATCAGGGCCTTTTGAAGTAAAGAAATTATTTAAAGCGGCAAGAGTAGAATGATTTCCATCACAAATAATTTCTCCATACATATTTCTAATACGTAAAGCACCACCAACAAGACCATTTGCACGATGTGTAAATGGTGTCATTGCATTATAAACATGAGTCATACTTCTTGCTCCATGAGCGTATGCTTGAACAGCTTGTTCATAAGTTGCATTTGAATGTCCAATACTTACGACCACATTATTTTGACTACAATATTTTGTAAGAGCGTAATCTTCATCATTTTCAACAGCCATAGTAATATATTTAATTAAACCATGAGCAGCTTTTTGATATCTTTTAAATTGTTCAATATTAGGTTTTACACAATATTCTTCAGGTTGAGCTCCTTTATGTGCTTTATTTAAATAAGGACCTTCAAAATGAATACCTAAGATTTCTGCACCTTCATAACCTTCTTCTACGACTTTTGCGACATTACTTACCGCATTTGTAAGAACTTCTTCACTTTGAGTAAGAGTTGTCGCAAGGAAAGAAGTAACTCCTTCATCAACGATTCCTTTTGCCCATTTTCTTAATCCTTCAGGATTAGCATCATTTGTATCAAAACCATAAGCTCCATGGCAATGAATATCAATAAAGCCAGGAAGAATTCTTAAATTTCCATAATCTTTCGTAACTTCTTTTTCATTGTAAGGATATATTTCTTTAATAATTCCATCTTCTAATTCTAATTGTGCTGGCGTGAATTGATCCGCAATCCAGACTTTTTTACTTTGTATAATCATAATTTCACCTCATATTTATTATAGAACACTTTACTTATCTAGACAAGAAACAACTCCTCTTATTTCTAATAAAAATTCAATTTACCTTACCTCTAAATTAGTATATAATTAGAGTCATAATAAGGAGGAAGAGGATATGGATGAAAATTTACTTTTATCATTAATTGAAAACAACGCGAAAATGGAAGTCGTTGATCTTGCGGCCGCCTTAAACGAAACAGAAGAAAATGTTGATAAGACAATTAAAGATTTAGAAAAAAATAAAACAATCTATGGTTATCATACTTTGATCAATTGGGATAAAACAAATCACGATGTGTGTACAGCTGTGATTCAAGTTAATGCGAAACCTGAAAGAGATTATGGATATGATCGTATTGCAAAAAAAATCTATAATTTTCCAGAAGTAGATACAATGTATTTATTAGCGGGAAATTATGAGTTTTTATTAATTGTTAAAGGAAAAACAATGGTGGAAGTTGCTAAATTCGTTAATAGTCGTTTAGCGGTTATTGAAGGTATTGAAAGAACAGCCACAATGTATGTTTTGAAACAATATAAAAACATGGGTAAACTTGTTGAGGATGATAATAAAGATGCAGCAGAAAGATTATTGGTAACTCCATAATGGATTTTGAAAAAATTGTAAATCCTATTGTAAAGGATATTCCACCTAGTGGAATTCGTAAATTTTTTGATTTAGCTAATCAAATGGAAGGTGTTATTTCTTTAGGGGTAGGGGAACCTGATTTTGCAACCCCTTGGACAATTAGAGAAGCTGCAATCTATTCAATTGAAAAAGGAAAAACATTCTATACTGCAAATCAAGGATTATTAGAATTAAGAAAAGAAATTTGTAAATATCAAAAAAGAAGATTTGATTTAGATTATAAACCAGAACAATGTATTGTCACTGTTGGGGGATCTGAAGGAATCGATTTAGCCTTTAGAACAATTATTAATCCAGGTGATGAAGTCATTTTATTACAACCAAGTTATGTTGCTTATACACCAGGTGTTGCACTTGCTGGTGGAGTAGTAAGAAACATTATTTTAACTGAAGAAAATGAATTTAAATTAACACCTGAACTTTTAAAAGAAGCTATCAATGAAAAAACAAAGGCCATTCTTTTAAACTATCCAAGTAATCCAACAGGTGGATTTATGACAAAAGAAGACTATGAAAAATTGGTGCCTATCTTTAAAGAATCAGGAATTATGATCATAACTGATGAAATCTATGCAGAACTTTCTTATGAACATAAATTCTGTTCAATTGCATCTTTTGATGAAATCAAAGATCAGGTTATTTTAGTGAGTGGTTTTTCAAAAGCTTATGCGATGACAGGATGGCGTTTAGGTTATGTTCTTGCTAATGAATATCTTATTAAAATGATGAAAAAGATTCATCAATATGTCATTATGTCAGCACCAACATGTGCTCAATATGGTGCCATTGAAGCAATGAGACATTGTGACGAAGAAATTGAAAAAATGCGACAAGCTTATCTTGCAAGAAGAAATTTCTTAGTCAAAACATTTAATGAAATGGGACTTAAAACATTTACACCACAAGGGGCTTTCTATGTTTTCCCATGCATCAAATCAACAGGTTTAACATCGGAACAATTCTGTGAAGAATTATTAAATGATCAGTTAGTAGCCTGCGTGCCAGGAAGTGCTTTTGGTGAAGCTGGAGAAGGTTATATTCGTGTTTCTTATGCCTATAGTTTAGAAGAACTTAAAGCGGCAACAAAGAAAATTAGAAAATTCTTAGAAAATAAGGGAGTTATTTAACTCCTTTTTTTTGGTTTTAAAACAGATACAAATTAATCATAAAAATCATCATTTTCCTATAATATAGATAAAGAAAAGGGGATGATTTTAATGGTAGTTAAAAGTTATGAACAAATGACAGATGTATCAATTATGGAAGTAAAAACATATTTATTAATTCATAGTGACGGAATTTATCAACAAGATATTTATGATTTAATGAATACGTGTATTGATGTTTTTCAATTAAAAAGAAAATTAAATAAAAGAAAAGATATTCAATTATGGCTTTTTTCAAATATTAAAAGATATATTGATTGTAGTTTATCTTATAATGAAATGGAATATCATTTAGTCATGATGAATTTATTAATCAATCAACATTTTAAACCATTAGTCGAATATAAATATAATTTATTTTATTATATTTTAGATCATAGTGATTTTAATATAGAAATTTATTGTCTAGTAAGGCATTTGCTTACATTTAAAATGAATCAACTCAATCAAGTCATTTTAGGTATGACACATTATAAAATGATGAGTGATGAACAAACACATTATCAAGCAAGTCTTATTCTTTTATTAGAAAAACAATATAAACAAGCTTATTTTCATTTACCATTTGTTACAATAGATGAATCATTTAAACGCTTTGAAAAATCTCTTTATAATTATTCACCGTCCCGTTATGAAATGTTGTATCATAAAGATAAGACATATTCCACATTGTATGCTAGATAGGAGATCATTATGGATAGACTTTATTACACATATTTAATTATTAAAGAATCTTTAGATTATATACCTGCTGTTGAAATAAAAAAACTACTTGAAGAAAACTATCAAATTAAAGTAGATATTAAAACAATTTATCAAGCAATTAGAAATATTAATGAATTATCTAAATATATTTATCAAAAAGAAATCATTAAAACTAAACATCGAAAAGGCTATAGTATTGATGAAGAATTTTTTAATGATGGACAATTTCAATATCTATGGGATAGTGTGCTTTTCAATAATGATTTAAATGAAGATGAAGTAAATGCTTTACTCACAAAATTACAAACTTTAAGTTCAAGTAAACAACTTTCACGTATTCAAAATCAACCAAGAAAAAATCAACCAAGAAATTATAATCTGCTTTTAAATATGACAACCGTCATTAAAGCAATTCATGAAAAGAAAAATATTTATTTTAAATATGTAAGTTATGAAATCAAAAGAAATAAGTTTGTAGAAATTGCGCATAATCATGGAAATCATAAAGAAAATAATGAATTCTATATTATTTCTCCTTATAAACTAATTCAAAGAGATTCTAAATACTATGTATTAGGTTATTTTAACCAACGACCTGATAAACTTTCTATTTATCGTCTTGATCGTATGCGTCTTGTAAGAAATCATAAAAGCCCTTTTGAAGAAGGGGAACAATTTGATTTAGAACAAGAAGTTGATCATATAAATATGTATGTTTCAGGACAAAAGGATACACTTGAAATTAGTTTTGATGAAGTGGTTTTAAGAGAAGTCATTGATCAATTTGGACAAAATCATCCTGTTAAAAAAGACTTTGAAAATCGCTATCATCTTACTATAGAAGATGTTCTTATTTCTGATGGATTGATAGGATGGCTCATGATGTTACAAGATCATGTAAAAGTTATTAAACCTTATTCTTTACAAGAAGAAATGAAAAAAAGAATTGAAAAAATGTTTATACAATATAAGTAGAGCTATCATTTCGATAGCTCTTTTGTCTTTTTCCAATCAATATCTTTGATTTGTTTAATGATAGATTTAAATAAATTTCTTTTGTCTTTTGGATAAATCGCATAATAACTGACATGTGCTTCATTATCGGTAATTGGAATTAAAATACGATTATCTTCTGCTTCTTCTATTTGAATTGTAATATCACTTCTAAAATTAGGTAAAGCGGACATCTTGGTAAGTTCATTAAAAACAGAAGGATCGTCTTGAAATAAAAGATGTGATTCAGGAATCATTCGTTGACAAACTTCATTCCAAAAACCAATGCGTGAAAGAAGTAAAACACTTTGACCGTTTAAATCAGAAAAAGATATTTCTTTAAAAGGTGCTAAAGGATGTGCCGGAGGCACAGACAAATAAAGAGACTCATTTAAAAATTCTTGTGAAATATATTTTTTATCTTGTAAAGGATGATGTAAAACGATTAAAGAATAATCTCCTTTTTCTAGTCCTTCAATCAATATATTTTCATCTTGAACTAGAGTACTTTCAATTTGGGCTTCTATGTTATTTGATAAAGCATATTCAACACCCCATAAAGGAGCTGGTGCACAAGAACCAAAAGAAATATGATTTTGACTTTGTTTTGTAAGTTCTTTAATCATTTCTTCTCGTTTAGCAAGCAACTTTTGCGCAAATTCTACCGCAAGTTTTCCGTTTTCATTAAGTTCAATTTTATTTTTCTTACGATCAAATAAAGAAAGTCCTAAATCATCTTCTAATCTTTGCATGGATCTTGTAAGTCCAGGTTGAGAAATCAACAATTCCTCAGCGGCTTTTGAAATGGTTTTATTTTTCGCAATGGCAACAAGATGTTCAAGTTGGTTAAATTCAATCATAGTTTCACTTCCTTTTTCGTTATTATAACACACTATGACTTTGAGTCATAGTAAGATAATTGAATGATAATGTACATTTTGTAAGCGGTATATTAAAATAAGAATAGGGAAAAGGAGAAGTGATAAAATGAAAGTATTAATAATTAATGGAAGTCCTCGTCCAAGAGGAAATACAAAGATTGCTCTTGATGAAATGGTTAAAATCTTTGATCAAGAAGGTATTGAAAGTGAAATTGTACATATTGGAAATAAAGATATTCGAGGATGTATTGCCTGTATGTCATGTAAAACAAAATTGGGTCATTGTGTTTTTGATGATTGTGTCAATGAAATTTCTCAAAAGTTTGAAGAAGCAGATGGACTTGTGGTTGGAACGCCGGTTTATTATGGCTCTGCCAATGCAACCTTAATTGCTTTTCTAACAAGACTGTTCTATAGTACACCGTTTGATAAAACCATGAAGGTTGGAGCAAGTGCTGTTGTCGCAAGACGTGGAGGGATTTCTTCAACTTATGATGAAATCAATAAATTTTTTGCTATTTCAGGAATGCCAATTGCTTCTTCACAATATTGGAATTCTATTCATGGAAGAGAAATGGGAGAAGCAAGTCAAGATGAAGAAGGATTACAAACAATGCGTGTTCTTGCTAGAAACATGTCATTTTTAATGAAATGTATTCATGATGGTAAAGAAAAATATGGTTTACCAGAAAAAGAAGAATTCCATCGTACAAATTTTATTAGATAATAAATGAAAGGTGTGAGGATAAAATGGATGAAAAATATATGTCGAGTGTATTTAAAGAATGGATAAAAAATCATGAAACAAAGGATTATCAAATCATTGAAAATAATCAAGATTGTATTGAGTTAAATACGGATTATGGTAAGGCGGAAATTCATTTTACTGATGTGACAGAAGGAACAATTGTTGAATTTAATATTGTTTCTTATAAAGATCAAGAAGTTAAATTTTATCTTCATTTTGAATTGAATGATGAAGATCATGCCCATCAACTTTATGATGAAATGGTTGAAACATTGATTGAATTAAAAAATAAAAAAACATTGAAAGTATTGCTTTCATGTTCATCAGGATTGACAACATCAATGTTTGCTTCTAATTTGAATTCAGTTGTGGAAATGTTAGGAGAAGATTATCATTTTGAAGCTGTTGCTTATACAAATATTTATGAAGAAGTAGAAAACTATGATGTAATCTTGATTGCTCCACAAATTGGCTATCTATTAAAACGTTTAAAAGAAAGCTTACCAGATAAACTTGTTTTACAAATACCTACGGCTATTTTTGCTGGTTATGATGCCATAGGTGCCATTAAATTTATTCAAAATGAAATTGATCAATTTCAAAAAGAGAAAAAAGAAAAACAAGAAATAAAATGTCATTGTTGTAAACATTATAATAGACGTATTTTATCAATTGTTTTATCTGCCAATAGAGCACAAACACGTATTTATTATCGTATTTACGATAATAATGATATTATGGATCAACAAATAATTATAAAACCTACATTAAATACGAATGATCTTTATGATGTGATTGATACTGTTTTATTGAAGGTTAAACATCTTGATGCGATTGCTATTGCGATACCGGGAATTATTAAAGAAAATGATCATTTGCGTTCTTCTATTGATGGAAAAGATATTGATCTTAAAAATGAATTAGAAAAGAAGTATCATATTGATGTTGTCATTTCTAATAATGCCAATGCGGCGGTTGTAGGTTTTTCACTAGAACATAGTGAATACAAAAATATTATTTTCCATTCACAACCATTTGGCTTTGGTGTTGGTGGACAAGGTATTTTAGTCAATGGTCAAGTTGTTTTAGGTAAAGAAGGAATTGCAGGAGAAATACGTTTCTTTTTAAGAAGAATGCAGTTATCTGATGATTGTGAAAAACTTGCTTGGCACCAAACGGGTGTAAAAGAACTTGTCATAAAATCACTTTTACCAGTTATTTCTATCATAGGTCCTGAAGCTATTGCACTTTTTTCACCCATGACACCAGATAAAGAAGAAATAAAAGAAGGTTTATTATCATTTATTCCTCAAGAATTTCTCCCAGAAATTTATATCATAAAAGAATCTTGGTATTATATGCTTGATGGAATTACAAAGTTATGTTTAGATGATTTAAATGAAAACGAACAAGTTTAATCTTGTTCGTTTTGTTTATCTAAATTAATTAAATTACTTACATAAGGTTTTTTACCACTTAAAACATCATCATAAAAGTTTTGTTTCCAATCAATATAATCAATACTTTCCTCAAGTTGTTGAATCGTATCTTCAAGACTTTTTCTTTTTTTAGAAAGCATTTTTTTGCGTATTTCAATTGTAGAAGGTCCTTGTAAACAAAGTTCTAAGTATTCTTTCATTTCTTGAATACTAAAATCACATTTCTTTAAACAAGAAAGATCTTTGATCCAATTTACATCATGTTCATCAAAAATACGACGATTATTTTTATTTCTTTTTACGTTGGGAACAAGTCCTTCATTACAATAATACTTTAAAGTTTGATAAGTCATATCGAGTTTACGACAAACTTGCATCATTGTGTACATAAGAATCACCTCAAAAAAAATTATATTCTTCTTGACCGATAGTTACAACCGTAAATTATAATCACATTGTAATAGATAAGAGATAAAGGGGGCTTATAAAATGAAAACATTTAATTATTCTTATCCAGTAAATGTTTATTTTGGAAAAGGAAGTGCGAAAACTGCTTTTTCAAATGAATTAAAGAAATATGGAAGTAAAGTTTTATTAGCTTATGGTGGAGGTTCTATTAAGAAAAATGGAATCTATGATGAAATTGTTTCTTTATTAAAAGAAGAAAACAAAGAAGTAATTGAATTTAATGGGATTATGTCCAATCCAACATATAAAAAAGTGCAAGAAGGAGTCGAACTTGTAAAAAAAGAAAAAATTGATTTTATTTTAGCTGTTGGTGGAGGAAGTGTTATTGATTGTTGTAAAGTCATTTCTAGTCAAGCAGTTATTGATGAAGATATTTGGGATTTGGAATATGTTCATGGTAAATTTCCAACAGAAGGGCTTCCAATGGGTGCCATCGTGACAGCTTCAGGAACAGGTGCTGAAATGAATGGTGGGGCTGTTATTACTCATGAAGAAAAGAATTGGAAAGGTGGTATCTTTGCTTCAACTGCTGATTTTGCAGTTCTTGATCCAGCTTATACATTGACGGTTCCATCAATGCAAGTATTATCAGGTGCCTTTGATACATTAAGTCATGCTTTAGAAACTTATTTAGGAAATTCAGATCAAGACAATGTATCAGATGATGTGGCCTTAGCCATTATGAAAAATACCGTTGTGAATATGAGACGTTTATTAAAAGATATCAATGATGAGCAAGCAAGAAGTAATTTAATGTGGGATTCAGCCATGGCTGAAAATGGTATTTTAAAATGTGGTCGTCAAACAGACTTCCAAGTGCATCAAATTGAACATCAATTAGGAGCTTTTACGGATTGTAATCATGGACAAGGTTTAGCCGTTATTCAACCTGTTTATTGTTATCATATTTTAAATGATGCCAGAGAAAAATTAACACGTTTTGCCCAAGTTGTGTTTGATCAAAAAACAGCTGAAGAAGGTTTAGAAGCACTTCAAAACTTTATTAAAGAATGTCATTTACCAACAACTTTACCTGAATTAAAATCTAAAGTTGAAATCACAAATGATTTATTAAAGAAAGTGGCAGATACAACAAACCTTATCAAAACAAATCCTCGTACTCTTACTAAAGAAGAAGTCTATGATATCTTATTAGAATGTATGTAAAAAGTTATCTTCGGATAGCTTTTTTTGTATAACTGACAGTTATAGTGATATGATTTATTGATATTGTACTTTTGTTTCTTTGAAATCTACAATAAAGATGTAAGGAGGAACAAGATATGGAATATATAACTTTGGCTAATGGTTATCAACTACCGATGTTAGGATACGGTACTTTACATATACCTCCTAAACAAACAAAAGAATGTGTTTTAAAAGCCTTTGAAGCTGGTTATCGTTTGATTGATACGGCCGCTTCTTATCAAAATGAAAAAGAAATAGGGGAAGCCATTAAAGAATCAAAACTTAAAAGAGAAGAAATCTATTTGACAACAAAGGTATGGGTTCAAGATGCCGGTTATGAAAATACGTTACAGGCATTTCATCAATCATTAGAAAACTTAGGGGTTGATTATTTAGATCTTTATTTAATTCATCAACCCTATGGTGATTATTATGGATCATGGAAAGCTATGGAAGAACTTTATCAACAAGGAAAAATCAAAGCAATTGGTGTTTGTAACTTTTCACCAGAAAGATTCATGGATCTTTATATGAATAGTTTGATACACCCTATGATCAATCAACTTGAGTTTCATCCCTTCTATCAACAAAAAAATCAAAAATGTGTTTTAAAACAATGTGATTGTCTGTTAGAAGCATGGGGTCCTTTAAATGAAGGACAACGCGATATCTTTCATCATCCAATGTTATTAGATATTGCGAAAAAACATCAAAAATCAGTTTCACAAATTATTCTAAGATGGCATCTAGAAAATCACATTATTGCCATTCCTAAAACCACACATTTAAAGCGTATGAAAGAAAATATAGATATTTTTGATTTTCAGTTAGATAAGGAAGATAAAAAACAAATAGAACAACTTGATTTAGGTTATAGTGAAATTATTGATCATCAAAATTATATGACCGCAAAATGGCTTAATAAATATAAAATACATGATTAAAAGGAGAAAGGAATATGTTATTTTACTTTACAGGTACAGGGAATAGTTTGTATGTGGCGAGACAAATTGAAGAAAAGCCCATCAGTATCCCTCAAATCTTACATCAAGAAAACTTAAATTTTAAAGATGAAAAAATAGGAATTGTTTATCCTGTTTATGCAGGAGAAGCACCCAAAATTGTTTTAGAGTTTTTAGAAAAGGCAACATTTGAAACAGATTATTTCTATTTGATTTTAACTTATGGAAAAGATGTCACAGATGCTCCTGAATGTATCGCACGCTTATTAGAAGAAAAAGGAAGACATGTAAATTATATTCATTCTATTTTAATGGTAGATAACTACTTACCATCTTTTGATATGAATGAACAAAGAGCAATGAATAAAAATGTTGAACAACAAATCCAACAAGCACTTCAAGATATCCAAAATAAAAAAGAAGAAATTCCTGAAGCAACACAGGCAGGAAGAGATTTCCATGCTTCTGCCAAAGAAATCTTTGCGAAAAATCCAGAACTCATTAATGGTGAACAAATTACGGTAACTGATAAATGTGTTGGCTGTGGTATTTGTACAAAGGTTTGTCCAAGAGGTCTTTTCTATATTGAAGATAAAAAGGCTAAAAGAAAACAAAATACCTGTGAATTTTGCTTAGCATGTGCACAAAACTGTCCATCAAAGGCCATCATCACAAAATTGAAAGACGCCAATCCTAATGCACGTTATAGACATGAAAAAGTAAGTCTAAAAGATATTATTGAAGCAAACCAACAAGTATAACTTCCAGTTATACTAACATGCACTATTTATATTGTACATTTATAGAATTTAAAACTAAAATAAAGATAGATATTGGAGGAGATAATAATGAAAACATTTGAATTAAATAATAAACAAACAATCCCAGCAGTAGGATTTGGAGTCTTCATGATTCCTAATGATGGACCTACTTATGATGCAACTTTAGCTGCTTTAAAAGCAGGATATCGTCATATTGATACAGCTGCTGGTTACTGCAACGAAAGTGATGTAGGAAAAGCAATTAAAGATAGTGGTATTGATCGTTCAGAAATCTTTATTACTTCTAAATTATGGTTACAAGATTATGGTTATGAAAATGCGAAAAAAGGTATTGAAACTTCTATGAAATTATTAGGAGTAGATTATATTGATCTTTATTTATTACATCAACCTTATGGTGATTATTTAGGAGCTTGGAAAGCTTTAGAAGAAGCTTATCAAGCAGGTAAAATCAAATCTATTGGTATTTCTAATATTACTGTGAACTTATGGAATAAATTTAAAGACGGTATGACTGTAATGCCAGCAGTTAACCAAGTAGAATTTAACCCATTTGTTCAACAAAAAGAATTAAGAAAAGTAATGGCTGAAAACAATATTCGTTTAGAAGCATGGTATCCATTAGGACATGGAAATAAAGATTTATTAGAAAATGAAACAATTGTTTCATTAGCTAAAAAATATCATAAAAATGCTGGTCAAATTATCTTAAGATGGATTTATCAAGAAGGAGTTATTTCTTTACCTAAATCTACAAATGAAGAAAGAATGAAAGGAAACATTGATATCTTTGATTTTGAATTAACAGATGAAGAAATGAAAGCAATGCAAGCCTTAGATACAAACAAACCATCTCATAATCCTGAAGACCCTGCCAACGAAACACGTTTAATGGGATTAAAAATTCATGACTAATTTTATTACTTTAAACAATGGGTACCAAATCCCTCAACTTGGATTTGGTACCATTCAACAATTTGGAAAACAAATTGAAGACAATGTAGCTTTTGCCTTAAACCATGGCTATCAACTCATTGATACAGCCAACCGTTATGGAAATGAAGTTGAAGTAGGAAAAGGTTTAAAACAATCAGGATTAAAAAGAGAAGATTATTATTTAGAAACAAAATTAGGACCTACACTTTATGAAAATGATCAAGCTATTGATGATACTTTAAAAAGATTAGGCGTAGACTATATCGATGTTATGATTTTACATCATCCCGTTAATAATTATATTTATGCTTATAAAATGTTAGAAAAAGCGTATAAAGAAGGAAAAATCAAAGCGATAGGACTTTCTAATTTCCAAGTTTCACAAATTCAAGAAATCATGGATCAATGTGAAATACCACCAATGATTATGCAAGTAGAATGTCATCCTTATTATCCAGCAGAACATGTATATGATTTTTGTAAGAAAAATCATATACAGCTTCAATCATGGTATCCTTTAGGTCACGGAAATAGTGAAATGTTAAAAGAGGCAATCTTTGTAGAACTTGCAAAGAAATATCATAAATCAACGGTACAAATTATTTTAAGATGGCATCTTCAAATGGGATTTGGTCTTGTTCCGGGAAGTAAATCATTAGATCATATTGAAGCGAACGCACAAATCTTTGATTTTGAACTAACAGATGAAGAAATGAAAGAAATTGAAAAAGTGAATAAACATACACCATTTTATAAAGTAACTAAAGAATCTTTACAAAGACTTGCCACAACAAAATGTAATTTTGAAGAAGGAGAATAATTATGGAATACAAAACATTAAATAATGGAGTGAAAATGCCAGTTGTTGGTTTTGGTGTTTTCCAAGTTAAAGATGAAGAAGAATGTAAAAGAGTTGTTTTAGATGCAATCGATGCAGGATATCGTTTAATTGATACTGCACAATCTTATGGAAATGAAGAAGCTGTTGGTAAAGCAATTCAAGAAACAAATGTACCAAGAGAAGAATTATTTATTACTACTAAAGTATGGATTTCTAATTATGGTTATGAAAAGGCAAAAGCTTCCGTTGAAGAGTCATTAAAGAAAATGCAATTAGATTATTTTGATTTAGTTTTATTACATCAGCCATTTAAAGATTATCATGGAGCTTATCGTGCTTTAATTGATTTATATAAAGAAGGAAAAATTAAAGCTATTGGTGTATCTAACTTCTATCCAGATCGTTTAGTGGATTTAGCTTTAGATACAGAAGTTGTACCAGCTGTTAACCAAGTAGAAGTGAATCCTTTCCATCAACAAGATACAGCTTTAATTTACAATACAAAATACGGTGTACAATTAGAAGCATGGGCACCATTTGCGGAAGGTAAAAATGGTATCTTCACAAATGAAACACTTGTAGAAATTGGAAACGAATACAATAAATCAGTTGGACAAGTTATTTTAAGATGGCTTGTACAAAGAGGAATTGTTCCTTTAGCTAAAACAGTCAGAAAAGAAAGAATGCAAGAAAACTTAAGTATCTTTGATTTTGAATTAAGTGAAGAAGATATGCAAACAATTACTTCACTTAATAAAGACACAAGTTCATTCTTCTCTCACTATGATCCAGCAACTGTAGAAATGATTTGTGGCTTAAAACGCTAGTGGAGAAAAGTTTATAGCATGCTTGATAGTGTAAGTGGTTAGCTCTATATAAATAAAACAAAGAGATCTCTTAATGAAATTAGGTTTATATTTAAAATATGTAAGAAAATAGTGGGACGTAGTTCTCACTTTTTTGTATAACTGATAGTTATAGTGGTATGAGATATCAATAATGTACTTTTATGGGAGTATGGATAAAATAATATTAGATAGAAATTTGATTAAAGGAGCCAGGTTATGAATGATTCAACAAAAATAAATGATATTTTAAAAAATCTGTTATTTAGCGATATAGGACAATTTTTATTCAATTACAAATAATATGACCCTAAAAGATGTAGACTATTTACTTCCTTATCATAGTCATATTGAAGTAAGTACAACTTTAGAAGTATTATAATATTTAGAAAAGCAAAAACAAAAAAGAAATATGAAAAAACTCTAACCCTTATGGAACCTAAAGAATGGTATAAAGCAAGTAAACTTTTAAATGAACTTGAAGAAAAAGGAGTTACTAAGGGTAAATGTTATGGGAAAAAATAATAAAAAGTGAGTTCGTGTTTATAAACATGGACTTTTTTCATTTTACATAAACTTAACATAAACCATACGTTCTTTTGATTTTTGAAAGTGTTGAAAAACACTATGATAGGAGTGTCTTAAGAAAAGGAAACAAAAATAAATAATATCTTAAGAGAAAACAAAGGAAGGTAAATAAAAAATGAAAAAGAAAGTATTAAGTGTTTTAATAGTTTTCATGATGTGTCTTGGTTTAGCCGGATGTGGCGGAGGATCAAATAGTGCATCAGATGACATTAGTGGAAAGGTAAGTTTAAACGGATCAACTTCAATGGAAAAATTCGTTAATGCCTTATCAGAAGGAATTAAAGAAAAATATCCAAACTTACAATTAGAAGCACAATTTACAGGATCTGGTGCAGGTCTAGAAGCAGTTGCTTCAAAAACAACAGATATCGGAGATTCTTCTCGTGCTTTAACAGATGAAGAAAAAGCAAAAGGATTAGAAGAAAATATTGTCGCTATCGATGGTATCGCAACAATTACAAACAAATCTAATAAAGTAACAAACTTAACTAAAGATCAATTAGCAAAAATCTATACAGGACAAATTACTAACTGGAAAGATTTAGGTGGACAAGATGAAGCAATCGTAGTTATCGGACGTGAAGCTGGTTCTGGTACGCGTGGAGCATTTGAAGAATTATTAGGAATTGAAGAACAATGTCAATATGCTCAAGAATTAAATGAAACTGGTGCTGTTCTTGCTAAAGTTGCTAAAACTTCTGGATCAATCGGTTATGTTTCATTAGATGTATTAGATGATACAGTTTCTCCTCTTCAATTAGATGGTGTTGAACCTAGTGAAAAAACTGTAAAAGATGGAAGTTATGCTTTACAAAGACCATTCGTAATGGCTACAAATGGAAAAATTAGTGAACAATCTAAACAAGTTCAAGCAGTATTTGATTTCATCAATAGTGATGCTGGACAAAAAATCATTGAAAAAGTTGGTTTAGTAACACCAAATAAATAAAAAATAAAGAGGGAAGTATTATGGAAAAAAAGTTATCAATTATTAGCCATAAGAAAGCAAAATCCCTAGTAGAAAAAACAGCCGCGATGATCTTTCGTGGCTGTGCTATTATCTCTGTTTTAGCAGTTGTTACTATTACAGGATATATGATTATTTCAGGGACACCTGCCATCTTTAAAGAAGGAATTACAGGTATTTTGTTTTCTACAACTTGGGCACCAACAGCAGCCAATCCTCAATATGGGATTGCTTATGTTATATTAACATCCATTGTTGGGGTTTTTCTAGCAATCTGTATAGGAGTACCTATTGGTTTATTTACAGCAATTAACCTTGCTGAAATTGCACCAGTAAAACTTAGAAAAATATTAAAATCAGCAATTGAATTACTTGCAGGGATTCCGTCTGTTGTCTATGGATTATTAGGTATTTTGATTGTCAATCCAATGATGTATAAATTAGAATTAATGATCTACCATGGATCTAAAACACATCAATTTACAGGTGGGGCCAATCTTTTATCAGCTATTATCGTACTAGCAATTATGATTTTACCTACACTTATTAATATTTCAGAAACAGCCTTAAAAGCTGTACCTGATGATTATCGTAAAAGCTCACTTGCTTTAGGGGCAAGTAAAATTCAAACAATCTTTAAGGTTGTTGTACCAAGTGCTAAATCTGGAATTATGTCAGCTATTGTACTTGGTGTAGGTCGTGCTATTGGAGAAGCGATGGCTATTTTGTTAGTAGCCGGAAATGCAGTATCTCTTCCACTTCCATTTAATTCGGTACGTTTTTTAACAACAGCCATCGTTTCAGAAATGGGATATGCTAGTGGTACACATCGTCAAGTTTTATTCACAATTGGACTTGTTCTATTTATCTTTATCATGATTATTAACTTAATCTTAACATATGTTTTAAAAAGAGGTGACTTAGATGAATAATACAATATTAGAAAAAAAGAAACGTGTTAGTGATCAAATTCTCTATGCACTTATTCAATTAAGTTCATTTCTTTCAATTTTTATCTTATTAGTTATTATTGGTTATATTCTCTATCGAGGAATACCAGCCTTTGATTTTTCTTATTTAGTAAATACAACAAGTATCATTAATGATACTGTAGGTATATTACCTAATATTATTAATACACTTTATATTGTTATTGTGACACTTTTAATTGCTTGTCCAATAGGAATTGGTGGAGCAATTTATTTAAATGAATATACAAAAAATAAAAAATTCGTTAGTATCATTTCATTTACAACGGAAGTTTTAGCAGGTATTCCATCAATTATTTATGGATTATTTGGAATGTTGTTCTTTGGATCTGTTTGTCATTTAGGATTTTCAATTTTGACAGGTTCACTTACACTTGCCATTATGATTTTACCAATCATTTCAAGAAATACCCAAACAGCTTTAGAATGTGTTCCTAAAAGCTATCGTGAAGCTGCTTTAGGAATTGGAGCAACAAAATGGTATATGATTCGTACAGTTCTTTTACCAAGTGCAATTCCTGGTATCTTAACAGGAGTCATTCTTGCAATGGGACGTATTGTTGCTGAATCCGCTGCCTTATTATTTACGGCAGGCTCAGTTGCTATTTTACCTACTAATATTTTTAAACATTTGTTAAGTAGTGGGGGAACTCTTACTATTCAATTATATTTAGAAATGGCTAAAGGTAATTATGAAGTTTCATTTGTGATTGCTCTTGTTTTAGTAGTTATTGTTTTAGGTTTAAATATGTTAGCTAAATGGATCAGTCGCAGATTTGATGTAAATAAAGGGGATAATTAAGATGGAAAATAAAATAGAAGCAAGACATCTGAATTTGTATTATGGACAAAAACATGCTTTAAAAGATGTCAGTTTAGATATTAAAGAAAATAAAATTACAGCGTTTATTGGCCCTTCAGGGTGTGGTAAATCAACATTTTTAAAAACATTGAATCGTATGAATGATTATGTTGATAACGTTAAAATTGAAGGGGATGTTATCTTAGATGGTGAAGATATTTATGATAGCCGTGTTGATACAACTTTACTTAGAAAAAAAGTTGGGATGGTTTTCCAACAACCAAATCCATTCCCTATGTCAATTTATGATAATGTCGCTTATGGACCACGTATTCATGGTATTAAAAATAAAAAACAACTTGATAAAATCGTTGAAGATAGTTTAAAAGCAGCAGCACTTTATGATGAAGTTTCAGATCGTTTACATTCAAGTGCCTTAGGTTTATCTGGTGGACAACAACAAAGATTATGTATTGCCCGTGCTTTAGCTGTACAACCAGAAGTTATCTTATTAGATGAACCAACAAGTGCCTTAGATCCGATTTCAACACTTAAAATCGAAGAACTTTTATTACAATTAAAAGATCAATATACGATTGCTATCGTTACTCACAATATGCAACAAGCAAGTCGTATTGCTGATTATACTGCCTTCTTCTTAGTAGGAGAAATGGTTGAATATGGACCAACAAAAGATGTCTTTGGTATGCCAAAAGATAAAAGAACTGAAGATTATATTACTGGTAGATTTGGATAGGGGGAAATTAGAATGCCAAGAAGTCAATTTGATCAAGAACTTAATAAGATGCATGTTGATTTAGATAGAATGTGTCATCTTGTTGTTTTAGCTATTGAAAACTGTGTTACAGCTTTTAAGGAACAAGATTATGAACTTGCCCAAGATATTATTCATGGTGATAAACAAATTAATGATGTGGAAAGATCTATTGAAGCAAAATGTTTATCATTGATTTTAAAACAACAACCCGTTGCTTCTGATTTAAGAGATGTTTCAACTGCTTTAAAAGTAGTTACTGATTTAGAAAGAATTGGAGATCAAAGTGCAGATATTGCGGAATTGATTTTAGAAATGAAAGAAATGGATAGTTTCTTAATGATTGGTCATATTCAAGATATGGCAAAAATTGCAACTAAAATGGTTAAAGAAGCTTTAGATGCTTTCCATCAACATGACTTAAACCATGCTTTAGAAGTAAAGAAGATGGATATTAAAATGGATGAATTATTTGATCAAGTTAAAAAAGATATTATTCAAATGATTAAAGAATCAAATGATAAAGGTGATTTAACAATCAATTTCTTAATGATTGCAAAGTATTTTGAAAGAATTGGTGATCATGTTGTTAATATCTGTGAATGGATTGAGTTCAACCAAACAGGAAAACTTAACAATACTCGATTAATTTAAACCTCTTTATAGAGGTTTTTTAGTTGTTCAAATATGTAAATACATTTAATTTATTTAAATATATTAAGTTTATCATGTGTTATTATTAGTATGCTTTTATTTTAAACAACTATCGAAAATAGTAGTTAAAAAAGAGCGACTATGATATAATTTTTCCGAATAGTTATACACGGCAGGTAGTTATCCTTGGTCGTTTAGATCTAAGGGCGTATTCTTCGTTTACATAGATATCCCTAGGGAAATATGAAAAGCGGAGGTGATGGAAATGACAGCTTATGAAGCTATCATGATTATGTTAGGTACACTAACATTAATGATGTCGATAATAAGTATTGTTATTAAATTACTTCTATATATAATAGAAAATAATGCAAAAAAATAACTACCTCGAAAAGTTTTGGCGAACATTGAGGTAGTTATTTTTCTCAAGAAAATCCAAGGCTAGTCGTTTATGACTATTCCTTTTTTTCATTTATATTATAATTTATGATAATTTCTAAGTCAATATCACAAAATGACAGTTTAAAAAAAGCTTTTTATGCAAATAAAGAACATCTTGTGCAATAAATATATCATTAATGCTAATCAGCATATATAATTGTATTAATTAGGGAGGATTACCATATGAACAAGAAAAGAAATATTATAATTGGGTTAATAGTTTGTGTACTGCTTATGACAGTGGTATTTTTTGTTTTTAATCATGGAAAAAGTAATGAACAAGTTGTTACAGAATATTTTGAACTTTTAAAAAAGAAAGATTATAAACAAATGTATCAAATGTTAGACCAAAAGACAGTCTATACTCCTACGCAAAAATATTTTATTGAAAAGCATAAAGAAATTTATGATGTAATAAATCCAAGTAATATACAGGTAAAAGTAATAGATGAAAAAGATAATATGGTTCAATATCAAATATCGATGGATACTGTAGCTGGAAAAGTTAAATATAAAAATAAAATTGAAATTAAAAATGAACAAATTAAATTTAATAAGCAACTTATTTTTGATGAGTTTTCTGATAAGAACAAAGTAAAAGTGATTACGACACAACCTTATAGAGGGTATATTTTAGATAGAAATGGAAAATATTTAGCTAAACAAGGAAATGCTTATTCATTTGGTCTTGTAAGAGGAAAACTTAATGGTGAAAATGATTATGCACAAATAGCTAAGTATTTAGAAACGGATGTTGAAACCATTCAAAAGAAAATGAGTGCATCTTGGATCAAAGATGATTCTTTTGTACCTATTAAAAATGTATCAGAACAAGTAAAAAATCAATTGATTCAACAAGAAATTTTAAATATTAAAGGTGTTAAAATCAATACGATTTCTATGCGTGTTTATCCTTATGATAAAATAACATCTCATATCATTGGGTATGTCCAAAATGTTAATTCAGAAGACTTAAAAAAACATAAAAATGAAGGTTATACAAGTAATTCAATAATTGGTAGAAGTGGTATTGAAGCAACATATGAAAAAGAGTTACGTGGAGAAGTAGGTGGAAAAATTGTCATTGTTGATGAAAATAATAATGTCATTAAAACAGTTGCCCAAAAAGAAGCAAAAGATGGTAAAGATATTCGTTTAACAATTGATATTGATTTACAACAAAGTCTTTATAATGAATACCAAAATGATAAAAGTGCTTCTGTTGCTTTAAATCCACAGACAGGAGAAGTTTTAGCGCTTGTTTCAACACCATCCTATTCAAACAATGATTTTGTCTTAGGACTTTCAACAGATAAATGGAATGCTTTAAATAATGATAGTAATCAACCAATGATGAGTCGTTATAAACAAACCTATACACCTGGATCAACAATGAAGCCTATTACAGCAGCTATTGGTTTAGAAACAAAGACAATTGATCCAGATAAAGATTTAGGTGCTAAAGATAAATGGCAAAAAGATTCAAGCTGGGGAAGCTATTATGTAACAACATTACATGCTCCTTCACCTAATAATTTAAAGAATGCAATTACGTATTCAGATAATGTTTATTTTGCTAGAAGTGCGTTAAATATTGGAAAAGATAATTTATTTAAATATTATAAAAACTTAAAGATTGGTGAAAGAATTCCTTTTGAACTTGCTTTAAATAAAAGTCAGTATATAAATAAAAATCAAAAAGTAAGTGATCAATTAATTGCTGATAGTGGTTATGGGCAAGGACAAATTTTGATGAATCCTCTACAACTTGCAAGTATTTATAGTGCTTTTGTTAATAATGGTTCAATTTATCGACCACATCTTGTAGAACAAGGAGAACAGATGTGGATACAAAGAGTTTTCAGTGATAAAACGGTAAAAACAATAAAAGAAGATTTAATCAATGTCATTGCAGATGAAAAAGGAACAGGACATGCCATCTATCGTGATAATGTGATTCTGGCAGGAAAAACAGGAACAGCAGAAATCAAACAAAGCCAAAGTGATACAACAGGAACAGAACTAGGATGGTTTACAGTAATGACGACAGATAGTAAACAACCTCTTTTAATAACAACAATGGTAGAAGATGTAAAAGATCGAGGTGGCAGTGGTTATGTTGTTGAGCATACAAAAACACCTTTAGATTTATATCTTTCTAAATAGTAATTATATATTATATAACTCTCTTTATGAGAGTTTTTTATTATAAAAATAAAGCACAAAAGTGCTTGGGAAAGCAGTTAATATAAAGATGTAGAAGAAATACCGG
>ENA-OPVG01000007-OPVG01000007.1-human-gut-metagenome-genome-assembly--contig:-NODE-7-length-140878-cov-6.077786_pt1 | contig 140878 bp, 151 predicted proteins | sample MGYA00241093_ERZ501975 | MGnify/ENA primary metagenome ERZ501975 (study PRJEB25962, sample SAMEA2042993) | human gut metagenome | biome: human gut; feature: human-associated habitat; material: faeces... | reverse complement strand
ATTATTAATTCTTATATTTGTTCCATTTAATCCATATTGACTTTGTCCTAAATATACTACTGCCCCCCATTCACTGTTTTTTATTAAATGGCTATCTGTTTCTTTATTACTTAATTTATATATATTATTACTATCTGTTAATGCTCTTGATATACTGAATGCGTCACTATGATTTATATAATTCATTGAATATTTTCCACCTTGAAATGTTGGATATGTTATTTTTGTTGCATTAGAACCATATATTCCATTTAAATAATTTCTTGCATCTTCATCTTTATTTGCCGGTGTATATCCGGTAACTTGTGTATAATTTACTGAACTATTATATATATCTTTATTTGCATTAAATGTATCTTTATCAACAAATCCTGCTTCAAATTTTGAAACCCAAATACCTGTTAATTCTTTTTTCCATCCTCCATTGACATAGCCAATGTTACTTTCATTTGTAAAAGCTGGATGTACTACATATTCTTTTGTTGCATCTGGGATATCTGTTTCTGATGTTTGTCTTTTTGCTGTTTGCAATTTTCCATCTTTATCATAGTAATTGTCTGTTGTCCCTACTAAAAATACCACATCAAAAGTTTGATTACTTTTATTTATTTTGTATGCATATCTTGGTATCCATACCCACATACTTCCATCATTTGTTTTTGCATTTGCCCATTTCTTTTCACTATAATTATACCAATCATTTTTACTGCTATCACTTACTTTTTCTTCTTTTCCTTTTGTGTCTTCTGTATTTCCTGTTGGTTCTGTAAATTTTATTGCCATCATCCCTGTCATTAATTCCGGTTTATTTACTTTTCCGTCCCATCTATCATTAGATGTATATTTATCAATTTCTACCTCATATTCGGCCAAAAGACTTTCTTCATTTTGAGTTGCTTCTTCACTTTTTTGTTTCGCATCTTTTGCTTTTTGAAATATTCCAGTATTTGTTAATGCGGCAATTGAAATCCCTGCCAAAATAAGCAAAACTACTATAGTCACTACTAATGCAACAAGTGTTATTCCTTTATTCTTTTTCCTTAACATTATTATACAATCCTCCTACTTTTAATTTTTCTAATTGTTTCTATTTAAAAATTTTTTAATCCTTATAATTTCCTCCTCTCTAATATTTTAAATTAAAACACTGTTATTTAAAATATTTTTTCATTTGTATTTTTTCTAAATATGCATTTAGTCTATACAACATTAAATGCGAATTTTGTCGTATTATATTTTCATTTTACCATAACCAAAACTGTAGTTCAACACTTTTAGATATGATATCAATTTTTTAACAAAAATGTCATATTACTGTAATATTTTTGTAATATTTAAGATTTTAATTAAAATTTTGCTATTTTTTGTAAGTATATTTTGTCTAATTTTTAAAATAATATTAATAGATTTTTAAAATCAATTTTACATTAAAAAATAAAAGGAGGAACTACAATGAACAAAAGAATTTTAGTATCTTTATCAATTATATTATTCACCATATTTTCATTCACAATCTGTCAAGCAACAGATGATGTAATGAAAAGTGCCACAAATAATATACGTAATTTTGTTGGTGGTGTTGAAAATACTGTAGAAAATGCTGCACTTGGTGCTTCAAATGTATCAAAAAATATTACAAGTGGAGCAGAAAATAAAATGGATGCTGTCCGTACTGATTCTACTATGGGTACTGGATATAATGCTGCACGAACAAGTACAGATACTACCACTGTTGCAGGAATGTCTCAAACTGCTTGGACTTGGCTTATATTAGGTGTTGCTGCTATTGCTATTATTGCAGTTGTTTGGTATTATTCTATGCAGTTTACTAATACTGGACGTAAAGGTAATAACAATAATGATGATGATGAATAATATTTAGTAGGATTTATTTGCAGTTTTTATTTATTCGTGTTATACTCTTATTATATAAATCAAGCACACCTTTGTGTTGCTGGATTTGATTTTAAATTATTATATAGAATTGAGGTATACATGATGTCTAATGATAAATTAATTGCAAAGAATCCTACTGCATTTCATAATTACAATATAGAAAACAAATTGGAAACAGGTATTGTGCTTTCTGGTACAGAAATTAAATCAATAAGAAATGGAAAAGCAAATCTAAAAGATAGTTATGCTATTATAAAAAATAATGAAGTTTATATTGTTGGGTTACATATTAGTCCTTATGAACATGGAAATATCTTTAATAAAGATCCTTTACGTGATAGAAAGTTGTTGTTGAATAGACGTGAAATTAATAAATTAATTGTTATGACTAAACAAAAAGGGTACAGTCTTGTTCCTTTAAATATGTATTTTAAAGGTAGTTTAGTTAAGGTTGAACTTGGTATTGGTAAAGGTAAAAAGCTTTATGATAAACGTGAAGATATCGCTAAAAAGGATGCTGAAAGAAGAATGTTACAACATATGAAAAATCAATAAATTTAATATTTAAAAGAGCCTATAAGCAAATAATAAATTTATTTACTGGCTCTTTTATTTTTGTATTAGAATTTTATTTTTGTATTTCTCCAATTAAATCATAATTGCTTACTTCTATTATTTTGCAGTTCACAAAATTGTTTAATATTGTATTTTCATCTAAATCCTTATTATTTTTGATATAAACAAGCCCATCTTCTTCAGGTACATCTTGCATAGTTCTGCCTATAAAATATTTTCCATCAAAAGACATATCTTCTACTAAAACTTTATAATTTTTTCCAATTTTATTTGTTAATATTTCTTTTGATATCTCTTGTTGTGCTTCCATAATTTTGTTGTATCTTGCTTTTTTTGTATTGCCATGTATTTGGTCAGGAAGTTTTGCAGCAGGTGTTCCCTCTTCTTTTGAATACATAAAGGTTCCTAACTTATCGAATTTTGTGTTTTTTACAAATTCTAAAAGTTCTTCAAAATTCTCTTTTGTTTCACCTGGGAAACCAACAATTAAACTTGTTCTTAATGTTACGTCTGGTACTTCTTTTCTTATTTTTTCTATTATTTTTGTGACGTCTTCTTTGCTTGTTCTTCTATTCATTTTTTTCAATATTGGATTTGATATATGTTGAATTGGAATATCAAAATATTTTGCAATTTTGCCATTAGTTGCTACAACATTTATTAATTTGTCTGTAATTCCTTCTGGATATGAATATAAGAATCTAATCCATTCTATTCCTTTGACCTTACTTATTTTTTCTAATAATTCTGCAAGTTTGCTTTCTCCATATATGTCAACACCATATTTTGTTGTGTCTTGTGCAATTACAATTAATTCTTTTATTCCTTTTTTTGCAAGCATTTCCGCTTCGTCTAAAATGTCTTCCATTTTTCTACTAACAAATGGTCCTCTTATGTATGGAATTGCACAATATGTGCATTTGTTGCTACATCCTTCTCCTATTTTTAAATATGCATAGTTTTTTCCTGTTGTAACAACTCTTTCCATAAATTCATTATATGTTGGCATTGGAAGTGGTTTAATTTCTGATATTTTCTTACTAGTTTTTGTTGTTGATTTTTCAACTATGTCTCTTTTTATTAAGTCTTCTATTTTGTCCCATAGTTTGTTATATTCATCTATTTTTATAAACAAATCTACTTCTGGTAATAGTTTTACTAAGTCATCATAATATCTTTGTACCAAGCATCCCATTGCTATTAGATACTTACACTTTTTCTTTTTATATTCTGCCATTTCTAAAATTGTGTTTATTGCTTCTTCTTTTGCAGATTCTATAAATCCACATGTGTTTACTACTAATATTTCTGCATCATTTGGATTGTTTACTATTTCATAATGGTTGTCTTTAAATAGTCCAATTGCTACTTCTGTATCTATTAAATTTTTGCTACATCCTAGTGATATAAATCCTACCTTCATTTTTTCCTCCCGGAAGGGATTTAGGGACGTTCCTTAAAATCCCTTTATAACGGGATTAAGGGACACTCCTTAAAGTCCCTAATATTACTATTTTCATATTCTTAATATTTGTCAATCTTTATATTATTCTTTATGACTACATATATGTTTTCTTGTTAATTCCATTAAATCTAGTTTTGTAAAACCTTCTACTTGCGTTTTTGTTCTGTCTTTTTTTAGGCATTCTTTTAATAAATTTTCTATTTTTTCTTTATTATTTTCACTTTTCATGTCAATGTAATCTATTATTATAATACCACCAATGTCATGAAGTCGTAGTTGCCTTGCTATTTCTATTGTTGCTTCTTCATTAACTTTGTAAATTGTTTGTTCTACATTTTTTGTTCCTGTATATTTTCCTGTGTTTATGTCAATTGCTGTTAGTGCTTCTGTTTTATCTATAGTGATAAATCCTCCGCATTTTAGCCAAATTTTTCTATTTTCTAGTTTTGCTATTTCTTTTTTTAAGTCGTATTTATCTAAAACATCCTCATTTTCTTTTAGTTCTACAACCATATTTTTTAAATAGTTATTGTCGTTTTTTATTTCTACTATTTTTTCATATTCTTTTTTGTCATTTACTGTTATTTTTTTTATTGAATCCTCTGGTAAATCTATTATCATTTTTTGTACTATATTATTTGCTTTTAATAATATGCATGGTTTATTTGATTTGTAATTGTCAAATTTGTTTTTTATATCATTCCATTTTTTTTCAATACTTTTTATTTCTTCTATTATTTCGCTTTCTTTTCCTGCTGCGGATGTTCTTATTACTGCTCCATTGCCTGTACTTAAATTTTCTTTAACTAATTTTTTTAGTCTTTGTTGCTCTTTTTTATCTTCTATTTTTTGTGATACTGTTATTATATCTGTATTTGGCATTATAGCAATGTATTTACCTGGTAAATTAATATGTGTGGAAATTCTTGCTCCTTTTAATTGATTACTATCTTTTTTTACCTGTACAAGGATTTTTTGTCCTTTTTTTATAACTGTGCTTATGTCTGTTTTTATTTCTTTATGTTCTTTGCTTTCGTCAACTTTGTCTAATATGTCTTTTAGATGTATAAAACTGTTTTTTTCTGTTCCAATGTTTACAAATGCTGATTGCATTCCTTTAACAATGTCTTTTACAATCCCTATATATATATTTCCTTCTTTTCTAATACTTTCTTCATCTAAGTAGTATTCTACTAATTTTCCATTTTCAACTAGGGCTATTTCTTTTTGTTCTTTACTTTTGTTAATAATTATTTCTAGCATATTTTTTCCCTTCTAATTAAACTTGTTCATTGCAATATCTATTCCATTTTTCAGAATTTCTTCTACTGCTTCTGCTGCTTTGTGTGTTCCTTCTTTTAAAATTTTTTGTTCATCTTCTGGAATTTTCCCTATAACGTAATTAATCATGTCACTTTTGAATTCTGGTTGTCCTATCCCTACTCTTATTCGTGCGAAGTCTGTTGTATTTAGTTCTTCTACAACCGACTTCATTCCATTGTGTGAACCGGCTCCACCTTTTTTTCTTAATTTTATTTTTCCTTTTTCTATGTCAATGTCATCATATATAACAATAATTTCTTTTGGTTCAATATTATAGAAATTTACCACTTCTTTTATTGATTCTCCACTTAAGTTCATATATGTTTGTGGTTTTAATAATATTACTTTTTTTCCTTGTATTATTCCTGTTTCATATAATCCCTTGAATTTTGATTTTGTTATATTTATGTTGTTTTTTTCTGCTACTTCATTTATTGTATCAAATCCCATGTTGTGCCTTGTGTGTGCATATTCGTTTTCTGGGTTTCCTAATCCAACTATTAAATACATTTTTCTTGTATAATCAATTGTCTATTTTTTAATTGATTAACCCCTTTCTTTTATATTAACTTCTTTTGTCTTTAAAGAATTTGTTAAATATTCCTTTCTTGCTATTTGATTTTGTATTTTCTTTTTTGTTTGAATCTGTTTTTTCTATTTTTTCATCATCTTCGTCATTTTCGTCTTCGTCATCATACTCGTCTTCATACTCATCATCATAGTCGTCTTCATCATCTTCATATTCGTCCTCGTACTCGTCATCAAATTCTTCTCCGTCATCTTCATATTGATCATCATCTTCAAAATTGTCGTCATATTCGTCTTCATATTCTTCGTCTTCTTCATAGTCAGCTTCGTATTCTTCGTCATCTTCATATTCTTCTTCATCTTCGTAGTATTCTTTTTCATTGTCTGCTTCGTTATATTCATCGTCGTCATCAAATTCAAATTCTTCTACATATTCTGTGTCTTCGTCTGAAATTTTTGTTTTAAAGATGTCATCTTCTATTTCTGCTTTTTCCTCTATTTCTTCTTCGTTTTCTTCTTGAGGTTGGAATTCTGATAAGTCTTTTCCAAATTTTTGTGTTACTTCATTTTGAAATACATCATAAATGTTTTTTATTTCTTCGATTCTCCAATAGTTTGAGTTTATTATTGCTCCGGCATTTACTCTTATATTGTTTACTTCTTCTTCAAAGTTTTTTTCTTTGTCTTCTATATTTTTTAGATATTCTTTGTTATACAATTCTTTGTATGCTTTTTTGCTTGATTTATTAGTAATTTCACGTATGATTAATTCGTATAATTTTCTAACTTGTTCCATATCTGCAGTGAAATTTTCGCAAGCCTCTTCCATTAATTTATTGTGAATCTTGATTCCATTTATTGTTGACATTCTTTCATTGTCTAAGAAACTTACTATATATAATTTCATGGCTTTTAAAAATGCTAGTTTTGCACTGACATCACGTAATGTTTTATTGTATTTGTCCATTTTTATGTCGTCATTATTTAGTTCTGTTAATAACCTTCTTGTTTTTTCAAATATAGCCATATAGCATTCTGCTTCTCTTCTGGCTATTGTGATTCTTGTGTTTACGGCATTTTCTATTATTGCTTTATTGAATGGTATTCTTTCGTCTTTACCATTTTCTATCATTATTTCTATTATATTTGTTTTTACTGCTTCTTCGTCTGTGCTTATAAATGTTTTGATATTTTTAACCATTTCTTTATCTATTTCTTTAAAATCATTTGTTATTTTTTCAATTAATTGTAGATGTTTCTTTTCTTCTGCTCTTTTGTCTTTTGAGCATGCATTTCTGTCTTGTTGTTTTTGTTCAAATTCTGTTATTGTTTTTATATATTTTTCTCTTATTTCTTCTAGTTTTTGATTGTTTTCTGAAACAGTGGTTTCTATTTTTAGTAATTTTTTTTCTATAACTTCTGGTTCATCTTCTAGGTTGTCAAATAGTTGGTTTCTGTCTTCTTCTAATTTTATGTTAGATTTATATAATTTTTTTTGTTCTTGCTGAATTTTTCTTATTTCGTTTGCTATTTCATCAAATTCATTTATTACTTTATCTTCTTCTTCAAGTATAGATTGGTACTTTTGTATTTCTTCTGTTATTTCTTTGTAATCTTTATATATTGTTTTTAAATTAGGTTTTTTGTCAAATCCTAATATTGTGTTAAAATTTTTTTCTAATACTATTGCACTTCTTTCATACATTTGTGGTACCTCCGGCTAATCTCAATTTTTTTACATTTTATCACCTTTATAATAAAAAAACAAGTGTATTTATGCTTTTTTTGTTGTGGTTATATTTCCGTGGTACTCCGTACAACTGTTTCATTATCTGGTATGTTTTTTAATACTACGCTATTTGCTCCTATTTTAACATTGTTTCCTATTTTTATTGGGCCCAAAACTTTTGCTCCAGAACCTACCATTACATTATTTCCTATATCTGGATGTCTTTTGTATTTGTCTTTTCCGGTTCCTCCGAGTGTACTATTGTGGTATATTGTACAATCATTTCCTATTGTTGCAGTTTCTCCGATTACTACCCCCATTCCATGGTCAATTAATAGTCTTCTTCCTATTTTTGCACCAGGATGTATTTCTATTCCTGTTATATGCCTTGCAATTTGTGATATTAATCTTGCTAAAAAATATAGGTTCTTATTGTATAAAAAATGTGCTATTCTATGGAAAACTATTGCGTGAAAACCTGGATACAGAATTATTGCTTCTAACACGTTTCTACATGCTGGATCTTTTTCTTTTATATTTTTTGCATCTTCATATAAACTTTTTATGATATTTTTCATTTACATCACCTATTATATTGTATGATGTTCGTTTTTGGACTGTTCTTTTGCGTACATCATTGAAAAATGCCTCTTTTAAGAGGACATTTTCTATTTTCCTATAAATATTTGAACATACACTTTTCCATATTTATTGCTTTTTATAACACCTATTCCTGTATAGTTAAAAGAAGAATTTAAAATATTTGCCTTATGTCCAGATGAATTCATCCAGGCTGTAACGGCTGCACTATTACTTGAATTTCCTGCAATATTTTCTCCGGCAGTTTTATATGATACTTTAAAACTATTCAACATATCAAATGGAGAACCGTAAGTTGGTGAATTATGTGAGAAGTAATTATTGTCTACCATATCTTTTGCTTTTATTCTTGCAACATTTAAAACTTCAGAATCCATTTTTAATGCAGTTAATCCATTATTAGTTCTTTGCTTGTTTATTAAATCAAAAACTTCCTTTTCATCACTACTCATTGTACTTGTGTTTGTTGTGTTTCCAGAACTTGAACTACCTGAACTTGTGCTTCCTGATGTCGTTCCACCACTTGAGTTTGGATAAATTGCTTTTACATATTTTTTGCTTACTGCTCCTACATAATCACCTTCAACCTGAACGATATACCAATCTCCAACTCCTGCAAATACTCTTATGTATTCATTTTTCTTGACTGTTGCTACTATATTGTAATTAACACCTGGGCCACTTCTAACATTTAAAATTGTTGCTGTTACTAATCCCGTTGAAAAATCAACTTTGTAGTAATGCTGCATTCCAAATGATTGCGTAAATATACATATTACCATAACAAACAATATTGCACTGCTTATTTTGAATATTGTTTTCTTTCTTATACTAATAATTTTCATACAACATCCCCTTTCTATATAATGTCTATACGTATTGTTTGTCTTTTATGTCATTTTATGTCCTTTGGGTGACTGTTCTTAAAAGGTCTTCTTAATTTTTTCTTACTCCTTCTATGTGTATGAATCTTATTTTTTCATAATTATATTCTAATATTCTTTTATTAAATGAATCAAATGTATGTGAACTAATAAATACTTGATTTAAATCTGTGTTATCTTCTATTTTTACTATGACTAAACTATGTGAGAATTTATCTCCATCAAATGAAAGTTGTGCTATATCTCCTAATGCAATTTTATCCTGTCCTACTTCATTTCCATATGGACCTACTGATTTATTTTTAGTCAAAAAATTGTGTAAGAATTCTACACCACTCCATGATGGTGATTTGTTGTTTCCGTTAATATAATACCATCCATTTTGTTTTGAATAGTTCATTACTTTTGAGCCTGCATATATGCATTGTGACACAAAACTTGTGCAGTCTCCTCCTACATTATCAAAATTATAATATTGTGGGTTTCTTCCATATGCCCATTTTCTGGCATATTCGATGACATTATTTCTATTGTAAGGTATTTCTTTCATATTGCATCCTTCTTATTTGAAAATGTCCTTTTTGATGGCAAATGTCTCTCTAAAAAGCCAAAAGAATACTAATAGTATTTTAGTATTCTTCTATTTTTACATAAACTTTATCTTCTATGGCATATTTCTTTTCTACTTCTAATTTTGTAATTTGATTATCATCCTTAAAGGCAAATTTGTTCATACTGTCTAAAATTGCTTTTACAATGTTGTCTATATCTGGTTTTTTGGTTGGACTTATATTGTTTTCTAACATTTCGTTTATGTCTGATTTTTTGGTTGTTTTTGGTATTGAAAAATATGCTATTATATTTACTTTTATTCTTCCTTCTAAGGCTTTAAATCGTGGATATTTTAGTAAAAAATATTGTTCTACTAATGCTTCGTAGTCTTTTGTTCTTGTTGGCGTGTAGACTACTCCTGTGTATGAGTTTAGTCTCGGTCTTCCTTTTCCTATTACTTTTCCTGGTACTTCAAATTCGTATATCATTTGTTTTCTCCTTGTATTATATTAAATTTTCTGGGTTTAGTGCTTGTAATTCTGGTAATACAAATATTCCATCTTTTCTGATTAGGGCATCATCAAAATATATTTCTCCTCCGCCATATTCTTTTCTTTGAATATTTACTATATCCCAATGAATACTTGATCTATTTCCATTGTCACTTTCTTCTAGTGCATCTCCTGGTGTAAAGTGAAAACTTCCTTTTATTTTTTCGTCAAATAGTGTGTCTCCAATTGGTCTTTCTACATATGGATTTAGTCCAAATGCAAATTCGCCAATATAACGTGCACCATCATCAGTGTCTAATATTTTATTTATCATTTCCGTATTATTTGCTGTTGCTTTTACTATTTTTCCATTTTCAAATTCAAATCTTATATTATTGAATGTATATCCATTATATGTTGTTTCAGTATTGTATGTGATAAATCCATTTACACTTTCTTTTACAGGAGCGGATGCTACTTCTCCGTCTGGAATATTGAATGTTCCCATGTATTTTTCTGCTGATATTCCTTTTATGCTAAATGTTAAATCTGTACCAGGTCCTACAATATGTACTTTATCTGTTTTATTCATTAAATCTTTTAAATTATCCATTGCTTTTGACATTTTTGAATAGTCTAAATTACATACATTGAAATAAAAATCTTCAAATTCTTCTAATGTCATTTTGCTCATTTGTGCCATCGAATTATTTGGATATCTTAATATACACCACTTTGTTCTTTTTACTCTTTCTTCAAAGTGTACGGGTACTGTGTAATATTTGTTGTACATATTCATTATTTTGCTATCTATTTTTGATAATTCTGATGTGTTTGATGTTGCTCTTATTCCTATATATGCGTCCATATCTTTCATTCTTGTTTCATCGTGTTTTCCATATAGTTTGATTTGTTCTTCTGTTGCGTTTTCTAACATTATCCTTAATAGTTCGTAATTTACTATGTTGAAATATGGTTTTGCTTTCATTTGTTCTGCTTGTCTCATAAGTTCTTTTGCTAATGGTATCCCGTCTTCTCCTAATACCTCTATTAGTATGTTGTCGTTTCCTTTTAAGTCTATTGAGTATGTTAATAAATTGTGTGCTAATTTTTCTATTCTTATATCTTTCATTTTTATTTTCCCTTCCGTTTTTTTGATATTCTATCACATAAATTTAGAAATTAAAAGTACTTTTTATTCAAAAGGTCGTTAGGAAAATGTGTGAATTATACCAAAAAGCCCTTAGGCAAACGTGATAGCCCAATAAAGAGTAGATTTTAAAGAATTAATTTCAAAGTCTACTCTTTTCATTCTATATATTAAGCAAATTATAATACATACCTTTTTCATTTATCAAATCATTATGACTCCCCTCTTCAACAATAACACCATTTTTCAAACAAACAATATTATCAAAATTATCAATACTATCTAAAGTATGGGCTATTACAACAACAGTTTTAACCTTTGCAATTTCATTTATAGTTTCTTCAATATTTTTCTTACTCTCCTTATCTAATGCACTTGTAACCTCATCAAATAAAATAATAGGAGTATCTTTTAATATTGACCTAGCAATTGCAATTCTTTGTTTTTGTCCTACAGATATGTTATTATTATTTTCTAATAAAATTTCGTCATATTTATGTGGTAGAGTTTCAATAAACTCATGAATACTTGCAAGTTTACAAGCCTGTTGTATTTGTTCATCTGTCGCATCTGGTTTTACCATTAATAAATTCTCTTTTATACTCATATTAAATAGCATTGGCTCTTGGTTAACAACAGAAATTGCATTTCGTAAACTTTTCTCTGAAAAATCTCTAATATCATATCCATCAATTAATATTTGCCCATCATAATTGTCGTATTGTTTTAATAATAATTTGAATATTGTAGATTTTCCACTTCCACTCAGTCCAACTAAAGCATTTTTCTTTTTAGCCTTTATTTCAAATGAAATATCATTTAATATTTTGTCCTTAGAATATGCAAATGTAACATTTTTCAATTCAATGTTTCCTTTTATATTCTTATACTCTTTTGTACCGAATTTTTCTTTTTCTAGCTCTTCATCTTCTAATAAAGATTTTACTCTTCTCATATTTGCTGTAAATTCTGAAATTCCAAAGTCATGTTCAATTATTCTATGGAACACATCATCTACTATGTTTGTCATATATGTAATTACCATCATTGCAGTTTCTATGTCCATTGCTGAAATTCTCAATTGTTCTATTATATATAGTAAAATAATAGCATCTCCAATAATTCTTATTGTCCATTTTGATGTATTTACTGTTTTCCCTAATAGCCTTCTTGTTATTCTTGTATCTTTTAAATTATCAATATCATTTCCAAAAATATTAAAGCATTTTTCTTTTAAATCTAATGCCTTTATTTCTTTAAATCCTCTAGTTGTTTCATTTACTAGTGTTGAGTAATTATCTGCATATTCAAACTCTGATTTTAAATATTTTTTTGATTTATCTAATTGTATTTTAAATAAAAGAAGGCTTATTGCTGATATTGCTGTTACCCCTAACCCTATTTTCCAATCTATAAAATATATTACAAATAGCATTACAACAGATGTTGCCACATATGCACTTTCCTGTAATAATTGGCTTATTGTGCTCATCATTCCGCTATCTGCTGCTTTTATTGTTGTAAATATTTTTCCTGATTTCATATTTTCAAATGATGACATTGATAAATTAAGTACTTTTGAATATATCTTTTTTTGTATTGTAGCTGATATTTCTTCTCCTGCCTTAATTACAATTCTTCTGTATTGATTATGGCAGAATGTTATTGAAAATATTCTTAAAAGTGCACATATAACAACTAATCTTATTGCTTTATCTAAGTTTAGGCTCATTATATTTGCTATTAATTTTGAATTCATTGTTGTATAGAACATTGATGTAATTACAAATATAATCATAAATATTGTTCCTAAAATATATTTGTTTTTATTTTCCTTTGAGTATTTAAACAAATCTTTTAGTGCTTTAAAAAATCCATATTTTTCGTCCATTGTTTTTCTTCCTTTTTCTATAATTTATATTTCAACTAAATATTCTTTTAAAAATTCTACAACTCCATTTTCATTATTAGTTCTGGAAGTAATATAATCGGCTTGTTCTTTAACTTCTGGCAAAGCATTTTGCATAGCAACACCAACACCACACTTTTTAAGCATTTCAACATCATTTAAGCCATCGCCAAATGCAATAATATTTTCATTTAAAATTCCTTCTAATTTTGCAACTTCAGCTATTCCTTTATATTTTTCAACACCATTTTGAGCAATTTCTAACCATTTAACTTCACCAAAACTATCTTGCATAATTTCTACCTTTAACATTGGAAATTTTTTTGTAAATATTTTTAAATATTCTTCTACAAATTCATTATTAATAAATGATACTGATACATGTATTATTTCGTTTATATTCTCTAAAAATTCAGTTATATTAACTGTTTGGTCATAATGGTGTATCTTATTTCTATCACATATATTTATAGTTATAAATTTATCTTTGTCATAATAAGAAGAAATATTTTTAGCAATATCTTTTGATAATCCATGTGCATATACTTCTTCCCACTCTTTGTTTATTTCATTATTTTTAAAAACGGCTGCTCCTGCGTCACTAACAATATAATTTGTAAACTCTGCTCCATCTGTTCCAACAAGCGCTCTGTTTAAAATTCTTCCTGTTGCTATTGTTATTATATATCCTTTTTCTTTTAATTTTTGTAAATGTGATTTTGTTACCTCACTTACTATTCCGTCACTGTTTAATAGTGTTCCATCTAAATCTATCGCAATCAATTTTTTGTCCATTGTGATCTTCTTCCTTTTCTAATTTTGATAATATTATTTTTCCATTTTATTTAATAATTATTCTATAATTCATATATATTGGCTTTTAGAATTATTTTTTGTATTTTTGTTTTATCATCTAATGAAATATTCCATCTGCTTCCTGCAATACTTCTTTTAATTTTGTCTTCTTTAGTAGGAGCTCCTAATAATTTGTTGAGCTGTTTTTGCAAATTCACTTTGTTTGTATATATTGATAGCATATTTTCACTATATAATACATTTATTGTTGTTTCTGTTTCTGATTTGTTTGGTTCCTTGTATATTTTTTCCATAATTTGCTCCCATTGCTAAAATTTTCATTCTACTTAAGAAAATGCCTTTTGCACATATTCTATATTTTTCTTTTGTTTTATATTTTATCGCTAAAATATGTACTTGTTTCTTGTAAATCTTCAAAATTATGTTGTCTTAAAATTTCATATGTAATAATTGCAACAGAATTTGACAAATTCAATGACCTTAAAGTTGGTAACATTGGTATTCTTATTGTTTTTTCGTCTAAATATTTTTCTAGTAAAGGTTCTGGTAATCCTTTTGTTTCTTTTCCATATAATACAAATACTTCGTCCATTGTTGAATAGTCTATGTCTGTATATTTTGTAGTTCCTTTTGTTGTTGCAAAAAACATATTGTTTTCTTCTGGTTTGTATTTATTTAAAAAATCTTCCAATGATTTATGTTCTTCTATGTCTAACTTGTCCCAATAGTCTAGCCCTGCTCTTTTTACTGATTTTTCGTCTATTTTGAATCCTAGTGGGTGCACTAAGTGTAGTTTTGCTCCTGTTATTGCACATGTTCTTGCTATATTTCCAGTATTTTGTGGTATTTCTGGTTCTACCATTACTATATTTAATTTCATTTTTATTACCTTCTTTTTTATTTTAAATTATACATTATTGTTTTCACATTTTATCATAAAAAATTAAAAAAAGAAAGCGTTTTGCTTTCTTAATTTGCATAAATTTGCCGTTTCTAGTTACTGTTTTTATTCGAAAATTATTTTTTCTTTAATTCTTCTAACCTTTTTATTTTCAAATTATTTTTTTCTATATAACATTCATATATGTAGTCAGGATTTTCATAATACATGCTACTATTGTTCTTTATTCATATAACATACATGTATTAAAATAAATTACTGTTTTTTCTAAAATACCATATTTGATATAGAACACAAAGTATTATTACTGGAATTGTAATTATTCCAAAATATCTAAATGAAAACATTATCCATAAATACTTATAAACTGCTTCAAATCCAAAATATAATGGACAATCTATTCCACTCATCATTACAATTTTAAATCCCCAAAAATAACTTTTTATACAATTAAATATTATTACACAAAATGGTATAAATGAAATTAACAACATAACCATATTCTCCTATAATTTTAATCTTTTTCAATAAAAAATTTATTGACTGTACTTATAAATAATATCAAATAAGAAATTGATACTAAAAAACCACCTAAAACATCACTTGTATAATGTACACCTAAATAAATTCTACTTACACCGATGGCACAAATCAAAATGCTCAAAAGTACAATTGAAATCCATTTAACATATCTATTTTCTACATATTTATAAATTAAATATATTAGATATCCATAAAACGCCATACTTACCATAGAATGACCTGATGGAAAACTGTAGCCTGTTTCTTCGATTATTCTAAATTCTGTAGGTCGTGGCCTTTGTAATATTCTTTTTAATAGTTGATTTAATACCGTAATTATTACCAAATTTGAAAATATAGATAGCCCTATTTTTTTATTTTTTATTAATATAACTAATATTACTGTTAATGTAATTAAAAATATCGCACCGCCAAAGTTTGTGATAAATTTGGCTATTGGTGTTGCAAAATCTGATATTAAAAATGTTGATATTATTTTGTATCCAATTATATCTCCATTCATTATTTCTTTATTGAATACATCTTCTGCTAATGCTAGAAATCCGATTAATGCTATAAATAACACAAGCCATTTAAAATTTTTCTTTGTAATTTCTTTTATTTTTTCTTTCATTTTTATATAATTTCCTCCTAATAATTTCTTTATATATTATTAAAGGTATTTTCTATCCTTACATATGTATTTTTTTAATTCCTCAGTAGTATATCTGAAATCTTTTTCTTCAAACTTATTACTTAATTCTTCTAATTCTAATTTTAAAGCTTTTAATCTATTATTAAAAACATCATATTCTTTTGAATATTCATCATCTACAATATTCAAACCGTATATTAAATCTTTTTTGATAAATTTATCTATTACTGAACAAATCATATTACAACCTGGATTACTTCTTTCGGCTTCTAAATATTCATTTAATTTTTTAGAAAATTTTAAATCTTTATTTGATATCTTTTTATACATTAGCATTTTATCCCATTCAATAACACCACCGTAAAAGCCAAATCCTGTAAAAAATGTTACATCTTTTTGCAGTTTTCCTTTTGACATTTCAAATAACATCTTCAATCTTAATTCTTCTATTTTGTTGTCATCTACAAATAATATAGAATCATATCCAAAAGTAGTTATAGGTTTCATAGTTTCTAAATTAATATTTTCATTTTGAGCCTTATTTTCAAGTGGGTATATATCCTTATTATAATATTTCCATTCGCCTTCATTATCACGAGAGTATATTTTATCAAATACATTTTTAAATTCTGGTGCTAATTTAAAAAATCTATCTATCCAATCATTTCTTGCTGTTGTGCATAGTATAATATCAATATCCTGTTTTTTTACTTCATATAATTTTTTAAGTAATATATCTAGATTGGGTCTTAATACCATTGTCATTTGATTGCCTACATCATATCTACTTTGATATATTCCATGTTCTAAAGTTTCGTCTAAATCTAATATAATGACTTTTTTGGTTTTTTCCATGTATTTCTCCTTTAATAGAATGTTACTACAAAAATTTGTAATTTTTTGTTATGATTATACCAAAAAGAACTACTATATTTCAAGTAGTTCTTTGAAAATAAAAGGAGATGTGTGCTAATTGTTTTACTACAATTAAGCACTACTTTAAAAAATCAATTTTACTCCTTTGTTTCTGGTTTTAATTTTCCATAATAATATGAAGCTGTTGCTCCACCATCTATCAAAAAGTCTGAGCCTGTTATAAATGCTCCTTTTTCACTCATTATAAGTTCTGCAACATTTGCTACTTCATCTGCTGTACCTGGTCTACCTGCTGGACATTTTGCAAACATATTCTTATAAAAATCTCCTCTAGGTCCATTAAATTCGTCTATTGCAAGTGGTATTACTATAATTCCAGGAGATATAGAATTTACTCTCGCACCTCTTTCTTCCCATCTACAAGCCTCAAACATTACTCTTTAACTCCACCTTTTTTTATTACTTTTCCAACTTCTTCTAGTAATACTGCTGTTCCATATAATACTAATTGCAAATCCAACAATTATTCCTAAATCAATATTATAAAATAAATTATGTGACATAGAAACATTATACCATCCATATATTGTGCATAATATTCCAATAATAGTCATAAGAAAGAAATTATATTTAATAAAAATATTTTTTTGTTTATGATAACCTATTTTTATAAATGAAATTATAGTTCCAATATATATTGAACCTGCTATACCTGTTAAAGTAAATAATTTCCACGCTTCAATATTAGTATAACCCGACATTATTAACCTAATTATATAATAAGTAGCATTCATGAGAGTTATAACTAAAATCGGATTTATAAGCGATAGTGCATAATCTTTAGATATAAAAGCACATATGCCAATAATAATCCCCCAAAATGTGAAAGATTGAGTTATTCTTATCAACCAACTTATGTTTAATATTAATGCAAATTCAGTAATACTTCCTAATATTATCCCAATAATTATTGATATAATTATATTTTTTATTATTTGTTTTATTTTCATAATTTTTTCTCCATAAATATTAGCTAATGTTTGATATTTAAAAATTAATCTGTTGCATAATTTATTTTTCCACCAATTATTTTCCCTGTATTAGCATCAATATATAAAATTGCAGAAGTACAAGGATCTTCTTCAGAATATGATAATACTTTCCAAACAGTATATTTTTTATTAGTATCTTCTTTTGGATTTTCTTTATCTTCTATGTTTAAGAAATTGTTTTCATAAGCTTTTGAAACTCTAATATAATTCAAATCCAAAAAGTTAGTACACCCTTTATATTTCAAATTCTTTAAATAAGATTTTGCTATGTTTAATGCTGTTTCTTTATTTACTTTTATCTTTTCATTTTGTACTATAACATTAAAATAGCCATTACTCATCATATAATTTGGAAGATAAGCTATTACACAAGAATATTTAAAAGGTTCTGATGTATCAACTATTCCACCTTTTGATACAGGCAAAGTATAATTTACTTTACTGTCAGACATAAATTCTTCTCCTTTTATTACATCATAATATTTTATTAAACTATCAGAATCTTTCATAACAATAATTTGTGCAAAAATATTATCAAAATCACTTTCGTTTATCTCTTGGATAATTAAAAAATGCAAAATAATATTTGTATCAATCATTTTTCCAAGCTCCAACTATCACCATAGTCTTTTGAATAATAGACCTTATAATCCCCACCATTATAATCTCCGTCTGAACCTTGTGTTATTTTTATACTTAATACTCCATCTTCAAATGTTGGCAAATTATAATAATCATAAATATCACTATTTATAATTTCTAATTTATTAAAACTATTTCCTCCATCTTTTGTAATATACATTTCAGAAGTTTCTCCTCCAGCAGAAGGCATTGTTAAAAAGCCAATATTTTCACTAATAAATTTTATTTGACTAGATGTCTTAAATATTTTCTTTTCATCTCCCATTCCAAAATATATATCTTTCCAAGTTTTTCCTCCATCAACAGTTTTGCTAATTTTACCAAATGCTATTCCCATTGCAACATCTTCAAATTTAAGCATAAATCCTATATTTGAATTTATAAAATGTATATTTTGTATTGAAGACTCATTTTCTATCTCTACAGTAGTCCAATTATTTCCCATATCATCAGAATAAACTAAATATCTTTTTGAATCTTTTATATAATAAAAAATTGTTTTTTCGTTTGATATTTGATAATTGTATTCATTATAACTATCTACCATTTTTGAAAAATCTCCAGGTACTTCTACTGTATTTTTTCCATCAAAACTTATATACATTATTCCATCTTGAATTTTATAACTATCTTTTGCAACACTTACAACACTATAATTACCTAAATCTTTTTCATCTTTAAATGTCATACAATATAATGATTCAGAAATTGTTTTATCCATTGAAATTTCAGATAATATTATTGTTCCACCTTTTTTTATAATATATGTTTTTTCATCAATTTCACAATTTTTATCTAATGCAATTATATATTTAGGTATATCATTTTTATATAATACCAATGCTGTTGTTCCATATTGTTTGCAATTTTCATAGGTAAAAAGTTCACTTTTTTCATTCTTTTTTATTGTTATACCTTTACTATCAACTAACATTTGAGTCGGATTACCATATTGTGTGAATACTTGCCAATCGCCTATTAATGCTGATGTTACATAATAATATGATATTCCATTGCCTCTATCTCCATATGTAACAACATATTCTTGTAATATACCATTTTTATCTTTATAAGTTATTCCACATACATCATTTGTTAGCCATTGTTTTTTTATTTTTCCATCTAATTCGTAATCTAGTTGCTCTTTTTCTTTTGCAAATAAAAAGAATTTTTGGTTTCTATATATTTTTATTGCTCCTGTATTTTTATTTGTTTTAACAACAAGTTCATTTGAAAAATCATTTGAAAAACTTATTATACATTTATTTTTGAATCCATTGTTACACATAAATGAAATATTAATTACAGAAAACATTATACAGAGAATATATATAATTATATTCTTAATTTTTTCTTTTTTAGTTAATAAAATCAAACTCATTGTAGCTGAAATTATAATTATTTGATTAATTATGTATTCTAAAATATCAATTACATACTCATAATTATGTCTTTTCAATACAAATAAATATGCAATTTGTATTAATAATGAAATAATTAATATAATAGTTGATATTACTCCTATTGTTTTCTTTGTTTTGTTAATTTTCTTTTTTCTTTTTTCTTCAATATTTTTATATTTTTCTATTGCTTCAGAAATTTCTTTATCTATATCAATATCTTTTTTTGCTCCTTTTTCTCCATTTAATAATTCTGATACATCAATTTCAAAAAATTCTGCTAATATATTTAGCATTGTTATATCTGGAAAACTTAATCCTCTTTCCCATTTGGATATTGCTTTATCTGTAATATTTAATTTTTCTCCTAATTCTTTTTGTGTTATTCCTTTTTCTTTTCTTAATTTTTTTATGAATTTTCCAAATTTTTCGTTGTCCATTTTAAAACCTCCTTTGAATTTTTTGTATCTTATCACTTTATATCTTTTTTAGCAATCGACTGTTAGTAGAATTGCTTATTTTTCTATGATATCAGCCAATAAGATTTAATTCAAAAGTACTTTCTATCAGTTATTGTTTACTTTATTTTTGCTCATAAATGTAACTCCAACTTCACCTTTTTTTATTACTTTTCTGACTTCTTTTAGCAATATACTGTTTCATATAAATCTACTTTTAATATTTTTTATTAACTTTTTTACATACAGCATCATACCATAATTTATTTCTATCATTTTCATTAACAAAATATGGTTTATATATTTCAAATCCACATTCATTTAATAATTTCTCATAAGTTTCTTTAGTATACTTATGTCTAAATCTTTTTACTTTAATATTATAATCTTCTTTTTCATAATAACCTTCCATATCTTTTTCATTAATAGTAGTTCCTATAATTAAATATCCATCTTCTTTTAAAGATTTCTTAACATTTTTTAATACAATTTTAGCATCTTCTATTGGAAATAAATGGATAACAGCTATCATTTGAATAATATCAAATTGGTCATTTTCAAAACTATAATTCAAAATGTTATCGTTTATAATTTGTACGTCTGGATGATCTTTTTTTATAATATTACACATATTTTTAGAAATTTCTAATGCAGTTATTTTAAATTTATTATTATATTGTTTAAAAAATTTAATATTTCTTCCATGTCCTGGACCAATTTCTAATATTTTAATATTCTCTTTATTTTTTAAATTCAAATCATCATATATATTATTCCAAAAATCATAGCCAATTTTATAATTTCTAGTATTATACTCATTTGCTAAAATTTCATATGCGTTTTTATTAATTTCTATATATTCTTTATTCACAATAATAAAATCTCCTCTACAACTTAATATTGACTAAACATTTCTTTTAAAATTTTTATCGACTAATATTTAATTTTATGGCTCTTATTCCTCAAGAACTTCTCTAATTTGTTCTATTGTAATTGGTCCCTCTCTTAAAATCTTTAATTCTTTTGAAACACAGTCAACTATTGTACTTCCTTTTCCAAATTTGACAGTACCTTCCATCATTCCGTCTAGATTTGGACATTCATTTTCTATTTCATCTAGGTTAGTACATGTTGGCTCTCCACTTTGATTGGCACTGCTCATAAATATTGGACATCCTGTTTTTATAATTAATTCTTTTACAACTTTTGATGTTGCCATTCGTATTGCAATGGTTGTTTTTCCATTGTTAACATATTCTGGTGCTTCTGGTCTTTTTTCTAAAATTAGTGTTATTGGACCTGGCATAAATTCTTTTATTAGTTTTTCTGCCTTTTCATTTACTATTGCTATACTTTTTATTTGCTCTTCATCTGAACACATTACTGGAAATGGTTTTGTAATTGGTCTATTTTTTGTTTTTACTAAATTGTCATGTGCTTTTTTTGAGTTTATTCTGGCACATACTCCATATACCGTGTCTGTTGGAACACTAATTACTCCATCATTTTTTAGTATTTTTGCTAATGTATCTGTTTCGTTTTGTTTATATCTTTTTATCATAATTTTCCTCTTAAAATTTTTTAACATTTATTATTTAAAAATTCAGCAATTTGATCTAAATTTTCTAGAATTAGTCCACCATTATTTTTTATTATATCTTCAACATAATTAATACTTTCTAATTGGTGACCTTCAAATTTTTCATTTTCATATTCTTTTAAAATACAAAATATAACCTTTTTAGGAACTTTATTGCTATAATCAACGGCTGATGCAATTGAACTAAAACCTTTTTGTCTTGGTGTTATTACATAAACTAAATAATCACATTCTCTCATATCATTTTCTTTCTTTAATTTTATCGTTTTGTTATATTTCCATGTTCCGTTTTTCACAACTGGATTTCTATATTCAATTTTTTTATTTAATTTTTCAATTAATTCATTTCTCCACTTGCTATTACCGCAAGTTCCACCTAAATTTATTTTTAACATGAATATTTCCTCTCTTTTTTTCATAATATGTCATTTATTTTTCATTTTCTATAATTCCATATGCCATTGCTAAATTTTTAATTATTTTATTCATTTATTTCACCTCTATGTTTTATTACATTTTATATATCTATAAATTTCTCCCCAATTATTAACTTCTTTGATGTACTGATTTTCTTCTAATTTCATCAAGTTTGTATCCCTAAAATATAATGTTTTTACTTCATTATCTGCTAGTCTTTTTATAATTTTCCAATCATCATCAATCATAATGTCTACTTTTTCATTTTTACAAATTTCTAATTTATCTTCAACATTCCAATAATATTTATCAAACTTAATATTATTTTCTTCTAATAATCTTATTGCATCATCTTTCATTTCTTTTATAAAACCACCTCTTGCAGTAATAACGACAAATTCGTGTCCTTGTTCTTTTAATAAATTGTATATGCCTACAAATCCTGACATTAAATTACTTTCTTTTGATACTGTCATGAAATATTTTTCAATAAATTCTTTTTCTTGCTCATTTGTCCAATTATATCTAGCTTGAAATTTTGGTTCTTTTTTATTTATTAGATTGTTTCCTTTTAAAATATCTATATCAAAGATTTCTTCATAAGTCCTGAATGTTGTTTCACTATCTATAACTACACCATCTAAATCTATTCCTATTTTCACAGATATATCCTCCTCTATTTTTATTTATCTTGTTGTTTCTTCTTTATATCTTTTTATAATAATCTTCAAATTCTTCTTTTTTACTTTTGAAAAAGTTATAAAAATATCTTACATTTTCAAGTTCATTCCATTTTTCTACTCTATAATCTTTTGTGTCTAAATTGTATATTTTTGCATTTAATATTCCTAACATAAATGGAGAATGAGTTGCTATAACGAATTGAACTCCGAGATATCTTGCCATTTCATTTATTTTTTCTGCAAGTTTTACTTGATTTTGTGGTGAAAGTGACACTTCTGGCTCATCTAATAAATATAATTTATCTGGTTCAATATCCTCTTCTAATATTTGTAATGTTGTTTCTCCATTTGAATATTTATCTTGCGCAAATGCAAATCTTGGAAATTGTTTTCCACCTTCTTTTGTTTTTAAAAAATCTTTTGCATTTTTTCTTCCTCTTTCTTTGGTTAGAGTACTTTCTATGCTTTCTTGTAAGACTGCATCTTGTTGTATTTTCCTAATTTCATATAATATCTCTTCGCTTTTTATATATCTACTATTTGTAGGAATTTTAGTTAGTCTACTTCCATATTCGTTTACTCCTAGTTCATATTCACATTCATTTGAATAGTTTTCAAAATATGGCCACCATCCGTCAATTCTAGAATAGTTTCGTTCTTTGCCTTTTAAGTTTAATTTGTGTGCAATCATGTTTAATATTGTTGATTTTCCACTCCCATTGTTTCCATATAGTACTGTGATGTCGTCGAATACAAATATATTTGGTTCTTTATTTTTGAATATGCAAAATGGATATATATTGGGGTCTGTGCTTCTGCTTTCACTTAATTTAAATGTTTTTAGATATATCATTTTTTATCTCCAAATTATCTATGTTTTTATATTTAATAATTTTATTATTTTTGTCTAGTATATTTTGTTATTAAAAATATCTAATGGATATATTTTTTTATTCTCAAGGTCTTTTATGTCTTGAAGTGCTGTATCATATCCTCTTAGTTCATCTTTTGTCATATTTCTAACTTTATCTAAATCTAACCATTTTACATCTAATATCTCTTTTGTATTAAATTTGATATTTTCTTCAATAACATCTGCTGTGAATTTTATAATTATTGCCGTTTCTTTTTCTTTTAAATACGCTGTACTTATTGGCAATACTCCTGTTAATTTTACTTTGCAACCTGTTTCCTCATAAGCCTCTCTAATTGCTGCATCTGTTACCAATTCATTTTCCTCTACATGGCCTGCTGGAAAGTTCCATTGTCCATAACATTTCTTTTTGGCTTCTTTTACCATTAATATCTTATTATTTTTTACGATTAAACACCCTGCTATAACAACCATATTTATCTCCTTTTTCAAATTTACTTTTTATTGTCTCCATCTTTTATAATTCCGTATGCCATTGCTATATCTGTTGGAACAATATATTTTGCATCTATTGCTTCTGCAACCACTAATGCAAATGCAGACATTGCTCTTGTAGCATACCACCAATCTGGGTCTTTAACTCTTTGTCTTATCTCATCTAAAGAAATAGACTTATAATATCTCTCTGTTTCCTTTCTTCTTGTTTCTATGTCCATCATAATTGGTTCTGAATTATCTTTGTATAAAGTATTTTCTTCATATTTTATTCCTGAGTTTCTGGCAAACTTTTCATGTCCACCACCTGCCAATATTAATATATCTGCTTTTTGTTTTGGTAAATTTAGTCTTTCCTTAATAAATGCTTTTACTTCTTCTAAATCAGTTGTTGCATAATTTTCCGCTAAATCAGGAAATTCTTGCATTACATCTATAACTCCAATATTTGTATTAACACTTTCTTTTATTTCCTTATCATAAATTGCAATTTCAGTAGAACCTCCTCCACCAATGAATACACAAACTTTGTCTTTTACAAATCTGGTTGCCCCTAATACAGTTAATTCATTTTCACTTTCTTGAGATATTATGTTGAAATCGTATCCTGTTTCATTTTTGAATCTTTTTAAGAATTTTTCTCTTTCTTCTTTATTTAAGGTTCTGAAAATGCTTGTTCCACATACATATATGTCTTTAGAAATTGATTTTAATTCATTTACTTTTTTTATTAGTTCTTTCACATCATTTTCTCTTAACTTTTTGTCTTCGTTATAATGTTTTTTGAATTGTATTGTAATTCCATCTAATTTTTTTATTTTATTCCCATCATAATTGTCTATTTTTAAACATGTTGACCCTACTTCTATAATTATTTTATTCATTTATTTATCTCCTTTTTTATATTTTTCTCTTATACATCTTTCAATTCTCTTTTTATAAGAATTAAAATAAATGTAATTTCTATCTCCATATGTCTCCATTAATGTGTTTTGTTAGTGCCATAATGAACGCAGTTCTTGTTAAATCAATTCTTGATACTTCATTTTTTGTTAAGTAACTTATTCCGCCTTTTCCTTTGCCTAATTCTTGTCCATCAAATATCTTGTCCATAACTTTTCCAAGTTCTGTTGCTTTAATTTCATCAATGTATTTATCAGGAATTGGAAATCCTTGGCTTGTTCCTATACTTTGGAATTCTTTTGAATCCTCCACCACTACTGCATTTATGTCAATCCATTCTCCTAAAGAATCTGTGATACCAGCTTCACTTGAAATATAAAAGTCTGCTTTTATATTGTTTTTTGAAGCATATTCTTTTAGATTTTCCACTCTATTTTTTGCTCCTTGAAGTATTTCTTCATTTATTGGTTGGTCTCCTACATTTGAATCTACTGGTATTCCTTCTATTTCTACTTTATCAAAATATTTTTCAAATGCTTGTTTTGCTCCTTCTATTTTTCCTGGATTTTTTGTTCCTATTAATATTTTCATAAATATTCCTCCTTAAAACTCTATCTCTTCACTTTCTGTCAATTCTCCATTAAATCCATAAACTTGCTTACATAATGGTAATTTTCTTTTTCCCTCATGTAAAACTACTTTTTCCAAATCCTCATATATACTATGTAATTTTATACCATATTTTTCCATTTTTTCTACGGTCATTTCTTTAAATGCTGGACATGGAAGTATTGTTCCATCATATTTTATATCTAATTTTTCAGTTCCTGCTGTGCATAAATGAGACATTTTTCCATTTAATGGAATTCCAATTCTTATGTTACCGCTATATTTTTCTTTTTCTTTTTTTAATATTTCACTAAATTCTCTTAGCTCTGTTTCATTTAACATCAAGTCTTGTTTGTTTTCTAGTCCTCTACCTTGTGGTACAAAATTTAAAATACTTATATTTTTTACTTTTGAAATTTCTAAACATTCTATGATATCTGGAAATTGTCTATAATTTGGTTTCATAGGAATAAAATGAACATCTACATTTAATCCAACAATGCTTGCTCTAACCAAAGAATCTATTAGATATGTATTTAATGCTTTTCTTCCCATTAACTCATTATCAATATTTTCATCTAATGCTTGCCAATCAAATACGATTTTATCTACTCCTAATTCTTTTATTTTTTCTAGTTCTTGCCTTGTTAGTGAAGTAAATTCTCCTGGATTAATCATTCTTTTATAATACGCCTTCACATTTCTTTTTAGTCTTTCATTCCATGGTTCATGTTCTTCTATTTCTTCTAAATCTTTTTTACATTTATTTTTTATATATTCTATTGTTTTTTCTGGTATTGCTGGTGTTCTTTTTATTCCACTGGTGAATATAACTGTTCTAATTCCATTGTCTTTACAAAACTTTATCATTTCGAATAAATCTGGATGTAAAAAAGGTTCTCCTCCTGAAATTGATATTTCTCCAATTCCACCATGAGTAATAAAATACATAACTGTTTTCTTAAAGTCTTCTATTGTTATTATTGTTGTTTTGTCTTTTGAGGAATTTGAAGAACAAAATTTGCATTTATTAGGGCATGTTTGTATTATTTCAAAACATAAGTCTTTTAACATATATATTCCTTCTTTTATTAGTATTTTTTTATTTTATCTGTTATGCATTATCATTATTTTTTAGTTTTATTTTTATCAAAACTAACTGTATTCGTATTAAGTTTTTTCTTGTATATTAATATAATGATTATTTATGATAACTATATCATAAATAGTTAAAAAAAGGAAGTATTTTTCCAAACACTTCCTTTTAAATTTTATTGCGATAAGTGGAGTACAAAATAACAATGCTCTTCAACAATAATTACAACTCCTATATATGGTCTTTTTTCATTTTTATTATAAGCAATATGTTTATCAAATTGACTTAAATATTTAATATAATTATCATCTATAATGTAAAAATTTAATTTTCCTAACTTTATTTTCCTTGACTTAATTTTATAAAGCATATTATAATTAAATATAATGATTTAAAAAATCCGATTATATTTCTAGTTCTTCATCAGATTCTTTGTTTTTTTCTTTTACTTTTTCTTTAACACAATCTTCAATTGAAGCTAATAACAATGTAATTTCTGTTTCTACTCTTTCTAAATCATCTACATTAACTTTACCAGTTTCAATATCACTTATTCTTCTAATAGCCTCAAGAGATAGTTCTTCTGAACCATATTGGTTTAGTTTTTCTATAAATGCCTTATATTTAGGTTGTTTCATTAGTTCTTCTAAATATTGTTTTCTGCATCTAAAAATGTATCTCTTAAAAAAGCTATATTACCACTCATATTATTACCTTCCATTTTTTCCTCCTATTATAATACTTATATATTTTTATCATATTTATTAATAACATTCAATTTTTCTTATTAACAAGTTCTTATAAATAACTTACTATTTCTTCAAATGTATCGTATCCACTTTCGCTATTGATATGACCACCATTATGTATTAAAACTTGTTCTGTCGCAACTGTATCCGCAAATTCTTTTTCTACTTCATATCTCACATATGGGTCATTATCTGAATAGAAACAAATAATTTCGTTAGCATATTGTTGTACATCTTGCAAGTTATCAAAATACATTGTTTTATTAACATTATCATATTCTTCATTAATTCCTAGATAATTATTAAATCCACATACGAATATTAACTTCTTAACTTTCACTTTATTTTCAACTAAAAATTTTGATATAAATATTGGTGCTATACTATGACCTATAATTGTTGTATTTTCATTTATAAGTTCTAAATCTAAATAATATTTTAATAACTTACTCCAATTTTCATAATTTTGATATCCTACTCCTATTGGAAAATCTGGTACATATACTTGTTTGTTGTCTGTTGATATAAAATCTTGTAACCAACTAAACCAGTTTCCAAAAGGGCTCCCAAATGAGCCATGTATTATAAAATAATTTTCCATTTATTATACCTCCTAAATTAACTATTTTTCAATCTCACTTTCATATGTATTTTTGTATTGTTCAAATTTAGCTTTTGCTCTTGGTAATCCTGCATTTGCTGCCATCTTTAAATAATATTCAGATAATTTCAAATTTTTCTCTGTTCCAATTCCATTATAATAAAAATTTGCTCCTAAATCATAAATTGCTGGAAGATGTCCTTGCATTGCACAGTCATGTATTAATTCAAATGCTTTATTTACATCTTTTTCGATATTTCCAAATCCAAAATAGTAATAAGCACCTAAACAAAATTTAGAAAATGCCTGTCTTCTTAGATTTTCTTTTTCTTTATTTATAAGCTCTAATAGTGTTTCATAAGCCTCAATATGTATCTGTTTTGCTTTTCCTTTATCTTGTTCTACTCCATCTCCAAAATAATAACAAGCACCAACTCCGTATGCACAACGAGCATCTCCTAATTCTTTTCCTTTTTCATACCAGTACATCGCTTTTTCAAAACTTTGCTCTGCTCCGTTTTCCTCACTATCATAACTTCTACCTAAAATATAGCATGCAAATTTGTCACCGTTTTCAGCCTTGTTTCTTACATCATCCAAATCAAATATTATTGGTTTTATAGTATTATTCATTTTCGCCTTCTCCTAATTTTTTTAATAAAATATATCTTTTAATATTTTTCATCCTATTTGAAACTGATAAGAATATCCATGCAATCATTTTTTCATCTAAAAAAGCACCATATATTTTTCCATTCTTTTTTATTAGAACATTGTTACTCTTATCTTTATAATATTCTAAATTGTTTTCTTTTGCAAACATTTCTAAAAAATCAGCAAATCTTTTTTAATGTCCAGATTCTCTTGGTATTTGTGAAATTTTATAAAATAGTTTTAAAAATCTATCTGTTATTTTGTTCATTTTACACCTCGAATTTCATTTATAATCTTCGATCCATCTTTCCAAAATTTTTCTATCTCTTAATACAACAAATTTTGTAGAATATACAGAACTATATTTTGAAGCAATTAATTCATTGTAAGACTTTGTTATAAGTTTTATTGCATTTTCAGGAGTTTCCCATAGTAATTTTGCTCCTTCTTCCTTTTCTTTTTGTGTCACATGTAATTGCTTAGTATCTTTTAAAACTTTTCCTACAAAAATATAAGAAATCTGTTTAAAATTATTTAATGATTTATATTCTTCTGCTGTTCCTAAGCATTTTAAAATCTCTATTTCACAACCAGTTTCTTCTAATACCTCTCTTTTAAATGCTTCTTCTGGTTTTTCTTCTTCTTCTAATCCTCCACCAGGTAATTTATACTCATTTTTGTTACTTTTATTGAATATTGCAATTTTTCCATCTTCTCTTATAACTATTCCTCTTGCACCTATTCTTAATTGTGGATTTATCATTTCTACAGGTGCTTCTCCTATATCTCTATCTGTTATTTGGCATATTAATTCTTCTTTCAAATCTTTTACCTCCTATAAATATTTTTATTTCATAATTTAAAAATCTTCTGGCGCATATATCGTATAATATTAAATCAAATATACATCTATGCTCTATTTTAAAAATCTCCTTATCTGTTGTTAGTTTATAATTTATACATAAATCTGGAATAAACTCATATTTATCGCTTCCATAATTACCATATTGCGTATCGCTCTCCGTATAACTTCCCTTTAACATATTATACAAAAGATTCCATCTATCACATGAGCCAACATCAATTTCTTTTGTACTATCAACTCAATTATATATAGGTTCCTCATTCATATCTATTATTGTTGATTTTACACCTAGACTATCATATAAGTCTTGTAATATACCATTATTAAAATATTGTTTTAATGCAATATGAATGCATTTATCAATATCGGTATTTTTATTAATAACCATTAATCTGACAGGATTTTTATCTTTATAGAAAACAATAACATTATGTTTATTGCCTATATTAATACTTGGGTTACTAACAGAAATTATACAATTACAATTTTTTATTATTTTATACTCATCAAATGCAATCTGGTTATTTTCAAATCCATCAACAAAAGCTCCATTGAAACATTTATTATGATTTTCATGTTGTTCAGTCCATAAATCTATAGTTCTTACAATCTTTAAATTTTTCATTCATTTACACCTTTCAACTTATACAAAGTTTCCCTTTAATATTTTTATACTAATAATATTCCGCCATTGACATTAAGATTTTCTCCATTTATATAATCTGCTTCTTCACTTAATAAAAATAATACTGCATTAACTGTATCCTTCACTTCACCCAATCTACCACTTGGATTTTTCATTGCTGTTTGTTTTATTTCATCTTCTGTATAACTTTTTTTAGCAAGTGGTGTTAATGTCATTGATGGACTAACAGTATTTACTTTTATATTATATTTTGGTGTTAACTCTAAAGCACAGCATTGTGTTAGAATTATAGTAGCAGCTTCACTTGTACAATAAGCAACAGAGTCTTGAATCGGTTTTGTTCCTAATCTTGATGCTATGTTTACTACTCTTGGCATATTAGATTTTTTCAAAAGCGGAATGGCATTTTTTATGCACATCCATCTTGCAATAACATTAACATCATTATTTACTAGTCCATCTAATCTATTAAATTTTTCTTCTATTTTTTTATACATATTTATGACATCGTTTTCTTTTGATATATCTGCTTTTATAAACAAGCTCCTATCTTGATATTTTTCAAATAACCTTCTTGTTTCTTCTGCCTTTTTTTCATCATGTCCATAATTAATAACAACCTTTGCACCTTCTTCTAGCAAAGATTTTGCAATTCCTTGACCTATTCCTGAAGTTGACCCTGTTATTAAAAATACTTTGTCTTTAAAGTTCATTACTACTCCTTTTGATACTTTTAAAAAGAATTTAATTTTATGTCTTTTTACTTCTTGATTTACTTATTTTTCATCTTTAATCCATCTTCCATATTTATTTTTGTTGGAACAATATATTTGCTTTCTATTTTATGTGATATTAAATTTGTTAGCACTTTCATTGCTCTTGAACCATCAAACCATTTGGGATTATCACTATTTGCTCTAATTCTATCTAATGAAGTTACTAAAGCATTTTTATCATAATTATCACTCATTTCGATTGTTAGCATATATTTTTGTTTTTCATTTTTATATAAAGTATTTTCCATTAAATTATATCTTGCATTGTTATACCAATATAAATGGTCACCACCAGCTAATATTAAAATATCTGCTTTAATATCTATTTTTCCAATTATATCATCTACATAATCGTATACTTCACTGAAAGAACATGTTGGAATGTCATTTTTTAGGCTTTCAAATTTATTTGTAATGTCTACCACTCCAAAATCATAATATTTTTTGGCTATAACTTCTTTATTTTTTACAAATATAAGTTCAGTTGAACCTCCACCTCCTATAAAAATACATATATTCTCATTGTATTCTATATTTTTATAACATCCTAGAGCAGTATAATTTGCTTCATCTTCTTGTGACACAACTTGAATTTCCAACTTAAATTTTTCATATATTTTTTTATTAATTTCGTCTAATTCTTCATTTGATATGTTTCTAAATATACTACATCCATATATATTTACATTGTTTGTATAAGTTAATGCATTTTTTATTACTTCATACAATTTATTTAAGTCTTCTTCATTTATTTGCTTTTTTATTTGGTAATTTTTCTTAAATTCAATTGTAATAGTTTTTTCATATATCAATTTTTCTTCTTTGTATATGTGTATTTTGGTATTGTTACTCCCAATTTCAATAATAGAAAACATGTTATTCATTTTATTTTTCCCCCATTCCGTATTTTATGTTTGCAATTCAAATATTTTTTTGCATTTTCTGGATGATAATTATCCCATTATTCTTTTGCTAATTGTATCATATGCACAAATAAAAATGCAATATTATTTAAGCACAAAATGTAGATACCTGCCTAATTTTGTGTTATAATCAATTTTAGCAATTATAGTTTAAAGGAGGATTAAAAATGAAGGTTGCGTTGGCTTGTACTGGAGGAGGTGCTAAGGCTGCAATTAATATTGGTGCAATCCGTGCACTTAAAGAACTTGGAGTAGAGATTGAGGCAATTTCAGGAGCAAGTATTGGCTCATGTGTCTTTTAGTCTTATGATAAAAGGTGGTTTAAAAAACCCTAAAATAATACGCAAAAGTGTTGATGAAATAGTACTTAAACATAACAAACATATAATGAAAGACATTGATATACCATTTATAATTCCTGCTTTAGATATAACAAAAAGAAAATCTATTTATTATAGTTCCAGCCCTATGGAGAAATTTACATACTATGATGATAGACCTATTTCTGAAGCGATTCGAAGTTCTTCGTCTATCCCAGTTATTTTCACTCCAAATAGAGTATCTATTAATAATAAAATTCATTATATGATGGATGGAGGTATTACAAGTAATACTCCAACACTTCCACTTAAACAATTTTCTAACTTTGTTATTGGATTAGAGCCAAAATATTACAATACACAAGAAAAGAAAAATATTGCGAAAAATGTGGATATGATGCTGTAATGAAATATGCATCTCAAATTTGTAAAGATGAAATTTTGTAATTTAAAGGTGATTTTATTGTATAACTTAATTAAAAATGTAATAATTGGTTTTGTTTGTCGTATTCTATTTCGTGTAAAATATGAAAACCTTGATGTTTTAAATAAATATGATAAGTGTTTAATTTGTCCTAATCACTCTAGGATTTTTGACCCTGTTTTTCTTTATCCCAAAATAGATAATATGTATAGTGTTGCAAAGTCTGAACTTTTTAAAAATAAATTCGTTTCGAATTTTTTGTCATATTATAATGCCATTCCTATAAAAAGAAATGGCAAGGACTTTGCAGCTACTATGCGTATTTTAAGGTTATTAAAAAAACATGATAAAAATAAGACTTCTCTCCCTATTATACCTGTTTATATAACTTCACGTCCTCGATTTTTTTCAACTGTGACTGTGAAATTTGGTGAACCTTTCATTCCCAAAGTGAATGCTTCTCATAATAAAGATTTGATGAAAAAAGAAACCTTTAACTTAATAAATTCTATATACGAGTTAAAGACTTCTTAAAATCTTCTTGCTTTTTATTTTTATTCTTTTATTGACAACCCTTTCTTTTAAATTTTAATATATTATACTTCACGATGTATGCCTTCGAATTTGTTTATAATTTCATTTTGTATAATCTTTCCACAATCATCAAATTTCATTTTTTCCTTCCATTCAATATCGCCATTTCTATAAAATTCCATTTTTGCCTCTTTTTTATCCTTATCTATGTCATAAAAAATTCCTAATACATATCTACATATATGTCTTGGCAATTCTTCATACATTACCTCTCCATAATATGTATTTCTTGTCATAATTTTTAGTCTTTCTTTATTTTCATTTCTATCTTGTGGATTGTTTTTCTTTTTCATTTCTATTGCTAACAAGTTATCAAGTCCTTTATTTTCTCCTCTACTGTGTACAATTAAATCACATTTTATCCTAATCACTTCATATTTGTCATTTATTATTGTTTTATACATATATTCGTTTCTATTATAGTTGGCATCAGCATAGTATCCTCTTATGCCTTTTTCCTCCATTACTTTTTCTAAGCATTTACTTAATGATGAGCATAAACATTCTTCTGCTACATCTAGTTTTATGGAACTTATATCTTCTATTAAAAACAATTCATTAGCTTCTTTGAATATTTCATATACTAATTTTGAATTTTTTTCTGATATTTTCTTATGTTTTTTTATTTGATTATATAATGCTTCTCTATTCTTATCTAACACGCTTAGCCCTGCTGGAGTTATCTTATATTCTCCTCTTTTTTCTCTTTTTAAATAATTTAGGTTAACTAAAATTGATAATGCTTTATCACACTTAAACTCAATATAAGGTTCTTCATCTCTTCTTAGCATTGTTTTCTCATGTTGTAAGATATTTGATCTTGTGTGAATATTTTCGTCACTTAATTCTTCTAAAATTTCTGCTCCTATTCTATCAATTTGTTTCATATTCAATCCTTTCCATACAATATTCTAATAATTTCTTACCATATTCTTCTCTATTATTTTTTCCATATATCTTATGTATTTTTTGTCCTATCTCACAATTATCAAATCTCTTATTATACATATATCAATTTTTATTTAAATTAATTAAAACTATATTCTCTTATTTCACAATTATCTGGCAAATATTTTTCCACCTGTCCATCTTCTGGCAATTCATTAAAATAAAAATGGATTGCTCTAGCTACGCCACCATGTGTTACTAAAAGTATATTTTGACCACTATATTTTTTCTTGATTTCATCTAAAAATAAATTAACCCTTTTAAATAATTCTGGAACTGTTTCTAAATTATCGATTTTAACTTTAGAATAATAATTCCAATATTCCGTATAATAAAAATTATCGATTTTCGTATTTGTTAAAACTCCACAGTTTCTTTCTTCTATTCGATCATCATATATTACTTTTATCTTATTAGAATTTATAATATCACAGGTATGTCTTGTTCTTAAAAGTGGTGAACAAATAATCAAATCTAAATTTAAATTTTTAATTTTTTTAGATGCTTCCTGTGCTTGTTTTATTCCAATATTATTTATATCTTCATCTAATAATTTTCCATTATATATATCTAATCTATTACTATCTGTGTTTCCATGTCTAATTACATATAACTTCATTGTTACTTTTCCTCCTTATATCATTTTTGTAAAGTGTGTATATTCCTGTAAGTAATAAAATAAAATCACCTAATACCATGAACCAACTATGGTAATAAATATAATAAGAGCCGTATAAAATTCCTGTTGTTATTCCAGATATTCTAACTAATTTCATATTTGATTGCCATAGACAATATGATCTAATCATTGAACCAATTGTTGGTAATAGTGAAACCCACCCTGTCCATGAAAAATAACAATTTATCATTATTATTCCTTCAAAAATAAATAGTATTATTAAATATACAGATTTACTAAATTTATTTTTATTTATAAATATAAAAGTCCTTATTAAATTTATTATACTTAAAATTGCACCTGTAAAAGCAGATATTAAAAAATCATATATTGCTTCAAAAAAGCAGTTTAATGATTGAACATATAATGATTTTTTTCTATCTTTAATACATATACTAATACACACTGCTACTAATGCTAAAATACTAAATACCATTTTTTATTTTTCCTATAATCTCTACTTTTTATTTTGTTTAGTCAACCCATACCACCTAATATGGTATGAGTTAGGCACTGAACAGTTGATTTTCCTTGAAATGCAAGGCTTTATTTAAGATTTAGAACACATACGCATTCAACGTGCCCTGTAAATGGAAACATATCTACTGGCTGAATCTCTTTAACTTCATAAACCTCTTCAAACCTAGCCAAATCCCTAACCAAAGTAGCAGGATTACAACTAATATACACAAATCTATCAGGTTTAATCTTTAAAATATTATCAATAGATTTATTATCAAGCCCTTTTCTTGGAGGGTCAACCATAACGACATCCGGAATAATATTTTTGTTATTTATTAGGTCATCCAAAACAATTTCCGTATCACCTGCAATAAATTTAGCATTATCAACATTATTAATTTTTGCATTTTCTTTTGCATCTTTAATTGCCTGTTCTACAATTTCAACTCCATACACTTTTTTAGCATGTTTTGCCATAAATAATGAAATTGTTCCAATACCACAATATAAGTCAAACACAGTATCTTTTTTAGTTATTTTTGCTGCCTTTACACCAATATTGTAAAGTCTTTCAGCCTGTACTGGGTTAACTTGGTAAAATGAAAGTGGTGATATTTTGAATGTATATTCTCCTAATTTATCTTCAATGTATCCATTTCCATATATATTGACGTTTTCTTTTCCCAATATAACATTTGTATTTTTTGTATTTATGTTTTTTACTATTGTTTTTATATTAGGATATTTTTGTGTTAGAATTTTTACCAATTCATCTTCCTTCGGAATTTTGTTACCATTTATAACTAATATACACATTACCTCATTTGTTTTTATTCCAACTTTTATTACAATATGTCTAAATAGGCCTTTTACAGTTTTCTCATTATATACTGAAATTTTATTTTTCTTTATAAATTCTAATACTGTTTTTGCTATTTCTTCTGATATCGGATTTTGAATCAAGCATTTTTCCATAGGTATTACTTCATGCGTTCTATTTGCAAATACGCCAATTACTGGCTCTCCGTTCTTATTTATACCTATTGGATATTGTGCTTTATTTCTGTAATGTAATGGATTTTCCATGCCTAGTGTTGGTTTGACTTGAATTTTGTTTTTTAGTGTTTTATTTACTAATGATTGAACTGCGTTTTGCTTCATTTTTAGTGTGTCTTCATATTTTATATGTCTCATGTTGCATCCACCACATCTTTTATATGTTGTGCAGTCTACTTCTTGTCTTACATCTGATTTTTCTAGTATTTCTACTATTTTTCCAAATGCGTGTGATGATAAGACTTTTACAATTAGTATTTTTACTTTTTCTCCTTTTATTGCACCATTAATAAAAATTGTAAAATTGTCTATTTTTGCAATTCCTTCTCCTTCAAATCCATTATCAATTATTTCTACTATATATTCTTTGTTTTTTTCTACTGGTATTTTTTCCATAAATATCTCCTAAAAATTAGAAATTGAGTGACAGGTTTTTAATCTCTATTTTAAATTTTTATATTACTTAAAAAAATCGGGATTGAAGACCTGTCCCCCAATCCCTAATTTTTTATTCTTCCCAGTTATGATAGATGTTTGCTACATCATCAAGTTCGTCAAGTCTTTCTATTAGTCTTTCCATTTTTTCTACACCTTTTTCATCTAATTGAACTGTTGTAGTTGGAACCATTTGAACACCTGCTTCTAAGAATTCTAATCCAGCTTCTTCTAGTTTTTCACTTACTTGTGTAAAATCTGAAGGTTCTGTTGTTATTTCATATACTTCTTCGTCTGCTGAGAAATCTTCTGCTCCTGCATCTAGTGCTAACATCATTACATCGTCTTCTGACATTTCTGTTGAAGCTCTTTCTATTACTATTACACCTTTTTTATTGAACATGTATGATACGCATCCTGTTGTTCCTAAGTTTCCACCTGCTTTGTCAAATACGTGTCTTACGTCTGCTGCTGTTCTGTTTTTGTTGTCTGTTGATGCTTCTACAATTACTGCAACTCCGTTTGGTCCATATCCTTCATATACTATTTCTTCGTAGTTTTCGTTACTTGTTGATGCTTTTTTAATTGCGTTGTTTATTGTGTCGTTTGGCATGTTTGCTGCTTTACATTTTGCTATAACTGCTTTTAATTTTGAGTTTCCTGCTGGGTCTGGTCCACCTTCTTTTGTTGCTATTAGTAGTTCTCTTCCTAATTTTGTGAATATTTTTCCTCTTGCTGCGTCTGCTTTTCCTTTCTTTGCTTGTATGTTGTGCCATTTGCTATGTCCTGACATACTCTTACCTCCTCTTTGTTTTTTATTGTATTTTCAAGGCTTTCAAGCCTCTATATGTTGGTTTTGCCCATTTTTTCTAAAAATTTCTTTTTATATTGTAACATATTTTTTGTATTTTGTGTAGTCTTTTACAAATATTTTTTGTCACTACAGAATTTTTTCATTAAAATTATTTTATCAAATTGATATCTCTTTTTCATTTTTCTTAAATTTTCCTACTAAAAGTTTATACTAACATAATCTGTCCACATTAATTTATTTTAATAGGGAAAGATAAAATATCATCTTTCCCTACTGCCTAAAGAATTTAGTACAATAAAACAACAAATACAACAACCTCAAAATCAGTATAACCCTCGTCAAATGCTTTTAAATTCTATTCAAATTGTTCTCTATTTGCTTCTACTAATTTCTGTTGCTCTCTCTGTACTCTTGATCTTGCTTTATCCTTGTTCTCTGTAGGTACATTTATTGTAGACTTTCCAATTTCTTGTACAGAAAATACTTTATTTTCTTCCAAATAAGCCTTGTCCATTTTAGAATATGTACCAAAAAACTGTGGTCTTTCTTGTTTCTTTAAACATCTCTCTTGTTTTCCTAATAAAATCCCTTTAAATTTCTCTTCTCTAGATTTAGATAACGTTCTCATTCCTTCTTTAAATTTTTTTCTAATATTATCTTGTGTTACTTGTGTAATCTCTTCATTGTCAGATATTGAATATATTATTTTTGCACCGTCTTCTTTATCTGTAAGAACACATAAAATTTTTATATTTGAATCTTTTTCTACACAAGTAATTTTTGCGAATTCAAATAAAGTTCGTGCTTTTTTCATATCTATACAATTCTTTATTAATTCTTGGAAATAATCGCTTTTATCCATACAGTTTAAATTTTTATGTCCTAAATTTTTAGCTAAAAAATCTATTTCATATTTTAGTAATTCCTTTTTATCTAAATTTTCAATTTTCAAGTCTTGTCGTAGTTCCTGTCCTTTATCTTTATCTTCTAATAATTTCATTTCGTTTTTTAATAATTTAATATAATCATCCATATACATTCCGTTTATATGTATATCCTATTTTATTGTCAATTTTTTGTAATTCATTTTCTAATAAAATAGTGTATTCATGATTATCTTTCATATTACCAGTCATAAATTCATTTGTTTTAAGCCCTGTTTTTATATTCATTAGATCATGAGTTAAATCTGTAAAGTATTTTTTTCCGTCAATTTCTAATTCAGTAATAGCATGTCCTAATCTTTTTCCAGGTATTAAAACTGTTTTTGCATTTATTCCAACTCTGTTAAGCATATTTTCATAAATTTTTGAAAGTGAAGTACACACAACTTTGTTATCTTTAACATCTTTAATATCTCTATTAAAAATTTGCTTTTTTTCTTCTTCACTTTCAGTTGTAATATATTTTTCATCATATGAAAAATATTTTCCTTCATGTAAATCTAAAATATAATAATTACTTGCTTTCATTTCATCGATTTGAAAATCATATAATAATTTCAATTTTTCCTTATCTTCTATGTACTTATGTTCTAAAAATTCTTCATCCCATAATTTACATTTATAATAAAATTGTTTTATTTGTTCTTCATTTGCTTGTCCATTTTTTATTAATTCCCTTAACTCTTTATTTTCTTCATTCCATTTAGGGTTATTTAATCTATTCAATCTCCATTTTAGCCACACATCCCAAGTTTCTAATACTGCCTCTATACCATAAGAAAAGTAAATTGCAGATTTCTTATCTACTCCAGCAGAATTTCTACCTATTCTAGATTTTAACCCTTTACTATCTATTGAATTTTTATCTTTTTTTAAAGAATAATGAAATGCCATTTTTTTTAACTTTTCAAATGGTATTTTACTCAAATTTATATTTTTGATATTACTATTCCTTTGTGGTTCTTCATTTTCTTTATAAATTTTTCTTTGGTTTTTCAACAATTCTTGATTTTTTCTATTAATTTCTTTTTTTTCATTTTCTTTCTGTCCTTCAAGTATTCTTTCTTTCAATGATTCATATATTAAATTTGTATTAGCCTGTATATCTTGTACCCTTTTATCTGTTTTTATAATTTTCTGGATTTCACTTTTTTGTAATCCTTTTTCTTGTATTTCTTTATATAAATTTGTTTTCGGAGAATATTTAGGTATCATTCCTTGGGTAGTTTCATCATTCACAAAATCACTCATATAATGTAAGGCGTCTCTATCTTCAATATTGATCTTCTCCAACATGCTAATTAATTTTTGTGAGTTGGTTGTAAATAATGTAATAAACCTTTCTTCCCCTCCTGCCTTCATCAATTCCTGTATTACTTTTACATTTGGATAATATCTTTTGCTATCAATTACTTTTTTTGCACGTTCTTCTCCTAAAACATTGCCCATCACTTTTCTTGCAATAAGTTCAACTGCACCTTCATCTATTTGATTATGCATTATCCTTTTATTTCCAATGGCATCAACGTTTGTCGCATATAACTTTGCATTTGTTCCATATTCTCTTGTAACTAATCCTTCTCCCCAAATTTCGCCATTTTCTTTTTTTTCATTATTCTTAAATATTCTACCATTCAAAGAAACTTCTGTTTCCTGATTAGTCTTAATTTTATCCAATTCCATTACATGTGTCCATTCATGGAAAAATGTTTGCCTTATATCATTTATATCTTTGAAATTTATACCTTTGCCTTCATTTCTATCGTAAGCAATGACCGCCATTTTTAATTGATTATTTGCGTCAATATAATCAATTGTTTGAGCACCAAATTCTTTTCCTTCATTTTTCCTATACACAGAATCCGTAACAGATATTTCTCCATACTTAATCCCACTATCCTGCTCTTTCCATTTTCCATATCTTAATTTTCCCATTAGATTCGATAATTTTTCTGTTACTTGTTTATAACTTACTTTTCCATTTGTTAGTTTTTCAATGCTAGTTGAATATTCATATAATAAAATTTGCGTCAGACCATATTCCTTATTACCTTCTATATCGAAATTATCCCAATCCTTATTTTTTGTTATTTTTTTAATTATTTCTAATTTACTTCTTTTATTCTCATCAGATAAATCAATATCTTGAGAATATTCATTTAGTAATGATTCTAATTCTAATTTCATTTCATCATTCCTTATTAAATATAATAATTAAATTTTTAAACCACAAAACATGGCACAGAAAATATAATTATATTTTTATTTTCTTCTATCAACTTACTATAGCGTTATAACTTCTTTCATCATATGTTCCTCAAAAACATAATGCCTATTACATAATTCTTTAATTTTAGGTCTGTGTGTAATTATTACATAAGTTTTATTGTTTAAATATTTTTTTATCATACTTATTATTTTTTCTTCAGACACTATATCTAAATTTGATGTTGGCTCATCAAAAAAATATAATTCTTTATCTATTAATATCCCTCTAATTAAATTTAATCTTTGTTTTTGACCTGCTGATAATTTTATTCCTTTTTCGCCAACAATTGTTTCAAGTCCATTTGGCAATTCTTTATACCAATTCATTAATCCTGCTTCATCAAGTAACTGCATTATTTTTTCTTCTGGAATCTCTTTTCCTAAACATAAATTATCTCTTATGCTTAAATCAAATAAATCAACTTCTTGTGATACGAAAACTAGATCGAGTCTTTTATTCATTACAGTTTTACCATCTATTTTTAATTCTCCCTTTGATAAAGGAAATAAACCAGCTAAAATATTCATAGTCGTTGTTTTTCCTTGACCAGATTCACCCATAATACTGATTTTATCACCTTTATTTAAAATGAATTCTGGTATTTTAATTTTCGTTGAATCTTTTGTATATGAAAAAATAACATTTGTAAGTTTAACATTATTATATTTATCTATTAATTCAACTTTTGTACTGCCTTTAAAATAGTTATCTAATTGTTCTTTTGCTCCTTTGAATCTAACTGTAATATCAATTAATTTTACAATATTATTAAGTTCTATATATAATTTTCCTAATGCAGCCATATAAAATAATAAATAAGGTAAACCATCTTCACCATTCTTTACCATAATTATTGTACTAATTAATACAACAACATATAATAAATTCATTAATCCTGTAAATACGGCATTCATATAAGATCTTTTTATTTCGTTCACCTTTGTTGTTTTTAAATATCGCTCACTATTTTTACTTATTTTATTTTTGCAAAATTCATTTATGTTTAATTTTCTTACTGTTATAATATTTTGAACAAAATCTATAAATGTTGCATTGTATCTTGATTTTTCTTTTCTGACTTGTTTATCATATTTTTGTTTTTTACTCATCATTTTATATTTTAAATATACTGCTAAAAATCCAATTACTAAACAAATTATACCTGTTATAATTGATTGCTTACAAACCATTAGAAGTATAGATGTTGTTCCTATAATTAATGGTAATACACTTATTGAAAAAAGCCAAACTAAATTCATAAACAAATCTGAAACTTCTAATATTAATGTATGTATGTAACCTGTATGAGTTTCTGCAATTTTTTCCATTGTCATAGATTGTACTTTTTCAAAATAATATTTTTGAATTGCTGTTTTTGATTTTACTTCATTAACATTATCTATATATGATGCTATTTTACTTGTAATTAGCATTATTAAATAGGCAATTACAACTGCAACAGTAAGTTTTATTATTTTATCTAGTGTTAAAGGACTGGTACCAAAATATGATAATGCAAACGCTTCACCATAATCTGCTATAGAATATATAGTGTTAAAAACAATAGACCATAGCAATAATTTTTTAGATATTACTTTTATCAATTCTTTCAATTATCTTCTCCTATTCTAATGCTTCAAAATTATTTTTTTGTATTATTTTTACAAATACATTATAACATAACTTTATTTTTTTGTCTTACTTTATCAGTAATTTTTTTAAAAAATAAGTGACGAAAATTATACCAAGTAACATCTTTTAATGGCACATTACCTCAAATGTTATAACTAGATATTAAACCTTTAAAAAACATTTTTCTTCGTGTGAATATATCACTCCAATTGCTTGCAAATAAGAGTAAATAATTGTTGTTCCCACAAATTTCATTCCACGCTTTTTTAAGTCTTTTGAAATTGCATCTGATAATTCTGAACTTGTTTTATCTGTTTCATATACAATTTTATTTTCTGTAAAATGCCATATATAATCAGAAAAAGTTTTATATTCTTTTTGTATCTCTTTAAATATCTTACTATTATTTATTGTCGCATTTATTTTTAGTTTATTTCTAATTATGTTAGAATTTTTTAATAACTCTTGAATTTTTCTTTCATCATAGTTAATTATTTTATCTATATCAAAATTATCAAATGCTTCTTTAAAAGCTTCCCTTTTATTTAAAACACATTCCCATGATAGTCCTGCTTGAAATGATTCTAGTATAAGCATTTCAAATAAATATTTGTCTTCATACGATGGTTGTCCCCATTCTTCGTCATGATATTTTATGTATAATTCATTTTGTAGATTGCACCATTTACATCTACTTTTATTATCTTTATATATCATATTCTAAATTCACCCATTCAAATATTTTATTATAATATGTTTCCGGTTCTCTATATTTTCCGTCAGTATGACCAGCTCCATTTATAATTAATTTTTCTTTTTTGCAACTTGCTACATCAAATAATCTTTCGCACATGTATTCCGGCACAAAATCATCATTACTTCCATGGATAAATAATATTGGTGTTTTACTTTTTTTAACTTGTTCTAGTGCAGAGGCTTCCTTTATGTCATATTTTGCTTTTCTTTTTGCAACTATCTCAAACATATTCAAGACTGGAAATTCTGGTAAGTTAAATCTTGCTTTTGCTTCTGATGCAAATATATCCCAAACTGATGTGTATCCGCTATCTGCAATTATGTATTTTACATTTGAAGGTAGTTCATCTCCGGAAGCCATTAATACTGTTGCAGCACCCATTGAAGAGCCATGTAATATAATTTTTGCATTTTTATTTTCTTCTATAATTAAATTAATCCAATTTTGTAAATCGTCTTTTTCTAACCATCCCATTCCTAAGTATTCTCCGTCACTTTCTCCACATGCTCGCATACTTGGGATTAATACATTATATCCTTTTTTTGAGAATTGTTCTCCTATTGGCAATACACTTTCTGTACTTGCTCTGTATCCATGTAATATTATTGCCCATTTATTTGTTTGTTGGTCTTGTAAATACTCTGTTCCTCTTAATGTTATGCCATCTTTTGCCTTTACTTCGACCGTCTTTTGTATTGCTCCTTCGCTCCATTTTTGTGCACTTTCTTTTGCTGTCTTTCTGTTGTTTTCTATTATTTGCTCGTCTTCTCCTTGTATTTCTATTTTTGTTTCTTCACTTACTTTTCTGTCTCCTCCTGCTCCGCTTCTTGCTATTGCATAATTTACAAAGTAGTTTCCTATCCCTTCTGTTAATGCTATACCTAAAATTATTAATATTACTAATATGATTGATGTAATTTTTATTACTTTTTTTGATTTATTTACTCTGTTCATCTTTCTCCCCTTTTAATCTTTGTTTAAATTGGTATTAGTAATATATCATAAAAAAATATAATTATCAACTAAATATGACTTATTTCATATTATATTATAAGCATATTTTATATGCAAAGGAAGGATAAATTAAATGAAAAAATTATTCATATACTGGTACTGTTTTATTTGCATTTTTGTATTTAGAGGTTTTATAGTATATTTTTAAAGCAGATAATAACAAAAAATTATCTGTTTAAATTTTATTATCCAATAAAAAAATAGCTCTATGTAATAGATTTATATTCTTATAATGAAATTTGTAATGTTCGCTTGTAAAAAAACAAATTTTGTTGTATAGTAAATAATAACCTTTCACTGTCAAAGGTAGTTCTTACATAAGGACGGAAAGGGGGGCAAATGAGATGACACAAGCCGAACTTATTCGAGATTTGGTTGAAAAGCTATTATCAGAAAGAGATAAAAACAACAAACTTCAGTCAAAACTTGAAGAATACAAAAAGAGTAAAGACTAATTGTTATCATACATAGTCGATGTGGGGAAATTTGTTACAGGATTTCCTCTCTTTTTTTTGACATAAAAAAAGTAGATGTAGTTACAGATACATCTACAGCAAACAATATACACAAGCCGAACTAGAGCACATTGTTTAATGTAACTATATAATAGCACCTTTTTTATAATTTGTCAAACTCAATTTTTCATTTATTTTAGATTCTCAACCTCAAAGCATTTAACACAACAGTCAAACTGCTAATCGTCATTGCAAATGCCGCAATCATTGGATTCATAGTAATTCCAAACGGTTGCAAAACACCACAAGCAATCGGAATCATACAAATATTATAGAAAAATGCCCAGAATAGATTTTGTTTTATATTTCGTATAGTTTTTCTACTAATTTCAATTAAATCATTGATTTTCTCCAAATTATCATTCATAAGAACAACTTGTGAAGAATCCATAGCGATGTCTGTGCCGCTTGAAACTGATACACCAATATCTGCTGTTACAAGGCTTACACTGTCATTTATTCCATCTCCACACATCATTACAAGTCCATTTTCTTTTAATTTTTTTATTTGCTCTGATTTTTCTTTTGGTGTGACATTTGAGATAACCTTATTAATTCCAATTTCTTTTGCTATTATTTCTGCAGTTTTCTCATTGTCACCTGTAAGCATTACAATATCAATATTTCTATTTTTTAATTTTTGTATTACATCAATAACATTTTCTTTTAGTATATCTTTTACTCCAATTAATGCTAATAATTCATTATTTAGGCTAACAAATAAAATACTATTTCCTTGGTTTACCAAGTCTTTTTCGTCTTGTTCATTATCTATTTTGATATTATTTTCTGTCATTAATTTTTTATTACCAATTAGGTATTTATCTCCGTTCTGTGTGATTCCTTCAACTCCAAATCCTGGTATTGCTTTAAATTTTTTTATTTCTTCTAGTTTTATTTTTTCTTCTTGTGCTTTTTTTACAATTGCTCTTGCTATTGGATGTTCAGATTTATTTTCTATACTTGCAACTTTTCTTAATATTTCCTTTTCTTCTATATTGCTGTAATTATATATTTTTGAAATACTCAATTCGCCTTTTGTTAGTGTTCCTGTTTTATCAAAGCAAATTGTTTTTACTTTATGTGCATTCTCTAATGTTTCACTTGTTTTTACTAATATTCCCTTTTTACTTGCATTTCCTGATGCAATAACTATTGCAAGTGGTGTTGCTAATCCTAAACTACATGGACATGCTACGACTAATATACTTACAAATATGTTTATTGCAGTTGCTATATTTTTTGAAATTAGCAACCATAAAATAAATGCTAAAACCGCAATTACTAAAACAACTGGTACAAAGTATCCGCTTATTTTATCTGCTATTTTTGCTATTGGTGCTTTTGTGCTTGTGGCTTGTGTTACTAGTCTTACGATTTCTGAAACAGTTGATTCTTTACCAATTTTTTCTGCTCTATATTTTATTGTTCCTTCGTAATTTATGCTTCCAGCAATTACCTTTGAGCCTTTTTCTCTTTTTACTGGAACACTCTCACCTGTTATAAATGATTCATTAATATGTGTTGTTCCTTCAGTTATTTCTCCATCAACTGCAATTTTCTCTCCTGGTTTGCATATTACAATGTCATCTTTTTTGATTTCGTCTAATGTTACTGTGACCTCTTGTCCATCTCTTAAAATCACTGCATTATTGGGAGTTATTGTCATTAATTGTTGCAATGCTTCTTTAGTTTTATCTTTGTTTTTATTTTCTGCATATCTTCCAATTTCTATAAAGAATATTACTATTGCTGCAGATTCAAAATAAAGGCTTTCTACATGCATTGCATGTCCTTTTAAAATTTGAATTGTTCCATATATACTGTAAATATAACTTGCTAAAACTCCTATCATTACTAGTGTGTCCATATTTGGTGTTTTGTGTATTAAGTTTTTATATCCATTTTTTATTATGTCTTTTCCTAAAATTAATACTATTGTTGTTAAAATAAATAGTGATATTGCATAATTTACTGGATGTGTCATCATATTTAAAAATGGAATTACCGGCATACCAACCATATGTGACATTGATATATATAATACTAAGATTGATATTATTGTTATTGCTATTAGTTTGTATTTTTCGTTTGATTTTTTCTTTTCTTCTTTTTCAAAATTGTCTATTCCTAAACTTGTGAATCCTGCTTTTTCTACAAATTTTTCTACTTGTTCTAGTGTTAGTTTTTTGTCGTCATATTCTATGTTTGCATTATTCATTATTAAATTTACTGTTGCTTGTTTTATTCCGTCTTGCTTGTTTAGGTATTTTTCTAGTCCTGAAGAACACGCACTACAAGTCATTCCGTCAATTTTTAATAATACTTTTTTCATATTTTATATTTCCCTTCTTAAAGTACTATATCATGTTGAAAAATAATTGAATTTTGGCAAGGAAAATTTAATTTAAAGGGCAAGGGCGCATACATTTGTATGTAACCGCGTTTTAAATGAAATTTGACGCAGTCCAAAATTGTAATTATTTTTCAACATCTTTATTCTCCTTTGAAACCAGCATCTTCAATTGCCTCTTTAATATTTTCTATATTGATTTTTGTTTCATCATATTTTATTGTTGCTTTCTTTTCTTCTAAACTTACTTTTGCTGTTTCTACTCCCTCTAAATTGTTTAATACTTTCTCTAATCTTGTTGAACATCCTGTGCAGTGCATTCCTTCTATTTTTAAATTTGTTTCTTTCATTTTATTTTCCTCCTCAAATTTTTTATTAACATACTTTTTTATGTTATTTTCTTATTTGTTGAACCTTTTAAAAAGTCCTATCAATTCATCTATTACTTCTATGTTTCCCTTTTCTATGTCTTCTGATACACAGGTATATAAATGTTGTTCTAACATATGGTTTGATAGACTTTTCAATGAATTTTGTGCCGCAGATAATTGTATCAAAATATCATTGCAGTATGTATCTTTTTCTACCATTCTTTTTATTCCTGCTAATTGTCCCTCTATTCTGCTTAGTCTATTTATTATTAGTTTCTTTTCGTCTTCTCCTCTAAGTGTTTTCTTGTGTCTACATTCTTCCATTTTATCACTTCCTTTCTAAAACACTAATGGTTATCAATCGCGAATAAGTCATAGAACTTTTTTAATAATTAGTTTGATTTTCTTAATTATTATATACCCATTAGGGGTATTTGTAAATATGGGGGTATATATATTTTTTTGTTTAAATACCAGCAGTTTAAAAGGAGCGTGCACTAGCACTCTCCTTTTATTTCTGTTAACTCTCCTTTTCGACCTTCTTTTGCATTCATCCATGATATTTCTGACCATGAGTCCTCTGTGTGTTTTCCTTCACACACTTTAACATCATACCCATTTTTTATAAGTTCTTCCCTTATTTCAGGAAATATCACCATACTTTTCAAAAGCACCGCTGGTTGTACATATTGAGTATCCCCTTCTACAGCATCATCAATAATTTTATTGACAACTTTAATTTGATTTTCTAATGATTCTTTTCTCATTTCCGTTGCACTTATTATTTTAAGTTCTTCCATTTTTTTCTCCTGCCAATTGGCGTATTTAAAATGTTTACAAATTACAGTTTTATAATAGCACATTTTATATATTATGTCAATTTCTATTTTTTTGTTTTTGCTAAAAATTCAATATTCCCAAATGTTCTAATAATATTTTAATTCCTAATAAAATAAGAATAACTCCGCCTAAAAATTCTGCATTATTCTCGTATTTATCTCCAAATCTATTTCCTATTTTTGTTCCAATTACTGATAAAGCAAATGTAATTATTCCTACAAGTGTTATTGCTAAAATTAAATTAACATTAAAAAATGCAAATGTTATTCCGACTGCCAATGCATCTATACTTGTTGCTATTGCCAATATAATCATAGTTTTAAATCCAACATCGCCATTTATGTTTTCATTTTCTTTGCTAAATGTTTCTTTTATCATATTTCCACCGATTACTGCTAACAAAATAAATGCCACCCAGTGATCAAAACTTGTTATAAAACTTTCAAATGTTGAACCTAAAAAATAACCTATAATAGGCATTATTGCTTGGAAGCCTCCAAAATAAAGACCTATTATGCATGCTTTTTTCCAGTCCATTTTTTTCATTGATATTCCTTTGCATATTGATACTGCAAATGCATCCATTCCAAGTCCTATACTTAATAATATTAATTCTATTATTCCCATGTTTTCATCTCCTAAATGTTTATATATAATTTTATTTTGTTTAAAAATTTTTATGTTATTTATATAACATTTTTGGAGAATTATCAATTACCTAAAAATTAAAATAAATTAATTAGTTCTTCTTTATTTCTTAAACCAACTAGTCTTTTTTCTTCTTTTCCATTTTTGAAAACTATTAATGTTGGTATACTCATAACATTATATTCAACTGCTATATCAGGATTTTCGTCAACATTTATTTTTCCTACCTTAACTTTTCCCTCTAATTCTTTTGCTAATTCTTCTATTACTGGTGCCATTGCATTACATGGTCCACACCAGTCTGCATAAAAATCTACTAATACTGGTTTTTCTGATTTTAAAACTTCTTTTTCAAAATTTTCTGTACTTAATTTTATTTCCATTTTCTTTCTTCCCTTCTTAATTATTTAACACTGCAAGCCCTGCTTTAGTTCCATCATATACTGCCTTTGAAACTTGGTATAAACCGCCTGTGCAGTCTCCGCAAGCAAATAAACCTTTTATTGATGTTTCCATATTTTCGTCAACAACAATTTTGTCGTTATTTATTTTTGCCCCAATTTTTTTTGCAAACTCTGTACTTCCTGCAACACCTTGAGCAATAAATATTCCATCAATTTTCATTTTAGTATTATCTACAAAATCAATTTCTTCAACTTTGTTTTCTCCTTCTATTTGGTCTATTTCCTTTGTATTAATGTTAATATTTTCTGCTCTATATTCTGGTGCCTGTCTACCATTTGTTAAAATAGTTATTGATTTTGCAATATTTTGTAAATCCTTTGCCTCCGCAATTGCATAGTCTCCGTTTCCAATTACGGCAACATTTTTATTTCTGTAGAAAAACCCATCACAAATTGCACAATAACTAATTCCTTTGCCTTCATACTTGTCCATATTTTTTATATTTGGTTTGTTCTTTTTGTTTCCAGTTGCAAGTATAACTGATTTTGCTTTAAATTCATTGTTTAAAGTTTCAACCTTAAATGTATATTCTTTTTCGTTTAAATAGTCTATTTTAATATTTGTAACTTCATCTTTTATAACTTCTGCACCTATATTCTGAGCCTGTCTAATTCCTATTTTGTACAATTCTTCTCCATTTATTCCATTTTCAAATCCATAATAGTTTTCTATTTTGGTGGATTTTTCTAATGCCGATTTTTCTTTGTATATTATTAATGTTTTTAAATTTCTTCTTATTGTATAAAGGCTTGCAGATATTCCCGCAGGTCCTGCACCTACAATTATCACATCATACATTTGCTTCACCTCTTTTTTATTTTACAACTATTCCTAATAATTTTGATAGTTCAACTGCCTGGAATTGATTAACAATTAACCCCTTTAGGTCTTCTTTGTCTATTATAATTCCATCAATATTACAAGTTGAAACATCAATTCCTTTTAAATTTGTTCTAAACATTTGAGTTCTATATAATTCACATTCTTCAAATTTTGTATTCTTTAATTTACATTCTCCAAATGATGCCATGCTTATATTGTTTTCTTTAAAAGTTGTATCCTTAATGTTGGAATTTGAAAAATTAGAATATTCAAAATTTGATTCCTTCATTTTTGTCCTATAAATGCTTGTATCAATAAGTTTTGTTCCTACTAATTTACAATTAGAAAATTCACATTCTACAAAGTTTGATTCACTAAAATCGGCATTTGAAAAGTCACAATTATTAAAAATCACATTTGTAAAATATGTACTTATGAATTTTGCTTCTATACATTTACAGTTTTCAAATATACAGTTTGTTATTTCGTTTTTTTCTGTAATTATTGTTTCAATACAATTTTTGAATTTGTATCCTCTTATGTCGTTTTCTTGTTCTGTTTCTGTAATTATTATTCTTTCTATTTGCTCTGCTTCTTTGTATTCCATTGTTTCAATTTTCACACTTTCTACATTTGCTCACAAAATTAATGATATTTTTGGTACAAATATCATTAGTCCAATTATTGCGGCTGCAATTGCTGATATAAGAACTGCACCTGCTGCAACATCTTTTGCTATTTTGGCTTGTTCGTTTTTTTCTTTTGTTATTAAATCTACTGTGTTTTCTATTGCAGTATTTATTAATTCCATTGATATTACAAGTCCAAATAATGTTATACAAATTATCCATTCTACTTTATTTATTTTTAATAATATTCCAAATATTATTACTAATATCATTATTGATATGTGTATTTTCATATTTCGTTCTTTTTTTATTCCCATAAATATTCCTTCAAATGCATATTTAAAACTTTTTATAAATTTTTTCATTTTAACTTATTATCCTTTTTAATTTTCTTAATTCAAATTATATAAAAAAATGTATCATATTTCAAGTGATTTCTTTAAAAATTTCTTTAGATTTTACATCTATAGTTACTATTCACAGTCCATAAAATTATCAAAATAGAAAGAGCGGAATATTCCGCTCTAATTGAAAACATTATTATTTTTTTTGAATTTTTGAAGAATTTTATTATACTTTTCCTTTTGAGAATTTTGAGAAATTTGTTCTAATGTTTCTATTTTTATAACTTCATATTCCTCTTCTTCATCCTTATCCATATTTTCATAATCTTCTTCACTTAATAAGTGTGTCTCGGTATATAAAGGCAATTCGAAGCACTCATTCTGTATGGGAATCTCCCACTGTTTTTCATATTGTCCAAATACCTCGTATCTAGAATAATATTCTAAGGATATAGCATCTTCATCAATCTTCGCTGTCAAATAATCCTCTGCAAATACCCCTTCCAGTGAAAATAATTTTCCATCACAAATATTTGCAATGATAAATCCATCATTTACCATTCTATTTACTTCTCTAACTATTACCCGATAATATAATGCTTTCTTGTTCATATTTTTGTCCTCCTGTCTATTAATTCAAACCAATATTTATCTTGGTTTGATTATATAAGTAACTACATTTATTATAGTACGTTTTACATAAAATTGTAACATTTTATACCACATACAATAATATACAGAAAAACTGCAATATACTTCCTAGTAATATAAATAAATGAAATATAGAATGCATATACTTTTTCTTTTTCCCCAATCCATACAAAATAGCACCAACGGTATAAGCAACTCCACCACTAACTAAAAGCAATAATCCAGGTATTCCTAATAATTTAGGTAACAATTTAGCAGTAAAAATAATGCACCATCCCATACCTAAATAGCATATCATAGAAAAAACTTTAAATTTTTTGATATCTATTGAATTTAGGGTTATTCCTAAAATTGCAATTGCCCATATAATTCCAAATATACTCCATCCAAGAGCAGTATTGTATTCTCTAAATGTCACTAAGCAAAATGGTGTGTATGAACCTGCTATCAATAAGAATATTGAGCAATGGTCTAATATTTGGAATACTTTTTTTGCTTTTCTTTGCGGCTTTAATCCGTGATATATACTAGACATCGTGTATAAGAGTATCATTGTTACACCATATATTGAACTACTCACAACGCCATATCCATTATGATGTATTGCAGCAAATACAACGCATAGCACTAATGCAACTATTCCAAATGCTCCTCCTACTATGTGTGATGTCATATTAAAAATTTCTTCGCCTTTTGTATAATAAGGCAAAACTCTATCTTTTAATTTTGTTCTTGTCATTTATCTCTCCTTATTTTTTTATCCATACTGACACGCTTCTTGATTTTACACCAAAATTTCCGCATCCTTCTTCGTCTATTGTGACTTCTTCTTCGCAATTTCCAAGGCAGTCAATATATGTTTCACCAACATTTTGATTTCCCACATACATTCTTTTATATCCATCACCTGCATTAGAAATAACAACCGCTAAGCCTGAACTTATGTGTTCATCGTCACCTTCTTGTGTCCATCCTATAAAATTATTATGGTCAAAATAATCGTGTTGTAATCCATATGATTTTTCTTTTCTTATTAACATTAATGTTTTTAGGTCATTTACTGGCTCAATATGGTCATGTTCTATTCCATAATAATCACCATAAAATACACAAGGATATCCATCATTTCTTAGCAATATAATTGAATATGCTATTGATTTAAACCAACCTTGTACAAAACTTTGTAGTGCTTGGCCTGGTTGTGTATCGTGGTTGTCTACAAATGTTACTGCCATACATGGATTTTCCTTTACCAATGTGTGTTCCAATATTTGTGACATATTGTAATTTGGGTCATTTGATGCATTAAAGAAATTATAGTGTAATGGTACATCAAATAATGATATTTTTCCTTCTGTTTCCGTAATATATCTATGTAATCTATTTACATCTGCTGACCAATATTCACCAACTGTAAATAATTCTTTTTTGCTTTCATCTCTTAATGTTTGTATCCATTCTTTATAAAAATTTGCATCTATGTGTTTTACCGCATCTAATCTGAATCCATCAACTTTTGTTAAGTCTAAATACCATCTTCCCCAGTCTTTGCATTCTTTTACTACTCTGGGATTTGAAAAGTCTAAATCTGCTCCCATTAAATAGTCAAAATTTCCAAATTCTTCGTCAACTTCTGCTCCCCATTTTTTATCTACAAATTTGAATATTGCATTTTCGCCAGTTTGATTATTATAGTCTATTCCATCAAAATCTGTCCAATTCCATTCGAAGTCTGAATATTTGTGTTTTCTTCCTTGGAATGTGAATTTTGTTGCAACTTTTACATTTTCTCTTTGTGATGTTTCTATATTATGATTTGACCAGTCTACTTTTGTTGCAGGTATTGTTTGCAATGCATCTGCTCCCATTTTGTGATTTAAAACTATGTCTGCATAGCTTTCTATGCCTGCTTGTTTTAGTGCAATTATAGAGTCTAAATATTCGTCTTTTGACCCGTATTTTGTTTTTATTGAACCTTTTTGGTCAAATTCACCTAAGTCATATACGTCATATACTCCATATCCAACATCATCTTTTCCGCCTATTCCTTTATATGCCGGTGGTAACCATATTGCTGTTACTCCTAAATCTGATAGTTTTTCTGCATTTTCTTTTATTTGATTCCATAAATTTTGGTTACATTCCATATACCATTCAAAGTATTGCATTAGTATTCCATTAATTTTTTTCATTTGATTCGCCTCTTTTGTTTTTTATCATTATATCACTTAATTATTTTAAAATCTATAGTAGACCGAAAAGTCGATTATAAAAAAATTATTTTTTGAATTTCTCTATTTTCGATTAATTCATAAATTTGTTTATTATTTTTTATATCTTCTACATTCTTCCCATGCATCGTAAAAATCCCTTTAACCCCAGAATATAATGCATAATGAATTGCCTCAACATCTTCTTTACTTCCTATCTCATCACACGCAATTATTTCTGGAGCCATTGTTCTAATAAGCATATGTATGCCTTTGTTTTTACTTACATTTTCTATTATGTCTGTTCTAATTCCAACATCATTTTGAGGTGCTCCCTTATACATTGCTGCTATTTCTCCTCTTTCGTCAACAACACCACATGTTTTGCCTCTAAAATTTATTTCTTCTATTCCATCACTTAGCCTTCTAATAATGTCTCTTAAAATGGTTGTCTTCCCTCTACCTGGAGGTGCAACTATAATGGAATTGTATATTGTTTTATTCTCAATATCTATAATTTCTCTTAATATTCTTGTACTGCAGTTTTTTACCTCTCTTGCTATTCTTATATTTAAACTTGATATGTATTTTATATTTGTAATTTTTCCATTTTCAATTACACATGAACCTGTTAGCCCTACTCTGTGTCCTCCTTTTATTGTTATAAATCCTTCACATATTTGATTTTTATATGCATATATTGAGTTTTCACATAATCTTTCTACTATCTGCAATATTTCTGTTTGAAGTATATTATATTGCAATATAAGGTCTTTTTCCCTTAATTTTAATATTATTGGCTTGTCTACCCTGATTCTAATTTCTTGTAGTTCATTTGCAATTTGGGGATTTTCTTGCAATAAATTTGAAAAAATTTGATATATTTTATTTGGAAAATATCTTAAAATTTCATCCATTTTTATCTTCCTTTTATTTTTATTCTAATGTCCTTTTTCATACATTGGTTCCAAATTGGACATTCTCTATATTATATTCTTTTTTATGTATTTTATGACTCATTTTGGTTAGACTAAACATTATAATAATTATTCTAATCGGTTTATAGGTAAAACCGTTATTAAAAAGCCTAAATATATTATGCAAGGATTGATTTCTAAATGAAAAATAATAAAATTTGGATTATTGTTGCCATTATACTAATTTTGTGTATTGGAATTGGTATTTATTTTTTCTTTAAAAATAAATATACGAATTCTTCTAATTATTCTGCAGAAAGAACTTCTACAAATCAAGATTTTTCGGCAAACAATACCTCTGTTAATAATAATATTGTTTCAAATTCACAGATAAATAATACAGAAAATTTTGGACATAATTCATTAATGGAAAATAAAGCAAATGAGGAAAATGAACAAAATAATATACAAAATATTGAACCCAAAAAGGATGAACTTATTTCTTCTTTTTCTACAAAGATTTATACAAAGGAGTCTGAGAGACAAAATAATATTTCTATTACTTGTTCGAAATTAAATGGAACTGTGGTAAAAAATGGAAACACTTTTTCTTTTTGCAATACTATTGGTCCTGCAACTTCTGCAAAGGGTTACCAAGAAGCTGATATTTTTGATAATAATGGTAATAAAAAGAAAGGTCTTGGTGGTGGAAATTGCCAAGTGAGCACTACTTTATATAATGCTGTTTTAAAAGTTTCTGGTTTGTCTGTTATAGAGCGCCATGAACATAGTAATAAGGTTCCTTATATCAAATCCGGAAAGGATGCTGCTGTTGCTTATGGTAGTTATGATTTAAAGTTTAGAAATAATACTGGAAATGATATAAGAATTGAGGCTTCTGCTACTGCTAATAATGTTTCTATAAATTTATATAAGATATTTTAAAAGTTACTATTCACAATATAATAAAATATAAATTATTAATTTCATTTTTTATAATTCATAACTTGTGAATAGTAACTTTTAAAATTTTTTATTTTTGTTCTCTGTGCTTCATTTTATTCGTTATTTTATTTAGTTCTGCTCCTAAAAATAATGAGTAAAAGCATGAATATGTCCACATCATAATAAGCATTAATGTTGTTAAACTTCCATAAGTAATAGAAAAACCTTTAAAAATATCTAGGTATTTAGAAAACACAAATGATATTACATTAAGTGCAATAGCACCAAATATTGCTCCTGGAATTTGGCTTTTAAATGTAACTTTATGGTTTGGCATAAATCTATATAAAAATAAGAATATTACAAATGTCACAAAAATAAATCCTAGTTCTGTCGCAATTTGTGAAAGTGTATTAAAGTTTTCTAATGCTCCAAAATGTTGTTGCATCAATGATTTTAAACTATTTCCAAAAACCAATAAAACCATTCCTAACATTATTAAAACTATAAATATTACTGTGTCTATTAACGCCATTATTCGTAAATATAATATTGATTTTTCGTTGTCTTCATCTGTGTTGTATACTGAGTGTAATCCTTTTGTTAAAGCAAATAATCCTTTTCCTGCAGACCACAATGTGAATATAAGAGATATTGATATTGTTCCTATTGATTTTGAGTATACTTCTCTTACTATTCCTAATACAAATTCATTCATACTTGATGGAATTATTTTTGATATTGCATCAAATAGTGTTTGCTGTTGAATGTTTGTGTATTGTATTAGTGTTATTAGTAAAATTATAAATGGTATAAATGATAATATTGTATAATATGAACATTGAGCGGAGTATTCACTTATGTGGTCTTCTCCGCTTATTTTTAAGAACATATTAAATTGTTTCATTTTTTTAGAAATCTTCAATTTTATTTTTTTCATTGTTCTTTCCTTTACTTTAAATTTATATTTTTTCAAAGAATTTTCTTAAATCAAATTTTTAAAAATTTAATAACTTCTATACTATAATATTTTATTTAGATTCTTTTTTATTCTTTGTTTTTGTCTTTTTAGGTAATTCTTTTAAATCTCCAACTTTGTCAATTATTTCTTGTTTCTGCTTATTCATATTTTCTTTAAATTCATCTGTTTGTTCTACAACTTGTCTTTTTATTTCTTCCTTTTTCTCTTTTATTTTAACTTTAATTGATTGAACTTTTGGGTAAGCCTCTAATAGTCTTCTATATAATCCAGATTTGTTTAGAAGTGCCTCTTTAACCTTATTTGTTATCTCTTCAGTATTGTCTAGACTCTTTCCAAATTCTTTTGTTGTTTTTCCAACAAAGCTTATAACATTAGTTGAAATTATATTATCTAATAAAAATATTGTAAATAGTACTCCTGATATTATATTTAATTCAAGTTCTGATAATGCTTCAATTTTGCCTATTAAGAATGGATTTGAAACATACATTATAAACATTCCTAATAAACCAAATGGAATTATTGTATTTAAACATACTCTTCCATTTATGTTGAATTTTCTTTGGCTATAGTCCCACCATCTTGCATGATAAATTTTTTCCATAAAGTAACTTGTTAAATATTCTAGTGTTCCACATACCAGTATTGCCATTACAAACAATGCAACTGGATCTGGTACATATTTTTTAAGTAAAAATGTTATTAATATTGCTCCTGTTCCATATATAGGGCAATATGGTCCTATTAAAAATCCTCTATTTATAAATTTCTTTTTTTCAATTAATTTTCCTACTACTTCCATACACCATCCTGCAACTGAATATGTTAAAAATAGTAAAAAATATACTCTAATATCTATTCCAAATATTATCATTTTCTTTCCTCCGTTTTATTATAATTTTAAATCTTTATACTTGATAATATTATAAAAGTATTAAAAATTTAAAATTCCATATACAATATAATTATTATATCTCGATTCTATCTGTAAATTTATTTTTAACTGATATTTTTAATACCCTATTTTCTTCTTTTTCTAATTTAGGGTCTTTATTTACAATTTTTACCGCTGCTTCCTGAGCCAATTTTAAAATATCCATATCTGTAAACAAATTAGCAATTTTAAAATCTGGAATACCATGTTGCATTGTACCAAAGAAATCTCCTGAGCCTCTTAATTCCAAATCCTTTTGAGAAATAAGAAAACCGTCATTAGTTTCACACATAATTTTCATTCTTTCTTTAGTATTTTGTCCTTTTCCTTTAAATTTTAAAATACAATATGATTTATATTCACCACGGCCAACTCTTCCACGCAATTGATGTAATTGTGCTAATCCAAATCTTTCTGCATCTTCAATTACCATTATATTTGCATTTGGAACATCAACACCTACCTCAATTACAGTTGTTGAAATAAGTATATCTATTTCTTTATTTTTGAACCTTTCCATTATTTCGTCTTTTTCTTTTGGTCTCATTTTTCCATGTATATATTCGACTCTGTAATCAGAAAATGTCTCTTCTTTACATTTTTCATATAATGTTGTAACCGCTTTTAAATCTGTGTCCTCTTCTTCGCTTTCTTCAACCAATGGACAAACAATATATGCCTGTCTGCCTTCATCAATTTGTTTTTTTATAAAATTATTGATTCTTTCTTCCATTCTATTTGTAACCGCAAATGTTTCAATTGTCTTTCTATTTGGTGGAAGTTCATCAATTATTGATATGTCCAAGTCTCCATATAAAATTAATGCAAGTGTTCTTGGAATTGGTGTTGCAGACATAACTAAAACATCTGGATTTTGTCCTTTTTGTGCAATTTTTGTTCTTTGCTTTACTCCAAATCTATGTTGCTCATCTGTAACAACTAGACCCAAATTTTTAAATTCTACATTTTCTTCTAGCATTGCATGTGTTCCAATTAATATATCAATTTCACCATTCTTTAAACGTTCTAAAATATCTTCTTTTTTCTTTTTGCTGATACCTGATATTAATAATTCACATTTTATATCAAATTGATTTAGCATTTTTTCAAAATTAACCATATGCTGTGTTGCAAGTATTGCAGTTGGTGCTAGAATTGCTGCTTGATATCCAGATTTTACGGCTTTGTATGCAGAAATCATTGCAACAACTGTTTTCCCAGAGCCAACATCACCTTGTAAAAGTCTGTTCATCGATTTTTCTGATTCCATATTTTCATCAATTTCTTGTAAGACTCTTAATTGTGCTTTTGTTAATTTGAATGGCAATGTGTTTATTACATCTGACATCTTTACATTTTTGTCAAATGTGATTCCTTTTTTGTCTGTCAAATTACAATTTTTTAATTGAAGTAATGCCAATTGAGTTGTTAGCAATTCTTCAAAAACCAATCTTCTTCTTGCCTTTTTAAAGTCCTCAAAATCATGTGGAAAATGTATATCATAATTTGCTTTATTTGCATTCTCTAACTTATACTCATTTAATATATAATCTGGTAAAGTCTCTGGCAACCCACCTTGTTCCTTAACCTTTTGAAGTCCGTTTTCAATTATTTTTCTTAAAGTATTTTGTGTTAAACTATATGTCAATGGATAAATTGGTATTATTTTTCCAGTATTATTTGAATTTTCTATCTCGTCAAATACAGGGGAATTCATACTTATTTTTCCATATTGAAACTCAACTTTTCCATAAAATCTGTATTTCTTTCCGTATTTGAAACTTAGATTTTAAATATGGTTGATTAAACCACGTTATTACTGCTTGTCCTGTTTCGTCAATAACTGTAAGTCTTTGTATAGTCCTCCCTTTACTTATTCTACTATCTACTATTCTTGACATTGCTACTGCTTCTATTAATGCAACTTCTCCATTTGCACATTCACATATGTTCTTTGGTTTGCTTCTATCCTCATATCCTCTGGGATAATATGTAATTAAATCTTCAACATTGAATATTCCTATCTTATTTAGGAGTTTTACCTTTTGTGGTCCTACTCCTTTTATATATTTTACATCTTCTGTTAAATTCATTTTTTATCTCCATTTTTTCGGGATTGGGGGACGGGTCTTTAATCCCGAAAAATTTTACGGGATTAAAGACCCGTCCCCCAATCCCTAATTTTTATATTTTCAATAATTTGAAATCAAGACCATCACTACTTACTAATTTATATTCAATTCCATCAATATTGCCTTCTACTGCATCTTGTATTGAATTTGCATGTAGATGTGCATAATAACATCTTTTTATATTATATTTTTTCATAAGTCTTGTGTAATCTGTATTCATATAATTTTTTGTTAGTGGTGGATAGTGCATAAACACTATGATTTCTTTATCTTCTCCATATTTTGATATTCCATCTTGTATTGATAATTCTAATCTTGCAACTTCTCTTTTTGTTAATCTAATATCTTCTTGATCTTCTGAAATATTCCATCCCTTTGTTCCAGCTACAGTTTTGCCTTCAAATTCATAACTATTATTATATAGAAAATCTATGTTTTTAAAGTCTTGTTCTTGTATGTATCTTCTCATACTTGTTACTGTTGTCCACCAGTAGTCATGGTTTCCTTTTAATAAGATTTTTTTTCCTGGTAAATTGTTTATAAATTCAAAGTCTTTGTCTGTTTCATCTAGGTACATTGCCCACGAAAAGTCTCCTGGCAATATTACTGTGTCCTCTGGTTTTACTTTTAATAGCCAGTCTTGTTTGATTTTTTCTTCATAGTTCTGCCAATTTTTCCCGAATATGTCCATTGGTTTATTTGTGTTAAATGATAAGTGTAAGTCTCCTATTACATATATTGCCACTATTTCACTCCCTTTCCTTATGTCATATAAAAGTTTTATATATTATTATTTTATGTTGTTAAATATCTTTATTTATTTTACTCGTCTGTTTTATTCTTTCTATAGTTTACAATATTTTTTATTAATTGTCTATAATTTACAACCTAAATTTGATTTTTTTGTTTGATAGTGCTATAATGTTTTTTGTAACAAATAACTTAAATAGTTTTTGGTAAGGAGGGTGTTTTAATGGATAATAGCACTGAAACGAGTATAACGCTAAAAGATTGTATAAATAGTCTTTTAGAAACTGAGAAGGAACGGAATGATATAAAAATTTTCTTGGTTGATAATTTTTTGACCGATTCCTGGAGTAAGCAGATAATTAATTTATCTGTTGGAAAGGAAAAAGAAGTTAGTCAAATTGATTTCTTTGATAACTTCGCAGAAAGTATTTTTGTCAAATCTTATGATTCAACAACTTCTGCTCTTTTGTTTTTAGAATATTTTAAAAAATATTCTAACTTGAAGGATGATTTGATTTCAGAAATTAAATCAGAAGAAAATGCTCCTTGGATATCTGAAATTTTTGAGAAAAAAAAGTTGTTTTTTTTAGTTTCGGACTCTCAGTGGAAGTATCATTCTTCAGAAGTAAGGGCTAAAATAGATATGGTTTTAATTGGAATGGATAAATTACCAACCCTTGAAATCAATTTATAATAAAACACAACGGCCGGTCTTTTTTGACCGGCTCTTATATTATTATATATTAAATTTGTTCTTTATAATTTTAAATTTGGAATTGCATTTAAATTCAATTCATCTCTTTTTCCATTAATAAAATTATAATACCCTGCAGAAGCAATCATTGCAGCATTGTCTGTACATAATTTTAAATCTGGCATATATACTTTTATTTCTTGATTTTCAAGTTTCAAAAATTCTTTTCTTATATAACTGTTTGCAGATACTCCACCTGCTAATACAACTGTTTTTAGCCCAGTTTGTTTTAACGCTTTTTCTGCATTTTCTAGTAATATTTCTGTTACGGTTTTTTCAAAACTTGCACATAAATCAGCCTTGTTTATATCTGGCGTTTTATGGTGTAAATTTATTACTGCTGTTTTTATTCCACTAAAACTAAAATCTAAATTATCAAAATGTGTTTTTGGTAATTCTATTGCATTTGGATTTCCTTCTTTTGCAAGTTTGTCAACCTTTGGTCCACCTGGATATCCAAGTCCAACTACTCTTGCGACTTTGTCAAATGCTTCACCAATTGCATCATCTCTTGTTTTTCCTAAAACTTCAAATTCTGTATAACCTTTTACATGTACTAACTGCGTATTTCCCCCTGAAGTCATTACACACAAAAATGGTGGCTTTAATTCTGGGTATGTAATATAATTTGCTGCAATATGCCCCTGAATGTGGTTTACTCCAACTAACGGCTTGTTTATTGCAAAACTTAGTGCTTTTGCATATGAAAGGCCTACTAGCAATGCTCCTACAAGTCCTGGTCCGTATGTTGGAGTAATTGCATCAATATCTTCAAATTTTATATTTGCTTCTTCTAATGCTTTTTTTGTTACTCTTGATATTGCTTCAATATGGTTTCTTGATGCTATTTCTGGCACCACACCTCCATATTTTTCGTGTATTGGTATTTGTGTGTCTATTATGTTTGATAAAATTTTTCTTCCGTTTTTGACTACTGATACTGATGTTTCGTCACAACTTGATTCTATCCCTAATGTTAATATGTCTTTTTTCATTTTTTATGCTTCCTTTCATTTTGTATTAAAAATATAATACATATGCTTAAATATCTACTTTAAAACTTTGAAAAAAATAGAGGGATTTTTGTCCTGTCCCCCAATCCAGTTTTTTTATAATCCAAATATTAATTTTCCTAATGCTAAAACTCCTTTTGAAACCCAGTTTATTGCTGGTGTTATAATTGTTCCTGCAATTCCCGTTATCCAAATCAATACGAATACAATATAGAATATTTGCTCATTGTTCACAAAAAATTCTTTTGCTTTATATGGTAAAAATGGCATTATTATTTTTGAACCATCTAGTGGTGGTAATGGTATTAAGTTAAATACACCAAGCCCTATATTTATTGATATTGTTGTTGATATTAATAACATTATTACCGTTCCAACTGTTGATGCCATAAATGTTGCGCTTGCAAATTTGTATATTGCACAATATATTAATGTAAATATTATTGCAAGTATAAAATTCATTAATGGTCCTGCAAGTGAAACAATTGCCTCTCCTTTTTCCATTGAGATTTTTCTTGTATAATTTCTTGGGTCTACTTCTACTGGTTTTCCCCATCCAAATCCTGCTACTAATAGCATTAGTGTTCCTATTGGGTCCAAGTGTGCAAATGGATTTAGACTTAGTCTTCCTTGCCTTTTTGCTGTGTCATCCCCTAGTTTATATGCTGCATATCCATGTGCAAATTCATGGAATGTTATTGCTATAAGTACTCCTGGTGCACTTAGTAATAAACCTAATAATTGACCTGGATTTGTTGCATATTGCATTACTAAAAATAATAGCATTATTCCTGTTATTATATACATTGTTTTTTTGTCAAAATTAAAATTAAACATAAATTTCTCCCTTCGTTTACTTATCCCCATTATAATTTCAATTATTGTTTTTAGATATCAAATGATTTTACAAATTGTATAATATCATTATTCACTTTTTGTATTCTTTCATCATTTTCAAATTCTTTAAAAGAAAACCACTTGTATTTTATATTAAAACACTGAAATTCTTTTTTATTAAATTCTTCGATATTTTTTAGTATGTTTACTTTATAAAAGAAATGCTGATATTCTTTTTCTATTTTATCACTTTCCGAGAATTTTTTATGTATCTTTTCACCAACAAATGATATCTCAACATCTTCCTTTTCAATGTTTAACATTTCTTTTATTTTGTTATAAATTGATTCCATGTTTTCTTTGTTTTCCATTTTACTGTTTAAGAATAAATAGCAGTTCCATTTTTTGTCATAATATTGTAAATATTCATTTTTTTCGTTTTTTATTATGATTATTGAATGTGTGTTCATAACTTTTCTCCCTTTTGGTTTATCTTTTGATTTTTTCTTCTTATTATATTTCATACTTTATCATATTTTTATCAAAATTTCAATTACTATACTTATTTTTCTTTCTTAAAATATTCGATTTCATATTTATCCAATAAGTCCATAGATATTTTTCCTTGCTTTAATGCCTCTTCTACTGTCATTGTAACCCCATTTGGGAAATATACCATAACAACCTTTGTTTTTTGTGAAGGATAATAATACTCATATTTTTCATCTTCAAAAAATTTATATTCTCCCCCTTGTAAATATTTGCTATAATATTTTTCTCTATCTGCTAAAGTTGTACTATCAAATATTTTTGGTTCATCTGTTTCTTCTATCTTTTCTAAAATATCATTGTTATCAACTTTTAATGCAAAATATGGTTTATCAGAATTTTTTTCTTTCATAAATATTATAAAAGTATCTTGAAAATAACAGTATTTTGTATCTTGTCCTATTCCCATATATTCTGTAACCATTGTTGCTTTACTTGATAAATTACATCCTCTTTCATTCAAGTAAAAATTAACATTTTGGATAACATCATATATGTATAATCCTTTAGAATTTTTTATCTTTTTATCATATAATTGGTTGTAATTAATCATTCCATTTACCTTTACATATGGAACTCTTAATTCGTCATCTTCTGAAAATTCTGTACGACCTTTATAGTTTTTTGTTTTTGCTTTTATGTCTTCATAATATTCGTCAAATGATTTTTTATCATCTGTTCTATAAAGTATTATTTCATCTCCTTCTTTTGTTTTCAATTTTATAGCCATATCATTACTTAATAAACTACCATTATTTAATTTATTATAAAATAGAATTTCAACATTTTTATTCATTTCTTCTGGACTCGCATTGTTTATTCCAAAATATTTAATATATTCTTCACTATTTCCAAATGTCCATTTATAATCACTAAAATTGTCAAATGATTCTAAAAAGTTCAATTCTTTGTTAAGTGTAGCATCTATTTTGTATCCATTTGTAACTGTTCTTTCTACATTTATTTTATAATCATTTGGATTTAGCATTTCTTTTGAAAATGTACTTTCATTTAAATCATTTGCAATTTGTGGCATTTCGCCTTCTAATTCTATCTTATTTAATCCAATTTTTTCTTCTAGGTCTTTCCATGCTAAATCTAGTGTTCCCACCCATAAATTATTTATTGTATTCTCATCTAGTGTACTTTGATATGATGGGTTCATTGTAATATTATGATTTGTATTGTTTTTTATATACTTATTATATATAACTGTTGTAGCATAGACTATTCCTGATAATGCGATTGTTGTGCATATAATTATTACAAAAATTTTCAAAACTTTATTCATTTCATTAAATCCTTTCTTTAGCAGGATTTTTCTTAATTGTTTTTTTCCTCTATGTATCAAATTCTTTGTGTTTTGTAGAGTTTCTCCTAATATTTTAGATGTTTCTTCATAAGATAGTCCTTCAATATTTACGAGATAAATTGCATTTTTATATCTTTCGTCTAACAATTCTATTGATTCTAATAGTTCTTTTTTACTTTCCTCTGCTGTAATAATATCTAATACGTCTTTTTCAATTTGTTCATCATCATTTGTAAGATATTTTTCTGTTATTTCATTTCTTCTTTTTTCTACATGTATATAATTTAGCGCTTTGCTTCTTGCAACAAGATATATATAGTATTTAAAAGAACTATTTTCTCTCATTTGATGCTGTATAACGTATATAAAAGTTTCTTGTGCTATGTCCTCTGCTTTTTGATAGTCTTTTACTATGTTATAAATAAAATATTCAATTTTATTTTTGTATTTGTTATAAAGAATTTCAAATGCTTCTTTTTCTCCATTCAAATAATCATTGTACAATTTTTTATCTAAATCTTTCTCCATTTTTTACCTGCTTTCATATATATATAACAGTAACATTAAATAAAGTTTCATATATAATAGTATAAAAGCAAGTGGATATTAATCCCTTGCTTATTTAATCATTTGTAACATCCCCATTACCACTGACAGGAATTGTTTCTCCTAAGTATGTAGGTTCTGGCTTAAATATACATTTTATAAAATCTTTATCTCTTGCCAATATTTCTCTTATTTCTCTATATGTTGCTCCTACATATTGTCTTGGATCTGCTCCAACTCCATATACTTCTAAATCTAGTTGTTTTGCAATATATAATGCTCTATACAAATGATATTTTTGAGTTACTATAACAATTCTTTTCGCTTTAAAAATTGATTTTGCTCTATAAATACTTTCATAAGTTGAAAATCCTGCATGGTCCATAAAAATATCTTCTGATTTAACTCCTCTTTCTATAGCATAGTTTTTCATTATATTTACTTCATCATATTCTGCTCTACCATGGTCTCCACTCATTATTATTTTATTTGATACATTATTTTTATATAAATTTATTCCTTCTAATAATCTATCTTCTAGCATAGGACTAGGCTCATTATTCCATATTCCAGCGCCTAAAACTATTATACAATCTATGTTTGATAATTTTGTATAGTCTGCTCCTTGCACTATTTGTTTATTAGTAGATATTTTCACATATAAATTTATACCTATAATAATTGTTAACATTATAACAATTGCAATTGTTCCATATTTTAATACTTTTTTCATATATCTTTTCTCCATATTTTTTTATTTTGTACCTAGTTCATTAGAAAATCAAATATGTTCATTGCTTCACTTGTTCCTGTTTTGTATAATTCCGTGTATCCGCATTTGGTACAACTAATTGTTATAAACTTCTTATTTTGAACATCAAAAATTTTCGCTAAATTTCCTCCAGTTGCCTGAAATTGGTCCTTTTCATATTCTTCATTTCCACATTTTGGACATTTCCATTTTTCCATTATATCATTACCTCCAATTACAATATTTTCTCACAAAGTAGTATGATTGTTTTTTATATTCTAACACAAAAATTTGAATATAACCAATAACAAATAAATATTATTATAATTATAAATAAAATTGTTAATATAATCTTTTTTTTCATAAAATACATTTTCCTTCTAAAATACTATTTTTTAATAATTTACTAATTTAAAAATTATTTTTTCTTTCTTATACCAACATATATAGTAAAAGCAATTGTTGCCAAACTTATAAATATAGAAATTTTAAATATATAATCATAGTTAAATGTATTATTATATAAATATTCTTCTATGTAATAATGTTGTTCAGTAGTATATAAATTAACAGATTTGCTTTTACCATCACTATAATAAAAATCCAAACTTTCATAATCCCACAATCCTCGCCCACATAATTCAATTTTAATAACATTATTTAGATTTTCAATTTCAATATTATCTTTCTGTAATGTTTCTTCAATAGCTGTAATATTACTAGAATTAACATTTAATTTATATATTGGACCCCAAAACGTCTTAATAAAATCAGTGCAGAAAACAATTATTGGTAAAATTATTAATACTACTTTTATAAAATTAAAAAATATTTTCTTTATCATAAAACTATACTCACTTTCAAATATTGCTCTTAATTTGCAATTTATCAATTATTTTCTTGTATATCAACTATTGAACCATTTTCAGAATATGTTTTTGTTTCTGAAATATTTACGTTATTATCATAGTAATATATTACTGAATTTGTTTGTGGTACTCTATGATATTCTCTATATTCTAGTTTTCCATTATCATTATAAAATTCTTCTATATATTCTTCGGTCTTTTTATATGCAAAAGTATTATACTCTTCATAATAAATAATTGTTTTTCTTAATCTATTGCTATATGATTCTATGCATAAGTATTTTTTTCCATCAATTTCTTTTGTGTAGGTATTTTTAAATATTCTTAAATACCACCCATTATTTATCATAAAAAAAGTTATACCTATTATAAAAGATAGAAAAATAACTATAATTAATACTAAAAATTTTTTCTTCACCTTAATCTCCTATTTTGCTTATTATTTGCTTTTATTTTGTTAGTTGATAACTTTGTTCTATCAATTCTTTTACTAATGTTTTGTCCACTTTTTCATCTACAATAATCGTATTCCAATGTTCTTTGTTCATGTGATAAGCAGGTATTATATAATCATAAGTATTTCTTAATATGTCAGAATAATCTGGATTTGTTTTCACATTAATATATAACTTATCATTAACGTTCATAATTAGAGCAAACCATTTGTTATTTTTAATATGTTTCATTGTTACTGATTCAAAATCATTTGGAAATGGACAGTCTTTATATGTATCTTCTAATGTCAAACAATACTTTATTATTTCTTCTTTATTCATATCTACACCCTTATAATAAATTTTTATTTATTTTAATACTTCTATGATATAAGACTTTTATGACTTCTAGTACTTAAATATCTTCCTTGTTTTTAACATTATAGCATAAAATATGAATATAGCAAAATATTTTTTAAATTTTTCTAATATTTTATTCATCATTTCACCTCCTACTTTATTTTAAAAAATAAGTATTCAAAAACAAAGTTGAGAAAAAATTTTAAATAAAAAAAGAAGGAAATTATCGCCATGATAATCTCCTTCTTCCATTCACTCAATATCTAATATAACTTAAATAGTTTTCTTTAATTTTGTTCTTCTTGTCTACGAAGAAATTCTCTTGCCATTGAACTATCATTAAAATCTGATACTCCATATTTTTTTCTAAGTTGTTCAATTTCTTCCTGTGTTGCCTTTTCAGGTTTTAAATCCAAATCTTTATAATCTTCAAATGCCATACTATTTTCCTCCTGTGCAATCTCCACCCTGAAATGGTCGATAAACGTTGCTTTTCTCATAATTAGTATAATTACTTGCATTTATTCCCATTTTCCTAATATCACTCTTATAATGTCTAAATGCAATTTCATCTTCCTTTGAATCAACTGATGAAGACCAATTCTCTGGAATAAAAAAATCTGGTTGCAATACAATACTTCCATAATATCTTTTAGCATTAATCCCAAGTTTTACTTCACTACATTCATTTGGTTTTTTTAATCTATCATCCAACTTATATCTTCCCTTTAATTCTATATAAAGGTGTCCTCCTGATTCGCTATAATCTAAATCTCTAAATCGGATATATAAATCAAATTTGCTATTTTGAACTTTCAATATTTTCTTGGTTATACTCCGTTTTGGAATTACAATTTTCACTTTGTAATTTGGACCATTATAGAAAACAATTACTTTTATTTCATCAACCGATGAAACACCACATTCATCATTTTTTGAACAATCTTCTAATTGCAAAATTTCTTTTTTTGCTTTAGTTTGTTTTTTAAAGTTTCCTGAATGTTTCTTTCTTTTAGACATTGTTACCTCCTTAAAGTCATTTGGAGGTTTGAAACCTCCAAGTTATCTGTTTTACTTTTTGGTTTCTAAAATCAATACTTATAAAGTATAACATACTTTTATGTAAATTGCAAATTAACTTCACCTTGAAAAATCTCGTTTTTTATGGTATAATTGTAGTATTAAAATATTAGGAGGTACTTTTTATGCCAAGAGTTAATACTCTCACACGGACATCATTTACTAAAACGGAAAACAACAGCAATGATGTTAGTTTTCTTACTCCACCCACAAGGGATGAAGTAATTGCTCAACTCAAAAAACATTTTGCAGAACATACCAAAGAAGTGGTAAATTCCGAAGATATTTCAAGAATTGCTAATACAGTTAGCAATGCTTTTGATGAACTTCGAGATAAACCATATGGAGGATTTGCAAAGTATAGTCCAGAAAAGCCAAAACTAACCATAAAAATGTATCACGATTCGTGGACATTACATGACAGAGAAAGGTATCCTGGAGACTATTCACCTTTAGAAATATTTCCTATCAAATGTTCAACAGTCGATTTTTTGATGACAGTTGTTACGAATACCAAGTGGATTTCGTTGGCTTATGTCAGTAAAGAACTTGTATTTTAAGACGGCAAAAAAGAAAAACTCTAATCAGCATTTGCTAGGTTAGAGTTCTTCTTTGCTTTTACTTCAAAATCCTCACAGTATATAATGGATTAATTTCCAATACTTCAATTATAAATTGAACTATATTAGACGAATCTTCATTATCAGAAACTAAAAAAGTAATCATCTGTGTAAATTCTTTTTTGTTCTTATCTAAAAACATTTCTCTATCTCCAAATTTTTTCTCTATTATTGCAGACATCACTTCTATCATCCCATTATGAATGTTTTCTCCATCTCTCCGTAAAATACAAATTTTCATCTTAATACCTCCATTTTAATTAAAACATTTTGGTTATTTGTTACTACTATTATGTGTTATTACACATCTACATATATTATATCAATTTTTATATACTATTTCATTTGTAATTTCTTCCAAATTATACTTTGTTTAATTTCAAATTTTCTGATTTGGTATCAGTAAATTCTAACATTTCTAATCCTTTAATGACATATTCATTTTTCATAAAATATTTCCATATAGTTTCATTTAAATAATTTTCTATCATTAACATTCCTATTCCTTTATCAATTCCTATGTATTCATTTGCAAACCAGCCTTTTTTCCCTTCTAAATTAAAGCCATCTTTAAAACCATATTTTCCCCATAACTTTATAAATGTATTATAATAATATTCTATAACTTGTATGGTTTCTTTTGGTGTAAACACTATTGAACCAATTGCACCACATGGAGATATTGTTCCATCGTTTTCTATTTCTAAATTGGTATCACATGGTTCAGCTCCTGGTCCTATATACCCTTTAGGAGAAAGACAAGCAGTTAATCCCCAGGAATTTTCTCCATAAGTTTTAAATTTGCTCTTATTATCTATACAATATTCTCTATTTGCTTTTGTCGCTTTTATTGAATTTTCAAACCAATTAACTCCATTAATATCTGTTAAATTTCTAAAATCAATCCATGCATGTGAATATTGATATGTAAATAATGTTCCACAATATGTATATATTATATCCTTTATATCTTTATAATCTTTCTTTTTTCTATTAAATTCATAATACATACTTTTATCTATTGGATATGTTGGTGAACTAACTCCTAATACATACATCATTAATTGTTCAGCATATCCATCCCATTGTCCCCAAAATCCTTTTTCAGGTTTATATCCCATATAAAATAAATTGTTTGTTTCGTTTCTATACCATTCCCAATTTATTCTTTTATATAAGATATTTGCTTTATTTTTTACTTCTTTTCCGAAATATTCACCTGCAGTTATAGCACCACATATAAAAATTGCTGTATCTATTATTGATACTTCACAATTCCATTCTCTTTTTCCTGTTTGCATATTCACAAAATGATAATAAAACCCGTTTTTTCCTTCTACGTTATTTATAAAGGTTTCTAGTGTTCTGTTTACTCTATCATAAGCCTCTTTATATTTTATCCAATTATGTTCTACTCCGATAACTAATGCTGCTAAACCATATCCTATTGATGCTATACTTGCTATATTATCAGCTAAAATTGTTTTATCTTTTATTAGTCCATAGCCTTTGCTTTTTTTATCTGCATTTGCTTCTTTAATAAAAAAATTATAGCTTTTCTTTAATTCCTTATATAATATGTCTTTTCCATATTTTTTTATTATTCTCATAAATTATTGCACCTCTTAAGTTGATTATACAATACTAAAAACCATATATTCAACAGGTATTTTTTTACAAATTTAACTAAAAAATAGATAGCATTTAATTATTTGCTATCTATCACTGCTACCATATTTTGCTAACTTGCTACATAGTCTTTTATTAATAAATATTTCTATAATACTTAATCCTAATAAAATAAATTCTATTACAATTAGTTCGTATTTCATCAATATTAATGTAAAAATAGCACTTAATATTAATGTTCCTAATCTTCTATAAACTTCAATTTTAATTATAATTTCTTGTTGTTCATCTTTATTTGAAATAGTTAAAGCAACATCTTCTATATATGTTTGGAATGAATCTCTTATTGCTAATATTAAGAAAAATCCTAAAGACATAATTATAACTTTACAGATAAATGCTAATTCTATAAAGTGTCCTATAATCAATAATGAAAACGCTAATGCCAAACATATTGTTAGAACAATGCTCATTTTATCTTTTATTTTTGAATATACCTTTCCAAATATTACATTGCCTACTAATCTTGCTATTCTTGATATAAATACTATTGTTGTTATGTAGTATGTTACCATTTCAACAGATAAGAATTTTTGAAAATCATATTGCATAAATAATTTACTATTGTTTTGTCCCATTTTTATTATTGAATAAAATACTGCATTTGATAATATTACATAGAATATTATTGATGTTATCTTTAGTTTTTTATGTTCTTTTTTCGTTTCTAGTTCTTCCTCTACTTTTGCCTCATAATATAAAAATGCCGTTCCTAATACCAATACATATATTATTATTGATAAATACATTGGTAAATAATGATTTACATTAAACATTTTTCCTGCTACTAATGCTGTGAATAACGTTATAATAGCATAAATAATCTTTGATTTATTTCTTATTTTAAAATAATCGTCTTTTCTACTTACAGCTTTTAAATTATTTTTCAAAATTATTTCATCCATATTTAAAAACATAACTGCTAATTCATGTATGCTTTTATATAATAACATTGCAATAAACGATTTTCCAAATGTTAATACTAATGATGCAATCAACAACATAGTTGCTCCTAGTCTTAACGAATTTACATTTCCTATCTTTTTTACAATTGATAATATTACTTTTTGAAATACTATGCATATTATTAATGCGACCATTGTCATTGCCGTTATTTGACTGGCATTTAATCCTTTTACCAATGTTAGAAATAATGTGTCTATTGGTACGAAGAATATTAAATCACCTGTAAATGATGCAAACAACGGATATATTTTTATACTTCTATTTATTTTCTTTGTTTCTTGTTCCATTTATTTTCTCCTGTTAATTATTATATTAACTGTTCAAATTCTTCAGGCGTCCATGCATGTATTCCCATATTATTAAATCTGATAATATTTTCTTTATTATCATCTATAAATATAATTTCATTAAAATCACAATTGTTAATACGCTTAATAATTTTAACAGCATCACACTTTAATTCTTGAGATTGTGCTGAAATTACTTCTATATCATTACTATAATATTTATGTACAAAATTTTCTTTCGCTTTTAGATGAAATGAAAATTTCATTCCAGATACACAATATATTTTTACACCCTTTGTTTCAAATGTTTTAATCAAATTTTGTAATGAATCGGATATTGAACATGGTTCAATAGTCTCATAAAAAGATTCTGGATTTAGATAAGCATTTAAGTAATAATTTAAAAGATTTTCTTCATTTTCATTACGATGTTTTAAATAATCTTTATCTTTATGAATAGCTAGTGTGTCATCAAAATCAAAAATTGCAACTTTTATACTACTTAAATCTATTTTTTTATTTTCCAATTGTTTCACTTCTTTCATTTTTTATTTTACTATAATAATACTTCTACAAATTTTCTTTTATCTTTGGAAATAAATCATATAAATTATGTTCTAATAAATCTTTTATCAATCGTAAATACTTTTGTAGTATCGTTTGAATTCATTAGTATCTCTATTATACGGTGTATCCATAATAAATGCTCTAATGCTATTAATTAAGTTTCTCTTTTTCTTAAATATATCATATAATAAGCTATACTTATTTGGAATATCATAAATAAAGCAGATAATCCAAACATATATCTTAATCCAATTTCATACATTATACCACAAAGAAATACTCCTATTGCCTCTCCTAAAAATCTAATTATATGGCATATATTTGAAAAACTTAATTGATATTTATTTTCTAATCTATTAATATATACAGCATCACAAATATTTTCATATGCTGTTGAAATAAATATAGACCAAGTAATTGCAATTAATGTAATCATCATATTATTTGATATAAATGCTATTACATATCCTAAAAATCTTATTCCAAATTTTATTGTTACAGTTAAATAATCATTTTTAGGTGTTAAGTATTTTAATGCTATAATTCCAAAAACATCTGCTAGTAGTCCAATAATTAATAAGTAATTAGTCGCTACACTATCACTAAATTGAAAATAATTGGTAAGTGTAAGCATTTTTAGTCCAAGAGCTGTTGACATTGCAATTGTTCCGATTAGTGTATAAATCAAATACAATATTAAAAGCTTATCTTTAAAAATATATTTTGAAGAAATTTCTTTATATTCATCTATATTAGCAGAATTAGTAACTTTTATATTTAATAATACCAATAACGAAAATAGTAAAAAGATATTTGCTATAAGTAAACATGCATTATAATTTACAAGTAATCTCGCTATACTTTTACCTATAAATACTCCTCCAAGTAAAATTCCAATATCTCTAAATAAATATTCTGTTAATCTTCTTTTACTATATATTGTTCCTGTTTTTACAATCGTTGTTATTAATGGGTAAATACTTGTGATTATTATATATTCTGTTACAATATCTATTATTATTGATAATCTAATTAGTTCTACCGGTCCTGTCCTATTTAAAAAATATAACCAAAACATATTTACTAATTTTACTAATAACACTATTACCAAAGTATTTTTTAATCTATCTAGTTTTACGTATTTTCCTATTAAGCCAATAATTATAACACTTATAAATGTTCCTATACTTAATATATTGCTTATATTAGTAACAGCAAAATTATTATCTTGTAGCCATAGTTGTCTAAAATTTCCCCATAGTCCAACTGATATGCTAAAAAAGGCTAACATTATTAATATTTGATTTTCATTTTTTATTTTTTTCATTTGCTACTCCATTTTTTATATAATTATATATCTCTTTCCAATTATAAAATGTTTTTATTTCGTTGTTACTATTTTTTTCATTACTAATCATAATTGCTTCAATTCCGCAATTATATACACATGAGCAATTACTTATACTATCATCAATTAATATGTCTATATTATTTTCTACGCATACTTTTGCTTTATCTTTAGCATTAACAATTAATTTATCAAAATATATAGAATTTTTATTTAGCCAAGTTTCACTTTGAATATATGGATCTTTATGAAATTCAGAATCTCTTGCAGTTATAATATATATTTCATGACCCTCTTTATGTAATTTTTTTATTATATCAACACAATCATTTCTTGGAAGTGCATTGTTAGTAATTTCTTCTTGTATAGTTCCTAAAAAATATTTTAATTCATCATAACTAAAATCAAATAATTTCTGATATATGTTACCATTATTATATATATCTACTATCTTATGATTCTTATTTTTTACATTTTTATTAAGACTAATTGCATATTCTTTTGCAGCATTTGTTAATTTGTCTTTTATATCTGTTAAAGTATCATCTATATCTATCCCTATTCTCATTTATTTACTCCTAATTTTTATATTTCAAATACATATCCATCTTCTACAACTAAGACATTATTTATCTCATCACTCTTCAATTTTTCTCTAGTTGTATCTCTCAAATGAGTAGCAATGATTTTATTTCATTTCCATATTAATTTTATTTTTTTCAATTATATACTGTGTAGATACTAGTTGATATATAACTGAAACTGCTAGTCCAATTGATGTGCAAAATGGAGATGATATAAAAGAACAAAAAATTCTAATTATATTGGCAATTTGTTTACTAATAGTTGCTTTTACAGCAGAATGTTCAAGTTGTATGTATGTTAATTTTGTTAAATAAATTGGATACATATATAAACTTACCAATTCTATACTTACTATGATTGATGTTGCCATTATATCTACCTTATAACTTGGATATAATATAATACCCATTATAATACTTGATATAATTAACAAACATACTAATTTTCTACTATTTTTTATATGTTCTTTATATGAAAATTCTTTTTTAGTAATATCAATTTGTGCTACTGTTTTTATTGCATAAGCAATATCCCATTGAGTATCTGTTATTAAAGTTGCAAATGATGTTGCTAAAATATATTTTTCACCAAAATCAAATGAATTTTTAAAACCAAACAAATAAATTATAAACATACTAATTTCCGCAAACAAATATACAGAATCATATTTAATACAATTTACTATATTAATTTTAAATTTTGTTTTTTCTACTATTCTAAACATCATAATAACTACAAAAACACTCATACATATTACTGAAATTCCAACAATTTTTATTTGTTCTTTTGTTATTAAACTCATTATAATTAATGAAGAAAAATTTATTAAATTGAATAGCAAACTATATTTGTTAGCTCTTTTATTTTCTTCTTCAAAATACAACTTACACAAAGATAAATTTAATAATAATTGAAAAAACATTTGAATAACAGCATATACTCCAAATATTTTATATGTATCAATATCCATGTTCATAAAAGTTATATATTTATCTATGTTTATTGCAACGCACCCGAGTATTATCAATCCTATACCAGAACCTAATACCACCCCAGAAAAAACACTATTTTTATTTTTATCTCTAATTGAACTTATATTAGCACCTGTTCCAAAAATACTTTGTATTGCACTTATAACAAATTGCATCGGGTATATTAATGAAAATATATTGATTAAATTTTTATCCACTAATATTCCAAGTAAAAACCATCCTAAAATTGGAGTTACAGATGTTAAAAATGTATCAAAACCTATTCTTAATAATCTATTCATTTTATTTCTCCAATTTACTATAAATTATTCTTTATTTCTGGAAATAAATCATATAAGTTATATCCTAATAAACTGTCAAAATATTCTTTTAATTTCATGGTTTGTTCTATGTGATAATGTGTTTTAGCAAATACTCCATGTCTTAGTAATAAATCTATCATTCTTTTTTCAACAGTTAATGTTTTAGTTGTACACATTAAATCACAAAGGCTTATTATTTTTTCTTCCAAACTATATTCATTCTTTATATATTCTTTCACAAAATTATAATGTATATTAGATTTGTCTGTTTCATTTCTATCATTTGATATGCAGTCTATATCATTATTTAAAAAAGAATGTTTAATACAAATTCCTGCGTATTCTTCATCATACCCAAGACTTTTTATATAGTTATAACCATTTATAGCATGAGGAAATACTCCTCCATGCTCATTAAATTTTTTTCCTATATCATGAATATAACCAAATGATATTACCTTATCAATATCTACATTTATGCCTTTATCTTTTAATGCCTTTGCGATTTTACCTGCACTATTTTCTACACATATGCAATGGTCAATCCATCTATCATCTTTTACATTATTTCTCTCTTTTTCTAATAAATTTCTTGCTTCTTCACTTGTTAATTTCATAAATCATTCTCCTAGTTTCTTAAATAAATCGTTATATATTTTATCTCTATCTAATTTAGTTACAAAAGTAATAACATGCCTATTATCAGTCAATTCATATGAACTATCTTTTTTGATACTAGGACAACTTATTTCTTTTGTTCCAAACCAATTTTTATTTATCATATATGCAATTACTGATATATCCCAAATCTCTTTTGTTTCATGCACACCATGATATCCATCATTATAGAATCTTTCAATTAAGTAATTACATAATTCTGATTTGTTTTCTAAATTATTTTTTAGAGTATTTATATCTATTTTTAAATCTGATACAACATTTCTGCATGGTAGTATAGTCATCTTTACTTTTGAATTGAATACTATTTTTACCGCTTTAATATCTTGTCTAAAATTATATTCAAGCTTGTCTTTATATCCTATTTCATTTCCGCCTAACCATATAACTTCTATTTTATCAATTATTTTAGGCTCTTTCTTAATTGCTAAAGCAACATTAGTAATTGCTCCTATTGCTAAAATATATGTCTTTTTATTTTTGTTTGCAATTTCTATAATTTTATTTACAGCATCATTATCTTCATTATATCCATTACATATGTAATCTGTTGAGCCTTTAAACACCCTATTTTTTGTTTCAAAATTTAGCCAATTACATATTTTTAATATCTCATTATAACTTTTCTCTGTTGTTTCTTTTATTGTTTCTTTTATATAACTATGTGAATAAGGTGCTACTGTTATTGCTTCAATATTAAATTTATCTTGATTTTTCAATAAATATGCTAGTGCAAATTGGTCATCACATTCATTATATGTGTCTGTGTCTAATATTACATTTACTTTTTCTTTTTTATAATTTGTAATAAATTTATAAATTTCTTTCCAATTATGAACTCTTGCTATTTCTGTTTCATCTCTATTAGAAGGCTTATCCATTATAAGTGTAGGAATATTTTTTTGAAAACATTCTCTACAAATTCTGGCTGAATCGTCTATCATTACATCAATGTCATTTTCTAAACATTTTTCTGCCTTACCTTGTTTTCCATTTTTATATCCGTTTGTGAATATTAATTTATCATATACTATTCCTTTTTCTTTTAGCCATTTTTTTGTCATAGTATATGGATCTTTATATTCTCCATTATCTCTACCTGTAATAATTACTATTGTATGTCCATCTTTTTTTAGTTTTTCAATATATTCTTTTGCACCTTCAATTACATCTAGATTAGGAGTTATTTTTCCTATGTTTTCTAAATAAAATGTCCATATTTCATCATCAGTCCAGTCAAACATTCCTCTTGTCATATGTGCTTCCGGGTTAATTATTCCTGTATTTCTTAGTTCTTTGTCATGTATTAAAAATTCTTTTTTTAATACTTCATCAAAGTTTGATATTACATTATCTATATCTATTCCTATGTTCATATTCTTAACTCCCTGTACTTCTATATTTATTTAGTGCCCAATTCCAAACTTTAATAGCAATTATCCATAAGATTACCATTATAATTGGAGATAAATAAATCATATATTTATCCATTCCTAAATAATTCATCGTTGGATAATATGCAACAAACGCAAATGGTAAAACTACTGTTATTAGTAGTTTAATAAATCCGTTATATATATCAATTGGATATTGTGCAAATGTATGTATTCTGTAAAATGTCCATATTACTTCATTAGACTTATATGTCCAAAATGATGCAATACTAAATATAGTTAATATAGCTCCAGTAATTGCCGCTCCAATAATACTAAATACTACTATTTTTAAAAAAAGAAAAAATGTAATTGGTATAGATAACTCTATTAGCATTTTTATAGTTATAAATAACCCTAATGCAAAATATCCAATAGCTGTAAAAGACTTTGAACTTCCTACTATTGAAATCAGTGGATGAACAGGTCTTAATAATATTTTATCAAATTCTCCATCTCTAATGTATTTTGGTCCTATATCATACAATGAATCAAAACATAAGTCTAAAATTCCAATTGATATTAATGTTGTACCATATAATAAAAGTACTTGTTTAAAGTTCCAGCCTGCAAGATTTTCTGTATTTTGAAATGTAATCCAAATAAATATAACTTCTACTGCTTGAGTAACTATTTGTGAAATCATACCGGTTAAACAATCTATTCTATATATTAGTAGTTCTTTTAAAGATGCTACGAAAAATGATAAGTACAATTTAATATTGTCAAATACTCTTCTCATTTTATCCTCCATTTATTGTTATTTTCTTTACTGAATAATTAAAAAATACTTTTGATATTAAATATAAAATTAATGACCATACTATTAATTTTAATATTATAAGACCTATTTCATTCAAAGGAATATTTCCTAAATAAATATTTATAGGAGTATATATAAATTCTTTAAATGGAAGTATATTTGCAATTTTTTGAAACCATTCAGGAAATAATGTAAGTGGTGCAATTAATCCTGAAAAAATTGATATAATTGATTGCCTTAAAATTTGCATTCCCCATATTGAGTTCGTATAAAAGCCAATTGTTCCAACTATCATTTGTATAAAAAATGATATTGGAAGTATAAGTATTATTACAAATATAAATAATAAAAAATTTATAAAACTTACAGGAAGTTGTACACTCCAAAAAAATGAACATATTATAAATGTTGCTATTGAGATTGGAATTGCATATCCAATTTCTCCCATATATAATCCAAAGCAATATTTAAAATATGAAATTGGACTCAGTAATTCTTTATTTAGCTGCCCTTTTCTAATTGATTTTGCAATATCTTCATTTATTCCCCACGTTGCTATCGCTTTAATTGAAATAACTAAAATATAATATGTAACCATATATTCTATACTATATCCACCTGCATTACCTGTTTGATAATATATTGCTTGCCATACAAAAATATAAACAACAACTTCTACTATTCTATTTAATGTCCATAAAAAGAAATTGGATTTATAAATAGAATATTCTTTAAAATGTACTCGTGCTAATGCCAACCATGTTTCTAACATATTTTTACTCCTCTATATATTTCTTTTAATATATCTTCTAATTCTGCTTCTTTCATATGAATATCTACTATATCTCCATATTTTGAAATCATCTCGACTATTTTTACAATTGTCATTTTTTCATGATCAAATTTTATTTTTATGCTTTCTTCGTTTTCTTCTACAATTTCAAAGTCTTCATCATATAAACTTTCAGTTATACTCGCTTTTTTATTTTTTAAAATGATTTCAGCTGAAACACTATTTCCATATGTATCTTTGAATTTTTGTTTTTCTCCATCAAAGATTATTTGACCTTTATCTAATAGTATTATTCTGTCACATACATCTTCAATGTCCTTTAAATCATGTGTTGTAAGTATTACTGTTGTATTTTTTTCTTTATTTATATCTTTAATAAATTTTCTAATATTCTCTTTTACTAAAACATCCAGTCCAATTGTTGGTTCATCTAAATAAACTATTTTAGGATTATGCAAAAATGTTGCTGCAATTTCACATCTCATTTTTTGCCCTAAACTTAGGTTCTTAACTTGTTTTTCTAGTAAATCTTCTAATTGTAATAATTCAGTAAATTGTTTTAAATTTTTTCTGTATTCATTTTCTGGAATTTTATACATCTTTTTAATTAATCTAAAAGATTCAATTACAGGCAAATCCCACCATAGCTGTGTTTTTTGTCCAAAAACAGCACCTATATTTTTGTTATTTTCTATTCTTTTTTCATTTGGCACAATTCCATTTACTACAACTTGTCCAGATGTTGGTGATAACAGACCTGTGAGCATTTTTATTGTTGTTGATTTTCCTGCTCCATTTTCTCCTATGTAGCCTACTAATTCACCTTCGTTAATATTAAAATTTATATTATTTACTGCTGTAAATTCTTTATATTTTGGTTTAATTAGATTTTTTAAGTAACCTAATAATCCATCTTCTTTTTCTATAATTTTATAGTTTTTTACTAAATCTTTTACTTCTATTAATGACATTATTTTCTCTTCTCCATTTTAGAATATTTCTTTTATTTTTCTATATATATCATACCAACTATAACATCTATAAATATTTTTTCCATTACATTGTTCATTATAATTTGCATGATAGCAAATTACAGGTATTTCATTAGAAATTGTATTTATATTTTTAGGCTTATCTTCAATCATTAAATCTATATTATTTTGTTTGCATATTTCCAATTTATCTTCTGGACTAAAGATTATATTGTCATAATGTATTTGATTAATTTTTAGCCAATTTAATACAATATTTCTATTTTCTTCTATTGTCATTACATCTGCTGAATGGCTTAAAAAAGAACCTCTAGCCGTAATTATATAAATTTCATGTCCATCTTCTTTTAATTTATCAATTACTTCATTTGCAAATTTTCTTGCTTCTACATTAATTGAATACTCTCGAAAATATTTATTCCAAAATTCATCATCTAATTTTATATCTACATCAAATATTTCATTTGTTTCATATCCCTTGTAATTCTTTATTTTTAAACCATATTTTTCATAAAAAAACTTACTTCCATAGTCTAACTGCCATTGTTCTACATCAGTTAAAACTCCATCTATATCTATTCCTATTTTCATTATTTTACCTCCTAATATTTCTGTATTTCTTAATTTTGTTTTATCTTATCATAAATACAATATTATTACAATAAATCAACTAAAAAAATGTTAAAGTCAAATTGTCTCAATAATTTTATTTGTATTTTACATAATAAAAATCAAAAATTAAAGTAAATTCAAAATTACAAAAGGCAAGACTTGCAAACGGATACACTCAAGAACAAGTTGACGAAATTATAGGTTGCTCATCAAGATAAGTATATCTTTTCTTCTATAAATGGCTAATACCAAAGTCAAACACATCATATTAACAATAAGATTTAACCTACCATAAGAAACAAATGGCAAATTAAAATTAGCATCAATTATTAAATTCAAATTCATAAGAATATTAAATATACTTTGTAAAATAAACATACTAGACATTCCAATTATTAATAATTTTCCATTAATTTCTTTTATCTTAATTGAATTTATAATTAATTCTATACTTAAGGCTAAAACTGCTATTACTATTCCAACACTTACTACCCAGCCATAATGTGCTAAAATTGATATAAACGCATAATTTGTGCCTTCGTCAAATATTTCTAAAGCATTGCTAGTATCGTCTGCTTCACCAAATGTTTGAGCAGAATTTATAATTATTTTTCTATTTAAAGGGATCCATCCATAACAATCTGCTTGACTTTCTGGATTATATACAGCTACAAATCTATCAACAATATATGGTGTCTCAATTATTACACTTAGCGATAAAATTATTCCTAAAATTATTGGTATTCCCCAAAGGATTAGTAAATTTCTTTTTCTATTAGTTTTAGTTTGTACCAATTTTACAGTTCCTATTATTAAATAAATAAGTCCTAATATAAATGCTGATACAATAGATGGTATACTTACAAAAATAAATATAGAAATTATACTTAATGTTATTATTTTAGCTAATTTTAAATTTATATTCTTATTGAATATTGTAACATTCTTTTTGTATTGTTTTTCACTATTTAAAAAACCTACAAACGCAATAATATAAAGTGGCATTGCAATAACAACCGGTGAAAATGTTATTGATGGTGAAATATATATGTATGGCAGTCCACTTACATTAATTCCAAAAAGAAATGAATAAACAATAAATAAAGTTGCAATTACATAAAATATATTTGAATATTTCATTATTTTTGTATAATCAATAAAATATATAAATATGCTAAAAATACTACCTGCTATTAAAGCACAAATATATCTTCCTATAACATTTTCCGTATCATATCCATCTGATACTATACTGCTTGCTCTGGTAAAAGCTACTAAAAATCCAAATCCTAAAAGCACAATTAAAATTATTAATAATTTCCAATCAAGTTTTGGTTTATGTATTTTGTTTAATTTTTTTCCGATTTCTTCTGCATTTCCCATTTGTACAATTGCTTTTTCTTCCGCTTCTTTTTCTTCTAATCCATCTCGAATATAATTTTCTTTTGATTCTTCTATATGATTTTCTAATTCTTCTGATATGCTATTTCGTATTGGTTTGTATTTTATTTGTTCACATACAGTATTTAAAAATTCTTTAATTTGCAAATGAAACACCCCCTAGTACTTGGTTTATTCCATTGCTAAAAATTTTCCATTCTTCTTTTTTCTCTTTTAACTGTTTTTTTCCTTTTTCAGTTATTGCATAATATTTTCTTTTCTTTGCTGTTGTTTCGTCCCAATATGATGTTATAAGTCCGTTTTCTTCTAGTCCATGTAATATTGGATATAGTGTTCCTTCTTTAAGTTCAAATACATTCTCTGATTTTTCTTTTAATTTTTTTATCATCTCATATCCATACATGTTTTGATTTTTTAATAAGTCCAATACTAGCATTGTTGTGCTTCCTTTTAGTAATTCTTTATTAATTTTCACTTTTATCCCCTCCTTAAAAATAAATATACCTAGATATTCTATGTATTTTTATACATTGTATATCTAGGTATTGTTTTTGTCAATAGATTTTTATAATTATTCAAATTTTTTTATAAAACTAATACTATAATTTATCTACTTTCACTATAAATATAATCCATTGTATGTCCACCTATTATTTCGCCAGTTGTCGCATCAACAAAATAACTATATGCTCCCTCTGTGTATCTTTTTGTTACATTGTCTCCGAAATTATCTTCATAATTTATAACAACTACCCACGCTTTTCTTATTTTATCATCTACTTTATAATATGTTCTTTCTTCAACCGGATAATTAGGTGTTTGCATTGCTTCGTAATGTTTATCTGTATTGTTTGTTCTATCATAGGCATCAGCATTCATTTTTACAACCATTAATTTTGTTTTTGTGTTTTTTACTTTATTTTTTGCTACTTTTTTATCTTCTTTTAAGGCAATATTTATTGCGTCTTGTTCTGTGATTACTGTTTCATTGTTGTCAAATGGAATATTCCTAACTCCAAACATGGCCATTTTCATGTTTTTGGATTCTAATGTTACTGTAATATCTTCATATGGATTATATACATCACCATATTTTTTATTATATGTTATATATATTCTAAATCCTGGTCCTCTGTCTTTTCCTTCATTGTTTACAGATAGAACTTTTGTTATTTCATATTCTCCCTCTTTGTATCCAAATAATTTATAATATTTGTTGGCTAATTCTTTTGCTTGTTCTTCTGTCATATATTTACTTGTATCTTGAATATTTTTATTATTGTCCCATATTTCTGAAAATTCTCCAGTTTGTCCATCAATGGTTATTTCATAATTGTCTTCTGTATCGAAACGATACAATATTTTAGTTGAATCTATTTCTTTAAAATGATTTGTACTTACTATATTAGAATTAAATCCAATTTGATTTAATTTTTCTATTGCAACTTTTTTCGCATCTTCTTCTGATATATTTTCTTTTTTACTTTCTTCAGTTACCTTTGTTATTTCTTCATAATCTCCAGAAGATAATTGGATTTTTTCTGGTGTTTTCCATACTCTTTCATATACTGCTGTCCCTGCAAATACAAATCCTGCACTTAAAATTATTCCTGCTATTGCTGTCACAACTGTTTTTAATATATTTCTTGTTTTTTTCTTTTCCATAACTATATCATTCTCCTCTTTTATTCTCGATATAGCAATTTTGGTTTTTATTTTATTTTTGTTAAATTCCATCTCTAAATTCCTCCGTTATTCAATTCCTTCTTTATTTTCTTTCGTATTCTATGCAGTCTTGTCTTTACATTTAATTCAGAAATATTTAATTTTTTTGCTATATCTTTAATTGACACAGATGAATAATAAAATAAATTTACAATTTTTATATCAATATCTTTTAGTTCTTTTATTTTTTGTTCTATATCCCATATTAATTCTCTATCATTTTCATACATATTTACACTATTTAATGCATCATTTTCAAAATCACTAATATCATAGACTATTTTCAATTTTCTATATTTTTCTTTTATCAAATTTTTGGTTATTCCTGCTAAATATGAATTTAATGATACATTTATATTTAATCTATTTCTATTTTTCCATAATATAAAGAATGTGTCAGAATAGATTTCTTCTTTGTCTTCAAATGATAGTTTATTATTTGTTCCTTTGTTTATTATTGTGGTAATATATGGTGTAAAATCTTCTATTATTTGGTCCATATCAATTTCATTATTTTTATAATATTTTTCTATTTGTATTACTTGTTTCAATTTTAAAAAACTCCTTTATAAGATATCTTACACTTATATAGTGTAGTTTAATTAGTGAAAGGTTACACTTTTTTATATATTGAGTATGCTAAAAAGTATAATTAAAACTGAAAGTTGAAAATTTTCAGTTTTGTTCTAATTTATAAGAAAAATAAACAATATCTAGTAATTTTAAAAATGCATAAAAATATTGGAGCAGAAAACTTTCAAAGTTTTCCACCCCAACTATTGACTTTCAGCCTTTTAGATTTTTCTTTATACCGTTTTAATTTATAATTCTTCGGTTTTAAATGTGAAATAGCCTTCATATAGATAACTATTATCTATACCTTTCATATATACTTCTCTATCATTTATCTTATCAGTTAAACTATGTTTTAGCAATTCTTTAATTTCTATATCTTTTATTGGACTGCGTTCCATTGCAAGCAAATAATCTGTTTTATCTACTTTGCTCCAGTCAACTACTAAATTTAGCTCTTTCTTTAAAATTAAATCTAGCCATATTCTTGTACTTCTGCCATTTCCTTCTCTAAAAGGATGTGCTATATTCATTTCTACATATTTTTCTATTATTTCTTCATATGTTGATTGTGGCATTTTTTCGATATTTTTAATTGCTTCTTCAAGATAAGTAAGAGGTGTAAATCTGAAATTTCCTTTTGCTATATTTACTTTCCTTATATTTCCTGCAAATTCATATATTTCATCAAATAAATATTTATGAATTTTCTTTAAAGTTTCAAATGTTCCTGGCTCTAATTTATTTAAATAACCTGTTTCAAACATTTCTTTTGCTCGTATTTTGCTAATTTTTTCTTCTTCTCTTGCAAGTTCTGCTTGGTCAGTAATATTTAATTTATTCTCTAAAATCATTTTTTACCTCCTCAGGCATTTTTTACATACCAACTTTTAGTTTAAAGGTTTCATTGTTGGGAATAGTAATACATCTCTAATTGATGCAGCATCTGTTAATAACATTACTAATCTATCAACACCAATTCCTAAACCACCTGTTGGAGGCATACCATATTCAAGAGCTTGAATAAAGTCTTCATCCATCATACCTGCTTCTTCGTCTCCGGCATTTCTAGCTTCAACTTGTTTTTTAAATCTTTCATATTGGTCAATTGGGTCATTTAATTCTGAAAATGCATTTCCATATTCTCTACCACCAATAAATATTTCAAATCTTTCTGTTAATCTTGGGTCTTTTGGACTTCTTTTTGCAAGTGGTGAAATTTCTACTGGATAATCATATATAAATGTTGGTTGTATTAATGTTTTTTCTACATACTCGTCAAAGAATAAGCTGATTACATCTCCTCTTGTTTCTTTTGTTGAGTCCGGAATTTCTAATCCTCTTTCTTTTGCTAATGCAACTGCTTCTTCGTCTGAATTGATTTCGTTGAAGTCAACTCCGCAAGCTTCTTTTATGCTATCTATCATAGTAATTCTTTTCCATCCTGGTGTTAAGTCAATATCTTGTCCTTGATATGTTATTTTTGTTGTTCCCAAAACTTTCATAGCACATTTTGTGAATATTTCTTCTGTTATATCCATCATATCATTGTAATCTTGATATGCAGCATATAATTCTATTGATGTAAATTCTGGGTTATGTCTAATATCCATACCTTCATTTCTGAATATTCTTCCCATTTCATATACTTTATCATATCCACCAACTATTAATCTTTTTAAGTTTAATTCTGTTGCAATTCTTAAATACATTGGTAAATCTAATGCATTGTGATGTGTTATAAATGGTTTTGCTGTTGCTCCACCTGATATTGTGTTTAATATTGGTGTTTCAACTTCTAGGTAACCTTTTTCGTCTAATATTCTTCTTATTTCTGTTATTATTTTGCTTCTTGTTTCAAATGTTTTCTTTACTTCTGGATTCATTATTAAATCAACATATCTTTGTCTATATCTCAAATCTGGATCTTTTAATCCATGGAATTTTTCTGGTAATGGTCTTAATGATTTTGAAAGTAATGTTACTTCTTTTGCATGTACAGAAATTTCTTCAGTTCTTGTTTTAAATACAAAACCTGTTATTCCAATGATATCACCAATATCATATGTTTTAAATGCTTTATAGCTTTCTTCTCCTAAATCATTTATACTTACATAACTTTGGATTTTTTCATCACTGTCTTGTATTGTACAGAATGATGCTTTTCCCATTATTCTTTTTGCAATTATTCTACCAGCAACTGTTACATCTTTTTGTTCAAATTGTTCGTAATTTGCTTTTATTTCTCCTGCAGAATTTGTTCTATTAAATTTTGTTATTTCAAATGGGTCTTTTCCTTCTTCTTGTAATTCCTTTAATTTGTCTCTTCTTATTTGCATTAGATGGTTTATATCTAATTCTTCTACTTCGTTATTATTGTTATTCTTATTTTCGCTCATTTTACTTTCTCCTTTTATATTTTAATTTTAAAATTTACTCGTACCACTCAAGTTCCCAGTCACTAATCTTAACAGTATCACCTTCGCACACACCAAGTTCTTTAAGCTTATCTTCAATTCCCATATTTTTTAAACATTTTTGGAAATAATACATAGACTCATTATCTTCAATATTAATTCTACCCATAAGTCTATCAACAGCTCTACCTTTAACATAGAAAACACCATCTTCTTCGTATGCTTCCCATTCTTGGTCTTTGTCTTGCAAAGTATATACAACTCTATCTTCGATTTCAACCAATTCTTCTTTTGGTAAAGTTTTTAGAACCTCTGTAACGTGGTCTATTAGTTGTTCAACTCCTTCACCTGTAACTGATGAAATTTTGAATAATTCTAATTTTTCTTTTTTCGCTAATTCTTCTAATTTTTTCAAATTTGAGTCGTCTTGCATACTGTCTATTTTAGTTGCAACTAATATCTGTTTTCGTTTTACCAACTTTTCACTATATTTTGCAAGTTCTTCATTTATTGTTTTGTAATCTTCAATTGGGTCTCTGCCTTCTTGTCCAGAAACATCAATAAAATGTAATAGTAATCTTGTTCTTTCAACATGTCTTAAGAATTGAATTCCAAGTCCTACTCCTTCACTTGCTCCTTCTATAATTCCTGGTATATCTGCTATTACAAATCCATCACCATTTTTTGTTTTTACAACTCCTAAATTTGGATTTATTGTTGTAAAGTGATAATTTGCAATTTTAGGCCTTGCATCTGTTACTGTTGATAAAAATGTTGATTTTCCTACATTTGGAAATCCTAACAAACCTACGTCTGCTAATAATTTTAATTCTAATATTAATTCTTTTTCTTCTCCTTTTTCTCCGTCTTCTGAGAATCTAGGTGCTTGTCTTGTAGGTGTTGCAAAGTGTGAGTTTCCTCTTCCACCTCTTCCACCTTTTAATATTAATTCCTTTTGGTTTGGCTTAGATAAGTCTGCAACAACTTTTCCTGTTTCTGCATCTTTTACAACAGTTCCTATTGGGACTTTAATGTATAAGTCTTCTCCATATTTACCATTACAACGGTTTCCGCTTCCATTTTCTCCGTCTTTTGCTTTGAATTTTCTGTTATATCTAAAATCGATTAGTGTATTTTTATCTTTGTCAACTTGAAAATAGATGTTTCCACCATTTCCTCCGTCTCCACCATCAGGTCCACCTGCTGCTACATATTTTTCTCTTCTAAACGTTGCAGCACCGTTTCCGCCGTTACCTGATTTAATCATTATTTTTGTATAATCTGTAAACATTTTTCCTCCAATCCACTTTTCTTTCAAAATATTATTTCACATTATTATGTCCTTGTCCATTGCGTTCTTGCATTGTCTTTTGATAAAATTGTTCTTGTAATTTTGAAATTGTTTGTTTTATTGTTGAAGTTAATTCATTCTGGTTATTTTGTTTTATATTTGCGTTTTCATCTAAAGAGCCTATAAAATTTAAATATCCATTATTGTTTTTTGCAACTTCTTTATTTGAAAATAGACTTAAAACATTATATATTTCTTGTCTATTCTGTCCTGCTAGTATGTCTTCAATTCTCTTTTGAGTTGTAAAACATACTGGTACTGCTTTATTAGAATGTCTTACCATTCCATTTCCTAAATTTTGCACATAATTTTTTTCTGCGCTATCTTCTAAATATGCCGTGTATACATATGTCCCCGTTTCATCTTTACCAACTTTGTTAAGTTCGCTTACATGTAGATAATCACCATTTATTACATCTATACCTTCTAAAGTAGCATATGTTTTTCCATTCTGTGATTTTTGTACAAATTTTTGATTTAAATAAAAGTTTTGAATTCTATCATTTTTTTGTTTTTTATTTTCTTCCATATATCGTCTTGTTTCTTGGTACAAGTTATTTCTATACTTTTTGCTTGCTGATATATCTTCTTTATGATTTTTTATAATTTCTTCTTGTCTTATTGCATTTTCTATGTTAGCCTCATTTTTTATTTTTTCACTTAAGTTTTCTTTTACATATTTTTCTATATTTGGATTTATATTAATTTGATAATTTCCAGGATTTGAGTCTATATAACCTATAAATTTACATTCTTCATTTTGGAACATATTATGCTGTTGTTCATATGAATAATATGTTGCTATTTTTTGCATTAATATTTCATTATTTACTGCCATTCCATCTGACATTTCAAACGCAATATATTCTCTATCACCCCTAAATAATCCATGACTTTCTTCTCCAATATTTGTCTGTTTTAGAATCTGTGCAACCATAATATTCGTTTTTGTACCATCTTGATATACAAATTGATTATCATATTTTATTGAATTTAAAATTATAGTATTATTTCCATTTGCGTCTTTTAAATAGATTGGATTCTTTAAATAATTTCCATTATTATTGTTTTGTTGATATTCTTTTCCTGCATCTAATAACGGCGTTTTTTCTTTTTTAAATAAATCTCTAATTTTACTAAATAATCCCATTTTTCCTCCATTTAGTAATCAAGCATCATTGCTTTTTTTACTTTTTTCATTGTTTCTTTTGCTACCGCTCTTGCTTTTTCTGTGCCTTCCATTAAAATTTTATCAACTTCTTCTGGATGTGCTTCGTAATATGCTCTTTTTTCTCTTATTGGTCTCAATTCTTCAATTATATTTTTAGCAAGTTGTTTTTTGCATGCTACACAACCACGTTTTCCTGCTTTACATTCTTCACATACTGTTTTTACATCTTCTTTTGGTGTAAATAAATTGTGATAATATGCAACCATACATATATCAGGATTTCCTGGATCATCTTTTTTTATTCTTGCTGGGTCTGTTACCGCACTCATGACTTTTTTTGTTATTTCTTCTTCACCATCTGATAAATAAATTGCATTTCCTAATGATTTACCCATTTTTTCGTTTCCGTCTAGTCCTTTTATTCTTTTTGAGTTTGATAGTACTGCTTTTGGTTCTTTTAGCACTCCTTCACCATATATACTGTTGAACTTTCTGACTATTTCTCTACATTGTTCTATTAGTGGTAATTGGTCTTCTCCAACCGGTACTAGCTCACCTTCAAATGTTGTTATATCTGCAGCCTGACTTACTGGATATCCTAAAAATCCATATGTTACACTTTCTCCAAAGATGTCTCTTTTTTGTGCAATTTCTGTTTTTACTGTTGGATTTCTTTCTAGTCTAGCTATTGTTACCAAATTTGAATAGAATACAGTTAGTTCCGCTGTCTCTGGTATCATTGATTGTATATATATTGTTGTTTTTTTAGGATCTATTCCCACTGATAAGTAATCCATTGCAACTTCTCTTACATTTTTTCTTACTTTTTCTGGGTTGTTAAAGTTGTCTGTTAGTGCTTGTACATCTGCTATTAATATATATGGGTCATATTCTGGATTGTCTTGCATTTCTACTCTAGTTTTTAGGGATCCAAAATAGTGACCTATGTGTAATTTTCCTGTTGGTCTATCTCCTGTTAATACTCTCTTTTTATTCATTTTTATATTTCCTCCGTTAGTTCGCCCATTATTGGACATTGATGTTAAAAGTATACCATATTTTAGTTAAAATTTCAAATAAAATACGGTGTTTCTGTAAATTTTTATGTATTTTTTTATTTTTTCCAAATATATTTGATATTATATCATATAAAAATGGAAAGGAAACTAATTTTATGAAAAAAATATTATTTAAAGGTGCTGGTTCTGCAGTACCAACTCCATTTAATGAAAATGGTGTAAATTTAGAAGAGTTTAAACGATTTTTGCAATTTCAAATTGATAATGATATTGATGCTTTAATTGTTTGTGGTACAACTGGAGAAAGTTCAACAATGACTAAAGATGAAAAAATTGCTGTTATTAAATGTGCTGTCCAAATTGCAAATAAAAATAAAACTTCAACACGAAAAATTCCTGTTATTGCAGGAACTGGCTCAAATAATACCAAAGAAGCAATTGAAATGTCTAAAATTGCTGAGTCATTAGGTGTTGATGGACTTTTAGTTGTTACACCATATTATAACAAAACAACCCAAAAAGGTTTAATTGCACATTATAAGGCAATTGCAGAAAATATTAATATTCCAATTATTTTATATAATGTACCTAGCAGAACAGGATTGAATATTGAGCCAGAAACATGTTTAGAATTATCAAAAATTGATAATATTGTTGCTATAAAAGAGGCCAGCCGGTAATATCTCTCAAGTTGCAGAAATTGCTTTTTTGTGTGGTGATAATCTGCATATTTACTCTGGTAATGATGATCAAGCAATTCCTATTTGCTCTTTAGGTGGATTGGGTGTTATTTCTGTTTTATCAAATATAAAACCAAAATTTACGCATGATATGATTTGGAACTTTTTGAATGGAAATGTTCAAAAGGCAAAAACTATGCAATTAGATGCTATTCCATTGATACAAGATTTATTTATAGAAGTTAATCCTATTCCTGTTAAGAGATCTTTAAATAAAATAGGCTTTAAATTCGGGAAAACGAGACTTCCTTTGTTGACATAAGTCCTTTTTATTATATAATGTTGGCATAACAAAAATGTTAAGCACAAAAGGAGGCTTTTATGGTCGAGTTTAAAAATGAAAATGGAACAATTTGTTCCAAAACAGAAAAATACTATAATATCATAAAAAAATATGCTAAACGGTACAAATTAAAAAACACAAAGATTGCACTCGATTTGGCAATTATGTTACATCAGGATCAATTTAGAGATGGTGGTGCTCCATACATTATCCACCCATTAGAAGCAACAAATTACCTAATTTTATTAGGTATATGGAGTCCTATTTTCAAAATGGAATTGGATTCTTCTCATGATGAGTCACTTGCAGAAGAGCTTGCACATCAAGATTTGGATATTCTTTTAGCAGCAATGTTATTACATGATACATTAGAAGACTGCAAAGATAAGCTGTCAAGTGGAGGAAATGAATTTGTTGATTGCTTTGGTTTACATCCAGATGTTTTGCTTTTTGTTCAGGCTTTAACCAAGAACAAGGATAATCCTAATTTTTCAAATTCCGGTTATTATGAGTATATCGGCACAAGATGGCAAACAAGCATCATGAAAATTGCTGATAGACTCAGCAATTGTTCAACAATTGACTCGTTCAATACAAAGCGAATGGAAAAATATGTTAGAGAAATTGTTAGGTATTTTTATCCTATGATTTCCCGTACAAAAGATAATTTTCCAAGCTTTTCACGAGTTCTTACTATAATGAAATATCTTATAGTATCAATCACTGAAACTGTTGCTGCTGTATTAAATTTGGATGATGTCTTAACACCAGATTTATACGAAAAGACCTATTATTTTATAAAAGGCTTTGCAGTTGCAAAAGATAAGCAAAACACATTGAAGGCGTTGTCGCTTGCGCGTATGTATTATGAAGGATATACACGTAAAAGCGGTGATCCATTTATTATTCACCCTTTAAGAGTTGCATCTTATTTGATAGCTCTCAAAATTGATGATGATGAAATCATTGCAGCTGCACTTCTACATGAAATAATCAAAAAATGCCACTTAGCATATAATGGTATTGAAATTTTAACACAATATCGTTTAAGTCCAAAGGTTTTAGATTATGTTAGGCTACTTGCCAACAGTGAACAATATCCGCTTGATATTTATTATTCTGCCATGCAGGAATATCCAGAAGTATTGTTGCTTAAGCTTTCAAACAGAGCGCATACGTGTACTTCATTGGTTAAGGCTTCAGATATTAACACACTCAATTATCTAAATGAATGGAAGGAATATATTGTGGAATTAGGTACTTACGGTGCTAAACATTATCCAGCATATTCCAACTCAATTAAGTTGATGTGTTTTCAAATTGATGCTGTTTGCAATATAGTATCACATCTTAAGCCAATCAAAAGTTAAACATTTTTAAACAAATAAAGGGCTGGTATTCCAGTCCTTTACTTCATTTTTTCTTTTATTTTAACCAATGTATTTAAAGCATCAATTGGAGTCAACTCATTTAAATTAACCTTATCTATCTCGTGAGCAATTTCTGCCAATTTATAATTAAACATATCAAATTGTCCCTCGACAGCCTTCTTACTTTCCTGTTTTTTACCAGTTAAGATATTCTTTCTTTCTAAACCTCTTAAAATTTCGTCTGCTTTTTGTGTTACAGCCTTTGGTACACCTGCTAAACGCGCAACATGGATTCCATAACTTTCGTCTGTTCCACCTGGTATAATTTTTCTTAAAAAGATAATATCTTCTCCTTTTTCTTTAACTGCAATGTTGTAATTTTTTACACCTTCTAGTTTTTCTTCTAGTTCTGTTAATTCGTGGTAATGTGTCGCAAATAATGTTTTTGCTCCGCATTTTTCTTTATCTGCAATGTATTCTGCAACTGCCCAAGCAATTGATAAACCGTCATATGTTGATGTTCCTCTTCCTATTTCATCTAATATTACTAAACTGTTTGATGTTGCTTCTTTAAGAATTGTTGCAACTTCCATCATTTCTACCATAAATGTACTTTGTCCCATACTTAAGTCGTCTGATGCTCCAACCCTTGTAAATATTTTATCTACAACACCTATGTGTGCTTCTGATGCTGGTACAAATGAGCCTACTTGTGCCATTAATGTAATTAATGCAACTTGTCTCATATATGTTGATTTACCAGCCATGTTAGGTCCTGTTATAATTGATAATCTATTTTCTTCTTTATCAAGATATGTATCATTTTCAACAAATACACCTGTTCCAAGCATTTTGTCTATTACAGGATGTCTTCCACCTTTAATGTCTAAAATTCCTGAATCATCTACTTCTGGCATACAATAATTCAAATCTTCTGCAACTGTTGCAAATGATGTAAGTACATCTAATGTTGATACAATGTTTGCTGATTTTTGTAGTCTTTTTACATTTTTAGCAATTTTGTCTCTTATTTGTACAAAAGCGTTATATTCTAAGTTTACAACTTTTTCTTCTGCTCCAAGTATTTGATTTTCTAGGTTTTTCAAGTCTTCTGTTATAAATCTTTCTGCATTTGTTAATGTTTGTTTTCTAACAAATCTTTCTGGCACTTGGTCTAAATATGATTTTGTAACTTCTATGAAATATCCAAATACTTTGTTAAATCCAACTTTTAAATTTTTAATTCCTGTTTTTTCTCTTTCTTCTGCTTCTAATTGAATTATCCAATTTTTGCCCTCTGTTGTAGCAGTCTTCAACTTATCAATTTCTTCGTTATATCCAAGTTTGATAATTCCACCGTCTTTTACTGTCATTGGTGGATCTTCTACTATTGATTTATCAATAAGTTCATAAATATCTTGTAACTCATCTAAGTTTTCATATAAATCTTTAAGCATAGGAGAATTTACATTTGCTAATACCTTTTTCAAATCTGGTAATTTTGATAATGAATTTTTCAATGTTATCATATCTCTTGCATTTGCATTTCCATAAGCCATTTTACCTGCAAGACGTTCAATGTCATATACTTTTTTAAGATTTTCTATAACATCTCCTCTTAAAATAACATCATCTTTTAATTCTTTTACAGACTCTAGTCTTCTATTAATTTCTGTTGTGTCTATAAGTGGATCATTTAGCCATCTTCTTAAGGCTCTTCCTCCCATTGAAGTTGATGTTTTATCTAGTACCCATAAAAGTGTCCCTTTTTTGGATTTATCTCTCATTTTTTCAGTTATTTCAAGGTTTCTTCTTGCATTGATATCAAGTGACATATATTTTGAAATATTATAAACTGTTATCTTGTTGATGTGGTCAAGTGTTGTCATTTGAGTTTGTTCAATATATTCAATTAATGCATTTATTGAACAAACAGCTAATGTTTTGTCAGCAATGTTTTCTATCTCTTTTTGATTACTATCAACAAAATTAAATCTATATTTTATTTTTTCCGCATCATCTGTAAAGAATTTATCATTAAATCTTGTAATGTATGAGTCAAATCTTTCTTTTATTTTGTCCATTTCTTCTTGACAGTCTGACATCATACTGTTTATAACAAGTTCTGATGGCATATATCTTGCAATTTCGTCTAGAACTAATGGGAAGTTTTGGTTGTCCTTTATTTCTGCAGAATAAAATTCACCTGTTGAAATATCACATACACTAATTCCAAAATAAATTCCAGATTTAAAAATTGACATTATGAAGTTATTTTTTCTTTCTTCTAGCATATTACTATCAACTACAGTACCTGGTGTTACTACTCTTATAACACCTCTTTTTACTATTCCTTTTGCAGTTTTTGGGTCTTCTAATTGTTCGCATATTGCAACTTTATAGCCTTTTGCAATCAATCTTGATATATATATTTCTGCTGCATGATGTGGTATTCCGCACATTGGTGCTCTTTCCTCTTGTCCACAATCTTTTCCTGTTAACGTTAATTCTAGTTCTCTTGAAGCTGTTACTGCATCGTCAAAGAACATTTCATAAAAGTCTCCTAGTCTGTAAAATAGGATGCAGTCTTTGTATTGTTCTTTTGTTTCAAGATATCTTTGCATCATTGGTGAAAATTCTGCCATATTTATTACTTCCTTTCTTATCTTTTCTGTCAAAAAAATCATCCATTTTTGACAAATCTTCTCTTTATTTTTTTATTATTTCAATTCACCTTTCAAATACCACATATGTTCAGAAACAATTTTAAGTTCTATCATACTTCCTATTAAACACTTGTCACCCTCAAAAATAACAACTTTATTACTATCTGTTCTACCAGTAAGCATATCATCATTATTTTTGCTAGTACCTTCAACTAAAACTTTTTGTGTAGTTCCAATATATTTTTGATTATTTTCTGCAATTTGACTTTCAACTAAGGCTTTTAATTTATTAAATCTAATATGTTTTTGTTCTTCTGGAACTTGATTTTCCATTCTATTACCAGGTGTTCCAACTCTTCTTGAATAAATAAACATATACACTTGCTCGAATTTTACTTTTTCTACCACATCTAGTGTGTCTTCAAACTCTTCATCTGTTTCACCTGGAAAACCTACAATTATATCTGTTGATAATGTTAAGTTTGGAATTCCTGCTTTCATTTTTTCTACCAAGTTTAAATATTGTTCCTTAGTGTATTTTCTGTTCATTTCTTTTAATACTTTTGTGTTTCCAGATTGTAGTGGCAAATGTACTAATTTGCATACTTTATCACATTCTGCAATTGCTTTTATAACATCATCTGTAAAATCCTTTGGATGTGGTGATACAAATCTGATTCTTTCTATTCCTTCTATTTTGTTTACTGCTCTTAGTAATGTTGCAAATGAATTTACTCCTTCATATTCTTCAAATTCTATGCCTTTTTCTCTTTCTACTCTTAAATATGAATTAACATTTTGGCCTAAAAGTGTAATTTCTTTATATCCTTGTTTTGCAAGTTCCCTTACTTCTTCAATTATTGCTCTAGGTTCTCTGCTTCTTTCTCTTCCACGTACATATGGAACTATACAATAACTACAGAAGTTGTTACATCCATTCATTATTGTTACAGATGCTTTTATGCTACTATCTCTTTTTATTGGTAGTCCTTCATATACTTTTCCATCTATGTCTAGTATATCTTCTAATTTTGTTTTATTTTCTATAACTTCATATAAATTTTGTGGAAATTTGTGTAATGTGTGTGTTCCAAATATTATGTCTGTATATGGATAACTTTCTTTTATTTTGTCTGTGATGTGTTTTTCTTGCATCATGCATCCACCAATTGCTATAATTGTTCCACGTTCTTCTTTTATTTTTTTAAGTTCTCCTAATTTTCCAAATAATTTATCTTCTGCATTTTCTCTTACACAACATGTGTTAAACAATGCTAGGTCTGCTTCTTTTTGATTTTCTGTTCTAGTATATCCCATTTTTTCTAACATTCCGCATAGTTTTTCTGAGTCGTTTTCGTTTAATTGGCATCCCATTGTTAGTATACTATATTTTAGGTTTTTATTTTCATTTATTTTTTTTACTTTTTCTATGTATTCTTTTTGTATATTTATTTCGTTTTCTGTGTTCAATTTTTATTCCTACCCTTCATTTTCTATTCTAATTCTTTCATTGCTTGTTCGTATTGTTCTTTATTTGGTGCTTTTCCGTGCCATTCTGCTTTATTTTCCATAAAAGATACGCCTTTTCCTTTTATAGTTTTTGCAATAATACACACTGGTTTTCCTTTAACATTTCTGGCAACATCAAATGCATCTATAATTTCTTGATAATTATGTCCATCTATATTTATTACTTGAAATCCAAAACTTTTGAATTTTTCATCAATTGGATATGAACTCATTACTTCTTCAATTGTCCCATCTATTTGTAAATTATTATTATCTACTATCACACATAGATTATCTAATTTATATTTATTCAATGCCATTGCTGCTTCCCAAACTTGTCCTTCTTCTATTTCTCCATCTCCCATTATGCAATACACTCTATAGTTTTTTTTATCTAATTTTCCGGCAATTGCCATTCCATTTGCAGCAGATAATCCTTGTCCTAGAGAACCTGTTGTCATGTCAACGCCTGGTATTTTTTTCATATCTGGATGTCCTTGTAATCTGCTATCAATGTGTCTTAGTGTTTTTAATTCTTCTATATTAAAATATCCTCTGTTTGCTAATGTTGAATATAATGCTGGTGCGCAATGTCCTTTTGATAAAACAAGTCTATCTCTGTTTTCATCTTTTGGATTTTCTGGATTTATATTCATTTCATAAAAATATAAGACTGTCATTATATCTGCAATTGATAGTGAACCTCCTGGGTGACCAGAGTTACCACCAAATACTGCTTCTATAATTCCTCTTCTAATATTTTTTGAAATTTTGCTTAATTTTTCTATATCATTTATCTTTTCCATAATTCTTCCTCCTATGTTCTGCAATTATGTTGATTGCTTTTATATTATATAATTTTTATTCATTTTATTCAACCTTTTTAATATAATTTATGGTATAATAACTACAAATTGTAATTGTGAAAGGTGTGATTATATGTTTGAAAAATATCTTAATAAAACTGAACTTATTGAAAATTTACAAGTGCTTATAAAAATCCCAAGTGTTCATGCAGAATCTTCTGTTCCTAATGAACCCTTTGGGCTAAATACTGTTAAGGCTCTTGAATATGTTTTAGATTTAGGCAAAAAATTAGGATTCAAAGCTAAAAATATTGATGGATACTGTGGTTATATTGAATTCGGGGAAGGCTCTGAATTAATTGGAATTGTTGGACATTTAGATGTTGTGCCAGAAGGAGAAAATTGGACCTATCCTCCATTTGATGCACGCATCGAAGATAATAAAATTTATGGTAGAGGTGCTATTGATGACAAAGGTCCAGTTATGGCAAGTTTGTATGCTATGAAGGCAGTTATGGACTATTGTTCTGAAAATAATATTTCTATAAATAAAAGGGTACGATTAATTTTAGGTCTAAATGAAGAAAGAGACTGGAAATGCATTAATTATTATAAAGAACATGAGGAAATTCCTTCTATAGGATTTAGTCCTGATGCAGACTTTCCTTGTATATATGCAGAAAAAGGTTTATTGTCTCCATTTTTAATTATGGACTATTCTAATTTTAAAGATAAAGATATCATTTTAAGTGATATAAACTGTAATAATAATCCTTTAAATGTTGTACCTAAATATTGTAGTTGTACAATTTCTGTTAAAAATAATATTGACATTGATGATGTTATTTCTTTTGTACGAAGTGTTATTAATGAACCATCTTTTAAAATTGATATTGAAATTTTAAATAATAATCAAATAAAACTTATATCTCGTGGCGTTCAAGCACATGCCGCACATCCTGATTTAGGTATAAATGCTATAACTAATTTGATTATTATTTTGGATAAATTATTTAAGAATTATGATATTGTTATACCTTTATTTGATTTATTTACTCAATATATTGGTCTTGATTATAATGGAAATAAATTAGGAATTAATGTTCCTGATGAGTCTGGAGAACTTACTTTAAATGTTGGTAAATTTTATTTTAAAGGTGATGAATTAAAAATTGGATTTAATTTAAGAGTTCCTATTAATACTCCCTTTGAATTTATAGCAAATAAATTTACAGAAGTTAGTGAAAATTATAGTGATGTTCATTGTGAACTTGGTGGTAAAATGAATCCTTTATATGTTCCAAAAGATTCATATTTAGTTAAAACTCTTTGCAAAATTTATAATGATGTTACTAATTCTAATGCAGAACCTATTGCTATTGGTGGTGCTACCTATGCTCGTGCTTTTGATAATTTTGTTTCTTTTGGTGCCAATTTACCTGGTCAAAAAGATATGTGCCATCAAACTGATGAGTTTGTTTCTATTGATAATTTACTTTTGGCATATGAGATTTATTGTAGGGCTATTTATGAACTTTTACATTAAGAAAGTTTATAACTTTCCTAGAATATAAAAAAAGAGGGGTTTGGGTTCGTAGACCCATAATCCCTTTTATTCTCCAAAAATTTCTTTAAATTCTTGTTCATTTATTTTCTCTTGAGCAAGCAATGTCTGAGCAATAGCATCTAATTTATCTCTATGTTCAATCAATAACTTTTGTGCATTATTATATGCCTCATCAATTAATGATTTAACCTCTGCTCCAATTTTATCACCAATATTTTCTCCAAATACAAACATATCATTTTGCTCTTTTCCTTGGAAGTCAATTGGTCCTAAATTGTCACTCATACCGTATTTTGTAACCATTTCTCTTGCTATTCTTGTTGCAACTTCTATATCGTTACTTGCACCTGTTGAAATATCATCTAAAACTAATTTTTCTGCCGCTCTACCACCAAGTAATGCTATAAGTTTTTCTTTCATTTCTGTTTTAGAAATATAATATTTATCTTCATCAGATTTGTACATTGTATATCCACCTGCAACACCTCTTGGTATAATTGATACTTCTTTTACATCTGTTTGTGTTGGTAAATATCTACTTACAACCGCATGTCCTGCTTCGTGGTATGCAGTTAATTTTTTGTCTTTTTCTGAATATACTCTTGTTTTCTTTTCTAGTCCTACTGTTACCTTTTTTACTGCTTCTTCTATATCAGAGTTTTCTATTTCATCATGTTTGTTTATTGTTGCTATAATTGCTGCTTCATTTAAAATATTAGCAAGTTCTGCACCTGTAAATCCTGCAGTGTCTTCTGCTATACTTTCTAAGTTTACATCATCAGAAAGTTTTTTATCTTCCGCATGAATTTTTAAAATTTCTAATCTTCCTTTTAAATCAGGTACTGGAATTGTTATTTGTCTATCAAATCTTCCTGGTCTTAATAATGCTTTATCTAGCATTTCAGGTCTATTTGTTGCTGCTAATACTATTATAGTTTCTTCTGAACTGAATCCATCCATTTCAACTAATAATTGATTTAGTGTTTGATTGTTTTCTGTTTCTGCTCCACTGTTTGATGTTCTTCTTGCTCCTATTGCATCAATCTCATCTATAAACACTATACATGGAGATAATTTTCTTGCTCTTTCAAACAATTTTCTAACTCTTGATGCACCAAGTCCTGCAAACATTTCTATAAATTCTGAACCACTCATTGAAATAAATGGTACATCTGCTTCTCCTGCAATTGCTTTTGCTATCAATGTTTTACCTGTTCCTGGTTTTCCATATAATAAAACTCCTTTTGGAATTTTTGCACCCATTTTACTGAATTTTTCTGGTTTTTTCAAAAAGTCTACTATTTCAATTAATTCTTCTTTTTCTTCGTCAAGTCCTGCAACATCTTTAAATTTTATTTTTGTTTTTCTTTCTGTATCATCATATACTTGTCCTTTTTCTCCCAAACCTTGCATTTTGAATATCATTACAAATAATGCTACCATTACAATTGTTGGAAGTAAACTTAATAATGCTGTTGATAAAACTACTAATGTACTTTTTGGTTTTTGTATTAACTCTATTTCATTTCCTTCTGCTACTTTTTGTTGTACTAATTCGATAAATGCTTCTGTGTTTGGAACTATAGATTTCTTTTCTTCATCTACATTTTTCATTTTTACTTTTACTGATGTACTTCCAACTGACATTTCTATTTTTTCTACATTTCCATATGATATCTCTTTTATTAGGTCTGTATATGCTAATGTTTTATCATCTTGATTTTGATTTTTGCTAACAAAATACATTGATATACCTACCATTATTACTAGAATAACCCCTAATATTATTGATGATATTAGTATTTTCTTGTCATTTTTTTTGTTTTGGTTTTTATCCATTTATTTTTTTATTCCTTTCTTTCTTGTTTTTTACGCATTTGAGCCTTCTGGTTCTTCTCCGTCATTATCTTTTTCTTCTTGTTCTTTATTCTGTTCTTCTTTTTTCTTTTTGTCTTTTTTGCTTTCTGGTTTTTCTCTCTTTTCTTCTTTATTTTCTTCTTTATTTTCTTCTTTAATTTGTTTTTCTACTTCAACTATTTTTTGAACTTCACCTTGTTTCTTGTTAAATTCTGTTTTTAAAATAAATATTGCAGCCATTATATATATTGAAGCTATTAATGCATATAATACCTCAAAATATGATATTTGATATGGGTAAAATGCATTTATTGCTATATATATAATATTTAATAATGCAGGTAATGTTATTGCATATATTGCCATATTAAATATTGCTACATATCTTATTTTTAGTTTTAATATCATTGTTGCTAAATATCCAAAAATACTTATAATTATGATGTAGAATAGTAGGTTTATTAAATAAATCACAAATGAGTATATTAATAGTGATGCAAATAAACTAAAATATAAATTCATTATTCCATTTCCATTTAAATAATCTAATAGTGATTGTTTATTGAATTCTGTTATTCCCATTTGTCCAAACAAGTCTTTGTAACTATAATCTGTTGTTCCGTTTGTACCAGATTGTTTTAACATTAATTTGTTTTTTAAAATTATTACTGCATTTTCTTCATCACTTGTTTCTTCTATATATTGATTAATTTGTTGTTCATCGTCTGTTTTTGTATCTACTATAATTTTTCCAAAGTTTTCATTTTCATCTATTATTGCTTCTTCTGCTCCAACTTGTAATGTATCTTCTTTATATGTTAATTCTGGTATTTTTTTGTCTATATATTTTGCTACTTCTTTTACTTTTAGACTTGTTCTATATACAGTTGCAAATGATGATATTACTCCTATAATTAATACTAATGTCATTAAATATATTATCGCTCTTCCTAATCCTTCTGCTGATAATTCTGGATATTTTTCTATTTTGTTTATTGAATACCAAATCTTTTTAAAAAATCCTTTATTTATTTTTTCTTGAGGCTCTTTTTTCATTTTTTCACATTCCTTTCTTAGGTTCTATTTGAATTGTGGTTATTTCAATTCCATTCCCTTTTAACGCTACTATCAACGTGTTTTATGTTTGCATTAAAAATCACTTCATCTCCTATTTTTATATCTTTTCCAGTTATATCAACTGTAACATGATATGTTCCAACTCTTCCCAATATAGGACAATTTTGATTGTTTATGTTTACATACATTTGTTGCTTTTTTAATGCATCTTTTATATCTCTTACAATATATCTTATTTTGTCAACAGTTCTAAACATATCTCTTCCAGTTTGTATATTTATTCCGTCCATATATCCTGTTGGGATTATTGCAACTGTTGTGGTTCTTTTGGTTGTGTATGCATTTGAATAACCTACATTAAATCCTTTTGGTAATTCTTTTATTTCTGCTACATTTGATTTTAAATATCCTATTTTTTTTAGTCCCATTGTGTTTTTAAATGATATTCTTCCTGTAAATGCTGAACCTATTCTTACTGCATTTAAATGCATTTGTGGGAATTTTATAAATGCTGATGTATTACATACATGCAATATTCCTGTTTCTATTTCATTCATTTTTAATGTTTCTATACAATCTATAAATCTATTAAATTGGGTTTTTGTGTATTTATCGTCATAGTATGCGTTTGAAAAATGTGTGAAAGTTCCTTCTATTTTTATATTTTGCAATGGTTTTATTGTTTTTATTATTTCTTCTCTATTACTATATATAAATCCATATCTTCCAAACCCTGTATCTATTTTTAAATGTACTTTTATTTTTTTGTTTAGTTCTTGTCCTACTTTTTCAACTGTTTCTGCTGCTTCTTTTGAGCCTATTGTTAAAATTATATTATTTTCTACAAGTGTTTGTATGTCTTCTTTTATTGCAGTTGAAGATAACATTAATATTTTTGCGTCTGTTTCTTCAATTCCTGCTTGTCTTATTTTTAGTGCTTCTTCAATTGTTGATACTGCTAAAAAATTTATACCATTGTCTATTAAAAATTTTGAGTATTCTTCAATTCCTAAGCCATATCCATTTGCTTTTACTACTGCTATTATTTTTACTTTTTTTCCATTGTCGTCTGGTAAATTTGTTTCTGCATATTCTTTTATTTTTTGTATGTTATATCTTAAATCTTCTTTATTTATAACTACTGCTTTCACATTTTCCTCCGTTTTTTTAACCAATTGGGACGTTGTTCATTTGGTTGAAAAATTTTTGATTATTTTCAGCCATTAAATATACGTCCCTTATGGTTCTAATGGTCTATTTTTTTATGTTTCTTTTTATTTGTCTTAATGTTCTAAATGCCTTTTCTGAGAATTTGTATAATCTATATTTTACTGGTTTAAATGGTATGTATATTTCGCCTATAAATTCTGTAAATTTTGCTCCAAATCCTTTTTTAAATCTGTATAATCCATATTGTGGATGATTTTCATCAACAACTCCTGATACACCTCTAAAATCATATATATCATCATGTCTTGCTATTGCCATTTTTATCATTTCCCATTGCAATAAATAATTTGGCATTAAATTTCTGTGTTGATTACTACTTGCTCCGTATAAGTACCATGTTTTGTTTCCATAGAATATTGGTATTACACCTGATATTGGTTTTCCATCATAATAAGCCATTAATAATTTCATATGTCCACCTGGTACCATGTTGTCATACATTTTTTCAAAATATGATAATGGTCTTGTTATAAATCCATCCCTGTTTCCTGTTTCTATCATTATTTTGTGGAAGTCTTTTAAATCTTCTCTTGTTCCTTCTTTTACTGTTACGCCTTTTCTTCCTGCTAAACGGATATTATATCTCCATTTTTGGTGGAATCCTGCCATTACTTCTTCTTCTGTTTTATCTTTTATGTCTAGTCTAAATACAAATCTTGGTTGTATTTCGTCTTTGAAGTCTTTTGCATCATCTTTTATTTTGTATCCTAAATTTGTTACTATATCTCTAAATGCTTGGTCTTCTTTTTCTATATCTGGTTCTATTCTAAGTCCAATCGCATTATATTTTTTTGCTAATTCCTTTGCGCCGTCTGTTAGTTGTTTCATTACTGATATGTCATGTATGTCACACACTGGACCTCTTGATGCGTACATAATATTGCCAAATATTGGCATTTTTCTTATCCATACACATAGTGATCCTATTATGTTTTTGTCTTCGTCTTCTGCTAGTATTACTTCTGGTTTCCAGTTTGGTTTCTTTACTTCTGCCCATTCTAGTGATTGTTGAAAGTTACATCTTTCGTTTCCTTCTAAAAATTTTTTGTATTGTTGTTTCGATTCTTCGTCTTCTACAAATCTCATTCTTATTTTTTCCTCCTAATTTATTTGCAATTATTCATATTTTACACCAGACAAGGTTTTTTTACAAGTTATTGTTCTGTTTTTTGCAAAATTTCTTTTAATCTATCAGTTTGTTTTGTTAAATATAAATAACCTATCAACGCTTCAAATGCTGTTGAATACATATAATCTTGGACATTAGCATTTTTAGGTAAATGATGATTTTCTGCATTTCTTCCTCTTCTTACAATATCTTGTTCCTTTTCTGTTAAATCATCATATATCTTTTTTAATGTCTTTGCTTGTGCTTGAGCCTTAACATGTTTTATTGCCTCTATATGTAACGCATGTGGTTTTAATTTTGTTTCATTTACTAATTTTGTTCTTATATATAATTCATATACGCAGTCTCCGACATATGCCCAAGTTAGTGGTGGCATCATATTTACTTCTTGTTCATCTTTTTTTAATTCTATATAATCGTTCAATATTTTTATTCCTTTCATTTTTTACCGTTACAATTTACAGTTTCTTAAATTATTATTTGCTAAGTCATTCCAATTTAGTAATTATAACTATCTTCAAATATCTTTTTGGTTTGATTTATTGAATTCATTATATTGTTCATGTTCTTTTGTTTCTTGCTCAGTTATATTGCTTGAAAAATTATCTTGCTTATAATAATCCGTAAATTGCTTGTGCTTTTCTTTAGAATTACTTACCGGCAATGCTTTTGCTTTATTTTTTAACATCGTGTTTTTAAATCTACTTATAAGATTTATCCACTTATTTTTTCTTTCCATTTTTTTTAAATATTTATCTAAATTTTTATCAATTGGTTTTAATAGTGCATCAATTTCATCATCTCTTCTAAATAAAAAATTATTATATATTTCATCAAATGATTTTTTTCCACAAAAATTTTCTAAAAAATCTTCCATAAACTTTACATCATTATTAAGATATATTTTCATAAGAATATTAGAATCTTTAGTATATTTTATCATCATTGGTTCTAATTTTGAAAAAAGTCTGTTTCCTTGCCTATAATTTCTTGGCTTTTCTCCACTTATTTTGCACGCAATATAGTCTGTAATTCCTTCATTTATTTCATTAGAAAATCTTAGGCTTCCATCACCTGCAATTCCATTTACTGTTCTATGTCCGTTGCTGTCAAATTTGCTAGATAGTGTATGTAAAACTTCATGAATAACTGTATGTTTTGTAGCATATGGGCCAAGATAGCTTTCTCCATTACGATTAAATCCTTCTAATTTTTCATTGTCATAATCTGATTTTCCATATGCTTTTAGCAAATCTGTAATATAATCGTATATATGAATTTTTGAAAAAGCTTTTTCCACTCTTTCTGTAGTAGTATATTTCATTAATTCTGAATTATATATTTTATATTTTGCTTCATTTACTAAATCGTAATTCATCATTTTTCCTCTCTAATCTCTTAATTAACCTTTTCTATTGTTACTTTTCCTAATTTTCCGTTTTTAAACTCATCTAATATTAATCTTGATGTCTTTTCTTCGTCTATTTTTCCTCCTGTCATCATGCATCCTCTTTTTTTGCCTATTTCTAGCATAATTTCATAAATATTAGCGTTTTCAGGTTGTTCTTTTTCTAGTGTTTGTTCTATAAATTTTTCGTCTATTTTATATCTATCACATAATTTTGTTCTATAATTTTCTAATAAAAATTTCGTTAATTGATATGCTATTTCTATCTTATCTAATATTTCTTCTTTTATTGAACCTGTAAAACATAAGTGTAATGCCACTTCTTCACTTTCAAATTTTGGCCATAAAACTCCTGGTGTATCCAGTAGTTCTATTTTTTCGTTTATTCTAATCCATTGCTTTTGTTTTGTAACTCCTGGTTTGTTTCCAACTCCTGCTGTTGTTCTTTTTGATATTCTATTTATAAATGATGATTTACCAACATTTGGTATTCCTAATATCATTGCTCTTATTTTTCTTCCTGTTCTTCCTTTTTCTGCATGAGCATCTAAATCTATTTGCATTATTTTTTCTATTTGTCTAATACATTCGTCTATCCCTCTTCCTGAGTTTGAGTCTACCAATACTGTTGGTATGTTTTTCTTTTTGAAATGTTCAACCCATAATTTGTTTTGTCTGTCATCTGATAAATCGCATTTATTTAGTACTATTATTTTCTTTTTATTTTTTGTTATTTCTGCAATATTTGGATTTTGACTTGATATTGGTATACGTGCATCTAATAGTTCTATTACTATATCTATTAATTTTAAGTCTTGTATTATTTGTTTTTTTGTTTTTTCCATGTGCCCTGGATACCAATTTAGACGGACCTTACTTTTATCATTATCATTATTTTTCTTTTCTGCTCTAATTTTTCTTTTTTGGTACATATCCATTTAAATCACTTCCTTTTTGTAATTTGTATCCCCTATTTTATGGTATATTATTTACTTATATCTCTTGTATTTAAAATCCATAATATTTTTTCACATTGTCATATGATAGCTTTTCAAAAAACATTTTTCCAGTAATAGTTGGTTTTAGTTGTCGTACACTATCTATGTTAAATGAAATTAATCCGTCTTTTTCATAGCAATCCCTAATATATACAAAAAATAAAGGATTTATTTTATATCCAGAAATTCTGCCATTTCCGCCTCTTTCTTTTCTTGATTGTAGTTTTTCTTTTTTTATACATACGGTGTTTTCTTCTATTGATGCACCCATATTTTCCAAAAATCTCTTTAGTGCTTTTGGAGTCCACACTTTATAATGATTTCTTCCGGCTGGGCGTATTTCACCTTCTAAATTTGCCCATATTGATATTTGATTTACAGGCATCATAACTAAATTACCATAACAATCTTCTGTGCATAAAACATCTGCATATTTTTTTCTATAATTATTTGTTACTGCTAAATTAACACTTTCTTCAGAAAATTCATTAATATTATGTCCCATTGATTCAAAGAAATTTAAATTTTTTTGTTCTAACAGCATATCTTTAAATTGTGGATATCTTTCAATAAAGTTATCAGTTATTTTTATTTTTCCATCTTCTCCATATTTTGGTAGATCAGGTTCACTTGCTTTTGCACCTTGCTCTTTAAATTCTATTGTATAAATATTTAAATCCATTACTGTTATTAAGGCACTATCAATACCATTGCATCCACCTGCTTGAATCAGCATACGGCTCTTATCACTGTTATAGTAGACATATCTTGGAACTAATGAATATGATTTTAGTAATGCTTTTATATTTTTATTTATCATATCATTGTTGTTGTTTAAACAAATGTGGAACTGGTTTAACTCAAACATATTCGCTAATGTTTGAGCATAAACACATTCACTAAATACTGCTGGTTGAATATTTTTTCCAGTTTCGTAGCTTTTTGCTATTTGATTTGCTAAAGCAGGACATTTTTTCTCTATTTGTAGTAAATCCATCAAATTTCTTCGTGCAATTGCTTTTTTCCACAAATTGTTTCTTGTTCTTTTATCATAAATTACTTCTTGCTTTTTTATTGTATAAAATTCTTTCATTATTTCTGATTGCAATTTTGTTAATGGTATTTCACTCATATTTTGTCTTATAATTAATCAATTATTTTAATTAGTTGATTAACCCCTTTCTTTTATTATTTTTTATTGTTCTTTATATTAAAAAAATTATTTGAATGAATATTGTCAAAAACCTCAGCGTTTTCCTTAATTTTTAAAATATTTAATATCATGTTATTAATTTTATTTTTGTATTCTTCTGGAAATTTTATGTTTTCTTGTTTTTCTCCTGCATTTAATTTGAATTTTTTGTATTGACTTTCTTTGTTAATCATATCTATCGCGATGTTTTTGAATTTTTCTTTTTCCTTGCTATCTAAAAGATTTAATGGTATTGGCATTTTTTCCAGTAATCCTTTGGGATATGTTATCCCTCCATCATAAATTCTCCACCACCAATATGCAAAACTTGAATTTATTACGCAATATACAAAATAAAATGCATCCTCTTCTTCAAAATTTAATGTAATTGATCCTTTTCTAGCTAATTTTTTTGAGGAAGCCGTTGTATTGTATCTGCATGTATTTGGCATATTAATTAAAAATTTATTTGCATCTTTAGTTACTAAATCTTTTATAGTATATTGAGAATTATTAATCCAACTTTTATATATTTGGCTTAATCTTTTATCTATTTTTTTAAATTCTTTATTTTTTTCATCAATAATTTGATATTCATTTGGAAGTACTTTTTCTAAAACTTTGCATTTTAGCAATTTATTTCTTTCTTCGTTTTTGAATCTGATCATTGGAGTAATTTTAAATCCTTTTTTATCATCTGATTTTTTTAATAAAGTTATTGCTGCTCTAACCGAATTTGCTGTATTAGTATTAAAAATTCCATGTTTTCTACCACAAAAGATATTTCCAGGTACATTGTCAAAATTAACTATAAATCCATTTCCATATTTGCACATATTTTGTCTTAATGAATAAAATTTGTTCCCTGAAATAAAACTATATGGTGTTATTATAACTGTTGATTCACTTTGTTTAAAAATTTTGTCCATAAAGGCTGAATAATATTCATGTGAATCCTCTATAACTTCTGTTTCATCCCATTCTTTTTTTATCTCTTTGAAATTTGCGTACGGAGGATTTGCTATTGTTTTGCAATTATTTGGAAGTACTATATTTTTATTTAAAAAATCGCCACGTATATCATGTATTTTGTTTTTTAAGTCATTTCCATATTTTTTTATTATTATGGTTTTGCATATTTTTAGTGCTATTTTATCTGAGTCATATAAATATACTCTTCCAGCCTTTAATAATTCTTTGGCTTGTTTTTCTCCTATATATTCTAGATATGTTAGTATAAGTTTACCTGTGCCACATGCAACATCACATATATTTTCGCCTTCACATTTTGAAAGCCATTCACTCATTATAAGTGCTACATCATCTGGCGTATAATATTGTCCACTTTTTTTCTTTTTTATTTTATCTTCTATTGCTAGACCAATTTCATATAGTTCACCAAAGTTTTTTGTATCTAAGAATTCATTTTCCTCTTTTTTCAAAACATATTCACAAATTTCGTTCCATGTCTTTTCTAAACCTATTTCTTTTATATCTTCAATATATTGATTTAAATTGTATTCGCTGTATTTTTGTATATTTTTATTCATTTTTTATCCTTTCGTGCATACCTCTAAACTTTGACAAATTTATAAACAAATCTGAAAATTTTATATTTTTGTTTTGTTCTTACAAAGTTCTATAATTATTTTTGTCTGCCCTATCATCTAATTTTCTATCAAATTCTTCGTTTTTGTAGAACCAATCTGTTTTCTTATCTGTTGGATTTTCTTTTCTATTTTTATCTAAAAGTAAGTCTATTAAAACTGCTAAAGGTAATATTATTCCTATCATAGAAAACATTAAATCTGTACTTTGTGCAACTGTTAATGCATCATGTGACATTATACTTAATTTATTAGTTACATCATTTCCAAAATATAATGCATGTATTGTAAGATATAAAAGGCTTCCTAACAATTTTCTTTTTACTATTAATACCAAGCATAATAAAGTTGCAAATAATATTGCAATTTCAAATCCTTCATTTATTGGTGTCATTCCTAAAAAGTCTTTTCCCATTTGTGACGCTATGGTTATTATAATTCTTATAATCCAGAATACTATCATAAACATTACTAATAAATATGTTGAAAATTTTTTCATAATTTTTCTCTCCCTTTTTATTTACTTTTTTGAATAAATCTAAAACTTTCATATGCAACGTAATTTTATATATTAGGAATGTTATCATACTATGACAACTTTCCTAGAAGATAAAAAAGAGCGGAGTATCCGCCCTATTCTTAAAATTAATCTACAAAATCAAAATCATCTTTAAATTTTTCTTTGAATATTTCAAATACTTTGTTTAATGTTTCTTCGTCTTCTACACTTACATATGATTCTTCTTCTGAATCTTCGTCATCATTGTCTTCTACTTTTAGTATTACTACTTCTCCTTCGTCTTCCTCTCCATCTTCTGTTATAGGTAATAATACAACGTATTCTTCATCATCTAAATCAATTAAATCTAGGAATTCAAATTTTACCTCGTTTCCATCTTCATCATTTAATATTACTATATTATCTAATTCGTCTCCTTCGTAATTTTCGTTCATAATTTAATTCTCCTTTCAAATTTATTATCAATATAATATCGTATTTTATGAATTTTTGCAACTGTTTTTTAATTTTTTTTATTTATATATGTTTCTAAAATATATACTGCAGATATAGTATCTACAATATCTCTTTTTTTATTCTTATTGACTTCTAAAAAATTCATTGTTTTATGTGCTGCTACAGTTGTTAGGCGTTCATCTATAGTTTCTATTTTCATTTTGTTGTATTTGCATTTAAGTTTATGTATAAATTGTTCTGTTCTTTCTGCTCTAACTGTTTTTTCACCTTTCAAATTATATGGCATTCCTACAACCAATGTGTCAACTTCATATTTTTCTAATATTTCGTCTAATCTTCTTAAAACTATTTTATCTGAATTATTTCTTTGTATTGTTTCTAAACCTTGTGCTGTTATATTTAGCGGATCTGTTATTGCTATTCCAACACGTGCATCTCCATAGTCTATTCCTAATTTTCTCATTATTCATCCTCTAATCCTAAGCCAATATAACTTTTTACCATTTTTTCTAGTAATTCGTCTCTTTCTATTGTTCTAATTTTATTTCTTGCATCATTATAACTTGTTATATATGTTGGATCTCCTGATAAAATATATCCAACTATTTGGTTTATTGGGTTATACCCTTTTTCTGTTAATGCTGCATATACATCTTTTAATATTTCTTTTGCCTTTGTGTTTTCTTCTCTTTCAACTTGAAAGCTCATTGTTTTATCAAAATCCATTGCTATTGCTCCTTTCATTTAACTATTTACAATAATATAAATAAAATTTATATTATTGTAATTAAATTATATATTAGTAATATTACTTTCGTTTGCATCACAATTGTCTAAGTATTCTTCTTGTTTCTTTAATACTTCTTCAAGTCCTGTTCCTTTGTAATATGTTGATAGTGTAAAGTTTAATTTTGGGCATACTTCCATTTTTTTGTTTTCCTCTTCTTCGTCATTGGTTTCATTTAAACTAATTATTGTATTTTCTAGTTTTTCTTTTAATTCGTTTATAAATTCTGCTACTCCGTTAAGTTCTACTCCTGAAAAGGCTATTACAAATTTAGGTCCCATATATCTTACATACACATATTGTGTAGATATATTTTGTTTTATGTATTCACTTGTTTTTTCTATTACTTTGTTTCCTAGTTCTCTACAATATTTGTGATTTATTTTTTCTAGATTTATTATTTTATACATACATATTGTTGATGTTGTATATTGGTCTATTATTTTTCTTCCTTCTCCATATAAATATTCTTCTGAATATAGTCCTGAGAATAAATCTTTTCTGACTATTGATTCTATTGTTTTTTGATGTCCTACTGTTTTTAGTACAGATACAATATTGTCTTTTATTACTTCTAATACTGTTGTGTCAACATTGTCAAAGTCGTGTGGTGTTCCACTTTCTATAATCCAATATCCTATATAAACATTGTCTATATATAATGGGAAGAATATTGCTGATTTGGCTCTTCCAAATTCCATCTTTTGATATGGCAATCTTTCTTGGTCATTGTTTACTGTAACATATTTAGGAGTGGCTTGTGCTATACTGTCTTTAAACATGTCAACGTCTTGCAATGATTTTAATGCATCCCAATGCATTTCATCGACATTTGATGCTTTTATTTCATATTCTGCACCATTAAATACAACTATAGTAGAATATTTAATTTCATATTTTTCTATTAATATTTCATTTATTCTTTTTATTTTGTCATCAACTGATGATGTTTGTCCTATAGCACTCATAAAATCTTGCACTACGGAAAGGTTGTTTATTTTTTGATTAATATTTTTATATGTTTGTATTTTTTTATGTATATTTAGGTTATATGCTATTAATCCTAAAACTGCTATTATTAAAATTACTACTACTATTATTAGCACTTTTTTACCCTCCTAATTGTTATTTTAATATCTATTTTTCATTTGATTTAGCGTTGAGTTCATGCTTGGTGAAAATACTCCACTGTTTTTGTCTATTGTTGGTGGTGTATATGTTGATTTTCCTGAAATTGATGGATATATCATATCTGCTAAACTATTTAATATTTGTAAGATATTCTTTGGATATCCTTTTGTTGATACTTCACAATTTATTATATTTTCCATATATCTTGTATATACTTCTTCATTAAATGGAACTCCAACATATCTTATTGTGTTTTTATCAAATAATTCTGTCATGAATGACATTGCTGGATCATTATAATATGCCATTCCACCTATTATTGATTTGTCGTTTACTCCTCTTAGTTTTAATGCCTTATTTAATACTATTCTTAATTTATTTTGATCTAAGATATTTTTAGATTTTAATTCTCTTAAAAATGCTGTTAATGGTTGTATTGTTAGTATGTCAAAGGTTTGAACTAAATATATTTCTTGTGTTTTTTCAAAATATTGAAGTGGTGTGTTAAAGTCACAGTCAATTAATACCAATGAATGTTTTTTTAACAATGTTTGTAATATTGTTCCTGCATTTTCTATTCCTTCTGTTTCTTCTGGTAATGATGTATATACTGTTAAATTTCTGTTTACTTGTATCCCGTTTGCAATTCCTTGTAATAAATTTGGAATAGAGTTCATTGCAACTTTTCTTAAATCTTCTTCATTTTTTGTATAAATATAGTATGAATTTCTATTTTGGGTTGTATCTAATATTGCTGTATCTATTCCCATTCTTGCAGTTATATCTGCTATATTGTTCACAATAAATGATGTTCCATTTTTACTTGTTCCTACAAAGCATGCCACTTTTTTGTCTGATGTTAATAAATTTGTAATATCTACATTGTCATATTGAATATCAGTATTTTGTAGGCTGTTTCCATACATTGTGCCTGTATTGTTTTCGTATGTAGGATTCATATTATTAGTGTATGTGTTATTTATTTGTTCTTCTGTTTCATCTACTTCTGGCAATACTGTTGTTTCTTTTTCTTCTAGTCCTGGCAATATGTTTTCATTTTCATTTTCTTCTAACCCCGGTAAAGTTATCTCTTCTTTATTTTCTTCTTCAAAACCTGGTAATATAACTTCTTCTTTTTTCTCTTCTTCAAGTCCTGGTAATGTTATATTTTCTTGTTCTTCTATCACTGTATTTTTACGAGGTCTTCCTCTTTTTCTTTTTGGAGTTGCCTCTTCAGTTGCTTCTGGAAGTGGATTTTTACGAGGTCTTCCTCTTCTTCTTTTTGGTTCTTCTGTAACAGGTTCTTCTACTTTATTTTCTTCTTTTTTTGTTTCTTTTTTAATTTCTGGTTTCTTTTCTTCTTCGAAGTCGTCATCACTTAATAATTTATCTATTCTATCCATATCTTCTTTTTCAAACATTGGTCCTTTTTTGCTTATACTTGTTACTGTTTTTTCTGGTGCTGGTGTTTCTTCTTCATCTTCTATTAAGTCTTGGAACGCTTTAGCAGCCTTTGGTTTTGCTAGTTTCTTTGTGCTATTCATATTTACAGATGATGGAATAACAACTGGCCTTGAAAGTATTTTCTCTTTATTTCCTGTATTTAGTAATTTTTCACTTGGACCATCATTTTTTGTTTTTTTACCTTCGTTTTGTGCTCTTAAATTATCTGAAACTCTGCTGTTAAATGATATTATTTCCTGATATTTTGGTGATTTTTCCTCTAATACCGCTCTTACGTTTAAAGGTAAAAATTTGCTTATTATTCTTAATTGTACATCATTGTATTGTGATGCTATATTATTAAAACTTTCTACGTATTTTTTTTCGTCTTTTCCTAGTCTTTTATAGTGTGCTAATATATTTTGTATCTCAACTTCACTTACATCATTTTCATTTTCTGTTTGATAAGAGACATCTTCTGAATCTATTTTATAATATATTTTTGCTTCTTTTTTTGAACGTGGTTTGTTTAACAATTCGCAAACTTTATCAACACTTCTGTCATTTCCTAGTAGTGCATTATATATTCCTATTCCAAATAATTTTACTAACATTTCTTCTGATTTTTCTCTTCTGTCTGAGCATATTAATATTATTGGAATATCGTCTCCCCTCATATTTGATGCTTCATCACTAATACTATCTAATTTGTCAAATATAAATTTGTCTATTTGAGAATATTGTGTGTTTGAAAATGCTTCCAAATCTTCACTTATAACTATTCTGTCATAGTTTTTATCTTTTTGTAATTCTTTTAGTATTGCATTGAAGTAATATACATTTTTATATGAAATTATTTCTTTATAGTTTTTTTGATATCTTTTTACTATTGATTCTGATATCTCATCATTACTTACTGCAAATAAAACTTTCATTGGTTACCCCCTTCCAAATTTTACAAACATTGCAAATGCTAGTGGTAAAATCTGGCATATAATTAATAATGTAACAAATGTTACTATTAAGCCCATTCCTTTTTCTAATGTATCTAATTTTCTTATACCTATTACATATTGGTGTATTGCTCCTATTGCAATTCCTAAAAAGCAAAATGGAATACTGTATATTCTAACTATATTTAAAATATATGCAACTGTTCCATATGCGTCTGAGCCATATTTTTGTTTATAGTCTTCTAGTGATTTTGTTTGTGTTTCTTTTATTTCAACTAATTGACTTTCTGTTTTATTGTCTATTGCTTTTGTTGTTTCAGCATATACTGTATTGGTAAAAGTAAATATCCCTAATGTCATTACTAATATAGTGAATATTGCTAATACTTTTTTCATTTTTTTAGCCCCTTTCTTATTTTCTTAAAAGTACTTATTTTTTTACATTTTTTATACCTATATATCATACAATATCTTCAAAAAAATATCAAGGAATTTTACAAAAAATTTACAATTTGTTATATAAATACTGCATTTTAGAGTAAACTGCATTTGCCCAGTTTTTGTCTGTTGCATATTTTGTGTTTATTCCCTTTAGTGTTGGTCCATTGTAATATGTTCCTGCGGCCTTTTCTCCTCCATAAATACTTGTACCCGCAGGATTTAAATAATATTTAACAAATACTCTTGCTAATAAATCTATGCTTTCTGAATAATTTGTAAAATTATATGCTCCGTTATATGGATTTGAATCATATGCACCATATCCAAATAAATTATTTTTTTGTAATGCTATTTTTGATGTTCCCCACGCACTTTCGTGTATTCCTACGGATGCAACAAATATTCCATTTATATTGTATTGTTTTTCAATGTAATAAAAATATTCCGCATTTTTTTCAAATATTTTATTTGTATCTTTACTATCTGATAATGCCTTTTTAAATTGTTCTAAAGTTAATCCACTTGGTTTGTTTAATTGCATATTTATGCTAAGTGTTGATAATAATTGTCCTTTTGTTTTTGTTTCTGCCGTTGTTTGTTTTTGCTCTTCACTTGCATTTGGATTTATGTATATTGTACATTCTGCTTTAACCCATCCTGTTATATTTTGATATGATATTTTATACCAGTTTTGTGTTATCTCTAGTATTTTTAGTTCTTCTTCTTTTTTTAATGTTGTTATTTTTCTACTTTCTTCTGTTGCTTCCGCTCTTACTGCCAATTCGTCTGATGTTACATATATTTTGTCACCAACTTTAGCTTTATAATTGCTTGTATAGTTTGCCCCACCTATTTCTACTATTTTGTTTGCTGATGCTTTTGTTATTGTTGCATTTGTTTGTTCTTCTTTGATTTGATTTCCGTCTTTGTCATATGTTGTTTTTATTGTAATTTCTTGTTTTCCTTGTCTTCCTTCCTGCACTACTACTGACATTCCTTTTGGTATTTCTTTATTTGTTCTATACTCTGTTAAATATTCTAATACTTCTTCTTTTTTTGTTATTTGTTCTGTCTGCCCATTATTTGTATTTTGATTTATTATTTGGTCTATATCTATTTTATTTGCTTGGCTTATTTCCTGATTTTTTTCTGTTGTGTTTATTGTTTTGCTTGCATTGTCTGAATTTGCAGTCGTTTCTTTTGCATATGATTTATTTGTTGGAAAGTACATATTGAAAAATATTATTATATATAATATTGTAAAAAATGCAAATGCTAATATTATTATTGTTTTTAATGTTATTTTTATTTTATTTTCTTTTGTTTTCATTTTTTCTTTTCCTTTCATTTTTCTATTTTATGTGAAAGTTTTCTCTGTTTTTCTACTATTATTTTAATATTTCTGTGCTTTTTTGTCAATGGAAAATAAGTAGCAAATGTCGAAATTTCTCATATAATAAAAATAAAGGAGGATACAAAATGTTTGGAAGAAGAAAATGTTATTGTATGAATAATAATTATCAAAACAATTCATGTGAAGAACAAAACGACATAATGGAAGACAAATGTTCAAATGTAGCCAATGCAAATTTTAGCTGTAATCAAAATGAATACATGGATTGTTGTGAATGTGGATTTGAAGAAGAAGATAATGTATTTCCAGAAAATCCAATGTTAGGTCAAAGTTATGTACCTATCCAATATATGGATAAAACATTTAAACCATGTGTAGGACTAAAAATGGGAACAATATTTCCAGAATTGGTCAGTCCTTATATGCCAGGTCAATCTATGAATGAAATAGAATATTTGGCAGCAACAAATACTATAAAGGAGGGCTGTAACAAATGTCAATAGAAAAAGAAGAAATGTTACAACAAATAAGATGTTGTGATTTTGCAATAAATGAACTTGCTTTATATTTAGATACACACCCAACAGATGACAACGCACTTTGCTTACACAGAAGATATTGCAGAGAAGCAAAAGATTTGAAAGATAAATATCAAAAAATCTATGGTCCTTTAACAATTAATTTTCCATGTAATAAATGGAGATGGCTAGAAGAACCATGGCCTTGGGAAGGAGGAATGAATTAATGTGGACTTATAATAAAACATTACAATATCCAATTAATATAAAATGTTCAGATCCAAGATTAGCAAAAGTAATAATTTCTCAATATGGTGGACCTGACGGCGAACTTGCAGCGTCTCTAAGATATTTATCTCAAAGATTTGGCATGCCAGACCAAAATGCAAAGGCTATTCTTAATGATATAGGTACTGAAGAACTTGCTCACCTTGAAATGGTAGGAACAATTGTACATCAATTGACAAGAGGTGCTTCAATTGAAGAAATAGAAAAAGCAGGTTTAGGACCATATTATACAGACCATGGCGTTGATATATATCCACAATCAGCAGCAGGCGCTCCATTTACAGCAGCATATATTGCATGTAAAGGTGACCCAATTGCAAACTTACAAGAAGATTTGGCTGCCGAACAAAAAGCTCGTGCAACTTATGAAAAATTAATTGATTTATGTAGAGATAACCCAGATGTTATTGACCCATTAAGATATTTAAGAGAAAGAGAAGTTGTTCATTTCCAAAGATTTGGTGAGGCTTTAAGAGGCGTTCAAGATAAATTGGCCGAAAAGAAATTTTATATGAATGATTGCAAATAATTAAAAAAGAATGATTTAAAACAAAAAAGTCAAACTTTTTATGTTTGACTTTTTTACATTTTTTCTGGCATTTCTATTCCTAGTAAATTTGCACCTTGTTTTAAAACTTGTGATACTGCATAAGTTAAGTAAACACGTGCATCCTGGACATCTTTATCATCAACAATAATTTTATTTTCATTATAAAAACTACTATATGCTTTTGCTAATTCAATTAAATATCTCGCAAGTATTGATGGTTCGTTCTTATCTGTTACTTGAATTAATATATCTTCGAAATTATAAATCAATTTTAAAATTGCCATTGAATATTCATCTGATAAATTGTCTATTTTAACATTTTCGATTTTTGGTAAATATCCTGCCTTTTCTAATACACTTTTTGTTCTAACATATGTATATTGAATATATGGTCCTGTTTCGCCTTGAAAGTTTAATATTGTATTCCAATCAAAGACTTCATCTTTAATTCTTGACGCAGACATATCATTAAATATAACTGCACCTATTCCAACTTTTTTAGCAACTTCTTCTTTATTTTCCAAGTCCGGATTTTTTTGTTCAATTATTTCTTTGGCTCTAGAAATTGCTTCATTTAACAATTCTTCAAGTTTAATAATATTACCTTCTCTTGTTGACATTTTTCCTTCTGGTAGCAATACCATTCCAAATGACACATGTTCTAGTCCATTTGTATATTTTTCATCTAATCCTAAAAGTTTTGCAACTTCAAATACTTGTTTAAAGTGTAATACTTGTTCATATGATGTTACATATAATGCTTTATCAAAATCATATGTTCTAGCCCTATATAAAATTGCAGCTAAATCCCTTGTTGCATATGTTGTAGAACCATTTGATTTTTCTATTATACATGGTGTATTTATTCCTTTATCTTCCAAGTCTATTATTTTTGCTCCTTGTGATTCTACAAGTTTACCTGTTTTTTTTAACAAATCTATTACTTCTGGCATCTTGTCAGAATAGAATGACTCTCCATTCCAAGAATCAAACTTGCTTCCAAGTAAATCATATACTTTTTGAAATTCTTGTAAACTTAGTTTTCTAAATTTTTTCCAAATTTCTACGCAATATGAATCTCCATCTTCTAATTTTTTGAAATTATTTCTGCAATTTTCTAATATTTGTTCATCATTTTTGCATGCTTCATTTATTCTTATATAGATTTTTGTTAATTCATTTATTGGATCTTTTTCAATGTCATATTCTTCGCCCCACATTTTGTAGCCTTCTATTAATTTTCCAAATTGTGTTCCATAATCCCCTAAATGATTTACACCTGTAACATTATATCCTAAATATTTGTATATATTGTATAGTGCTCCACCTATTACTGTTGAACGTAAATGGCCTATATGAAATGGCTTTGCAATATTGGGTGCTGAATAGTCTATGACAATGTTTTTTCCTTCTCCCACTATTGATTTTCCATATTGCTCTGTCTTTGATATTTCTCCTAATACTTCTTCTGCTAATGTTGATTTGTTTATAAAAAAGTTTAAGTAACCTCCTGCTACTTCTACTTTTTCTATTTCTTCTACAGGTTCTATTTTTTCTTTTATTTCATCTGCAATTGCTGGTGGTGCCTTCCTCAATTCCTTTGCTAACCTAAAACATGGAAAGGCGTAATCGCCATTTTTGCTATCTTTAGGTGTTTCTATGTAACCTTCCAATTCTTTTGCATTTATTTCTATTGTTTTTGATATCTGTTTTGCTATTATTTGTTTAAAATTTTTCATTGAAACCTTCCTTTTATTTTTCTAACCTTTTTTCATTTTCAATAATAGTCATAATTATTTGAACAGTTTTTTCTAAATCATCATTTTTTATTACATAATCATATAAATTAATTTTAGATTCCTCATATTCTAGCCTGTTTAAACGTAATTGCATATCCGCTTCTGATAAATTATCACCACGATTTATAAGTCTATTTTTTAATTCTTCTTTATCAACTTTTAAAAATATTGTAACTAATTTCGTATCATTAGATAACATTTTGATTAAATTTTCTGTACCATTTACTTCTATATCTTTAACTATTATTTTACCACTCTGAATTTTTTCATTCATTAATTTTTTAGATGTACCATAATAATTTTCATGATGCAAATCATATTCATAAAATTCTCCATTATTTATTTTTTCTTTAAATTCTTCTTTTGATATAAAGTGATATTGTATACCCTCTTCTTCTCCTGGTCTTGGTCCTCTAGACGTAAAAGATGGAAGTGATATAACATTTTCCATCCTTTTTATTAATTCTTTTTTTATTGTATCTTTACCTGCTCCAGAAACTCCTGATAATATTACTAGCATTTTAATTCCCCTTTTTATTATTCTTCTATTTCTGTATCTTTTTTTGCTTCTTCATTATTTTGTTCTTCACTTTGTTCTTTGATTTCTTCTTTATTTTCTTCTTTATTTTCTTCTTCTCTTATAATCTCAAATTTACCCTCTGCAAGTTCATTTGCTGCTAATGTTACAGGTGATTCTTCTTTAACTTTTGTCAAAGGTTCATCTCCCATTGCAATTTGTCTAGCCCTTTTTGATGTTGCTATTACCAATTCATATCTGTTTTTGGCTTTTTTTAATAATTCTGTAACCGTTGGTTTTACTATCATTTTCATTTTCCTCCTAAATTTTTAAAATTCAAATTCCTAAAGATTTAAATTTATAATTATTTTCTAATCATCTTCTTGTATTTGTGCCGATGTAGTTGTAATATCTTTATCTAATCTTCCAGCAACAGTCTCTGGTTGTACAGCTGACAAAATTATATGTCCAGAGTCAGTTATTATTACTGCTCTTGTTCGTCTTCCACATGTTGCATCAACCGCTGTTTTATCATCCTTTGCTTCTTGAACCATTCTTTTTATTGGAGCTGATTCAGGGCTAACTATTGCTACTATTCTATCTGCAGAAACAATATTTCCAAATCCTATATTTACTAATTGCATACTAATCCCTCCATTCTAATCTTTCATCTTATTTTACATCGTTTTAAATTTTTAGACTTCTATTTTTTATAAAATCTATTCTATATTTTGTACTTGTTCTCTAATGTCCTCTATCTCAGTTTTTATATCGATAACTCCATTTGTTATTTCAAGATTATTTGCCTTTGAACCTATAGTGTTTGTTTCCCTGTTCATTTCTTGTATAATAAAATCTAGTTTTTTTCCTATAGCTCCATCTTGGTTATTGGATATTAAATTTTCAAATTGAAATATATGGCTCTTTAGTCTTGTAATTTCTTCCTCAATTGAACATTTATCTGCATATATTACAACTTCTTGTGCTAACCTTGATTTATCTACTTCATCGTTTTTTAATAACTCTTTTACTCTCTTTTCTAATTTTACTACATATTCTTCAATAAGTCCAGTAGATTTTGCAGATATTTCCACTATTTTGCTTTGAATGTTCCTTATCCTCTGCAATAAATCTTGAGAAATCTTTTCTCCCTCTATATTTTTCATTTCTAAAATTCTAGTTACTGCACCTTGTGTTACTTGTTTTATTTCATCTTTTATTTTTGAATTTTCTTCATCTACTTTTATTGTTAATACATCCGGAATTTTAGCAATATCCATAACCTCTATATTACTTTCTATTTTTTCTTCTTGTGCAAGTTCTTTTAGCTGTTCAATATATAATTTTGCAAGTTGCTTATTTATTTCTATTTTTCTTCCTTCTTCACTATTATTTTCAAAACTAACAAATACGTCTATTTTTCCTCTTTTAATTTTATTGGATATTTCTTTTTTTATGGTTTCTTCCAAATAACTTATTGCTTTAGGAATTTTTACATTAATATCCAGGTATCTATGGTTTACACTTTTTATTTCAATTTGGTATTCTCTGCCTTCTACACTAAGATTTTGCTTTCCATACCCAGTCATACTTCTAATCATTTTTCTTCATCAACTTTCTTTTTGGTTGTTTTCTTTTTTTTATTTTCTATTCCTTGTTTTTCAACTTTTGTTGTTGCCTTTTTCTTCGTTGCAGGTGTCTTTGGTGTTTTTGATTTTGTTTCTTTGTTTTTTGTTACGTCCTTTTCAACTTTTGTTGTTGTTTTTTTCTTAGTTGCAGGTGTCTTTGGTGTTTTTGATTTTGCCTCTTTGTTTTCTGTTACGTCCTTTTCAACTTTTGTTGTTGTTTTTTTCTTTGTTACAGGTGTCTTTGGTGTTTTTGATTTTGCCTCTGTCTTTTCTATTACGTCCTTTTCAACTTTTGTTGTTGCCTTTTTCTTCGTTGCAGGTGTCTTTGTTGTTTTTGATTTTGCCTCTGTCTTTTTCGTTGTTGTCACATCATTTTTTAATTTTATATCTTCTATTTTATCTTTTTTTCTCTTAGTAGCCTCTTTTTTCACCGGTTCTTTTTCCTTAACAATTTCTTTAATATCACTCAAATCATCTGCTATTTCTTTTCTTCCTTTTGTATAATACCATATACATTTTACTATAAAATATATTGCAATTATATATGATGAAGCCAAAAAATAAATTTTAAAATTAAAATTAAATCTTTTCGTTATATACTGGCTTGTAAGTGTATACGCCGATAATACCAAAACTTCAATTCCTTGGACCACTAAGTCATCATCATCTTTTTTATATGCTAATTCAAAAATAAAAATTGCTAAAAATAAAAATATCATTGTGCATATTTCAATTCCTCTTTCTAAATATAATGCACTAATCTTTTCGCTTACTAAATTTAAAGTCAAAAAATAAATAACTACCAATATTGCTTTTAGTATATTTAGATATATTTTTTTCATATGTTTCTCACTAACTTCTTTCATATATTCAATCCCTTTCTATTTCTCTAGTTCATACATTATAATGCTTAATACATTTAGTGCAACAGTCTCTGTTCTTAATATTTTCTTTCCCAATGTTACTATTTTTGCACCATTATTTTCTAATTGTTCTACATCATTTTCTTCTAGTCCGCCCTCTGGTCCTATTACTATTCCTATCTTGATTTTGCCTTCTTTATATTTTTCTTTTATTTGCTTCAATTGTTCTTTTAATGTTCTATTTTGTTCATTTTCATAGGCTACTATAACTATATCATATTTTGGAATTAATTCATACATATTTTTTATATTTATTACATTATTTATATGTGGTATGATATCTCTTCCACTTTGTTTTGCAGCAACTTCAGATATTTTTTGCCATCTTTCAACTTTTTTACTTTTATCTTTTTCATTTAGTTTTACAACACATCTTTTCATTTCTACTGGAGTTATATCATATACCCCCAGTTCCACTGCTTTTTGAATTATAAATTCCATTTTATCTGCTTTGGGTAATCCTTGAAAAATTGTTACTTCTATATTTGATTCTACTTGCTTCTGAATTTTTTGTTTTATTTTGCATGTTATATTTTCATTTTCTATGTTTTGTATTTTACATAGAAAATTTTCTCCATTTTGATTGTTACAAATTTGTATTTCGTCTCCTATTTTTGCTCTTAGTACTTTTTTTATGTGATTTACATCTTGTCCGATTATTATTATTTCGTCTTTTTTTATTTGTTCTTCTTTTACAAAAAATTTGGGCATTTTGTTCTCCTTATTGGTCTTTGTTTTTTACAAATCAGATTATATCATACTTATTATTCTTTTTCAAATCAATTTTCAAATAATTTTATGAACTGTAACTTGTAACGAGTAAAAAACCAGAATTAAGATTTTGTACGCAGTGCAAACTGCTACAAAATCTAATTTCTGCCATATTTATCTTCTACAGAAAGTTATCATACTATGATAACTTTCCTGGAATATAAAAAAAGAGAGTATCATTTTTTGATACTCTCTACGCTTTAATAATTTTCTGCTTTTATTTCAAAATAAGCCTTTGGATGTGCACATACTGGGCATATTTCTGGAGCACTTTTTCCAATAACTATATGTCCACAATTTCTACATTTCCATATTCTATCTCCATCTTTGCTAAATACTAACCCATTCTCTACATTTTCTAATAATTTTAAATATCTTTGTTCATGTTCTTTTTCTATTTTTGCAACTTCTGAAAATAAATAAGCAATATGGTTAAATCCTTCTTCTTTAGCCTCTTGTGCCATTCTATCATACATATCTGTCCATTCAAAATTTTCACCTTCTGCAGCTGCTTTTAAATTTTCTGCAGTTGATTTTATTTCTCCACCTTGTAATAATTTGAACCACATTTTTGCGTGTTCTTTTTCATTATCTGCTGTTTCTTGGAATATTGCTGCTATTTGCTCATATCCTTCTTTTTTTGCTTTACTTGCAAAATACGTATATTTATTTCTTGCTTGTGATTCTCCAGCAAATGCTTCCATTAAATTTTTTTCTGTTTTTGATCCTTTTAATTCCATTCTGATACCTCCTAATTTTCTTTTTATACTTGCAGTTTATATCAATTATATATTTTTGTCAATATTTTTATTTTATATTTTTATTTTATATTTCTTCAAATTTTGTTCTTTAATGGTTAAAATTAATGTTCTCTCTTTTTTTCTTCATTATCTTCTTTAATATTTCCAATAAACTTTCCGTTTAATTTAATACCTCTTTGCATCGTATTTAAATCAATATATTCGTGTGTATACATTTTTGAGATTTTTTTACTTTTTTTATTTATCAGATTTCCTAAATGTCTAATATAATTGTATTTTAAATCAACCGTATTTATTGTTTTATTTTTAGCAATTATTTCTGATTCCCTTTGTTCTGTTAATGGCATATAAATTTTAGTGGTTAATCTTCTCCCCTTATACATCATATCTTTTTCACCCTCATAAATTGGTATAATTGCATCACTTTTTGTTTCATCAAAAAATTGTATGATATTTTTCTTTCTCATATGGAGTTTTAATGGCAAATTAAATCCTGGATAATCAATACCAATTAGTATAAAATTATCATCATTTATTTTGTCTTCGGGTATATAGCCCCAATTAGTTATTTTGCTATTATGATTTATTTGTAGCAATAGTTCTCTAATCATTGTTTCTTTAGTTTCATATATTAATTTTATATTATTTCTTATAGATTGACAACAATCTATGTCTTTCAAAAAATCATTTTCTATATCTGGTAAAATATTATCAAATTCAAATTTATAGTTTCCCTTAAAATCACTTGTTATATTTTTTTTATAATCATAACGTGCATATCTATAATTTTCGCTTTCATCATATTCTGTAATATTCTTTCTTGCTTTTTCTGCTATATTATCCAATAATTTCAATTTTAGAACAATTCCAAATAGAACTTCATCAGAAATTTGATCTATATTATTTTTATCTTCTATGTTATCCCAAAGATTTAGGCTATCCATTATAAATATTCCTTTTTTTATTTCTGATGCGCATTTTGAGACCCTATTTTGCCAAAACGCATTCAATACTGTTAATTGTTCTAAAGATAGTGTATCTATATATTCATCAGTGAATATGTTTTTTAATCCAATATCTTCATCAATTTTCTCTGTTTCATACTTATAACACATATTTTTTAAATCTAATCTTTTATAATCTTCATTTTGTTGTTGAATTTCTTCTTCTAAAAATCCATATTTTTCTAGAAATTTTCCTGCGATTTTTAAACTATTTTTTTCACATTTAATCAATTTCTTTTCTATTTCATTATGACCATACGGAACAATATCTTTTATCAAATCTAATTCATTTTCTATATCAATTTTTTTATCTTCTTTTATGTCTAATTTATTTTCTGCATTTATTGATTTTTTATTCATTAATTTTTTTTCAAATTCAAAATCGTCTTTTGCTAAAGTATTTTTTATTGCTCTTGACATCTTTACTTTTTCTCTTAATTCTGATAACATTAGTTCCATTTGAAACTCAGCACATTTTCTTACACCTTGTTCTAATTTTGCTGATTCTTTGTCAAAATCAATTTCTTCCAAATCAATATCTTTTACATCATTATATACTTGTTCTAATAATACAGGATTTGAACTCAAGATTTTTAATGCGTTTTCTTGGAGTTGTATTTTTTCTGTTCCTGCAACCTTTAAATAGTCATATGTATCTGCTATAAACTCTTGATATATTATATTTCTAATATTTTCATCTTCATTAAAATATTTTTTTAAATGCATTACATATTTTCGTAATGTATTTAAGGACTTTCTAGCACTAGATACTTCTAAAATTTTATTATTATTAGTTCTTTTTACAAAATTCATTTCTTCTTTGAAGTTTAATTTCATATTACAAAATCTCCTTCTTTTATGCAGTCTTATGTTACCTATTATATCACATAAGCCTTGATTTTTCAAGGTTTTATTAGAATTGTCTATAAAAGGTAGAAATTTGTAGAAAAAAGTTATATAATATGTACGAAATATTTTTATGAAAGGAAAAATTAAAATGATAGATTTACTTTCACCTGTTGGTGATTTTGATTGCTTAAAAGCGGCTGTTCAAAATGGAGCAAATAGTGTATACTTTGGTGCAAATTTATTTAGTGCTAGGGCCTTTGCATCTAATTTTGACACTACTACTTTAGAAAAAGCAATATTATATGCAAAAACAAGAGGTGTAAAAACAAATTTAACTTTAAATACTCTTGTTACTGACGACGAGTTTAACGAAGCATTTGAACTAGCAAAAAAAGCATATGAATTTGGTATAGATGCTATAATTGTTCAAGATTTAGGATTGGCAAAACAATTAATTAAATATTTTCCAGATTTAGACATACATGCAAGCACCCAAATGACTGCACACAATTTACAAGGAGTTTTAGAATTGCAAAGACTTGGTTTTAAAAGAGTTGTTCTTTCTCGTGAGCTTTCTCTTCAAGAAATTGAATATATTTGCAAAAATACAAATGTAGAAATTGAAGTTTTTGTTCATGGTGCATTATGTATTTCTTATTCAGGTCAATGCCTATTTTCTAGTATGGTTGGAGGCCGTTCTGGTAACCGTGGAAAATGTGCACAACCATGTAGATTACCATATAAACTGTTAGAAAATGATAAAGAAATTGACAAAGGTCATCTTTTAAGTACGCGTGATTTATGTGGATTAGATTGCATTCCTGATCTAATAAAAGCAGGCGTTACATGCTTAAAAATTGAAGGTAGAATGAAAAATCCTGAATATGTTGCAACTGTTACTAGAATTTATAGAAAATATATAGACTTGGCAGAAGCCTTAATTAATACGCAAAAATTTATAGATGAAGAGAATTTAGATATTTATGATTTTAAAGAAAATACCACAAATGAATCCAAATATATTATTAATGAAAACGATAGAAAAACATTATTACAAGCATTTAACAGAGGTATGTCATCTTCTGGGCATCTTTTAAATGAACCCAACAAAAATTTAGTCTTTAAAGACAAGCCTAACAATATGGGATTATTTTTAGGCAAAGTCCAGAAATATAACAAAAACAAAGGTTACATCACTGTAAAATTACAAGAGTCCATTGAAATTGGTGACACCATATCTTTAGAAAAAGAAAAAGGTTCTTATAATGTTTCTGAGTTAATGGACAAAAATAGAAATATCAAAGAAACCTCTATCGGCCAGACTGTAACTATTGGTAGAATGAAAGGTAACATCAATTTAGGTGATAACATATACAAAATGTCTTCTAAAACATTAAGCACGCTTGCTCAAAACAGTATAAATGGTGAACATAGAAAAATATCTTTAAATTGTAAAGTTACAATAAAACACAATGAACCATTAAAAATAACAGTTACTCCAACTACAGAGACTGCAAATAATTTAGATATATACTCTAATTTAAATATTACATATAATTCAGAAATTATACCTGAAAATGCGCAAAATAGACCCTTAGAAAAAGAAAAAATTATTGCTCAAATTAATAAAACCAATGATTCTATTTTTGAGTTTTCTAATATAGAAGTTGAATTAGACCCTAATATCTTTTTACCAAAGTTTAGTGCTACTCTAAATGATTTAAGAAGAAAAGTTTTAGAATCAGTCTATGATTATGCTATTTCAAATATCAAAAGAACTTGCATTAAAAAAGTAGAACCAGATTCACTAAACAATGAAGTTAAAAATAGTTTAAACGATAACACTAAAACAATTTCAGTTTTATTAAATATTTTAAATCTTGACTTTGACTATTCAAGATTAGATGGATTTGATAATATTTATATTCCTTTAAAATATTTTTCAATAAAAAAATATGATGGAATTTTGAAAACTTTAGAGCAAAAATTTAATGTTTACATTTATATGCCTACAATAATAAAAGCAAATTACAGAAACCTACTTTTTAGTAATATATTTAATACTATTGAAAACCATAATATAAAAGGATTTGTAATTTCTAATATTTCTAATTTATTGTTATTAGAAAATGTTTTAAAAAATCCTGATTACAATTTTGATTTAATTGCAAATTATACATTTAATGTTTTCAATTTGCATAGTGTATTAGAACTAAAAAAATTAGGAATTAATAAATATACAATTTCACCTGAATCTACTAAAGAAATTATAAATAGCCTTTGTAATTTTGTCAAAAATTCAACTATTTCAGGAAATGGTACATCAGGATTAAAAACTCTTTTACCTGCTGAATTAATTGTTTATGGAAAGACACCTCTTATGAATATGAATTATTGTCCACTTGGTAAGGCTAACAAATGCTACCCTACTTGTACATCTAAATGTATGACTGATAATTCTTATTTCTTAGAGGATAGACTTAAAATGAAATTTAGAATTTTGTTTGATAATATTCAAACTGTTTCTACAATTTATAATTGTAAAACTACTTCCATTTCTCCTAATGATTTTTCTAGTGTTAATTGTTATAGAATTGATATTCTGGATGAATCAATTGATGAAATTAATAATATTGTTAATACTGTTAAAAAAGGTGAACGTTTAGAAGGTAAAGAATTTACTAATGGAAATATAAATAGAGAAATTTAAAAAATGTCCTTTTGGGATTATTCTGTTTTGGATTTTTATTCCAATCATAATATCGTATTCCAAAAGGACATTCTATATTTAATTAAATTTGTTTACTACTTAAATCAATTAATAAATCCATATTATCATCTTTAGCGGCTTTATTTCTTCTAATAGCTCCACATTTTTTGCATCTAAAAACAATAACATATCCTTTTTTTCCATCTATTTCCATACTAACTGGTTCTAAATCCCCATGGCATTCTTCTGCTCTATCTCCTGGATTTTTATCAACATGTTTTGAATGTAAACAATATGGGCAATGATTTCTACATGAATACCCTAATTTAGGTACCTTTTTGCCACAATTTTCACATATAAATTCTTCGTCTATTTCTGTAAATCTACTATCTTTTAACATTTTTCACTCCTATTAATGCAAGTCAAATGTTCCTCCACCTAAGAACTCTTTCAATAATGAATTGTTTGGAACATAATCTCTTGGTATTTCTCTAAAATATTTTAAAATATTTATTAATCTTTGTGCTTCCGCATATTCCTTATATTCAGGTGTAATTTCTTGTAATAATGGCATTGCTATTGGTTTTAATGCATTTAATTCATATATTAATGATGTATTAAAAATTGTATTTGCTGACTCTTGGAATGGGAATATATTTTTTTCTTCTCCTTCTGTTACCTTATGCCATGTATTTAATGTATGTAATGCAGAATAACTTCTAAATTGATAATCCCTTACAATTCTTCTTATTAAACGAGTATCTGTTGTTGAAATTCTATTGTATCTATCCATGTTTAAAACAGTCAATGCACTAATATATATTTTGTATTTTTGATCCATTGGAATTTGACTTGTTAATTTGTCATTTAAACAATGTATCCCTTCTATTACAAGGATTTCGTCATCTGCTAATTTCATTTTTTTGCCATTATATCTTTTTGTACCTACAGCAAAATCAAATTCTGGAACTTCTATCTCTTCTCCATTCAATAATTTCACCAAATGTTCATTGAATAATTTTAGGTCAATTGCTTCTATACACTCAAAATTATATTCTCCATTTTCATCTCTTGGGGTATCTTGTCTTTCTACAAAGTAGTTGTCAACTGATATTGTAACAGGTTTTAATCCATTTAAACGTAATTGAATTCCAAGCCTTTGTGCAAATGTTGTTTTTCCTGATGATGATGGTCCTGCAATTAGTACCATTTTTACATTTTTTCTTTTTGCGATATCATCTGCTATATTAGCAATTTTCTTTTCATGTAAAGCTTCTGCAAGCATTATTACATCTTTTATTCTGTCTTCTTCTATTGCTTTGTTTAACTTATACACTGTTAAAACATCTAATACAGAATGGATTTTTTCAAATTCCTCTAATGCCCAAGCCAATTTTTTAGTTTCTTGAAATTCTGGCATTTGTGTTGGCTCTTTTGAACTTGGATATCTTATTAAAAATCCATTTGCATATTTTACAACATCAAATATTTTTATAACTCCTGTTCTGTTTGCTAGTGTTCCAAAGCAATAGTTATAATATTTTTCGCAGTAATACATATATATTGGATCATTTTCTTCAAAATCAAATTGCAATCTTCCTTTTGATGTGTCTGTTTCATCATAAAATTTTTGTGCTTCTTTTCTTGTCATTTCTACCTTTTTTATTGGTAAATCTTTTTCAATGATTTCTTGCATTTTTTGTTTTAGTTTTTCTGTAAATTCTTTTGTTATTTTTATATTGTCACATTTACAGTACATTGCATTGCCAAGTTGATATTCTACCATTAGTTTTTCTTTTGGATATAAACTTTCAAATGCTTTTCCCATTATATATACAATTGTTCTAACATATATTTTCATTCCTTCTTTTGATGAAATATCTATTAATTCTATGTTTGCTCCTTCTTCTATTTGTGTTTCTAAATTTCTGTAATCGTTGTTATATAAGCATCCTATTACTTCGTATTCACTATTTTTTATTTCTTCTGCCAAGGCTTTTCTTACTGTTAAACCTCTTTCAATTTTTCTTGTTCTTCCTTTATATTTTATGTTCATTTGTTTTTCTCCTCCTTTATTTAAATTTATAAAATAAATTTTTTGTATAAATTTAAATTCTTTCTCTTGTTTATTAATTACGTTAATTATTTTATACTAATTACTTAAATAAGTCAATAAATTTTATTTCTCCAAGTTATATTTTATACTATTTTGGATATAATTTTATTAAATATATTTGTGGGAGATGGTATTATGGATTTACAAAGAGTTCATTCTATTTTGAATAATAAAGAAAAATCAGATGTTTTTTATGATGAACGTCCTGTTTGGATTCAAGGTGTTGATGAAAAACGTGATATTGCAAAGGTTGGATTTGTTGATAATTTTGAAGAAAAGGATGTTTATATTGAAGATTTATATGAAAAGAATTTATTTAATTAATATTTGTACAAACAAATTATAATAGCCCAAAAGATATTTATACATCTTCTGGGCTTAATCCATTAATTGTTTAATTGAGCAATCATTTGAATAATCTCAACTCCGTATAGAGGTCTGGTTTGTTTTCGAATATCTAGCTGGTATTCTATTATAGAATTTAACTTTATTTTTAACATTTCCAAATCATCTGTTGTTAAATTATATATACCAGTTGTATATCTTGGAAACCTTCCATTTTCTAATAACAGCACTCTTATATTAGAATAATCTTCATCTGAAAGTGTTTCAATTTTATATCCATTAACAATATTCAGTTTCATTGCCTTTTGAGCAAGCCTAACCCGTTCTTCTGAAGTTGTTTCTATTTCAACCTCATATATTTTCATTTGAGTTGCTAAATAATGGGCAATTATTCTTTTCTCTTCTTGTTTTGAAACTCTTTCATACTTTTCTGATGTAACATAAATTCCATCTTCAAGTATCTCCACTGTTAATTCTACTTCTGAATTTCCAAGATCCCGCTCTTCAACTTTAAAACCATTTCCATATCTTTCTAATGTCGTCAACATAATGTTTTCCTCCTTTTGCTCTGTCAATTAGTTCACTGGTTAAAATATTTTTTATATGTATTAACCTGTAAAACAGGATTATAAAAAGTCAATTAGCATTTGCTAATATTATGTAAAAAGTATATCACCATTTTTTCAAAAAGTAAAGAAAAATCACTGAAAATTCAGTCATTTCGACCTTTCCTAGTGATTTTTATAAAAAATATTTAATATTAAAATTCGATTTTTTCCGCTATCCAAGCTTCCAAGTCATCAATTTTAACTCTAACTTGTTCCATTGTGTCTCTATCTCTAACAGTAACTGATTCATCCTCTAAAGTATCAAAATCAACAGTTACGCAATATGGTGTTCCAATTTCATCTTCTCTTCTATAACGTTTACCAATTGAACCTGCAGCATCATAATCACACATAAATTTCTTAGCAAGTTTGCTATATACTTCTTCTGCCTTATCTGACAATTTTTTAGATAATGGAAGTACTGCAACTTTATATGGTGCTAATGCTGGATGTAAGTGTAATACAACTCTTGTATCACCTTCAGCGATTTCTTCTTCATCATATGCGTTGCATAAAAATGCAAGAACTACTCTGTCTGCTCCTAATGATGGCTCAATTACATATGGTACATATTTTTCGTTTGTTTCTGGATCTTGATATGATAAATCTTGTTTTGAATGATTCATATGTTGTGTTAAATCATAGTCAGTTCTATCAGCAATTCCCCATAATTCTCCCCATCCAAATGGGAAAGCAAATTCTATGTCTGTTGTTGCTTTGCTATAAAATACTAATTCTTCTGGTGAATGGTCTCTTAATCTAATATTTTCTTTTTTCATTCCTAAATTGATTAAGAAGTTTTCACAATAGTCTTTCCAATATTTATGCCATTCTAAGTCTGTTCCTGGTTTGCAGAAAAATTCAAGTTCCATTTGTTCAAATTCTCTTGTTCTAAATGTAAAATTTCCTGGTGTTATTTCGTTTCTAAATGCTTTACCTATTTGGGCAATTCCCATTGGTATTTTCTTTCTTGATGTACGTAATACATTTTTGAAATCAACAAATATTCCTTGTGCTGTTTCTGGTCTTAAATATACTGTTGATGTTGTATCTTCTGTTACTCCTTGGAATGTTTTAAACATTAAGTTGAATTTTCTTATATCTGTAAAGTTTGTTTTTCCACATGATGGACATGGTATTTTATTTTCATTTATGAAATTGATTAATTCTTCATCTGTCATTCCATCTGCTATCATGTCTTTTCCGTTTTCATGTGCCCATTCTTCTATTAATTTATCTGCTCTATGTCTTGTTTTACATTCTTTACAGTCTATTAATGGGTCTGAAAAACCTCCAACATGTCCTGAAGCTACCCATGTTTCTGGGTTCATTAATATTGCTGCATCAAGTCCTACTATATTTGGTTGTTCTTGTATGAATTTTTTTCTCCATGCTGCTTTTACATTGTTTTTTAATTCATTTCCTAAAGGTCCATAGTCCCAAGTATTTGCTAATCCTCCATAAATTTCTGATCCAGGATATATAAATCCTCTTCCTTTGCATAGTGCAACTAATGTGTCCATTGATTTTAACATAATTATTCCTCCCTTTTTATATTATAAAATTTTTGTATATCTTTATGCTCGAAAAATTTTGACTTTTAATATCAAAAAGCCAGAATTAAGATTTTGTACGCAGTGCAAACTGCTACAAAATCTAATTTCTGCCATATTTATCTTCTACAGAAAGTTATCATACTATGATAACTTTCCTAGAATATAAAAAAACTTCCGAGCCTAGCTATACATTTAGCTAGGGACGAAAGTTTAGTTCCGCGTTTCCACCCTAATTCTTAAAGTTTTGCTTTTGCATTACTTTAAGCACCTTAATTTTTATTACTCCAAAGCTCCCCATACTTATTTTATTACGAATATTTCAGCTTATTATTCGCTCTCTTTAATAAAATGTCAAGTACTTTTTCTTTTTCATTGTAATTTTCTTATTTAACTATATATTTTTATACTACAATTGTTTTTAAAAGTCAAGTTTTTTAGGCAATTTTCTTGAAATTGATAAATATGAAAAAGAAAGAAAAGCTATAATGTGTGAAAATAGAGAATTGAAAGAAAAGTGCGAAAATATGGAAAATGATTATTTTGTTAAACTAAAAAAGAATTACGAAAAGTTATAAATACATTTGAAAAAACAGTAGATAAATTCATACATTGGGTATGTACCAAATTTTCAGTTCCTTCTGAAAAAGAATTTATTCGAGATTTTCAAATTAAAAATGCTATTTATCTTGATCCAGAAAAACAGATTGAATATGAGGAAGAATTAGAAAACGAATATGAAATGTAAATTTAACAAAAAGATGTCCCTTGTATTACCAAAGGACATCTTTTTGTAAGATTATGCTTTTTTCAGATCATAATGCTGTACATCTTCGGAACACCATACTTCGAAACCAGGACCCGCATCTTCTCTCAACCCTTTACTAATAACAAGGTTGTTAAATTCGAGCAGTTCTCTCTCCAGCTGTGGATTGCTTTTAACCGCTACTCCAAAATTCCAGCCAATGAAATGATCGAGAAAGTCATTTAGAAAATACTTCTTTGCCTCAATGACTTGATCAGGCTTTACCTTATTGTTTCGGATAGCATCATCGGTAAGCACAAAACTTGCTTTGCCAGTATAGTCCGGACATACTTCATCATCAAGTCTGATAGCAAATCCAGCAGAAGCAATGAACATATCATCATCGATGTATTTGGCATACAATCTAACCATCTGCAATATAATATCACTTAAGTTAGTAATGCACTTAAACGATGATTGATTATCCATTATCATTTTGTTTTCTCCATCAAACTTACCGTACCATTCAATAGGACATGTAGGCATTCCATCATTTGCAGGATGTAACAATATATAATTGCCTTTTACAGCATAAACTTGGTTTACATACTTTTCATTTGAATGGAGCTTTTTACCTGTCGCTTTTGAAATATATTCGATACCATTTTCAGTAGCAACCTTCTTCGCTGTATTTTTTTGAAAATTATCATTGAATGTCTTGGTTGTAACTCCTGTTACTTTCCGTTCTTCTGTTCCTTTTGTCTCTTCAGCTTTTACTCCGAAAAGATTTGAAAAAAATTTGCTAAGCATAAAATTCCTCCTTACAATTGTTATATGAGAATTATTTATTATTTGCTATTTATATCGCATAGCTACGAATTATGTTTATATTATACCACAAAAAACTCTAAAGTACAAACGCAACAAGATTTTTAGTAATTTGAAAGGAGTTTTTAATCATGAAAAAAGAAAGAACAAACAAAAATGTAAAAATTAGAGGAAATGGAGAAGGAACAATTTATTTTAGTGAAGCTTTAAATAAATATGTTGCACAATATGTCGAACCTTCTACTGGCAAAAGAAAAACATTAACACAAAGGAAAAACGAAGAAAAAAAAAGAATTTAAAGATAGATTTACTAAAGGCTCTACTTATGCTAGAGATATTGATACTTTAAAACAAATTGAAAAATGCTGCCCTGATTTCATTAATAAGTCCATACAAAATGTTTCCTTATTTGATATTCAAAAATCAAAAGAAAATATGAATAAATATGCAAAATCTGGGATAGATAGAATGTAGCGATTACTACATAAAGCATTTTCTATTGCTTCTTCTTCTATTGGTTTAATTAGAGTATATTAGATAATGAAGAAAAAAATCATAAATATCGTAATATAGTAAAAATAGAATGGTTAACGGGAATGAGAATTGGAGAAGTTTTATCTCGTTCTGTCAATGATATAAATTCAGATAAAACAAAGTTACATATTCATAATACTCTTACTAGAGCTGAAAAAAATAATACATCTCCTCTGAATAAAAACTATCTTAAATGAAGAATTATCTAATAATATAACAAATATATATGGACTATTATTTTGGGACTTCGAAAAAAATACTTTTATAAGTGATAAAGAAATAAATGCTTGGTTAAGACGAATAAATAAAAAATATAATATAAGTAGTTATCTACAACTTTTTTCGACTCTCATAACGACCGATACAAATATCAATCAATTTATTAAAGTATATCATAAATTTTAATAAATACAAGATTTTTACTAAAAATTTATAAGATTAAATTTTAAAGGAACCCCATAAAGGAGTTCCACTAACTCAAAATTCTAGAATTCTAGAATTCCAGTTACGATTTAGATTTTTCTAAAATTTCTTTCGGTTCTTCTCTCTCAAAACAACATTTTTCAGGACCTTTCTTATACAAACATTTTACAGAACCTCCGTTAAGTTGCCGTTTACAAATGCAAGCACCTTTATTATATTTACATAAAGGGGCAGATTCGTAATCTTCTTCATTGTCCGTTTCAGAATTAACCTTTGATTTCAATTCAAGCTTTAATCCTAGAATAGTTTTTCCAAATCTCATAAATATATCCTCCTTACAATTGTTATATGAGAATTACAAGTTGCATACTATTTATATCGCATAGCTACGAACTAAATAATATTATATCATAGCTTTATTGATTTGTCAGTAGTTTTACATATTTTTTAGTTTATCATTTGATGGATATTTTATTTTTACTTTAAAGTTTTCTTATTTTCCTTTTCTAATTGTTTTAAACTCTTTTTAGGTGTTGGTAAATCTTCTGGCATAGTTCCACCATTCTTTGCAATTACTTCTCTTATATTTTTTCCAATGTTATAATGAGTTTTGTTTGCCTCTTTTTCAGTAAAAATATTATCTTTTTTTAATTTTGATTCAGTTTGTGTAATACGAAATAAATTAGCTGCAAGTTCTTCGCTTCCCATATTGTCTAAAATATCTTCTCTATATCTTAATCCTTTTCTTTTTGCAATATCATCAGCTGTTTCACCATTATATAAACCTTTATAGCCTGAATTGTGAAATTTGTCAAAATTTTTAACTCCTGCTTTTTTCGCAGCTTGATTAAGTGAGTAATTTCCTTTTCGTGTTAAATCTCTTTGATAAAATCTTTTCTCATCTTCCGTTAACATACTATATTCTTTTTCACTAATTTCTTGCTTTCTAGTTTGAACTGCAAAATATGTTTGAGCAAGAGCAATTACTTTTTTCTACTATCTCCATTTTGTGCTATTAAATAACAAGCATAACGAGTCAATTTATAATCTAAAATTGTTTTTTCTGCTCCTTTTGGCATTTTTATCGTTTTACTGACGTCAGTAAAATGTTCAAACACACTAAAAAGAAAAAAATCAACCATTTTACTGATTGATTTTCATATCTATCTGTTCTATTAGTTCGAACAGAAACATCATTGGTGCAGATGGCCGGAATCGAACCGGCACGGTTTATTCAACCGCAGGATTTTAAGTCCTGTGCGTCTACCAGTTCCGCCACATCTGCATTTAATATTGAACTGGCTTGTCCTAACGACAATTGATATTATAATATTATATAAAAGATTTGTCAATACATTTTTAAAAATTTTTTTAAATTTTTTTGATAAAAAATTTATCTGTATTAATAATTTAAAAATTCAGAAGTTACACCAGTTCCATCCAAAACTTTAGTTTCTTCTGAATTCAAAATTATTAATTTATGTATTATGCATTTGTTGTTCCATTGTTGCTGTCAAATGGAATAAATTTATTTACTATGCTTTGTTGTTCTACACCTTCTGCTCTGAATGTCATAAATGATGTATTGATTTTACTTTCAATTTCTTCTTCTATAACATCTTGAGTTGCGTGTTCTGCCAAAACTAATTCACTTACTAATATTTGTTTAGCATTATTTAGCATTTTCTTTTCTCCTGTAGATAGTCCTTTTTCTTTTTGTTTAAAACTTAGGTTTCTAACAACATCTGCAACTTCGTAAATGTCTCCACTTTTCATTTTATCCATATTATCTCTATATCTTTTGTTCCAATTTTTTTCCATTTCTGTTTCATCTTGGCTAAGTACTTTAAATACTTTTTCTGCTGATTGTTTATCTATTATATTTCTAACACCAACCTCTTCAGCTTTTGCTGTTGGTATCATTACCTTTACATTACTTGGCATTTTTAATATATAATATGATTGTTTTTCCCCTAAAATATCTTTTTCTTCTATTGAATCTATTGTCCCTGCTCCATGCATTGGGTATACTATTTTGTCTCCTACATTGAACATGTAAGTCAACTCCTTTCATTTTGTTAAACATTTTTCAGCAAAAAAATATTATAAAGTTATGTCTATATGAAATAACTTTATTGGATTTTTTAACCATATTTATTATACTACAAAAAAAGAAAAAAGTCAAAGCATTTATTTTGACTTTTTATGTTATTTTGCCTTGAACCCTTGTATTTTCAAGGCAAAAAATTTTTTTATATTTTTTCTGTTGACTTTGTGTTCATTTTTTATTTTGATGTTGATCCAAATCCTCCAATTCTTTCTCCTTCTGCTACGTCATCATCTGTTACAAAGTATTTTTGGAATACTCCTTGTCCTATTGCTTCACCTTTTTTTATTGTTACATCTTCTTCTTTGATATTGTAAAATGCGAACATGATGTGTCCGTCATTGTCAGGGTTTCCATAGTAGTCTTTGTCTATTACTCCTACACTATTGGCTAGTATTAGTCCTTTTTTCTTTGGGTTTGAACTTCTGTTGTATAACATTAGTACTTCGTCGTCTTGCATATATGCTTTTATTCCTGTTTTTATTAGTGTTGGTGCCATTCCTTTTTTGAAACTTGGTATTGTTACGTCTTCTGCTGCTTCTATGTCATATCCTGCTGAGTATTTTGTTTTTCTTATTGGTAGATTTATTCCTTTTTCTTCAAATCCTTTTGCTATTTCAAATCCTCTTATTTTTTCCATTTCTTTTCTTCCCTTCTTTTTGTTTTTTCTTTTATATTTTTACATATGGATTTTAAATTGTCAAGGGGTGATTTTGAAGTTTCGGTATTTTTTCAAAAATGTCATTTTTTTTATGCTATATAAAAAAAGACCACCGGTTAAGGTGGCGCCACCGCTAGGTGCCAAGTTCTGTTTTA